>CXWK01061157.1_pt1 | contig 14355 bp, 23 predicted proteins | sample 590851 | NCBI WGS metagenome assembly CXWK01 (sample SAMEA3498364, study PRJEB10139) | wastewater metagenome | biome: wastewater treatment plant; material: activated sludge | place: Denmark | collected 2014-08-01 | reverse complement strand
GGAGGATTAAACAGTTTTCCTAGTACGTCGTTTAAATCGTCAAAAAATCCCATTATGTAGCCGACTCTCCTGAGCTATATGGTTGTCCATCATATTTAAATACAATGAAGTCCACACTTACGGCAACGTCTTCTCCTGTTACTTGTGCTGGCCAAGACAAATAAAGTTTTTCAAAGTCTCCTCTAAAACCTCTATTGTGTTTTGCTGGCCATTCGCATTCTGGCAAATTTTGATTTACTCGAACGTTAATAAGAACATTGCTTGCAACTGTTTTGTAGGTTGCCTCTGTACTAGTAACAAATCCGAATGCAACAAAACCTCTACCTGGCATTTCAATGACAAACGGATCTGCCTCAGTACGTGCCGTCGCAAGAGCGATTGTGTGCTTAACAAAAGGGAGTGGGCGTTTCTGATTTAAATCCTGAATTTCCTCACTCGACATAATGTAGGGAGATTTAAAATCTCTTAGCCTTTCAGGAATTTCAAATTTCCCTTCAGGGCCAAAATATTGTCTATCGTCTGGGTTTCTCATATTACACGACCTTTTTAAGAATTACATTTTTTAGTTCCTCAATGCTATCGACAACTTCATCCTCGTTAACGCCTGGAATATCAATAACCTTAGAAGCTAGTAAGGTCTGAATTCCTGCCACAACATCAAGAACTGATTCTTGAGACGGCATACTTTTTTCAGACTTAGTAATTTCTTCGACCATTTTCTTAATGGCACGTATCAAAACTAAAATTTTTCCTAAATTAAATAATATTTTCATGAGCCTCCAAAAATTTTTCGTCGATTAAATTTCAATCCAAAAGCTGTAGGTAGCATTCGGACTGGTAGTTGTGAATGAAATTTTGCTTTTAAGTCCTCGTTTCCGTCCCACGGATGTTTATCCATTGGAGGGCATGACTCATTGATTTGGCCTTGACCTAGGAATTGGTCGAACGAAAAAAATCTTGTGGGCATAGAGCTATAGACGGCTTTTTTGCCTTTTTTTACTGGCTCGCTCATTTGTTTATCTCCCCAAAAATTTGCGTCGTGTTCCCAAGAGCATACATTTCTTTTGTAGAGTCTGGGACCATTGGCACTAGTGCATAGGGATCTTTTTGACCTTCAGAATTGTGATTGTCCATTTCCCACCAAAATTGCTCTACACTTTCGCCCACTTTTGTAACGGCAGCGTCCAAGTCTTGAAATACTTCACCGCCTCCGTACCAAGGTTGATTTGCAGTATCAACTCGAGGGTCCATAATGTATTTACGAATTGGGGAAATTTGCGACGGTTGTCCATGTTGTCCGTCTTCTGGGACCGTCATTGTATAGTCTTCGGGAGGCGCTGTGTTTCTGGTTTTGTAAAAATAATATCCAAGTCCTGCAATTACTAAATAAAACATATAAGTCTCCTTAAAAAAGTTTAAGCGTAAGAGTATTCATCACTGTAGCCTGGGCCAACATCTAAGCCTCCCATGCCGTTGTCGTTTGCATCCCATGAGATTGCCGAGTCAAAATCCATGTCAGCAATATTTTCAGTCTCGCCTCCAAACATTTCAGACAAATTCAAATTATCCCAAATATCAGTTGCAGAATGAATGATGCTTGAGCCTGAATTTAAATAAGAGGCAACGTTGGCCATGTCATATGATTGTTGACTTAAGTAACCTATGGCAGCTTGACTGCCTCCGTAGTATGGCTCATTTGCGTTATCAACTCGTGGCTGCGGTTGAACTGAATTTTGTCCTGAATTTCTATAGGTGATATCACCGGCAGGGATTAGTGGAGCATTCCCGTTTGTAAATTGTGATTTATATTGAAGCCATTTGTAGCCTAAAAAACCCACGACTCCAATTCCTGCAATTCCTAAAATCATAGTGCCTTTCATAATGTCCTTCCTATAATGGTCTCATAATATTTTAAAACGTCTTCAGTGTAATTATGTGGAGCTACTCGATCAGTGTAAGCAACTCCTGTATTGTAAGCATTGATTGCGTCTCGCACGTTTCCGAATCGTTTAAGATTGTCGGCGATAAGTTGTGCTGCAATTTCTGTATTGACTCCATTATCATATAGTAATTCCCCATTTCCAATGCGAGTAGCAGAATAACCATAAACAGAAAACCTCTCATTCCCCACTCCCCACGACAATTGCATGAGTCCATAACTACCACCTCGCCTATCGGCTAGAAATGCACCTGGCTTTAGAGAGGATTCTCTAATGGCATGGGCTTTCATTAAAGCAAAAGGCACGTCGTATCTATGACCTGCCGATAAAAAATAATCGTCAAAATCTCTTTTGTACGGACCTTTTTGCTCATCGGGATCAATGTCAGGCAGTCCCAAAAGTAAATTTGAAGATCCACTTTTATTTTGACTCATAACAAATGCTCCTGCGCCTATGAGCGCCAAAACCAAAATCCACATTTAAACACTCACTCTCAAACCGCCGGATTTTCCGGTGTAATATAACGCGACACCTAAAACTCCCACGATTAAAACAACGTGTAAAACTGCAAATGAGGCAACTCCCTCGACTGGTTTTATTATGGTCTCTGTAGCTCCTGCAATGCCTTGTGAAAGGTCACGAGTCACTCGACCGGCGGCACTAGCAACCTTGTCATAAGCCTCCTCTGTGGCCTGGAAAATCGCTTGTCCCACTTGGCCAGAACTGGCCCATAGATTTTCTCCCATTTCTGACACGTCATCCCACCAATTTTGGGTTTCAGAAATTAGAGGCACTCCCATTGAATCACCATAGGTAACGTTTATTCCTGGCAGGTAACTTTCTTGTTGTTGTGGAAACCCTTGATAAGTTGTTGCACCAATTTCAGTTATCATTTTTTACCCTTTCCTAAAAACAACTAAGGCCACAATACCGACGGCGACTATACCACCTAAAATGAGTCCGCCATATTGTTGGACCATTGGTTCCCGAAGTGTGTTTGCTATGTAAGCACCCATGCCGTTTGGATCACTTGGACGGCCTAAAATTTCTTTTACGTTTTCATTTACTGTGGCTTGGGTTTGTTCGTGCTGTTTTGTTAAAACATCAATTCCCCATTTTTCAAGGCTTGCTTGAAGCATTGGGAGTCCTGTTTCCTTAGCATCGGTCACGGCCTGATCGACTGCATCGGTCACGTTTCCAAAAATGTTTCCAAAGTCTATTCCCATAAATTCCTCTATATTGTTTTAAAAATTCCTGCACCGTCTGGCACTAGGTCATTTTTGTTAACTTGTACTAATTTATCAACTGGAACATTTAAAATTTTAGCAATATTTTTTCTAGCCTCAACGTTTGAGCGTCTACAAATGCTTTTTAAATTTACTTGTCTGTAAATTCGCTCAATGCCTTGTATGGAAACCTGTAATTGTGGATACCTGTCTGCCATCATGTCAAACATTGCAGCGCCTCGATCTGGATAAATGCCTGTAGGATTGTCAATTCTGACATCACTTCTGCCTAAGAACTGCATCATTGAAAGCACTGAAGTGAAATTTTGAATGTCTCTCCAGTCACCATTCATCATTTGGTTTCTAATTCTTAAGGCTTGAGTCAAAATACTGCCGTCTTGAGCAGGAATTGGTTCATAAAGTTTTCCACCTGTAGAGACTCTGACGGCCTTACCATTGACGCTAATAATTGTGCTACTAGCTCCAAAATCTCTTAAGTTTCCCCATTGTCTTAAAAGTTCTGAAGTTGCAGGATCTTTTAAAAGTGTATCAATATCACCTGTTTTATTTGCAATGTAAGCTTGCTCTCGATACGCGATTCTATTTGCATACCTTGTTCTCGCGTCAATGATTTTAGAATTTACATACTCCACACCATTGTAAGAAATTCCGCTTTCAATTTTTGGCTCAAGTGGATGCGCAAAATAAATTGAATTCGGATTTTCCATTTCTGAAGTGATGCAATCATCATATTCAAAATCATAAGGTGTTAGCATTGCAGTCTTTAAAAAAGGTCTGATATCAAATTTATCAGGAATTCTTTTTATATAGGGAGGCATCATTGAGAGTACGGCAAAAGAAGTCAGACTTAATTTATTTGAGACGTAACCGTTTTCAATACTAGGTCCTGCAAGGTCTTCGCCTAGTACTCTGTTATATGGCTCAAGCATTGGATCTAAGAACACGTCGGCCCATTTAGAGAAAAATCTTCTATAAGCATCTTTTAAAGTATCACCTGGCTTTGCAAAACGAGACACGACTAAACTCATTCTATCCGTTGCAGTTGCGGTATTGGTCACTATTCCAAGACCGGCGTCTAAATTTCCAATGCCCTGTTCCTCTCTTATTGAGTACCAAAATTCGGCCTCTGCCGTGGGAGGAAAAAACATTTTAATTTCTGGAAATACGAAAGGGAAAAATTGAGCAGAATTTCCTGCGATTTGAGTCGCAAAATCAAAAATGCCTATTTTCTGCTCTTGCAACATTTTAAAATTTAAAGCTAGTGAGTCTTTTTGAGCGTCCATGTAAGGCTTAACTAAATTTTCTAACCCACGACGCGCATTCATTTTAGCGTCGGCTTCAATACCTGCTTGTTTCCCCTCTGCCATTCTATAGGAGTCAAAAACTGCCTTGACCCACGCGACAACGTTTGTACCTCCACTTGCAACGATTAATGCCGCGTCAGTTGCAAGATCAATATGGAGTAAATGTTCTTTATTTGCTTGTATCCATCCGGCTTGATCAAAAAGTCTAATGACTCCACTTACGGCAGACAAACCTGGCGCTGCAACCGCTCCAAAATTTGAGGCTTGATGAGCGGCAGTAGCAGCGGCACCACCACTTGCAACTATTTGACAAGCTGCAATTGATAACTCTACTTCTTTTGGAACTGGGAAACCGCATTGTCTAAGAATGTCGGTTGCAAGTTTTGCCGAGAGTAAATAATTGCCACCAGAAAATAATTTTGGAGCATTTTTATAAAATGAAGTTGCAAGTCTAATTTGCGCAAGACTTTTTGCTATTTCTTTTACTTGTATGGCTTGATTTGAAATAGGAACAACTGCTTGAGGCGTAGGACTTGCAATTGGAGGTTTAGAAACTATTTGAGTTGAGGCTTGATTTGGTTTTATATCTTGAGGTTGATTTACTAAAACCGACTTTGTTTCAGCTTTTGGAAAAACAGTAGGCGATATAGCTTGAGATTTTTTTGGACTTAGTTGTCCAGAAAAAAGTTTATTTAAAAAATCGCTAAAGCTTGTCGTTTCTCCCACGATTGAAAGTTGTCTCCATTTGTTTGTAAGGGGTTCCACGAGGAGAGCGAAGTAAACTGGAGGTTTAAAACCTTCACTCTCCCCATGGACTTTTTAACTATGACGAATATGGTTTCGCACTAGTAGCACGACTTGAACCTGCAAATGCACCTTTAGGAGCCATATCACCGATTGAAACTCCTGGGATAACTTCTTGTAACAACAACGCAATTGTTGGGTTAGTCGAAGCTGAATCTGCAGTGTTTTCAGCGGCAGTTGACGCATTGGTAGCAATTTGTAGATCAAATTGATCCATAACATATGTCGGAATCAACTCGGCACCACGTTTCCCTACCATCGGGTAGCTTAGGTAAGCAAATCCGTTTGGTGAGGTGGACGTTGTGTTCCAAGGCGCATCAATTCCGTTGTCATCTAAATGTTTAGATGCAAGGTCTTTAAACGTAACACTTCTTAGTGTGTAGTTTGAGTTGATGCGGTTGTTGATTTGACCGATGTTACCACTTTCATGTCGTAAAATAGTCGCGCTCTGTGCTTTTTGTGAGAGCGTTTCCATAATAATTCCATGAAAATAGTTGCCTCTAGGTAACAAGATTTGTTGGTTACTAGAGCCATACGGAATATTGTTTAGAGTGAGGCTTGATCGTTTAAACGTTCCAAATTGTTCCTTAACGTCCAAGTTGTCTTGGTCGTAAGAAGAGATTTGAATGCTTGCAACGATTGCTTGAGCACTAGTTCCAGTGCCAGCAAGATAAACGTCTGCAACTGAAGCATATTGTAGCTCTAGTTGATAAGACGCTAATTTTCTAGCATCGACAAGCGTTCCATAATAAACGTCATCAACACCAATTTGTAGCCACAATTCCATAAGGAAATCAAAGCTTGTAACCGATGTTACCGGAGCAGCGGTTGCTGCGGTAGGAGTTGTAGGGAATTGAACCGCACACTCTCCAATACCGTTTGTATTTGCTGGAATTACCACACCTTGATAAGTTGCCGTTCTTACTGTGTCAGCATTTGAAGCATTCACGTAAATACGTGCATATGGGTGGGCTTTGTTTAGGAACAAATGTTCCTTTGAAAGCTGAAGTCCAGAACCTTGCCAAACAACATCTGAACCGTTTCGCACGAGGCGCAAGTTCTTAATAATGTTGAATGGGAAACCGTCGGACAAAAGATCACCGACTCCACTATCAGCAACAGCGGCGGTAAAAGTTCCTGCCCGAACGGATAATTGTAGTTGATGGTAAACGGCATCACGAGGGAGGTCTACTGTCTGTGTAGATCCCGAAGTGTAGGTTGCCGTTTGTACCTGTCTCTCGCGTATCATATTTTACTTTCCTTTCGTGTTTGGTTTTTTAAAATTAAATTCCTGCAAGTGATCTAAGCATAGGAACACGAGCAACCAACGCCACGGTAACGAAAGCAACTAATGCTGAAGCAACTAAACCTTTCATAACTATATCTCCTAAATTTTTTGCGAGTAATTTCGCATTTGTTAATAAAGAAACTCTAACCACTAACGGATTAAAGCGATTCAGACTTTAGAATAAAGATATTACCATTTAAATCAAACTTAAAATAATTGACCGTACTATTGTCATAGTCAGCATACATTCCAGAATATTCAGGCATTTTTAATAATTCATATGCCCTATTTCCAAATAATGTCGCACTAAAATAGTCAACGTCTCTAGGTTCATTTGTTTTTAATGCGAATATTTTATTTGCGGCGGCAGTAATATTTCTGGAAATTTCGGCAGGTCTCCTACAACCTGTAATTACAGAGACCTTTTTATTCCTGCCGTATCTAATTAATTGGTCAAAGCATTCCGACTCACTAATATTAAATGCGTCTACCTCATCTAATATTAAAGTTCCTCCGTTTGACTCATATAAAGCGGCACTAATAAAATCGACCGATAAATTGGGATCGGCAGTTTGAAGACTAATTATTTTAAATTTGTCCTCATTTAATTGTTTTTTAATTTCATCAATTGTTTTATCTATTTTATTTAAATTAATATAATTAGGATCTTGGAAATTGCCTAAAACGTCCAAAATGACAACGGGAGGTCTACAATTATTTAATTGACCTCTAATTAGCGTTGTTTTACCGCTGCCGCGTTTTCCGAAAAAACAAACGGCCTTAGCTTTATCAGAGAGCGATGTCCTGTGTGTAGGCTCTTGGATCTGGCTTTGCTTCGACTCTTGCAACTGGACGGCCTGGTCCCGATGCTCCGTTGGCTCTTGGGTCTGGACCTCCAAATTGGTCTCGCTCTCGTTTTCGTCGGTCTTCTTTATTTGTTTCATTTATTGCTATTACCCTCAGTCCATAAGCGCCCACGGTTGCGGCGAATGCTATTTCCACGGCATACTTCCCCAGACTCATTGCATACTTATCAATAAGTCCGGCAGTACAAACTGTTATCGTCTCTTGTTCTTCTGGTAGCATGGCAGCACGATCGTCTTTTACAAGCCTTGCAGTCCATCCAGACAAGAGAGTAATAACCGGCCTTACTATTTCCGTTGTTGGAGGTCCTTGAGGCGCTGCCTCCACTCTCTCTGCTTTTGTCGCTTCTGCTTGAGTTTTGCTAGGACCTTTTGGACGGCCTCGCTTTCTTTTACTACCTGGGTCCATAAATTTTGCGCCGTCATTTTCTAATTCCTTAGCTGATTCGGATAATTCGTCTAATTTTGACAAGTTTTCATTTTGAAGCATCTTAAATCCCCACCAATTTAAATTTTTCTTTTATTTCAATTGTTTCACGTAATTCCATGCCTCCAGAAATAGCGCCTTGACGCTGCATTTTTCCGGTTTTTTCTAATTCGTCTACCTGGGCTTGAGTCCATCCTCCCAATTTTGGGTTTCTGAAGTTATCAAATAGGAATTTAAAATCCTCTTTTGATTTTACGTCTAGAATTGTTACTTGATGCAATTCGTACATAATTAAAACCCAAAATTCGCGTTTAATTCGTCTTCAATTGTTTTAAACATGGATTTTTTGGGTTGCGGCGTTGGAACCGCCTCCAAAGTCGGCGCTGCTGGAGGCTCGGGAGGTTTAGGAGGATTTAATAATTTATTAATTGTTTCTTCCAATTTTGAAACTGTTTGAGAAAATGATCCCACAACATCTTTTAAAGCTGCCTCAGCGGATTTACTGCTAAGGCTTGGGCTTTGCTCCATTACATCTTTAGGAGTGGAGAGCGGCGGTGTGCTCGGCGCTACTGGTTTTGGCAATTCTGTTATTTCCGGTTTCAATTCTTTCGACATCTTTAAATTCCCCCATTAGTTTATTTATTATGTCTCTTCGTTTTAAATTAATTTGAGACAACATTAAATTTTCTTTAATATACTTACGACCTTTAATTACTCGGTCAATAATTTCATTTGGATTTTTGATAAGCCATGTCAATTTATCTTTAAAATCATCTGGACTATCGTACGTAACTATACTATTGGGATCGGAATAGTCAGTCCAGCTAGACCAATTTGGCACCAAACAAGCAGCGCCCGACAAACAAGCCTCCTGCCATGTAATGTTGGAACGGGATTTATTAAAAACCGTATCCTCTAAGGGCTTGATCATTATTCCCCAATTGATGTCAGTAAGTTGTCTGTAATATTCTAAAAAATCGTTTCCTGGCCTTTTTTGAACGCGCTTGGGATCGTGATCAACCATTGCATCGAAAATTGTTTCGGGATCATAACCCATAAACATCCAATTCCAGCTATTGGTGTCATTGTTTCGATAAACTTGCATGATTTGCTTATCAAATTTTAAAATGTCTCTGCGCTGTTTATCATTCCCACGCCATAAAATAACGTTCCTGGGATCAATTTTTTCTTTTTGTAATGATAAAAGCCTATCGTCTTGAGCATTTGGAACTACAACAATATTTGAATTAAATTCGGCGTAAATACTTTTTAAATGTTCATTAGTAACGGTCACAACATCGGCAGCTTTTAAGCATTCTTTTATTACATGGGTCATTCTTAATTCTAATTCAGTCGATTTTCTAGGATTTGACTCTGTGGGATTTATATAGTCGTCATCATAGTCAACCCAAACGGGTACACCGAATTCTTTAAACATATGAATGCACTGAAGTTGTGGAGCTAGTGCCGGTCTCTGCACAAAAGCAATGTCCACATCTAAACTCGAAACATAGTCTAAATTCATTTCCTCATATGGGTTTATATTTCCCATTTGTTTTCTTAAAAGTGAAAACGGACCTTTCGCTCTGTAAATAGATGTCGGGTCTTTTCGGTCCGGTAAAAACATTGCGATGTTATACATTTTAATCTCCATTTAAAAAGAAAATCCCCTTCGTGGCTTAAAAGAACGTAATGGATTAAATTACTCTTACACGAAAGGGATTTTGGTTTATTAGTTTAGGTCTAAAGAATAAATCTCATATTGATTTACTTCTTTTTCAGTCATACGCCCTTCGATCTCAACCATTGCTGATTTTTTTCCAGCATGGACAATCTCAACTGCTTGACCAAATAAATTTTGTGTCTCAATAAGATACTTCAAACCACCACCTACCCACAATTTTGCAGGTTCATTTGATTTTTCTAAAAGTTCAACCTCAACATAGTCAATTCCGTCAGGATGATTTTTTGACGTGAATGTCTCAAATTTTGTCCCAGTTATTTTGACTAAAAGTGTTTCACCGTCTGAGAGACCAACAAAATTGTCTCCTAAGCGTCTACCTCTTTTAAATGTTGTCGATTTTTCCGTCGTTTGTTGCATATAGCAACTCCTTTCGTTTGATATATCGCTCGGTTGCCCGAGCGATTTTTTGTTTATACTCCTCGCCGCTCATCGGTTTGGAATTCGCTGATCTTTTATTTTCCATTTCTAAATTAAAACTTAATTGCTCGCCGGTTGCGAGTAACTGGTCGAATTCGTTATCAAATGTTTTCACACTTCCCCTCCAATTATTAGTGGTTTTGTATGCCCTGATCTTAAAACCCTTCGTTTATCATATTTCTGATTTAATTCTTTAGAAGTCAATTCCCAAAAATTCATTATCAAGGGAATTTTTCTCTTTGGTGATAAATTTCTTCTAAGCGTTTCCTTAATCTTGTAAGGTCTCCTAAATTCCGCTCTCCCCGTCTCGAAAAAATCCTCTGCCTTAGCTCTCGGCACTCCCTTGGCCTTATATTCGGTCTTGGTCTTAGACTTAAGGACATAAACCTTTGGCAGTTTAAAGTGTGCATATGAAAATTCCCCCTCAAGTTTTAACCCTCCAAGTTCTTTTGACTCTTCAAAAATGCTTCTATTCCCCTCATATATGACAGAATCAGTGTCACCGTAAATAAGCAATCCTCCACTTCTTTTGACTTTGGTGAATGCTTGATACAACAAATGTCTACCATAAGCTGTCGTGTAAGCCGACCACACTCCGTTAGTGTGTTTTGGATATTCCCCAATTGTTGTTCTAAGGACCATATTTCCATAAATCGTATCTCCGTTTCTTAAACTTTTTTCCTTATATGGCACTAATTTTTGATATTCGTTCCCTTGACCAAATTTTCCATAGAGATTGTTCATAATTAATTTGTAAGAGTCACTAAGTAACACGTCTTTATTTTTCTGGGCCTCCATTCGCTTTTTGTAAAGCGACTCGACGAATTCCTTAAACGGGAAACAAGTCGAGGCGAATTCTAAACTCTTGTGAATTTTTTCAATTCGATAACCAAGCTTTTTAGCTTCTCGAATTTCAAAATGCGTATAGACACCTCTAAATTTCCCAATTGGAAATAATAGCCGGCCTGTGGTGTAATCTCTGAATGGTAAATACGGAATGTCGAGTTTAGGAGCTTCCACCGTAATTTCACTCATTCCCTCACGTTCAAAATTTGGGTTTCTGACATATCTGCCCGACTCAATAACTGGAAATTTACCTAGCATTGCGAAAGGATACAAAGAATTAATATCATAATAAAATATATTTCCGCTGAGAGGTTTATTGAAAAAAATTTCCGTTCTCCCACCATAATAACCCTTTAAACAAAATTCTAATTTTTCCTGGTTCATCGGCTTGCTTGGTCTATTTGCAAAATCACTGTAGAAATAAGTCAGTGCCGTTGATCCAATTGTCTTTTTTAATTCACACCCAAATGACTCGTAATTCGTTTTCATCGACATCACGAAGTTGTAAGTTATCTCGGTGTCTCTCCTGCATCTTGTAAGAAGCTGCTTTTTTGTCGGCTTCTTTTTTCCGTCGAACAAGTCTTGTTCTAGCTTCTTTAGACCTATTCGTTCTCCCATTTCTTTGACTGATATTTTCCAATGGTTCAAGGTGTCTCTGAATTGTAAAGTGTGATTTTTCAAATTTGCAGAAATTACCCTCGATCCAACAAAGCAAATCTCTAAACAACTGAGTTTCTCCCGAAACAGGTTTATCAAATCGTACTGTAAATTCACGCACCAAATTTCTAGATACCCTTTTGTCTGTGTTAACCATTCCAAAGCCTCCCGTTGAGTTTCAAAAGTGAAATGCTCTTGACCGTTATAAAAATTAATTAATTCAACGTTTCCACAAGAGTCATCCTCTGTGTCCGCTGCCCATATCTCCTTTTTGTTCAACTTTATGCCCTTAGTCTCACTCTAATGTGAGCCACTCTTGTTATTTTTCTGCCCTTACGTCTCACTCTTTTTCCGTACTGTTTTTCAACTTTTAAGGGAGACATCCTAAGTTGTAAAGAATTAATTCCATCCATTATGCGCTTAGTAATAAGTGTTACAAATAAATCTCTATGATAAACGTGTTCAAATGGAGATGAACCAAGTACACTTATTTCCCCAAAAGTATTTGTAGTCATGTCCATGTCTACTATGACTTTGTTGTTTCGTCTTACGGCATCCATAACGGCGTCGTAAAATTCTGTTTGTTCAGCAACTTGATCCCTAATCATTCGGTCCGAACGAATAGAAAAATCGAGATTTGATTTTATTTCAATTGACTCAAAACGTGCAATTTCAGGAGTTTCTAAAATTACCCTTTGCTTAGGTGCAAAACGCTGAGCCGTCGGTTTCCCTTTTTTAAACTTGTTGAGGTACCCAGCGAGTTTTCGAGTCTTACGGCTTCTGACTTCTGCAAATAACAACAAATCACGTCTTGGTTTTCGTATTCTCCCCCGTTTATCACGATAAACAACGTATTCATTTTGCTTAACACTTCGTTTGACTTGCGTTCTTCTGCCTGAACCTGATCTATTAACTTTTTTCGCCACACTAGTTGAGTCCTATTTTTTCAGAATTACACGTCCGTACTCTTCAATTTTTTTCCCTAGTTCTAAAGTTTCTGCCTCACGCTTTTCCATTGCTTCAAGTTTCTTTTTGAAACGGTCTTCAATGAGTTCATCTATTTTGATTGAACTGCCTCGCATGATTAAAGCATAGAGTTGTTCATAACCGCCGGAGGCGATTTTGGAGTTGACCTCCATTTGATTTGTAATTGTGTCTAATTTTTTATCCAAAGCTATTAAAAGGTCTTGAGAGTTGAAAATCCTCTCAACACTTTCACTCGTTTTTTGTTGTATTCGGTTTAGTGGATTGTCTTTTTGAAACAGGCCGTTTAAATAGTCGGTCGATGTTACTCTCCAAGTTGTGAAATATGACTGGCCCACGTTTGTAAATACGAAAATTAAAACTATTACTATTATTTCCCAAGTCATAATTCTAACACATGTTTTTTCTTAAATTTTTCTTTAATTTCCTCAAGTAAATTCGGCAAGGCTTTAATAACTTTCAAGCTGTCGCCATAATTCAAATTATGTCTTTTAAAAACCATTCCGACCTCGACTAATATCTCAACTAGTTCATCTCTAGTTTTGTTATCCGAATAAATTTCACTCATTTTGGACTTCTCCCACTAAATTGTTCGTAACAATGCCCACAAAACCAGTCGCCAAACCATATCTGAGGCTTTGTTCCCTTCAATGGCTTTGCGCAACCTGGACAATAACAAGTATTTTCAACCGCTAGTGCCTTAGGCAAAAAAATTTCCGTACCAGTTGATTTATTTTTCACTAAAGAATAGTCGGCGCCGCCGGTATTGCGTAATAAAAGCCTGTCATGCCATGCTTCTTTAGTATCCGGTGAATAGCGGTCAAACCATTTTTGAAAATCAATTTTGCCCATTGAACTATTTAGAATTCTTGATCTTCGTGTGGCAACCAAAAAGAAGCTCCCAGTGTTACCTGGGAGCGGAGCGGCTAAAAAGTGTGTCTGTTTTGGGCAAAATAGACGTAACTACAGAGTTGCGTTACGTGTTTAGATTTATTAATACTTGAAGAATTAGTCAAGAAATAATATATAACCGCGCTTGTCCTTCGTGTCATTTATCTTTTTGCCGTTTAAATCCGTTTTGTTTAGTTTGGATTTGGCAGTTGAGATGAAATAACCGGCAGCGCCATCGTCACTCGTTCCTGTTAGTTGCAAGTAATAAGGAACGGATTTGATGCCGAACATTTTTAAAATAAAAAGTTTAAAGCTTAACATATTTCACTCCGTATTTTTCTGCGTACTGCTTTACAGTTTCAAATTGGTTTAGGTTTGGGTTTAGGGATCTTGGTTTTTCTTCTGTTTGAAATAGTGGATGGTACTCCGTTCCTCCGTCAATGCCTATTGAGTAAATTTCTTTAAATCCTGCTAAGCATAGCATATGAAATGCTGCTTCAAAGGAATTGGAAATTGCGACTAATGGCTCATGTTCTGGATATTCGTTAGACTCTCTCCTAGGATTAAAAACGTCCATGCCCGTTGGACGACCTAGGTCGAATGCGTATTGGTCTCTCGTTATTTGGATCATGTTTCGCTCTGTAACCGCGTGTTTGTAATGACACCTTATTGGAGTAACAACTGTTTTGTTGAGTAACTCGCCGACGTTCCCCATGCACTCAAGGTCGATGAAAAAATTTAGATCGGCGTTGAGGTACTTTGAGGTTTCGTTTATGGCAACGGTGAAATAATTTTTCATCCATTCGACATCAAAGCCATTCGCTGCCCACGGGTTTGCTGCTTTTTCGAATGATGGTCCTTTGCCGATGAGGAGTGCTGGTTTAACAGAACACCACTCCTCATGTCCTTTGAAATATTCTGATATGTGTTTCATTTTTGAGTC
>CXWK01098583.1_pt1 | contig 14365 bp, 11 predicted proteins | sample 590851 | NCBI WGS metagenome assembly CXWK01 (sample SAMEA3498364, study PRJEB10139) | wastewater metagenome | biome: wastewater treatment plant; material: activated sludge | place: Denmark | collected 2014-08-01 | reverse complement strand
AAATAGGTGTCCACCATCGCCCTAAGCGTTGGGATCAGAAAGGTGTGTTGGCCGGACGCTTACAAAACAGCTGGTCGGTCGCATTCTGGTTTTATTCCCCGAATGGAGTGCTGGGAGGTAAACGCCCCCGAGATTTGGTTTCCACGGATGCATTCCGTGTTTCCTTGGCTGCACAACATGAGGTTGATGGGATCACTCATGGCTAGGTACACCAATTTATGTAAGAGGTGTTGGTACGAAACCTCCGACTCCGAAGGCTATACCCGGTTTGTACACGAGTTGACGTAGTGTCCAGCTGACTGGTGAGTGAACCGGCACCGAGACTGTAGGAATTCTACTGATTGTTATTCGGTGCGAAAAACCTCATTCCACTCAACGATCCGTTTGCATTTTTTTGATCAAAAAATGCATCAGATTTGACCAGCGCACTTTCACCCCATGGGGGCGCTTGCGGCCCCACTTCGGACGCCCCAACGCCCCGCGGATCTGGGCAAATCCAGATTCGTAAGATTCGATCATCAATATTTAAGAGGCCAATCGGTATCGTTCACCTCACACCAATCATGCCAGTGAGGAGCATGCCAATGAGCAACAACGTCGTATTTACACCGGGTAATGACATGTACCACTTCGCCTGTCTGCGTAAGGAGGTCGGCGACCTTCATGTAATCGGCGTCTTGGCACAGAGGCTCATGCAAAAGAGCCATCCAGACGCAGCTACGGCAGTCAGAGCTGCAGTGGATCAATTTGAATTGCTGAAAGATATGCAAAGCGGTCAGGCAATCTTTTCTGAAATACGTGCAGAAAATGGCCTGGGTCGAAAGGGGCAAGCACGGAAGATGCAGAGCATCGAGGCTCCCAAAAAAACTGACGGTGGGGACAAGTAAAATGGATACGATCGAACACCAAATCCTCGCGGAAGGACGGTACGAGCCAGAGGTTGCGATCGACGTAATAGAGCCTCTGACATTCAAGCAGGAGGATTTCTTTAATTACATGTCCCAGCGTTTTGGAGTCAGTGAGAAGCCCTATGAACCTCTGAAAGACCTGCTGTCGCTTTATGACATCAAGAGTGACGAAATTCTGGGCACTGGCTTCCAGTGCCAGGAGGAGGATAAGGGGAACTTGGCGTCGTTTGAGCAGGCTAAGCTCGCCGTCCTTGTGCGAATGATGTCTAAAATCAATAAAAAATGGCGCGCGCGGGTCAAGCTGGGCAAGGCTTCTATGAGTGCGGTGTTGGGGGCGAAGGCACCTAGCAGCACTGTTGCAAAGCGAGAAAACGATGAGATGCTCATGGAGTACATTGCCCTGCTGAGGGATGGTGTTCCAGCTTCTCAACGAGGCGCTGCCGCTCCTCTGTTTGAAAATGCTCCAGAGTACGCATTTGAAGGTGGCAAGTTCGAACACTTAGCGATGCTGATGATGAAATATGTCTCGGAGTTTTTGGCTGGGCGTCAGCGGGAGTTGGTGGTGAAGCAGAACGAGGCTAACGGCTGGGTTTCGCCAGAGAAAGGTTACGCATTTTGGCCTGATCATGTCTCGCCGGCCTATGGTGCATCGGAAGCCGTCGATATGGCGAGGAGAGCGTTTTTTGCTTATCTGGAGGGTGTTCCTGCTGATGCCCAAAAGGATATGGCGCGTGTTCGACTGCTGAAAGACTATTTCCTCGACGCTGAGGCGAGCCATTGGGAAGAAATGCACGCGGTTTGCACGCTTTTGGAGGGAGAGATACCTGAAGAGGTCGGTAAACTCGATTTGGAGTTGAAGCAAGAAGATCTGCCCGAGAAAGTCGCTCAGGCGTTTGGTGTTGGGACGTCCTCCTTACCAGGTGAGTTGATTGGGCAGGCGCAATGCCTCGTGCGCCTTTATGCATTGAAACACGGTCCTTTTGACCCAGGCACAGACTCTCCGGAGAAGCTCGACTACCTCGAAAAGATGAAGCAGCCGTTTTACACCGGCTTGGCAGCGGTCATCCTTTACCATCTGCAAATCCGCCGTAAGAGCATCAAAATCGAGGTCCCTGGGGAAACCTATCCCAGTGTGCCGGTTTACAAGGCTTTCAAAAACGCGCTGCTCGATGCCGGCGTAGATCTGGGCCTTAGCCTCGAAAACAATGAACCGGCATTCAAGTCGGTGCTGAATACGATGGATACGAAGGCCCTCAGTTATATGCTGTCCATGTTCTCCTATGCGTCCAATGCCGATGACGGGCGTACAAGATTTTTGCGGATGGACTACATAGGTGAGCAAGCCAGGACCAAAGTAGAGCGATGCGCATTTCTGGCGGAATTGCCTCAGATGCTCAAGGGCTATAGCTGCGCGACGGCCCACTTTTTGATGAGCACATATGTGTCAGAGCTGATCGAGAACACTCACAACCCGCTGAATTAGCCTGCAACGTGGAGCTGATGCATGAACCACCCAGTGAGTAGTCGTAGGTGATCACTCACTGTGATGGCTCTGCCGAGGGTTGCGATCTTTTTAGTCGCCATCGTGCAAATCAAGGTCGCCACAGTTTGCTTTTACCGCTCGTCGGCTGCGTAATGTTTCGAGCACGGTGCACAGACACTGGCCCGACAATAACCCGCTACCGCCGAGATGCTTCCCCATGACAAGCACGATGAAAAGATTCGCCCGTGGTCTCTCAATCCTCTGTGGTACTGCGCTTTTGAGCACCAGTGTGCTGGCCGGTGACGACCCTTCCTGCAAGGCGGTGCGCATGGGAGTGGTCAACTGGACCGATGTAATCGCCACCAGCGGCATGGCCGATGTGCTGCTCAATAGCCTGGGTTATGAAAGCAAGCAGACCAGTGCCGTGCAGCAAATCATATTCGCCGGCATTCGCGACAAGCGCCTGGATATCTTCCTCGGTTACTGGAAGCCGGCGATGGACAAGAACATAGCGCCGTTCCTGGCCGCCAATCAGGTCAAGGTCATGGACAAGCCAAGCATGGCCGACGCACAGGCAACGTTGGCGGTCCCCGATTACGTGGCGGCGGCGGGCCTGAAAACCTTCGCCGACATCGCCAAATTCAAGGATCAGCTCGGCGGCAAAATCTATGGCATCGAGCCGGGCAGCGGCGCCAACACCACGATCAAAACCATGATCGAGACCAATCACTTTGGTCTGAAGGACTTCAAACTGATCGAATCCGGCGAGGCCGGTATGCTCGCCGAGGTGCAGCGGGCGGTGAATCGCAAGGAGTTCGTGGTCTTCGTCGGTTGGACCCCGCACCCGATGAACATCAACATGAACATCAGTTACCTCACCGGCAGCGAGGTCCTGTACGGGCCGAACGAAGGCGCGGCCACCGTCTCCTCCGTGACCTCGCCCGACTACGCCGAGCGTTGCCCCAATGTCTACCGCCTGCTGGAGAACCTGACCTTCACCGCCGCCCAAGAAAGTCAGCTGATGGTGCCAATCATGAAACGCCAGACCGCCCGGGACGTGGCCAGGAAATGGCTGAGTGATCACCCCGAGGATCTGCAGCGCTGGCTGGCGGGTGTCAGCAGTTTCGATGGCAAGGACGGCGTTGCCAAGGTGCAGGCCAGTTTGAAGAACTGATTTCAGAATTCGGGCTCCTGACTCATGGCTCCTTACCCGCTCTCCAAACAAATGACGGCCTTCATCGACAAGACCGTCAGCTTCAACAGCACCGAAACCAGCCTCACCTGTTTGCGTCAGGCCTACAGTGCCATGTGCCGGGCCTTTACCCCACCGCGCCCGGCGGATCTGTATGTGGTGGATTTCGAGTTGGCCTGCGTGCGCCTGCGTTCCTATCAGCCGCCGGCATCCTTGAACGACGGTTCGCCGTGCATCGTTTATCTGCACGGCGGCGGTTGGGTGGTGGGGGATCTGGACTCCCACGATTTCATCTGCGCCGAGATGGCCTCGAAGTTGGGCGTGCTGGTGATCGCCGTCGACTACCGACTGGCGCCGGAGCATCCATTCCCGGCAGCGTTCGACGATTGCCTGGCCGTGTGGCGAGCCCTGCGCACCGGCCCGTTCCGGCTGGACCCCAAGCGCACCCTGGTGGCCGGCGACAGCGCCGGTGGCAATCTCGCCGCCGCGTTGTGCCTGGCGCTGCGGGATGCGGGCGAGCCCATGCCCTGTGCGCAGGTGCTGATTTACCCGGGGCTCGGCGGCGATACGCAGCTGCCGTCGCGCCGCGAATGCGCCGATGCACCGTTGCTCACCAGCAACGACCTGGATTGTTATCAGGCGCTGTACCTGGGTGACACTGCCAGACCGGGTGTTTATGCCAAGCCGCTGCTGGCAGGAAATTTCCGAGGACTGCCTCCAGCCTTGATCGCTGTGGCGCAGTACGACCCGCTGTGTGATGACGGTGTGCAATACGCCGAACACCTCAACAACGCCGGCGTGGCCGCCACGCTCTACTACGGCAAGGGCCTGGTACACGGTTGTCTGCGGGGGCGAGGGCAGGTTGACGAGGTAGATGCGCTGTACGATGTGCTGTTTAACTTTCTGCGGAAAAAACTCTGACCCAGCAAGCACATGCTCATTGACGTAAATCGGGTTTATGATGCCGGACGGCAGAATAATAGAAGTCCCTCCAGGGATGACCCGACCCCTTAGTGCGTACTCAAAAGGGCCGTTTGGCCAAATTAAGGTAGATGAAACAGCATGGATTCGCAGAATGAAATTGAAGAGTTTTCACGCTCAGGAGTGATCAAGCTAAATATGAAGCTTACTCCTGATCAGGTTGAATATTTCAGGGAGTGGGCAGCAAACGTTCCTACGCTATATTTCTTGGATATTTGTGTCGTCGGCGCTACTAAGCTGTCACAGGATCAACTCGAGAAAAGTGAACGCAAAGCCGAGATCGTTGAACATCTTCGATTCTTAGACAGGCCTACAAACGGCTTCTCTTATTTTTTTGCCTTGATGGAAAAAGTAAGCGATTCGCGTGGTACCGCTTCAGACCTCGAGTTGGAAGAACGGATACTCGGTGACTTAGCTGCTCTGCGAGCATTCTTCGTACATGCCCATATATATGAGCCCGACGACTTCGTGATTCAGTTCCTTCGTGAGCTGAGGCGTTCTGCAATCGAACTTGAACGGCCAAAATATGTAAAATTCCTAGAAGCAATCAACGATAGCTTCGATATCAGAGAGCCTGTCGGAAAGTCGCTTAGGTTCGAGAAAGCAAAAGAAATTGTCGCCCTCGCACACTCATTAGATGTCTATCATCAGCACCCGATCGTCTCCATAGTATTGGCCTGTTTGTATGGAAATAGGGCTGCGAAGAAACTGATGAAGTTTAAAGCAGATTCCGCCAAATTTAACGCTGAGAATGTGTTAGCAGACGTCATGACGATCACAAGATTCGCCAAGCAAAGGCTTCAAATCGATAAAATTAGTCGCTCAGGCGGGCGATATCAAAATACGTCATTCATCACAGACGATGACGGTCTGATTGGCATAATCAGGTACTTTCAGCCTGAAAGTATGACTGTGGAAAACACGAGCGAAGGGGCCACTACGCGCTACACGCTAACAGTTGAGCTACAAAAGCTTTTGACAGAAATTGAAACCGATGAGTACGAGAAAATCTGCAACCTTCTGATTGCAGGCCCTACAACTGAACCTGAAGAATAAATTTTATTCCCGCGAACGTGCCTATAGTTGATTGATTGTATAGGCACGTATCCGCTCCCCTAAAAGCATAAAAGGGGAAACCTTCCGAATGCTAATTTTTGCTAGTTTTTGAAAAGCGGGTTCCATTTTCAGGAAAGATCACTAGTCTAGCAATAGGTACTGCTGCTCAATCTTATCTCTGTAGGCGTCATGCAAGGTTTTCAGAAACAAATTGCCAATCCCTGTAAGTTCATAACTTACCTTGATGTATTGTTCCTTTTCGCCGCTGAGGAAATTTTTGTTCCGACTGGCAAGACTCACGCTGCGCTTGCAAATGCGATGATTTACTAGTATGTCTCCCAGTCCATCATCGAAAATGTTGGGGTTGTGATACCCGTGCATAAATTTAAATAGATCAATTATGTAGATTTTATTGATAAACCGAACTTGATCAGAAAATTGCCCCCGAGTTATTTTATTCCGAACAAGTCTGCGGAAAGTGACCCCGATCATTTTGGCTTTTTGCTCGGACTCCGCCTGCTCAATAAGCTCTAATAAATGCTCGCTAAGTAGAGGGTCGTCTTTGGGGTCCCTTGCTGCTATGAATCGTGATACTTCCTCCTGTTTTAGATCATCGGCACCCTCAATAAATCCCTTTAGTTTTTCTTTGAGTTTCTCTGTTTTGTAGCTTTTGAAAGCCTTGAATATACCTATCGCAGATCCAGCTATGGGGAGCTCGCTAAGAGCGCCGCTGGTTACGAAGGTATCGACAAATGCCTCGACTGCATCATCTAAAGGCAACTCCTTGCTGGCTTTGATTATTTTATTGTCTTTCATACTCGCTAACTCCTTGTAATTGGTTAGTGGTTAATCTTGAAACCGCGTCGAAGGGTTAAACAATCTGCAGTAGTGATTCAGTCTGACGGTGCGTCTGAATTTAAGCGCCCTCGATTAAGGCAATCGAATAGGCAAACCTTCCTGTTCGAGGATGATTGCTTTGAGCGTCGATGCCAATTCTGCCCAACCAGCACGGATGGCGCTTTTGATCATCGATCGATGCTGTTCTGCCTGGGCCGCGTCGCCTTGCTCGTTCCACTGGCTCGCATCCATGTACCAAGGCTCGAGGTGGCGTCCTGTAGTCGCGGCGAAATGCGCAACACGTGCTGCCACGCGAAATCCTCCCTCGTCATGATCGCCCCAATGAAGAATGCGAGTGTTGTGTGGGAGTGACATGAGGATGTTCGCATACGCCTTGCCCCAAGTCGGGGAGGGCATGCCGGCAGTGTAGATGACAAGGCCTGGCCGGTTGGGGAGCAATGCTTTGGCAGCTTGATGAAACGTGGTGAGATTTTCGATGGTCAGGAGCCACTCAGGTGTTCCTGAATAGCCACGGATGACCGAGTTCGCAACGCCTATGAAAGGGCGAACAATCGAGCATTGCACTGACTCATCCAGTATGAGATGCCCAGTTCCGGCTACCAGAAACGGTTGTGGTTCTTTGGTGAGGCCGATTTCACCGAATACTTCACTCCAATGGCGAGCCCGCGAGCTCAGTGCTTCACTGGTCAAGACATCCAGGTGCTTGATAAGCGCCTCGATGCGTTTGGATTTTCTGAACAGTTGAACGCTTAGTTGGCGAACCACCTGATCTTCAACTGATGCATCCATTGCATCCAGGACGCGCATGGCGTCAGCAAAATCGCCAGCGGATTCAGGTCCTAGGGATCTGACCTGTTTGAGTTTGGCCCAATGCGCCAATAGCTCTTCTACTCGGGCATTCGAGCTCCATTGGCGTAATTGTTCGCGAGCGTAGGCAACGGAGGCATTGTTGGTGGCTTGCCCAAGATGGGCGGCCAGCAGATCCACGTCGAGTAGCACCGCGGCATCCAGGGGGCGATCGTCTCCTCCCTGCCGAGCCCACTCCAATTTTATTGCACCGGCTGTTGCAGCCCGGCGCATTTGGGCGTGCATGGCATCTCGGTCATGAAGTTTTTGCTGCCAGTAGGGCGATTCTGGTGAAGTAAAGGATTCGCGAATCGTGCGTGAATTGCCGCTCAGTCGAGCACGTTCACCACGCGTGAGCAGTCGAAGCAGGGCATCTTCAGCAAGACTCATCAGTTGCCCTCCAGTCGGTCGATTTCCTGCTGCAGAAGATCCGGGTGTGCGTAAAAGTTGTCGCTGTGAAGCAGCTCACGTGTTTTGTCGAACACGACATTTTTCTTGAGATGCACGTGCTTGGTCCCGAAGCGGGACATGTCGTAGTAAACGTTCAAAAATGATGAAAGCTTGGCTTGATCGGTTTCCGGGCCTGCCATTATCAACTGCAGGCCTAGTCCATTGAGGTACTTGACCGCCGCACGGATGTTTTGCGGATCCATTTTGTCGAACGCTTCGTCCAGCAGCATGATGCCGCCTCCAGACGTGCCGCCTTTCGTTTTTCCGTAAGCCGCAGCTAGCGCTGCCCCGAAGATCAGATACAGCGGGGTGCGGTGTTCACCGCCGGACGCTGGGCCGAACCGGTTGCTCAACATCCCGACTGAGGCGCCGTGCTGGTAAACCTCGACGTCATAACTGAAGAAGCGCCGATGATCATTCAGAGGGCTTGTGTCGTCCAGTAGGGTTGAGCTGATGTCGCCGTCCACCAACATACGGAATGCTTCCGGAGTTTCACCTGGACCGCCAAACAGATCGTCTTCCGATCCCCCGTGAGTCCGTATGCGTTCAAGAAAGTCGTGTAATTCACGATGCTCGTCGACGACTTTGTACCTGAACTCGTAGCGTTCATCGTTGGTAAAGGGCGGCGCTTCTTTCAGGACGGCGGTCAGGGTCTTGATCTGTTCCTCGAGCTGGTCAAATCCAGAGAGCAGCGTCTGTGCGACATCCGTACGGAACACCTTCACTGCGGCCTCATAAGCCTGCTCTGCTTTCTGCTCTTGCTCCACCAGCTCGAGCTCCTCGAGGCGCTGACGCTCCTTGAAGATAAATTCGAATGCGGCTATCCAGTTTTCGTTGGTGACGTCATGGTTTTGCAGGTTATAGGTGCTTGCGTAGCTGGTGAATGACACCCAGGCATCTCGGTGGGCATTCGCGGCGCTATCGATAGCTCTTTTCAATGACTCTTCTAACTCAACAAATTTACTGGACCAGTGGTCCCCGTGCTTTTCATCGAGCCTGGTACGAAGGCGTTCAACTTCATCGGCGCCGTACAGGATGTGCTGCCGTGACTCCCGTTCTGCTAACTGCTTGATTTCCAAGGATGCTTCCAGCACCTTGATTTGCGCCTGGCAGGTCGTCAGATTTGCCCTTAGACCCGCGGCCTTCTCTACACAGTGTGTCGCCGCACGGTCTGCATCGGCCTGGCGAGTATCAGCTGCTTCTTTTTTTCGGGTGAGTGCAGCCAGCGTATCGGTGAGGGTGCTTTCAAATGCGGCTCGGTGAATGTTTGTTTCATTGGTTGCCCTCGACAGCTCGCTGAGCAGGTTCTCGATCAACACCTGCACGTCGGCAGCATCCGAAAAACGGACGAGTTTCTTGTGAGGAGAATCCAAACGAGCGACCGCTTCGTTCGCTTGGCGCAACTGCTCAGCGGTATCCTGAACATATCTGGCTGATCGCTGCCTTCTGGTATGAGCATCATTGCGACCAATACGCAGCTCATGAATACCGAGCAGGCGGCGACGTTCGATGCCGCCGCCGGCACTGGCCATCCCTTCTTTGGAAATGACCTTGTCGCCCGTACGAAGCTGTTCGTTGGTTTCCACCAGCATGGTGCGCCCTAACTCACCCTGCAGATAACGAACGGCGTCCACATTTTCTCCGCGAACAAGCTGTGCGGCATACAGCTGGTCGCCAGGGGCGCTCCATGCTCGCAAGCGGGAGGGCAGGGCCAGCTTGACTCCATAAATGCCACTCGCGGCGCCGCTGCGATAGATCTGTATCGCTTGGAGCTCCTGATCGGCAGGTACCAGCAAGGCTTCCACATGACGCCCAAGCCACGATTCAATTGCGGGTTGCCAGTCAGGATCTGCGATGCTGACCAGATCACACACCGGTGTGACCTCCACCCCTGCGTTTTTCAGGACGCCCATCAGGCGGATGGTGTTGCCAGTGAGTTCAGTGAGACCTCTGTCCGCGCGATCCGAATTGGTAAGTGCGTCCTGATGCCGGGCTTTGGCCAGGTGTTGCCCCTGTTCTGCCTGAGTCAAGGCTGCATGGACTAGTTCATATACCCGGCTTAATGACCGGACTGCGGAGTGCACCGCGGCACTGGGTGGTATCTTTCCCACGTCCAGTGTTTCAAGTAGGACCGCCACCTGCTGGCTGGCTTGATTGAGTAGCTCGAGATCCGAGTGGTCTTGAAAAAACGTAAAGCATGATGCGATAGCGGCCGTCATCGCGTTGAATTGGAGCAGCAGTTCTTTGCTTCGAATTTCCTGCGTGTCCTCCATGCGTTTGAGGTTCTGCGCGAAATCTGCCTGATTGCGATATTCAGGATTACTGTGCAACTCACCGATCGCCAGGTCCCTTTCAGCCTTAGCATTTTCAGCTTCGGTCTGTGCTCTACCCAGTTCCATATCGGCGATCCCAATGCTTTCGCTGAGCCGCTCTAGCTCAGATTGAGCGGCATCGAGGGTTTCACCTTGTCTTTCGAGGTCATAGGTGTGCTTAAGCACCTTCAGATTCGCTTCGACGCTTCGTTCGCGCTTCACCTGCGTGTATTGATTCACGGTTTTGGTGGCGTGGCCGATGCGTTCTTTCAACATTTTGATCAGGTCGCGCAGCTTCCGCACATCGTCCAGCCTGTCCCGGAAAGCCTTGACGTGGGTTGGCATGGGTTCGATCAGATGCTGACGCAGGGTATCGCTCAGATCATGAATTTCCTCGCTGAGCTTTAACGAGCGCGCAAATGCTGCGCGCAGGGATTTCGAGTTGGGCTTGTCCCCGGGGCCGGCCAGGTGGTCGATGAGCAATTGGCGAATAAACTCGTCTTTATGTCGGGTGATGACTGGTGTGCCGTGCCCCTCCAGTCGGCACAAATCGGCAGCTACATGGCGGAAGTCCTTCCATGGCAACACAGTTTCCCGCTGCCCCTCTGTCTGCTGATGATGCTTGGGGGTCAGGGCGACGCCAGGAAGAATGTACAGTCCTTCGACTTCATGATGTGAGTCTTCAACCCGGGCACTGAGGGCGACACCGGCAGTAAAGGGAATGCCGGTCTCCGTGTCCCGAAACACAAGATCAACATAGGTATTGGCTGATGTGCGGGCGTATTCCTTTATCCCGGGCACATAGGCTCCAAGACAGTAATCTCGTAGGGTGCGTGCGCGCTTTTTACCTTCACCGGCCGCGTTGAAATGCGTGCGGCTGCCATCGGCGGCCAGCATTACCACTTGAATAGCATCGAGGATGGCGGACTTGCCCGTACCGTTGGGGCCAAGAAACGCAGTGTTCAGACCTGTCTCCAAGTCTTCGCCGCCGTAAAGAAAAAACTGAACCAGCACCACATGCTCAAGCAATTTCATCGTCGACCTCCGAGTTGGACTCAACGGTCCCATAAGCGGCAAGCTGATGGAGTGCTGTCTCGCCGAGGATATCGGTGATGCCCGGACGGATGACGATCTTGAATGGCTGTCCGTCCGCTGAATCCTCAAGGCGCACTAGCCCGTAGCGCTTCAAAGCAATGGCGAGTTGCCTGAGCTCTGCCCGTTCAGGAAGAACGCGGTTGAGCCATTCTCGATAGGCACGTTCGAGCTCTTCCAGGGAAATGTAGGCTTCACCGTCGCTAATCTCGGCAGTGTGCATTCGATCATCGTAGAAACGGCGCAGCACCAAGGCTAGGCGGGTTTCGTTAATGGACATCTTCTCCGCGACCTGGTGGCTGGGAATGGCTACCAAGTAGGAATGATGAGGGTTGTGCCTTAGAGACATGCCGAACTTGGAAAGGAGCTCTTTGAAGGTCGCCAGGTATTTCACGATCAACTGATAGGTATAGCGACTACCATGATCTGTGGCGTAAATGGCCTGAGAAACCATTAGGCGATAGGCCGCCTTCTCGAAATCCTCGACCATGTGGTTCCCTGATGAGTCTTCTGCCAAGCGCTCCCAACTGATCATTTGACACTCCTCGCGCGGATCACGAATTGTTGATGTTCCATGTATTCATTGCGGGTGACGGCGTTGGCAACAAAACCCACCTGCATTCCCCTTACCATCTGAAGATGCGGATCGTTCAAACGTTTATCGGATGGGCAATTTTCACGTGAAGCGATCAGCAGCAACTTCTGATAACAGCAAAGATCAGTGATGGATTCGATTGTCAGTTCATCAGAAACGACAGCTTGCTTTCTGCCCAGATGGCGGGCGACATACTGAGCAAGCTTGATTGGGGTGATGTTGCGAGCGGCGTTCATTTGCTGCCTGAGCGCTTCCATGGCCAACTGCTGAGTGCTGGGCTGTTCCTTTTCAACGGGTGTTGCACGCACTTCACGCATTGGCGCTCGAGGTTTGGCCAGACCAACCCCAGATGCATGATAAAAGCCAGAAACTGACGGGAGCGCAGAATGCCCTTCCGGAAGATCTTGCGTGCCGCTGATCGCCTGCTGAATCAATTGATCGAAGTTGCCAGGCGACCGTAGCTTGTACTCGAACATTGCCAGGGCTCGCTGGTAGGCGATCCGGATCTCTTCATCAAGCCGGCGTAGATGTTCCTCAACTTCTTGCAGGCGCAGCAGCTGACGGGTGTCACGCTCATAGAGGGCTTCGGCGCGAAGGAAGTCATCGCCTGTCATCTTCTGCGCATACCACCCGATCAGCGACTCCCGAAAATCCTTGTCATGCTTAAACTGGAGCGTGAGTCGAATGACCTCGGACCTGAACTGCAGTGGGTGGTTGTTGGTACGCATGTCGCTGTAGTCGGCGATGAACACCTTGTCGATGTACTGCTCGAAGAATCCCTGGGTGAACTCCTTCACCGACTGTTTGGTAACCAGTTCGTCCATCACATCTTGAATGCGGCACCCGGTATTTGCGATGTGTGCCAGACATTGTTTGGCATGCTTGGCCGCAATGGTGTACAGCTGAGGAGCCTTACCCGTTGCCACCTCCCGCAGGTTTACACAAATGGAGTGAACCTGTCCGCCCAAGAACTCGGGCTGGTGGTAGGCAAAATCCGACAGCATCGAAAACAGGCGGGCTACGATCGGCCGCACTGTGACGTGTTCGATTACGCCGCGGCGACGTTCGCTGAGCCATCCACTGGTGGACAGCACCTTGAAGGCGTTATGAGCGCGAATATTCAAGCTGCTACCGAGCTCTTCCCCCCACGGATCATCCGCAATCAGCAAGGACTCGATTGTGCGAATGACGACGGGTTTCGGTGCTTCTTCTCCAGGGGAACGTCCACCGTCGCCCCACATCTCTTCCATTAATCGACTGAGAAGCTCCCAGTAGCGCCGATTATTGTTGGTGGCTAATGGCCGGAATATGTCTTCCGGGATGCGTTCGAACAGTGGAGGGATGCGGGTTTCCATGCCTAACACTCGGGACTACTGGGGTCATATTCGTAGCATAGATCTACCAATAGATCTATGCTACGGTAATACGTACTTTTTTTGGATTGATCACCATGCCCCGCCGTAGCTCAGCTCCCCAAGAGCGTCTTGAAGCCATCGAGATACTTCTTCTTTGGGAAGGGCGGGTTTCTAGATCGCGCATGCTGAGCTTGTTTGATGTGCATGAAACGCTGGCCAGCCGGGATATCACCAACTATCGACTGCAATATCCGGATGCTTGTGAGCCGGAAATGGCAAGTAAAAGCTATGTGGCGTCTTGGGGATTGCGCCCGCAGCTCACCGTCGGAGAATTTGGCGAGTACCAGCGGCTGATTGGCGCCTCTCGAGGGCTTGATGGTGTCGCGACCTGCGTCCCGTTCGAACACTCTCAAATCGATGCCACCGCAATCCGGTATCCCATGTTTTCCCAGATCCACCAGGCGATTGCTCTGAGCCGGTGCATAAAGGTGCAATATCGATCCATGACCAATCCGCAGGGACAGGATCGAATCATCAGGCCGCACGCGCTGATCCAGGCAGGGCCGCGGTGGCACGTTCGGGCGTTTTGCTCTAAGGCTCAGGAATTCAGGGATTTCAACCTAGGGCGTATTTTGACGGTCAGTGCGTCTGAGCAAGCTGATCTACAGTCTGGGGATCAAGATCAAACCTGGCACCAGATGATCTCCATTCGTCTGGTCCCGCACAGCGGACTCTCTGCGGCTCAAGCCATGATGGTCAGGGATGAGTACATGGGCGGCACCGTGGCGAAGGTATTCACGGTCCGTGCATCAATGGCCAAATATTTGATTCAGTCATTCCGCGCCGCTGTCGATCCCGATCGAGAGAAAGCTCCAGAGCATTTGCTGATGGTGGCCAATCCTAAGGAATTACCCGCAGGTTCGACCTGGTAACGATCTGCCGGACCTTCTGTGGTACGACACTGATCCACATCTTGGATCATTTGATTTCCGTCCAAGGACCGCAACCCTATCTAAGCCCGAAATGTAGGCTCGGCATCAGCTCTCCGACTTCTCTTAGGCTTCAGCCCCGCTGGAAGGCCCGTATTCTCTAGCATGTTTATAAAATCAGTTGTGGTAGTGGGACGGGCGTCAGTTGCATCTATTTCCAATTAGTTGCATTTATTGCGAAATGTCACACCAGATCCCACCAATGGTAATCGACGCCATCCTGCAGCCCGGCGAACCCTTCAGCGTCA
>CXWK01007224.1_pt2 | contig 14365 bp, 12 predicted proteins | sample 590851 | NCBI WGS metagenome assembly CXWK01 (sample SAMEA3498364, study PRJEB10139) | wastewater metagenome | biome: wastewater treatment plant; material: activated sludge | place: Denmark | collected 2014-08-01 | reverse complement strand
GGTTGGCGCACGCCGGTCGAGGTCTCGGCGTGGACGAGGGCCAGCACTTGCGGCCGGTGCTCTGCCAGCCCGGCGCGGATGTCGTCCAGCCCAAAGGCCGCGCCCCACGTCGTCTCCAGGCAGCGCACGTCGGCCCCGTAGCGCCCGGCCATGTCGACCATGCGCCGGCCGAAGTAGCCGTTGACGCCGACCAGCACCCGGTCGCCCGGCTCGATGACGTTGGCCAGGGCCGCTTCCATGCCGGAGCTGCCCGTGCCGCTGATGGCGATGGTGTACTCGTTGTCGGTCTGCCAGGCGTAGCGCAGCAGTTCGCTGATCTCGCTCATGACGGCGATGAGCGTCGGGTCGAGGTGGCCCACGGTGGGGGCCAGCATGGCGTTCAGGACGCGCGGGTGGCTGTTCGACGGCCCCGCGCCCAGCAGGATGCGCGGCGGCATGTCGAGCGTCGGCAGATTGTGGCGGTGATTGTCGTTGATGGCAAAGGTGTCTATACTCATGGTTCCCTCGCTCCGCGGCGGGAAAATGGGCGCCAAACCGGAGAGATCGTCATGATAACACCCAATTTGCTGCGCGGCGAACAGGTCCGGCTGACCGCGCCGACGGCCGCCGACCTGCCGGCCATCGCCGCCTGGTGGGCCGACCCCGACTTCCTGCGCCTCTACAACACCGCCCCGGCCGTGCCGCGCAACGACGATCAGCTCAGCCGCCGCTTCGACTTCAGCCACACCAGCCCCGACAACTTCCTGTTCGCCATCCGGCCGCTGGACGACGATTCGCTGCTGGGCCTGCTGGAGTTTGACGGCGTGGACTGGTCGAACCGGACGACGTTCGTCAGCATCGGTATCGGCGCGGCCGAGCACCGCGGCCGTGGCTACGGCGCGGACGCCATGCGCGTTGGCCTGCGCTTCGCCTTCCATGAGTTGAACCTCCATCGCGTCTGCCTGACCGTCTTCAGCTACAACGCGCCGGCCATCGCCCTCTACGAGCGGCTGGGCTTCGTGCACGAGGGGGTCTATCGGGAGCACGTCGAGCGCGATGGGCAGCATTACGACATGATCCTCTACGGGCTGCTACGGGGCGAATGGGAGAGCCAACGCCAATGATGGACGAGGAAACGCGGGCCGCCTTCGCCGCCGTCCGTTCCGGCGATAAGAACGCCCAGACCGCGGGCTACTACGCCTTGATGGCAGCGACGGCGCAGCCGGTCGATTGGGCCTATGACGAATGGGACGCGCTGCTGGCCGAGTTGGGCCACAAGGACAACCACCGCCGGGCCATTGCCGCCCAGGTGTTGTGCAACCTGGCCCTCAGCGACCCGGACGGCCGGATGCTGTCCGACTTCCCGGCGCTGCTGGCCGTGACCCACGACGAGCGCTTCGTGACCGCCCGCCACGCTCTGCAAGCCCTCTGGCGGATCGGCCTGGCCGGCGAGGCGCAGCGGCGGATGGTCGTCGAGGGTCTGAGCGCTCGCTTCGCCGAGGCGGCGGCCGAGAAGAACGGCACGCTGGTCCGCTACGACATCGCCCAGGGGTTGCGCAATCTCTATGACGCCACCGGCGATGAGGCGATTAGGGCAACGGCCCTGCAGTTGATCGAAACGGAACAAGACGCCAAGTACCGCAAGAAGTACGCCGGCGCGTTCCGGGTGCATCGCACTTCAGAAAGTGCGTTGCACCTTCTTGATCTGTAGCAGTAGCATGAAGGAGGTGCGACGCACTCAGGAAAGTGCGACGCACCGGGTGGAAGAAGGTGCGACGCACTCAGGAAAGTGCGACGCACGCGAGGCAAGGCAACACAAAGGAGAAAAGCAATGATCAACCTGGCAGTCTTACTCGAGGACAGCGCGCGCGAAGCACCGGGGCGCACGGCGATTATCTTCAACGACATCAAGTTGCCCTACGCGGCCGTCAACGCCGCGGCCAACCAGATCGCCAACGGTCTGGTCGGGTTGGGCATCAAGCCGGGCGACAAGGTGGCCCTCACTTGCCCCAACCTGCCCTTCTTCCCCCTCGTCTACTACGGCATCCTGAAGGCCGGGGCGGTCGTCGTGCCGCTGAACGTCCTGCTGAAGGGGCGGGAGATCGCCTATCACCTGCAGGACTCCGACGCCAAAGCCTACTTCTGCTTCCAGGGCACGCCCGACCTGCCGATGGGCCAGTTCGGCTATGAGGGGTTCCAGCAGATCGACGGCTGCGAGCACTTCTTCATGATCACCATCGACCCGGCCGGCCCGTCACCCATCGAGGGCACGAAGACGCTGGGCCAACTGATGTATGGCAAGTCGCCTGCCTTCGACACCGTGGCCACCCACGCTGACGACACAGCCGTCATCCTCTACACCAGCGGCACAACCGGCAGCCCCAAGGGCGCGGAACTGAGCCACGCCAACATGATTTTCAACGCCCGCCTGGCGGACACGATGTATCAGCGCGCCGACAACGACGTTCACCTGGTGACGCTGCCCCTGTTCCACTCCTTCGGCCAGTCGGTGCAGATGAACGCCGGCTTCTACAACCGCAATGCCCTGTCGCTGCTGCCGCGCTTCGACCCCGACACGGCCTTGAGCATCATGGAGCGCGACAACGTGACCATCTTCGCCGGCGTGCCGACGATGTACTGGGCCATGCTCAACCACCCCAACCCGGAGAAGTTCGACTTGGAGAAGATCGCCCGCAACCTGCGGCTGGCCGTCTCCGGCGGCTCGGCCATGCCCGTCGAAGTGATGCGCGCCTTCGGCGAGAAGTTCAAGGTCGAAATCCTGGAGGGGTATGGCCTGTCGGAGACCAGCCCAGTGGCGACGTTCAACCGGCTCGACCGGCCGGCCAAGCCCGGCTCAGTCGGCCTGCCAACGTGGGGCGTTTCGGTGCGCGTGGTGGACATCAACGACAACGACGTGCCCCAGGGCGAGATGGGCGAGATCGTCATCAAGGGACACAACATCATGAAGGGCTACTATAAGAAGCCCGAAGCCACGGCCGAGGCGATGCGCAACGGCTGGTTCCACACCGGCGACATCGGCAAGTTCGACGAGGACGGCTTCCTCACCATCACCGACCGCGTCAAGGACATGATCATCCGCGGCGGCTTCAACGTCTACCCGCGCGAGATCGAAGAGGTGATGGTGACCCACCCGGCGGTCAGTCTGGCGGCCGTCGTCGGCGTGCCCGACGAGCGCCACGGCGAAGAGGTGAAGGCCTACGTCATCCTGAAGCCGGGGCAGCAGGTAGCCGAGGAAGAGTTGATCGACTGGTGCCGGGAGTGCATGGCCGGCTACAAGTACCCGCGCGTCATCGAGTTCCGCGAAGCGCTGCCCATGACGGCCACGGGTAAAATCCTTAAGCGCGAACTGAGATAAGGTTCCAGGGACCAGGTTCCAGGGGCCAGGGAAGAGCGCTCTTCCCTGGCCCCTAACCCCTGGTCCCTTCTTTACACTTTCTTGACGCCCCCGCGCTGAATCTTGAGCGCATCCCCCACACTCTAGAGCGACAATAGCGGTGTAACGCCGGAAGGTCAGACCCCTTCCGGTAGGAGCACCGCTATGGATCTTGGCCTGTTGCTGGCCGGGCTGGTCGCCCTGGCCCTTCTTATCTATCTCGTCTACTCCCTGCTCTACCCGGAGAGGTTCTAATAGTTGGTTAGAAACCGAGTTTCTCGGAGAAACTCGGTTTCTAGCTGGAGGGGTTCTAACTATGTCCACGCTGGAGATCGTTCAGGTCGTTCTCTTTCTGGCGCTGCTCATCGCCGTCACGCCGCTACTGGGCGGCTACATGAAGCGCGTCTTCGACGGCGAGCGCACCCTCCTTTCGCCCGTGCTGCGGCCGGTCGAAGGGCTGATCTACCGCCTGAGCGGCGTGCGGCCGGAAGTCGAACAGCACTGGAAGACGTACACGCTGGCCCTGCTGGCCTTCAACGTGCTGGGCTTCCTGGCCCTGTTCCTGCTGCAACTGCTTCAGGGCGTGCTGCCGCTCAATCCCGAAGGGTTGCCCGGGGTCGAGCCGTGGCTGGCCTTCAACACCGCCACCAGCTTCATGACCAACACCAACTGGCAATCCTACGCCGGCGAGACGACCATGAGCCAGTTGACGCAGACGCTCGGCCTGGGCGTGCAAAACTTCGTCAGCGCGGCCACGGGCATGGCCGTCGTCATCGCCCTGACGCGCGGCCTGGCCCGCCGATCGGCGGCCACGCTGGGCAACTTCTGGGCCGACCTGGTGCGGGCCACGCTCTACATCCTGCTGCCGCTGTCGCTGCTCTTCGCCGTCATCCTGGTCAGCCAGGGGGTGGTGCAGAACTTCGACGCCAACGTGACCGTGACGACGCTGGCCGGCGAGACGCAGGTCTTGCCCCAAGGTCCGGCGGCGTCGCAGATCGCCATTAAGCAACTTGGCTCCAACGGCGGCGGCTTCTTCAACGCCAACAGCGCCCACCCGTATGAGAACCCCACGCCGCTAACCAACTTCCTGGAGATGTTCGCCCTGCTGGCCATCGCCGCGGCGCTGACCAACACCTTCGGCCGCATGGTCGGCTCGCCGCGTCAGGGCTGGGCCATCTTCGCCGCCATGTTTCTGCTGTTCGCCGTTCTGCTGGGGGTGATGCTGCTGGCCGAATACGCCGGCAACCCCGTTCTGGGCGTGGCCGGGGCGATGGAGGGCAAAGAGGCGCGCTTCGGCGTGGCCAACAGCGTCCTGTGGGCCGGGGCCACCACCTCGGCCTCCAACGGCGCGGTCAACGCCATGCACAGCAGCCTCAGCCCCGTCGCCGGCGGCGTGGCCCTGCTCAACATGATGCTGGGCGAGGTCATCTTTGGCGGCGTCGGCGCGGGCCTCTATGGCATGTTGGTCTTCGTCATCCTGACGGTGTTCATCGCCGGGCTGATGGTCGGCCGTACGCCGGAGTACCTGGGCAAGAAGATCGAGGCCCGCGAGGTGCAGATGGCCACGTTGGCCGTGCTCTTCCCGGCGGCGTCGATCCTGCTGTTCACGGCCCTGGCCGCGGTGGTCGAGGCCGGGCTGTCCAGCCGCCTCAGCGCCGGGCCGCACGGCTTCAGCGAAATTCTCTATGCCTACACCTCGGCCACGGCCAACAACGGCAGCGCCTTCGCCGGGCTGAACGCCAACACCGCCTTCTACAACGTCACCCTGGGGCTGGCGCTGTGGATCGGCCGCTTCGGCGTCATCCTGCCCATCATGGCCATCGCCGGCAGCATGGTCGGCAAGACGGCCGCGCCGCCGTCGGTGGGCACCTTCCCGACCGACCAGCCGCTCTTCACCGGGATGCTGGTGGGTGTGGTCGTCATCGTCGGCGCGCTGACCTTCTTCCCGGCCCTGTCGCTGGGGCCGATTGTCGAGCACCTGGTTATGCAGAGGGGTATCGGCTGGTAGCAAGAGGATTGATCCGCAGATTGGGCAGATTCGGCAGATTTTCAGAATTGGAACGATTTCTTCAATCTGCCCAATCTGGGGATCAAAAACAAGTGAGTAAGTAAAGATGGAAACCAAAGTTAAATCCCGACCGCTGTTCGACCCACCCATCGTGCGCCGGGCTATCGGCGACTCGTTCCGCAAGCTGGCCCCGCGCCAGCAGGCCAAGAACCCGGTCATCTTCGTCGTCGCCGTCGGCGCGGTGCTGACCACACTCAGCCTCATCGTCGACCTCGTGCGCGGCAACACGGCCGACATGGCCTTCAATCTCCAGATCGCCCTGTGGCTGTGGTTCACGGTGCTGTTCGCCAACTTCGCCGAGGCGATGGCCGAGGGGCGGGGCAAGGCCCAGGCCGATAGCCTGCGCAAGACGCGCCAGGAGATGGTCGCCCGCCGCCTGGTGGGCAGCAACGGTCGCCGCACAGAAGAGCAGGTGGCGGCGTCGCAACTGCGCGTCGGCGACCGCGTCGTCTGCGAGGCCGGCGACCAGATCCCCGGCGATGGCGAGGTGGACGAGGGCATCGCCAGCGTCGATGAGTCGGCCATCACCGGCGAGTCGGCCCCGGTCATCCGCGAGAGCGGCGGCGACCGTAGCGCCGTCACCGGCGGCACGCGGGTGCTGAGCGACCGCATCGTCGTGCGCATCACCGCCGAGCAGGGCAGCACCTTCCTCGACCGCATGATCGCTCTGGTCGAAGGAGCCAAGCGGCAGAAAACGCCCAACGAGATCGCCCTAACTATCCTGCTGAGCGGGTTGACGATCATCTTCCTGCTGGCCGTCGTCTCGTTGCGGCCGTTCGCCGCCTACGCCGAGGCCGAGTCGGGCCTGACCCGCTCGACGACGTCCGTGCCGGTGCTCATCGCCCTGCTGGTCTGCCTCATCCCGACGACCATCGGCGGCCTGCTGAGCGCCATCGGCATCAGCGGCATGGACCGGCTGATCCAGCGCAACGTGCTGGCCACCAGCGGCCGGGCGGTGGAGGCGGCCGGCGACGTGGACGTGCTGCTACTGGACAAGACAGGAACCATCACCCTGGGCAACCGCATGGCCACCGCCTTCCACCCCGCGCTGGGCATCGACCAGGCGCAACTGGCCGACGCGGCGCAACTCTCCTCGCTGGCCGACGAGACGCCGGAGGGGCGCTCCATCGTCGTGCTGGCCAAGGAGCGTTACGGCCTGCGCGGGCGGGAGTTGGCCGCGCCCCACGCCGAGTTCGTGCCCTTCACCGCCCAGACGCGCATGAGCGGCGTCGACTTTCCGGCCCAGAACGGCACGCCGGCCATCGCCATCCGCAAGGGCGCGGCCGACGCCGTGAAGGCTCACGTCCTGGCCCTCGGCGGGCGCTACCCGGCCGACGTTGACGCGCAGGTGGACGCCATCGCCAGGGGCGGGGCCACGCCCCTGGTTGTGGCCGAAGGCCCCACGGTGCTGGGCGTCATCGAACTGAAGGACATCGTCAAGGGCGGCATGAGCGAGCGCTTCGCCCAACTGCGCCGGATGGGCATCCGCACGGTCATGATCACCGGCGACAACCCGCTGACGGCCGCGGCCATCGCCGCCGAAGCGGGCGTGGACGACTTCATGGCCCAGGCTACGCCGGAGGACAAGCTGCGCCGCATCCGCGCCGAGCAGGCCGCCGGCCATCTCGTCGCCATGACCGGCGACGGCACCAACGACGCCCCGGCCCTGGCCCAGGCCAACGTCGGCGTAGCCATGAACACCGGCACGCAGGCGGCGCGCGAGGCGGGCAACATGGTTGACCTGGACAGCGACCCGACCAAGCTGATCGAGGTCGTGGAGATCGGCAAGCAGTTGCTCATGACCCGCGGCGCGCTGACGACGTTCAGCATCGCCAACGACGTGGCCAAGTACTTCGCCATCCTGCCGGCGCTGTTCGCCACACTCTACGCCGTGGGCGGCGGCGAGGGGCCACTGGGGGCGCTGAACGTCATGCGCCTGGCCTCGCCACAGAGCGCCATCCTCAGCGCCATCATCTTCAACGCGCTGATCATCGTCGCCCTGATCCCCCTGGCGCTGCGCGGGATTCCCTACCGGCCGGTGGGCGCGGCGGCGGCGCTGCGGCGCAACCTGCTGATCTACGGCCTGGGCGGGTTGGTCGCGCCCTTCGTGGGCATCAAGGTCATTGACCTGCTGGTGGCGGCTCTTGGATTAGCCTAAGAAGAAATGGAACCACAGATTACGCAGATTACACAGATTTTTCAGAGGGGTGCTGTGAAGAGTAAATCATCGGCAAACGGTCTGGTTTTGAGTAGGAGAGGTGGCATGTCTACACACAAGAGGCCAATTTGGCGCACGTTGGCGGTTGTGGGTCTGATGGGTGGGGCCGGACTGTATATCGCCGCGCGGCTGCCGCTGGGCGGCGCGGCGCAGATGTGGCTGCTGCTGCTCTGGGTTGCCGTGTTCTATGGCGTGGTCGCCCTGTGGATTCGCCGCAACAGCGAGGCGCTGGACGCCGCGCCGCCGGCGCGCGACAGCATCGGCCGTCCCATCATCGACAGCGGCGCGCCCGTCTTTGCCGCCGAGCCGCCGCAGCCGGCAGCGCCGCCGGCCGTCGCCGCTCGTCCGTTCAATCAGTCGGAGGCTTACTAACATGGTCAAACAACTACGTCCCGCTCTGTTCATGCTGGCGATCCTGACCCTGCTGACGGGCGTCATCTACCCGCTGTTGGTCACCGGCATCGCCCAACTGGCCTTCTCGCGCCAGGCCAACGGCAGTCTGGTTACGGCCGGCGGGTCGGTCGTCGGCTCGGCCCTGCTGGGCCAGGCCAACGACGACCCGGCCGCCTTCCAGCCGCGGCCGTCGGCCACCGGCTATGGCACGCTGCCCTCCGGCGGCAGCAACCTGGCCCCGACCAGCGCCGATCTGGCTGTCGCTGTGGCCCAGCGGGCGGCCGACTTCCGCGCCGCCAACGGGCTGAGCGCCGACGCCGCCGTGCCGATGGAGATGCTGTTCGCCTCCGGCAGCGGCCTCGACCCGCACGTCAGCCCTGACGCGGCCCGCCTGCAAGTCAGTCGCATCGCCGCCGCCCGCGGGCTGGATGAGGCCACCGTGGCCGCGCTGGTGGAGCAATACGTCGAAGGGCCGCAATTGGGCATTCTGGGCCAGCCGCGAGTCAACGTTCTGTTGCTCAATGTGGCTCTGGATGGATTAGAATAGAGACATGACCGATGAACGCCGCCCCGATCCCGACGCGCTGCTGGCCGTCATCCAGCGCCAGGAGGCGCGCGCGGAGCGCGGCCGGCTGAAGATCTTCTTCGGCATGGCCGCCGGCGTGGGTAAGACCTACGCCATGCTCCAGGCCGGGCGCGAGGCGCAGGCTGAGGGGCGCGACGTGGTCGTGGGCGTCGTTGAGACCCACGGCCGGGCCGAGACGCGGGAGTTGCTCGATGGCCTGGAGCAACTCTCGCGCCTGCGCCTGGAGTATCGCGGAACCGTACTGGAGGAGATGGACCTCGACGCGCTGCTGGCCCGCCGGCCGCAACTGGCCCTGGTCGACGAGCTGGCCCACAGCAACGCCCCCGGCGCGCGCCACGCCAAGCGCTATCAGGACGTGCTGGAGCTATTGGGCGCGGGCATTGACGTCTACACCACGGTCAACGTCCAGCACTTCGAGAGCCGCGCCGACGCCGTGCGCCAGATCACCGGCATTGCCGTCCAGGAGACTGTGCCCGATTCGGTGCTCGACCTGGCCGACGCCATCGAACTGATCGACCTGACGCCGGAGGAGTTGCGCAAGCGGCTGAGCGAGGGCAAGGTCTACACGCCGGAGCGGGTCGAGGTGGCGGCGCACAACTTCTTCCGCACCGGCAACCTGACCGCCCTGCGCGAAATGGCCCTGCGGCTGACGGCCGAGCACGTCGACCACCAGTTGCAGGACTACATGGACATCAAGCGCATCGCCGGGCCGTGGAAGTCGGCCGAGCGCCTGATGGTCGCCGTCGGCCCCAGCCCGTTCTCGGAGAAGCTCATCCGCTGGACGCGGCGCATGGCCTACAATCTGGAAGCGCCGTGGCTGGCGGCCACGGTCGAGACGACGACGCCGCTACCGGCCGAGGCGCAGCAACGCCTGAGCCGCAACCTCGACCTGGCTCGCGATCTGGGCGGGGAGGTCGTGGCCACGGCCGGCGACGACGTGGCCGAGGCGCTGCTGCGGCTGGCCCGGCAGCGCAACGTGACCCAGGTCGTCGTCGGCAAGCCACGCGAGGCGGGCTGGCGCAAGGCGCTGCGCCGCTCGTCGCTGGTCGACCGCGTCATCGACGGCAGCGGCGACATCGACGTCTACGTCGTCACCGGCGATGAACCGGAAGGGCGCAGCACGAGTAGGCTAACGCTGTCGCCGCTGGGCGGCCGCTCGCCGTGGCGGCACTACCTGTGGGCGGCGCTGCTCATCGTCGCCATCACCCTGCTCGATGCCCTGCTCATCAGCCGTTTTCCGCTCATCAGCTATCTGACCGTCGGCCTGACGGAGTTGCTGGTGGTGCTGGTCATCGCCGCCTGGCTGGGGCGCGGGCCGGCGCTGCTGGCGGCCACGCTGAGCGCCTTCTCATGGAACTTCCTGTTCATCGAGCCGCGCTTCACGCTGCAAATCTCGCGCGCCCAGGACATCGTCCTCTTCCTGCTCTACTTCGCCATCGCCCTCATCGCCGGCAATCTGGCCGCGCGGCTGCGCAGCCAGGAGCGGCTGGCGCGCAGCCACGCCGACCGCACCACCGCCCTCTACGCCCTGGCCCACGAGACGGCCACGGCGGTGGATATGGATGACGTGTTGCGCGTGGCCGTGGCCCAGATCGAGGCCGTGTTCGACGCCGAGGTGGCCATCCTGCCGGCCGATGGCGACGTATTGGCCCGGCAGCCCCACCCCGGCGGCACGCTAACCATTGACGACAAGGAGTACAGCGTCGCCGTGTGGGCCTTCACCAATCGCCAGGCGGCCGGCCGCTTCACCGACACACTGCCGCTGGCCGCGGCCCAATTCCTGCCCCTGCAAACGCCCGACCGCACTGTCGGCGTCCTGGGCATCCGGCCGCGCAACGGGGCGCGCCTGTCGTTCGAGCAGGGGCAACTGCTGGAGACGTTCGCCGGCCAGATCGCCCTGGCCATCGAGCGCGAACTGCTGGACGAGGCGGCCCAGCGCAGCGCCATGCACCACGAGTCGGAGCGGCTGTTCACCACCCTGCTCAACTCCATCTCCCACGAACTGCGCACGCCCATCGCCACCATCACCGGCGCGGCCAGCAGCCTGCTCGACCCTCAGATGGGCGACCACGCGCCGACGCGGACGCAACTGGCGGCCGACATCCAGGACGCCGGCAACCGCCTCAACCGCCTGGTGGCCAACCTGCTCGATATGTCGCGTCTCGAATCGGGCCAACTGCGCCTGAAGCTGGAGTGGTGCGACGTGGGCGACGTGGCCGGCGTGGCCGTGGAACAGCTCGACCGCTGTCTGATCGGCCGGCCGATCACCATCGACCAAGCCGACAATGTGCCCCTCGTCCGGCTCGACTTCGTGCTGATGGAGCAGGTGTTCGTCAATCTGCTGGACAACGCCTGCGCCTACACGCCACCCGGCGCGGCCATCGACATCGCCATCAGCCGCCGCGGCCGTTCGGTCGTTGTCACCGTCACCGACCACGGGCCGGGGCTGAGCGCCGACGACCTCGACCACGTCTTCGACAAGTTCTATCGGGCATCGACCGCGGCCACGGGCGGCACGGGGCTGGGGCTGTCCATCGGCCGCGGGCTGGTGGAGGCCCACGGCGGCACGTTGACGGCCGACAACGCGCCGGGGGCCGGGGCGCGCTTCACCGTGCGGCTGCCGGCCGACCCCGCGCCGCCGCCGGTGCAGGAGGCAGCCCTATGAGCGACGGCCCGCGCGTGCTGGTGGTGGACGACGAGGTGCAGATCCGTCGCTTCCTGCGCATCGCCCTGGAGGCCAACGGCTACCGCGTCTACGAGACCAGCAGCGGCAGCGCCGCCGTGCAGGAAGCGGCCCGGCTGCGGCCCGATCTGGTCATCCTCGACATCGGCCTGCCCGACATCGGCGGACTGGAGGTGCTGCGACGGCTGCGCGAGTGGACGCCGACGCCGGTCATCATGCTCTCCGTGCGCGACGCCGACCGCGACAAGGTGGCCGCGCTGGACGCCGGGGCCGACGACTACCTGACCAAGCCGTTCAGCGTGGACGAACTGCTGGCCCGGTTGCGCGTCGCCCAGCGCCACGCGCAGCCGGGGCCGGCGGCGGCCGTCTTCGCTCAGGGGGACGTGGAGGTCGATCTGTCGCGTCGTCACGTGACCAAAGGCGGCATGGACGTAAAGCTGACGCCAACGGAGTACGCCCTGCTGCGCCTACTCATCCAGCACGCGGGCAAGGTGCTGACCCACCGGCAAATCCTGAAGGAGGTGTGGGGGCCGGAGTACATGGACGAGACCCACTACCTGCGGGTCTACTTCGGCCAACTGCGGCAAAAGCTGGAGGACGACCCCGCCCGGCCGCGACTCATCCTGACCGAGCCGGGCGTTGGCTACCGTCTGGCGGCGTAGGAATATCTCACGCAAAGACGCAAAGAACGCCAAGCTAAGAGTTCTTAGCTTGGCGTTCTTTGCGTCTTTGCGTGAGACTTTCTTAGCCCAACAACTGACTCAACCCCGGCAGCGACGACCCCACCCAGGCCAGCAGCCCACAGAACGCCGCCAACAGCACCAGCAACAGCAGCGCCAGCCACAGCGGCAGTTGCGGCCGAACCTCGACCGTGCCTTCCAGCCCCGGCGTTGGCGGCCCCTGCTCGGCCAATGAGTTGACGTGCAGGACAAACGGCCACTGCGCCGTCCGGCCGATGAATGGCCGCTTCATCGCCTGGACGTAGAAGTCCACCACGCCGCGCTGCCCGGCGGCCAGGCCGATCTGCTTCTGCGCGCCGTCGAAGTAGAGGCCGCCGCGCGGCGTCTCGGCCACCACACGCACTGTCTGGGCCGCGGGGGTGTCGTTCTTGAGCAGCACGCGGCAGACGCCCTGGTCGCGCAGCCGCCGCGGACGCATGTCCCACTCCAGCCGGCGGGCGGGCGTGGGGAACTCGGTGACCATGCTGACGACCAGCGAACCGGTGTCGGCGGCGAAGGCCTGGGCCTGCTGGTCGGTGACGGTTCCCGCGGCGCGGCGCAACTCGACGGCCAGCTCTTCGGCCGACTGGTAGCGGTTCTCCGGCCGGCGGTTCAGCGCCCGCAGGATGACCGCCTCGACGGCCGGCGGCACACCGGCGTTCAGTTCGCGCGGCGCGGCGACAGTCTCGTACTGGTGGGCCTGCATCGCCCGCTCCGGCGAGCGGATGTCCAGCGGCAGCTTGCCGGTGGCCAACTGGTAGAGGACGACGCCCAGCGAGTAGATGTCGGAGCGGCCGTCCACCGGCCGGTCGAGCACCTGCTCCGGCGACATGTAGGGCAGCGTGCCCATCATCAGCCCCTTCTGCGTCTCGCCCGTGTCGCCGGCCAGCTTGGCCAGGCCGAAGTCGGTCAGCATGGCCCGCAGCGGCGGGTCGCTGGGGCGGTCGGGCCGGTCGAGGCGCTTGACGAGGATGTTGTCGGGCTTCACGTCGCGATGGACGACGCCCTGGCGGTGGGCATAGCCGAGGGCGTCGGCCGCCTGGGCGATCAGGGTCAGCGTCTCTTCGAGCCGGACGACCTGGTTGAGTTGGGCCAGTTGGCGCAGGTAAGCCCCCAGGCTCAGCCCCTCGATCAGTTCCATGACGATGTAGAGCAGGGCCGACTGGCGGCCGAAGTGGTAGACGCGGACGATGGACGGGTGGTCGAGCCGGGCGGCGGCGCGCGCCTCCTGCAAGAAGCGGGCCTGGAAGGTCGGGTCGGCGGCGATATTGCCGTGCATCACCTTGACCGCCACCGGGCGCATCAGGTTCACGTCCGTGGCGCGGTAAATCGTTCCCATCCCCCCTTCGCCAAGGATGGAATCGATGCGATAGTTCTCGATCTGTTGGCCGGGCTGGAGCATGGGGGGATTATATAGGGGCTAGGGGTTAGGGGCTAGGGGCTAGGGAAGAGAGCGGGGGAGCGGGGGTGAACTCCCTCGCCCTTGGGGAGAGGGTTGGGGAGAGGGTCTGCCATGACCGGGACGGGGAGAGGGATCAAATTGACATTTCCGGGAGAAATATAGTTTCTGCAAACCAAGGGGTGATTTGATGTTATGATAGATGGGTATGCCCGAAATTGCTCGCTTCTACGGAATTATCATCCGGGTTTTTTATGAGACAACTCGCCACCAGTTGCCGCACTTTCACGCGGCCTATGGCGACCATCTGGCGAGTTTCACCATCGACCCACCGGCGCTGTTAGCCGGCAGCATGCCCAGAAAGCAACTACATCTGATCCTGGCTTGGGCAGAACTACATCAGGATGACTTGTTAGCCAACTGGGAACGGGCGCGCGATCAACTGCCGCTCCACAGAATTCCCGGTTTGGAATAGGAGTAGATGATGAATCAATCTCATCTGCAAGAGGCAACCTTACATCGAATTACAGCTTTCGAGCATCTTGGCGACTACAGGCTGCGCTTATGGTTCGATGACGGTCGGGAACAGGTGATCGACTTCGAGCCAATCCTGCGCGGGCCGATTTTTGACGCGCTGCGCGATCCTGCTGTCTTCAGTCAAGCGCAAATAGAACCCGATTTCGGCGCGCTCGTCTGGCCCAATGGAGCCGACATAGACCCGATGGTGCTCTACGATTGGGCGGCGTATGTGGAGGGGATTGTTGCGCGGCGGGCGAAAGTGTCGACCACTTGACGAACGCCGCGATGGCCAAGGCCGCCCGGCGCTAAAGCGACCGGGCTACTCAACAACGCCGGCCGAGGCCGGCTTCAGAACGGCTGGCGTGACCTCTTAAGGCCCGTTGACGGGCCGTTGTTGAATAGCCCCG
>CXWK01008721.1_pt3 | contig 14368 bp, 12 predicted proteins | sample 590851 | NCBI WGS metagenome assembly CXWK01 (sample SAMEA3498364, study PRJEB10139) | wastewater metagenome | biome: wastewater treatment plant; material: activated sludge | place: Denmark | collected 2014-08-01 | reverse complement strand
AGAGGCGGGTTACCAACCCGCCCTACATTTCTTTGTCGCGCAGGTGGGGGTAGAGCAGCACGTCGCGCAGGGTGCGGCCGTTGGTCAACAGCAGCGCCAGCCGGTCCACGCCCATGCCGAAGCCGCCGTTGGGCGGCATCCCGTAGCGCATCGCCCGCAGATAGTCCTCGTCAATCGGGTTGCGCTCTTCGTCGTCCTTGGCAAAGGTCGCCTGTAGCTCCTCGAAGCGCTTCCGTTGTTCGAGCGGGTCGTTGAGTTCGGTGAAGGCGTTGCCCATCTCCATGCCGCCGATGAAGAACNNGCCCTTGGCCAGCGGCGAGATGTCGCGCGGGTAGTCGAGAATAAACGTCGGCTGGATGAGGCGCGGCTCAACGAAGTCGCCCAGCAGCCCGTCAATCAGCTTGCCCCACGGCGCGCCGGGCGGGGCCTCGCCGCCGATGCCCTTGATGGCCGCGGCCAGCGCCGGCGCGTCGGGGTAGTCCATGTAATCAATCTCGGCGAACTGCTTGATGGCTTCGCGCATCGTCAACCGCTGCCAGGGCGCGGCCAGGTCAATGGCCTGATCGCGGAAGGTGATCGTCGTCGTGCCCAGCGTCGCCTGGGCAGCGGCGGCGATCATGCGCTCGGTGAAGTCCATCACGTCGCGGTAGTCCCAGTAGGCGGCGTAGAACTCCAACTGGGTGAACTCCGGATTGTGCTTGAAGCTGACGCCCTCGTTGCGGAAGTCGCGGCCGATCTCGTACACGCGCTCATAGCCGCCAACCAGCAGCCGCTTCAGGTACAACTCGAACGAGATGCGCAGGTAAAGCTCTTGCTTGAGTTGGTTGTGGTACGTCGTGAAGGGTCGGGCCGCCGCGCCGCCATAGAGCGGTTGCAGGATGGGCGTCTCGACTTCCAGGAAGCCGTTGTCGTCCATAAAGCGGCGCAGCGCGCTGACCAGTCGCGCCCGGGCGCGGAAGATGTCGCGCACTTCGGGGTTGACGGCCAGATCGGCGTAGCGCTGGCGGTAGCGCTCTTCCAGGTCGGCGAAGGCGCTGTAGCGCACGATCTGCCCGTCTACCTCCTGCTCCTTGGCCACTGGCAGCGGGCTGATGGCCTTGCTGAGCAGTTGCCAGGCGCGGACGTGGAGGCTGATCTCGCCGGCGCGGGTGCGGAACATCTCGCCCGTAGTCTGTACAAAGTCACCCAGGTCTAGCAGCTTCTTGAACAGGTTGTGGCTTTCCTCGCCCAGGTCGTCGCGCCGCAGGAACAGTTGCAGCCGGCCCGACTCGTCGGCCATATCGGCGAAGACGGACTTACCCATGTCGCGGATGCTCAGCAGCCGCCCGCAGACGGTCACCGTCACGCCTTCGCCCTCCGGCGCGGCCTCAAAGGCGGCCACGGCGGCGGTTGTCGTGTGGCTGCGCTCGGCGCGCAGGGGGTAGGGGTCAATGCCCGCCTGGCGCAGACGCCCCAACTTCTCCAATCGCTGCTCTTCCAATGGGCTGGGTTGCCAACTCATGTCGCTCTCCAAAAAAGATCAACGCAAAGACGCAAGGCTGCAAAGAAATTCCTTTTCTTTGCGTCCTTGCGTCTTTGCGCCTTGGCGTTGAATTCTTCCCGTTTGGGGCTTATTCGACCCGCAACACCTTGAACTCGGTGACGCCGCGCGGCGCATTGACGCGCACGACTTCGCCCACCTTGACGCCCACGAGCACTTTGCCCAACGGGCTTTCGTTGGAGATACGCCCGTCCACCGGGTTGGCCTCTTGCGGGCCGACCAGTTGGTAGCGCTCTTCCTCCGACGTGCCCACCTCGGTGACGGTGATCCAGTCGCCAAGCTTGACGCGATCGTGGGGGGCCATATCCTCGTCAATCAACTGGTAGTTGTTGAGGATGTCTTCGAGTTCCTGGATGCGCCCTTCCAGGAACGCTTGCTCATTGCGGGCCGCTTCCAATTCGGCGTTGTCAACGAAGTCATCGTCCTGGCCGTCTTCAAAAGCGCGGTGCAGCCGGTCGGCGACTTCTTCCCGCCCCTTGGTGCGCAGATGCTCCAGTTCCTTGGTCAACCGCTCCAACCCTTCGGCGGTCAGCAGTGTTGGTTTCCTTGACAACATACGTCTCGTTCCTGATACAAGGCAAAGACCGCTGCTGTCAGCGGTCAGCCTTCTTGGCTAGATAAGCGCCATAGTATAGCAGTAACGTACCGCTTGTAAAGTGTCAATTCGTATCGCCACCCAACACCCGACCCTATAGCGCGTGGGCCGGCTCAGGGCGGCGGGCGGGCTGGCGGCCGTTTTCGCCGCGCGCCGGGTCGGCAACGCGAGCACGGAGCAGCGGCCCGCCGACGGGCAAGTAGTCGTAGCCGCCGGCCACCAGCGTATCATAGTCGGGAATCATCCTCCGGCCGTCTATGACCAGATAGGGCGGCTTCGCCGTCGTCTGAATGGTGTGGGCCAGGCCGCGGAACTCCTCCCAGTCGGTCGAGATGTAGAGCGCATCGCTGCCGAGCATCGCTTCCTGAGCCGTGGCGTGATAGCTGATGCGCTCGAAGAGGTGGTTCTTGTCCGGGTTAAACCAGTTGCGGCGCGCCTCGTCGGTCGCCAACGGGTCGTAGGCACGAATGGTGCCCACGCCGCGGGACAGCAACGATTCGACAACGCGCAGGGCGGCCGAGTCGCGCATGTCGTTGGTGCGCTTCTTGAACGACAGCCCCAGCAGAGCCACCGTCTTGTGGTTGAAGTTGAAGTGCGCTTCGTGGACGGCGCGGTCGATCAGGTAGGTCTTTTGATACTCGTTGATGCCGTAGACCGCCTGCAACAGATCGGTGGAGCGGCCGGCGTGGTTCAGTTGATAGATGAGGGATTGAATGTCCTTGCCGAAGCAACTGCCGCCCGCGCCGTTGCTGACGTAGGAGCCCCAGGTGCTGATCCGCGCGTCGGCGGTGACGCCGATCTTCAAGTCTTCCATGCGGATATTGGGCAGCGCCTCGGCCAGCCGCGCCCCGACCCCGTTCCAGAAGGAGATGTAGGTCAGCAGCAGCGTGTTGCTCATGTACTTAATGGCCTCGGCCGTCTCCGGTGTCGTCTCCAGGTAGCGGATGCGCACGTGGTTGACGAACTGCGAGTAGAGGCGGCGCAGAATGTGGAAGTCCTCGGCCGTGTCGGCCCCAACGACGACGCGATCCGGCCGGCGCGACCCTTCTACGGCGTTGCCCTGGGCCAGGAACTCCGGGTTGGAGGCCACGCCGACGTTCTCCACGCCGTGGTCGCGCATGACCGACTCCAGCAGCCGGGCCGTGCCTATGGGAACCGTGCTCTTGTTGACCAGCACAACACGCTGCCGGTCCTGACGTTGGGCCAGCAGCCCGGCCAGGTAGTGGGCGGCGTCGAGGTAGTAGGTCATGTCCGTCGAGCCGTCGCGCTTGGGGGGCGTGTTGATGCAGAAGAAGAAGGCATCGGTGCCTTCGACCACGTTGGAGATGTCGGTGGTGAAGAACAGGTAGCGATTGAGGTTTTCGGCAACGATATCGGCCAGGCCGGGTTCGTTTACGTAGCGCTCGATGGCCTCTGCGTCGCCGGTCTGATAGGCGGCGATGCGCGCCGCGTCAATGTCGTAGGCGTAGACCTCGTGGCCATACTCCGACAGGACGGCCGCATGCGGCAGTCCTACAAACCCGGTGCCAATTACAACGATTTTCATTTTCGGGGCTCCTTACAGCCGTTTACAGCCGGCGCGCCGGTGTGCCCGGTCGCGCCACGCTTAGTGGCTATTCTAGCGTCTGTGCGCCTGTCATCCAAGTCGGTCGGCCGACGATCGTTCGCCGCTTGGCCTCTGCCCGACCGACGCGGCATCGGCCAAGACCAGCCCCGCCGCCCGCCGGCCGATCGCGACGGCGAAATTCGTGCCCCGATCCCACGGGTAGACCTGACTCATGCTGGCGAAGTAGAGGCCGGGCACAGGCGTGCGCAGGTCGGGGATGGCCCGCGAGTGGTTGAGGCCGGGCACGGGCTGGGCGTAGCGGGCGCGGAAGAGCCAGCTCCGGCGCACCCACTCCGGCCGGAAGGCAGGGTTGAAACGGTGGAGCACGCCCACGAACAGCCGCTCCAACTCCTCCTGGCTCATCGTCATGTAGGGGTGGTCGGGCGTCACGTAGTCGCCACAGTAGACGATGTGGTCGCCGCCGTAGTGGCTGCGGTCAATGTAGTTGGTGTGCTCCACCAGGGCCAGGAAGGGCACGCCGCCGGCCTTGTCGGCCGAAGTGGCCGGGATGTTGAGCCAGTAGGTGCCGCTGTCGGCCAGCAGCGACTGCTTGAGGGCCAGGGTCATGACCACCGCGCCCATACTCTTCAACTCCAGGATTTGCCTCAGGTAGTCGCCGGCCAGGTCGGGGGCCAGCCGGGCCAGCAGCGCCGGCGAGGTGGTGACCAGCGCCGCGTCGTACTGCTCCGTCGCGTCGCCGGCAGTCACGGCCAGCCCGCCGCCGTCGGGGCGAATGCTCTGCGCCGGGCAGTTGAGGCGGATGTCGCCGCCCAGTTCGCGCACGACGGCCGTCAGCCGATCCACGAAGGCCTGGAAGCCGCCCTCGAAGTAGCCCAGCCGCGGGCTGCGCACGTGCAGCCGCGCCCACATCCAGGCCATGTTGACTTCCTCATAGTGCGGGCCGAACTTGCCGATGAGCAGCGGCCGCCAGACCATCTCGTAGATCTTGTCGCCATAGGCGCGACGCAGCCAGGCGTCGGCTGTGTGCTGCTCCAGCTGCCGCCACGGCTTGGTGAAGCGCAAATAGGCGCTGACCAGGCCAAAGCGGGCCACGTCCAGCGGGTTGAAGCCGGGAAAGGTGACCCAGCGCACGGGCGAGTCGAAGGGGACGATGCGGTCGTCGTAGATGACCGAGGTCGTCGGCCGGGGAAAGAACAGCTTGTCGCGGAAGCCAATCTCCTCAACAAGAGCGATGATGTCCCGGTCGGAGGTGAAGAGATGGTGGTAGAACTTCTCCAGCGGCCACTCCCAGCGCTCGTCGCGGAAGCCGGTGGCCAGGCCGCCGGTCTGGCTGTCCCCCTCCAGCAGGGTAACGGTGTGGCCGGCGCGCAACAGGTCGTAGGCGGCCGATAGCCCGGCGATGCCGGCGCCGATGATGGCTACTTTCATAGATGACTCCCGTTATAGAGCCGGGCAGCCGGGGGGCGGGGGAGCAGGCGAGAACCCATCACCCCTGCACCTCTGCGCCTCCGCTCCCTTGCACCTCTGCGCCAGCCACCGCGCGGCCAATATCCGCCCAACCAAGCTGGATGCGCACCATGTAGTAGATGCCCAGCAGGGTGATAGGCAGCCACAGGGCAGCGTGGAGGGTCAGGGTATAGGCTGTGGCCACGGCCGGGTCTACGCCATAGAGCGTCAGCACGGCAATGCCCGGCCCGTCAAACGTGCCGATGTAGCCGGGGGCCGAGGGCAGCGTAGTGGCCAGGTTGACCACGCCATTCATGAGCATCAGGGCGAAGAATGAGACGGTGAAGTCGAAGGCGTGCATGACAAACCAGTACTTGACCGTCTCCAGCAGCCAGATGACGACCGAAGTCAGGAAGATCATGACCAGATTGCGCGGGTCGCGCAGGCAGAGCAGCCCTTCTACAAAGCGCTCGGCGAAGCCCAGCAGCGGCGCGCGGAAGCGCTGGGGCACGAAGCGGCCGACGAACCACTCCGCCAGCCGCAGGAAGCGGGCCGGCACGGCGGCCACGGCTAAGAAGACCAGCAGCGCGCCGAAAAACAACACGCTGCCCAGAATGACGACGAAGCGGATGCCGTCGCTGGGCAGGGGGGCAAAGGGCAGGGCGACGAAGACGAAGAGCAGCATCACCAGCCCGTCGAAGACGCGCTCGACGATGATGGTGGCCAGACTGCTGCTGACCGACACCCCTTCGCGCTGGCGCAATACGACGGCGCGCAACACCTCGCCCGCCCGGAACGGGTAGACGTTGTTGCCCATGTAGCCGATGACGACGACGGGGAAGAGGCGGCGCAGCGAAATCTGCTTGATGGGCCGCAGCAGGTAGTCCCAGCGCCAGGTGCGCGCCCCGACAGCCAGGAAGTAGACGGCGATGCTGGGGATAAGCCAGACGTAGTCGGCCGAGCGCAGACTAACCCACACGTCGGGCAGGTGCAGCCCGCGCAAGGCCAGCCAAATAAAGACGGCGCTGATGAGCACGCCGACGAGCAAGCGTAAGTGTCTCGATTTCAACCGCGTGAACCTCTATCACCTGATACACCGGTATCGGGGGAATGTCGCAATTGTAGCAGGAAGCGGCAGCGCAGGGGAGCGGGGCGCAGGGGTGATGCATCTCCTCTGCGCCCCCGCTCCCCTGCGCTGCCACTTGCACCTGGTCAGAAATCGTCTATAATCCCTCTTGTTCGGGGTGTGGCGCAGTCTGGTAGCGCGCTTCGTTCGGGTCGAAGAGGTCGCCGGTTCGAGTCCGGCCACCCCGACAGGTTTACTCAACCGCGCGGTCTTTGGGCCGCGCGGTTTTTGTTACTCCATCGCCGCGATCAGCGCGGCCAACTCCTCCCCGTTGAAGACGTACTCCGTGCGGCAGAACTGGCAGGTGACGACCGCCTCGCCCTCGCTGTCAAGCAGCGCCTGCAACTCCTCGCGCCCCAGCGCCACCAAGGCCGACTCCGTCCGCTCGCGGCTGCAATCGCACTCGAAGCGCAGCGGGTACTTCGATAGTAACTTGTGGCTCAGGCCCAAAAAGACCTGAGCGAGAATCGCTTCCGGCTTTTGCCCCTCGGCCAGCATGGCCATCACCGGCGGCATCTCCTGCAAGCGTTCCTTCAGAGCGACCAGAACATCCGGCTCATAGGGTGGCAAGGGCTGGATGAGGATGCCGCCCGCCACGGCCACAGAGCCGTCGGGGTTCAGCGACACCCCGACTTCGAGCGCCGACGGCACCTGGTCCGATTGCTCCAGGAAGTAAGCCAGGTCGCCGCTGATGTCGCTGGTGGCCAGGTGGACGGTTCCCTCGGCCAGTTCAGCCAGCAGCAGATCGCGCACCACGGTCAGCAGCCCGGCCCGGCCGATGGCCCCCGGCACGTCGTAATCGCCGTCGGCCAGGGGCAGGTCAATCTCCGGCTCGGCGACGTAGCCGCGCACGCGCCCCTTGGCGTCGGCCTCGACGACCAGCTTGCGCAGCGGGCCGGTGCCTTCCCACTTGAGGGCCACGCGCTGGCCAACCTTGAGCAGGCCGCTCATCAGCGCCGCCGCCGTCAGCGCCCGGCCCAGGGCGACAGTGGCCGTCGGACTCGTGCCGTGGCGCTGGCGGGCTTCTTCAACCAGATGGGTCGTCGCCGCCGCGTAGCTCCGCATGCCGTCATCGGTGGCTAGGGCAAGGTACATGTAGTCTTTCACGGGTGTCCTCTTGGTCGGTGTTCAGTATCCAGTAGGTCAGTAGGTCAGTAAGTCAGTATTGTACAAGGTTCTGAATACTGACCTACTGAATACTGCCCTACTGGATCAGGGCTTTTCCAAAGTCGGCTGATAGAGGAAGGACACGGAGCACACGGAGGGCACAGAGAGGCAATCAAAACGTCTCTGCGCTCTCCGTGCTCCTCCGTGACCTCCGTGTCCTGCTGGTCGGACTTTGGAAAAGCCGTACCTACTGGATACTGACCACTGGCCCCTGAATACTGTAAAATCCCCCAAGTATGAACCTACACCCACGCTGGCAATCGGTGGCGGAGATGGTGCGGCGCGTTGGCAGCGGGCGCGGCCGGCGGCAGACGAAGATCTACGCTATCGAGGGCACGCGGCTGGTGGAGCGGGCGCTGCGGGCGGGCGCGCCGTTGACGGCCGTGCTGGCCGCCGAGCGCCTGGTTGCCGCCCCCGACCCGCGCCACGCCGCGCTCTTCAGCGCGCTGCGGGCGGGCGGTTGTCCCCTCGTCGCTGCGCCCGACGCCGTCCTGGCCGATCTGACCGAAGGGCGCGACCTAGGGCACATGCTGGCTTTGGTTCGCCTGCCGCCGCCGGTGACGCTGGACAAGCTTCTTGCCGCTGCGTCAATGCACAGCCCTCTCCCCAACCCTCTCCCGGGGGGCGAGGGGGGCGGCAGCCCTCTCCCCAACCCTCTCCCGGGGGGCAAGGGGGGCGGTAGCCCTCTCCCCCGCCCTCTCCCGGGGGGCGAGGGGGGCGGTAGCCCTCTCCCCCGCCCCCCCGCTCTTCTCCTAGCTGCCATAGACATCACCGACCCCGGCAACGTCGGCGCGCTGACACGGACGGCCCACGCTGCCGGGGCGATAGCCTTGCTCTGCGCCGGGGCCAGCGACCCGTATCACCCGCGGGCCACACGCATCAGCCGCGGCAGTATCTTCCGCTTGCCGGTGGTTGCCTACGACACGGCCGCCGCGCTGCTGGCCGACTTGCGCCGTTGTGGCGTGGCCAGCATCGCCACGTCGGCCGCCGGCGGTGTGGCCCTGCCCAATCTGTCCCGCCCGGCCGGGCCGCTGGCGGTGCTGATGGGTAACGAGGCGCAGGGCTTGCCGCCGGAAGTGGCCGCGGCAGTGGACACCTGTGTGACGATCCCGATGGCCCCCGGCGTAGACTCCTACTCCGTGAATGCCGCGGCGGCGATTGTGCTATATGAGTTGCAGCGCAGACAGTAATGGACGACGCCCCTATGCCCGCGACTGAAGATTTCACTTCCCGCGCCTACGAGTCGGAAACCGACTACGACCAGATGCGCCGCTTGCTCGTGGAGAGCCTGGCCCGCACCGGCCTGCCGGTCTACGCCACCATCGGCAACCTCGACTGGTGGCGTGTGGCCGAAGACGACCCGCGCTCCATCTACCAGACACAACTCTGGTTTGACGGCCTCGGGCGGCTCGTCGCCTTCGCCTGGCCCATTGAGGGGCAGGTGGACATTCTTGTTCACCCCGACTACCCTCACCTGCACGCCACCGCCCTGGCCTGGAGCGAAGCGTATTTCCGCGAGCAGAGCGCCGAGGGCGAGGCAGCTCCGTGGGTAGCCTGGGCCTTCACGCGCGACGCGGCGCGCATCGCCGCCCTGGCGGCGCGCGGCTACCGGCGGACAGAGCGCGGGCTGGTGCTCTACACCCAGCCCGTTCCTGACCCGGCCCCGCCCCCCGTCCTCCCCGCTGGGTACACCATTCGCGCCGTTCAGGGCGTGGCCGAAGGGGAGAAGCGGGCCGCCGTCCAGCGGGCAGCCTTCGAGTCAACGTGGATGACGGCCGAGCGCCACGACCGCGTTCGCAACTCCCCCACCTACCGGCCCGAACTCGACATCGTCGTTGTGGCCCCCGACGGCGAGTTCGCCGCCTTTGCCCTCCTGTGGTACGACGAGGTCAACCGGCTGGGCGTGTTCGAGCCGCTGGGCGTGAGCGTGGCCTACCAACGTCTTGGCCTGGGGCGAGCTGTCATCGCTGAGGGCTTGCGCCGGCTGGCGGCGTTGGGCGCGCGCGTGGCCTGCGTTGAGACGGGCATTGAACATCAGCCGGCCCGCCGGCTCTACGAGGCCACGGGCTTCACTCTGCTGGACGTTGACTACGCCTGGCAGTTGTTGGCCGGCTAAACTGGCTAGGCAGTGTGCCACCAAACAGTTGTCAGCTGTAAGCCGCCAACTCGTTGACCTCTAGCCCTACGCTATGTACTATAGTGTCCACCCGCGCGGGCACGTCACTCAAAATGATCTTTCCGGCAGCGACAGAGGAGACGGTTACTATGGACATTACCAGTTGGCGCGAAACCGGCTCGATTCCGGTCACCATCTTTCAACTCAAGGGCGATCTGGTGGCTGAGGATCCACTGACAGCCCGGGCGCAGGCGGCCTTCGCCGACGGCACGCGCAACTTCATCCTCGACCTGAGCGATGTGCCCTACATCAGCAGCGCCGGGCTGCGGGCCATCCACTCCGTCTACATGATCGTGCGCGACGCCGATGCCAGCGAGAGGCCCACGGCTCAGAGCATTGCCAGCGGCAGCTACAAGTCGCCCCATCTGAAGCTCGTCAAGCCGTCGAAGAACGCTCTGAAGGCCCTCTCCACCGCCGGCTATGACATGTTTCTAGACATCCACGACAGCATCCCGGCCGCCGTCGCTTCCTTTACATGAAATCCCTGACCATCCGCCACGATAGCGCACAAGTGCGCGACCTCAACGACATGCGCGAGTTTCTGGAGAAGGCCGTCCTCGCGCTCGGCGGCAGCGACGACGACGCCGGCGATCTGGTACTGGCCGTCAACGAGGCGGTGACCAACGTCCTGCTCCACGGCTACGACGGCCAACCGGGGCCGGTCACCATCTGTGTCGAGGTAGTAGACAACGACTTGCGCGTCATCCTGTCCGACAACGCGCCGCCCTTCGACCCCACGCGCGTCCCGCCGCCGGACATCTTCCTACCTCTAGAGGATCGGCCGCTGGGTGGCCTGGGCGTCCACATGATGCGCCAACTGACCGACGAGCTACTGTATCGCCCCCTGGCCGACGGCAACGAACTGGTATTCGTCAAGCGCGGCGCGCTGGCCCGCGCCGAGGCCTAGCCCGCGGCGACGCTCTCATGACCACCCAGCCCATCCCCGCGCCGCTGCTATCGTCCGGCGAGTTGGCTTGGTTCGCCACAGATGACCGCCTGCGCCTGCCGGCCGGCGCGACGGTCATTCGCGAGGGTGAGCCGGGCGACACCATGTTCGTTCTGGTGCAGGGGGAATTGTCAGTCACTGTCAAGGGCAAGCCCATTGACTACCTGCTACCCGGCTCGGTGCTGGGCGAAATGGCCATGCTCGACTCCCGCTCGCGCAGCGCCACAGCGGTGGCCGTCGGCGAGGTCGAGCTCGTGCGCTTCGACCGGGCGCGCTTCCTGGAACTGATCCGCCAACGGCCCGAATTTGCCGCCCACATCATGAATATCATGTCGGCGCGCACGCGGCGGCTGATGGAGGAAGAGGTGAAGCGGCAGCGGATGGAAGAGGAGCTGGTCATCGGCCGCCGCATCCAACTCAGCCTCTTGCCGCGCGGCTGCCCGGAGATTGCCGGCTACGAGTTTGCCGCCGGCTATCGCGCCGCGCATGAGGTAGGCGGCGACCTGTATGACTTTATCATCCCGCCCGACGACCCCACTAAAGTGCATCTGGTCATCGGCGACGTGACCGGCAAGGGCGTGCCGGCGGCGCTCTACATGGCCGTCAGCCGGACGCTGCTGCGCACCTACGCCCTGGAAGGGTACGGCCCCGGCGAAGCGTTGCGCCGCGTCAACGACTTCATCCGCCAGGACGCCGCCTCGCCGCTTCTATTGAGCGCATTCTACGCCGTCCTCGACGCCGACAGCGGCCGGCTAACCTACGCCAACGCCGGGCATAACCCGCCCCTGCGTCTGCGCGCGCCCACGGGCGAGCTAGATCTTCTTGAATCGCACGGCTTGCTGTTGGGCGCGTTCCCCACGTTCCTTCCCAACGAGCAGTCTTGCACGCTGGAACCGGGTGACTTCGTCGTCTTCTTCACCGATGGCATTACCGAGGCGCGCAACGCCGGCGGCGGCTTCATGGACGACGACGGGCTGGAGGCCATCGTCCGTTCGCGGCCGTGGTCGAGCGCCGCGGATCTAGTGGCGGCCATCATCGCCGCCGTGGACGCCTTCGCGGCCGGTGTGGCTCAGGCTGATGACTTCACCATCGTCGTCCTCCATCGCCTGCCCGCCTGACCCGCGCCCCCGCTTTCCGCGGTGGGTCGCACGTTTCCCCTATTCGCACCGCACGGGTGACACTTGTCGTGACAACTGTCATGCCAATTTCATGGCAAACGTCACTCCGCAACATGCTCCATCCGTGTTAACCTCCTGGTGAGACTGGCTTCAACGGGCCACTGGAATCCAATGCACGAGCTATCAGTCACGGAGAGCATCCTGGAGATTGCCCTGCGCCACGGCGGCGAGGCCGGCGCGGAGCGCATCACCGACCTGCATCTAGTCATCGGCGAGCTTTCGACCATCATTGACGAATCAGTGCAGTTCTACTGGGAGTTCGTCAGCGAGGGCACGCCGGCAGCCGGGGCCACGCTCCACTTCCGGCGCGTGCCCGCCCAATTGACCTGTCAGACGTGCGGCCACAGCTATAGCCCACGCGAAGCCCTACCCTGCCTCGCCTGCGGCAGCGAAGACATCCGCGTCGTCGCCGGGGAGGAGTTTTATCTGGAAGCGATTGATGTGGAGCAGTTGTCAGTAGGTCAGTGTTCAGTAGGTCAGTAGGTCAGTAGGTCAGTAGGTCAGTGGGTCAGTGGGTCAGTGAACTCAGACCGCTCAACGAACGACTAACGACTAACGGCCACCAACAACTGACATACTGACCTACTGAATACTGACCTACTGGACACTGAATACTGACCTACTGGATACCGAACACTAACCCATGACCCACCGAGTCCCCGTCATCGAACGAATCCTGGGCGCCAACGACCGCCTGGCGGCCGATAATCGCGCCCTACTGGACGCCGCCGGCGTCTTCAGCCTCAACTTTCTGGCCTCGCCCGGCGCGGGCAAGACCAGCCTGGTCGAACAGACCGTCAGCCGTCTGGCCGGCCGTCTGCGCCTAGCGGTCATTGACGGCGACATCGCCACCAGCATTGACGCCGACCGCGCCGCGGCCGCCGGGGCCACGGCAGTGCAAATCAACACCGGCGGCGAGTGCCACCTCGACGCCGTCATGCTACAAGGAGCGCTGGAGCAGCTCGACCTGCCGGCCATTGACCTGCTCATCGTCGAGAACGTCGGCAATCTCATCTGCCCGGCCAACTTCGCCCTGGGCACGCACAAGAGCATCCTCGTCGCCTCCATTCCCGAAGGGGACGACAAACCCTACAAGTACCCCGGCACCTATCGCGGCGTAGACGCGCTGGTCATCAACAAGATTGACCTGCTGCCCTACGTTAAGTTCGATATGGATTACTTCCGCCGCGGTGTCGCCGCGCTCAACCCCGGCCTGGTCACCTTCTCCCTCTCCTGCCGCACCGGTGAGGGGCTGGAGGCGTGGCTCGACTGGGTCACCGCGTGCGTGCGCGAGCGCGTATGAGAGAGGAGTCCACAGATTACACAGATTTCACAGATTATTGGAAGTGAATCGGTGAAATCTGTGTAATCTGTGGATGCTTTCTTGGTAATGAAAACGCAAGTGACCACCGAAGCGCAGGGGCTGCGCATCCACATCACCGGCATCGTCCAGGGCGTGGGCTTCCGGCCGTTCGTCTACGGCCTGGCCCGGCGCTTGGGGCTGACCGGCTGGGTGTGCAACACCTCCGCCGGGGTGGACATCGAGGCCGACGGCCCGGCGGCCGCGCTGGATGGCTTCCTGGCCGCGCTGCGCGACGAACTGCCGCCGCTGGCCCGCCTGGATAGCCTGAGCGCCGTGCCGCGCCCGGCCGGCGGCTACACCACCTTCGACATCCGCCCGTCGCGGGCCGAGACCGGCGCCTTCCAGCCCATCGCGCCCGACGTTGCCGTCTGCGACGACTGTCTGCGCGAGCTGTTTGACCCGACCGACCGCCGCTACCGCTACCCATTCATCAACTGCACTAACTGCGGCCCGCGCTTCACCATCATCCGCGACATCCCCTACGACCGGCCGCTGACGACGATGGCCGGCTTCCCCCTCTGCGCCGACTGCGCCGCTGAATACGCCGACCCACTCGACCGCCGCTTCCACGCCCAACCCGTCGCCTGCCCCGTCTGTGGGCCGCGCCTGTGGCTGGAGCAGCCGGGCGACGAGGCCCAACAGGCCACGGGCGAAGAGGCGCTACAGACTGTCCGCAGGCTGCTATCCGATGGGGCCATCGTCGCCGTCAAGGGGCTGGGCGGCTTCCACCTGGCCTGCGACGCCGGCAACGCCGCCGCCGTGGCTGAACTGCGCCGGCGCAAGCTGCGCGTCGGCAAGGCGTTCGCCGTCATGCTGCCCGATCTGGCCGCCGCCCGCCGCCACTGCCTGCTGTCGCCGGCCGAAGAGGAGTTACTGCTGTCGCGGGCGCGACCCATCGTCGTCGTCCGCCGCCGCGCCGGCTCGCCCATCGCCGCCGAAGTCGCCCCGGGGCAGGAGACCATCGGCGTCATGCTGCCCTACACGCCCCTGCACCACCTGCTGCTGGAGCGCGCCCCCGGCTTCCCCGAGGCGCTGGTGATGACCAGCGGCAACCTGAGCGAGGAGCCGATCGCCTACTCCAACGAGGCCGCCCGCGAGCGGCTGGGCGTGCTGGCCGACGCCTTCCTGCTGCACGACCGCGACATCCAGACGCGCTGCGACGATTCGGTGATGCGGGTGGTGGAAGAAGAGGAAGTAACCACAGATTTCGCAGATTACACAGATTTTTCAGAAGCGCGGCAAGACTCTAGCGTTGAGACTAGAA
>CXWK01002457.1_pt1 | contig 14389 bp, 11 predicted proteins | sample 590851 | NCBI WGS metagenome assembly CXWK01 (sample SAMEA3498364, study PRJEB10139) | wastewater metagenome | biome: wastewater treatment plant; material: activated sludge | place: Denmark | collected 2014-08-01 | reverse complement strand
CGGTGGGTTACAATCCTGCCCGGCTCAGTGCGCGGCAAGTGGCCGTCCGGAAGCACATGCGAAAGTACAAGCTGCCGTTGCTCCTCGGCCTTTTGCTGGCCGGTATTATAACAGTCTGGCTACTGCCGTCGATGCTGCGGTTGCTGCCGACGCGTTACGCCATGCGTCTGCCCGCACCCCTGCAAGCCCTGGCCCTGCCCGCCGACCCGACGCCCATCCTGCCGACCGTCGCCGCGCCGGTGGCCGCCGCCGATCTACTGGGCAACACATCGGCCACTGTCACGCCGCCAGCCAGCCCCACACCGCTGGCCGTGGCCGAGGCTTACAGCACGCCTACTCTAGCGGCGACGCTCCAACCCACGGCGACAGCGACGCCGCCGCCCACAGCCACCCCCTGGCCCGTTCCGGCCGCGGCGCGGATGACCGGCTTCACCCACGTCTATCAGGAGTGGAACAACTGCGGCCCGGCAACGCTAGTCATGGCGCTGACCTACTTCGGCCGCGTCCATAGCCAGCGCGACACGGCCGCCGTGCTGCGCCCCAACCCCGAAGACCGCAACGTGACGCCGCAGGAGTTGGCCGGTTTCGTCAACACGCAGGACGGCTTGCGCGGCGTGGCCCGCATCAACGGTGACCTCGACCTGCTCAAGCGGCTGCTGGCCAACGAGATTCCGGTCATCATCGAGATCGGCTTCGACCCGCCGGGCGAGTACCAGTGGCTCGGCTGGTACGGCCACTACCTGCTGCCGGTGGCCTACGACGACGCGACGCAACAGGTGTGGGTCTACGACTCGTGGCTGGGAACCAGCGAGGTGCCGCAGACCAACGCCGACCCCAACGGCCGCGTCCTGGCCTACGCCGACCTGGAAGCGTACTGGGCGCAGTTCAACCGCTCCTACATCGTCCTCTATGAGCCAGAGCAGGAAGCGCTGGTCAACGAACTGCTCGGCGCGACGCTCGACGACGCGGCCATGTGGCAGGCCAGCCTGGCCCGCGCCCAGGCCGACGCCGCCCGCGACCCGGCCAACGCCTTCTACTGGTTCAACCTGGGCGCGACCTACAACGCCCTGGGCGACTATGAGAAGGCGGCCACGGCCTTCGACCAGGCATTGGCCATCGGCCTGCCCTGGCGGATGTTGTGGTACCAGTTCGGCCCCTACGAGGCGTACCAGCACGCCGGCCGCTACGACGATGTCGTGCTGCTGGCCGAGACGACACTGACCGACCGCCCCTTCTTCGAGGAGTCGTACTACTACCTCGGCCTGGCCCAGAGTGGGCTGGGCAACACCGAGGGCGCGCGGGCTAACTTACAGAAGGCGCAAGAACTCAATCCGAACTTCACCCCGGCCCAGAAGGCGCTGGCCGAACTGCCGCCCGAGAGTTGAAAGAAGAAACCACAGATTACACCGATTCCACAGATTTATACGTCCCCAGGGGCGCTCATCAACGTGATCGGTGTAATTAGGAACATGTGACTATGCGTAACAGAACCAAGAGCATCATCCTGCTCATCGCCGTGGCCCAACTGGGGCTGATTATCGGTCTGCTGGCTCTGCCGACGGTGGTGCGGGCTATTCCCGGCCGCTACCGTGTCTGGCTACAGGAGAACTACCCCCGGCTCGGCGACGTGTCCGAGGAGGTCATCCACCAGGTCGCGCCGGTGGCTACGGCCCTACCCGCGCCGCAGCAGGTGTCGGACAACGCCATCGACATCGGCTCGCTCATCGACGCCCAGCCGGCGACGACCCTCGACAGCGCCCCCGACGAGACGGAACTGATCGGCGTGCCCGCCGCCCTGGAAGACGCGCCGGCCGCGGCCACCGTCGCCCCGGTCGTTGAGCCGACGGCCGCGCCTACCGAGGCGGCTCTGACACCCACCCCGGCCGCCACTGACACCCCCGCGCCGACGCCGACGCCCATGCCCCTGCCGGAGCGCGTCGTGCTGGAGAATATGGGCGTCGTCAAGCAGTCGTTCAACAACTGCGGCCCGGCCAATCTGACCCAGGTGCTCAACTGGTACGGTTCGGCCATCACCCAGACTGACGTGGCCGCCTACCTGAAGCCCAACCCTGAAGACCGTAACGTCAGCCCGTGGCAGATTGCCGATTATGTCAACGAACAACTGACCGGTTACAAGGCCCTGGCCCGCAGCGGCGGCGATCTGGAGATGATCAAGCGCTTCCTGGCCGCCGGCTTCCCGGTGGTCATCGAAAAGGGGTACGAATTGCCCGATTCCGGCTGGTGGGGCCACTACCTGACCATCTACGGCTATGACGACCAACTGGAAGAGCTGTACAGCCAGGACTCCTACCTCGGCCCGTTCGACGGCAGCGGCCGGGTAGACGCCTACACCGAGTTCCTCCACTACTGGCAGCAGTTCAGCAACACCTTCTACGTCGTCTATCGCCCGGAGCAGGAAGAGGCGGTCAAGAGCATTCTGGGCGAAGAGATGTATGACGACTTCAAGATGTGGCAGAAGGTCGCCGCCATCGCCGAGACGGAGACGCTGCAGCGCCCCGACGACGTCTTCGCCTGGTTCAACCTGGGCACGGCCCTGACGCGCATGGGCGGCCTGACGGGCGAGAACCAGTACTACCAGGGCGGCGCGCAGGCGTTCGACAGGGCACGCGAGCTTGGTCTGCCGCCGCGAATGCTATGGTACCAGTTCCAGCCCTACCTGGCCTACCTGAAGCTCGACCGCTATCAGGACGTGGTCACCCTGGCCGACGCCACGCTGGAGACGCAGGGCGGCCGCAACGTCGAAGAGACGTTCTGGTACAAGGGCCACGCCCTGGCCTACCTGGGCGACATCCAGGGGGCAATAACCGCCTACGAGACGGCCCTGACCGTCAACGCCAACTTCTACCCGGCCCAGTGGTCGCTCGACTCCCTACGTGGCACGGGCGGATAGAAGAATCTCACGCAAAGACGTCGAAGAGGGGCCAGGGGCCAGGGAAGAACGTTCTTCCCTGGCCCCTGGCCCCTGGAACCTGGCCCCTCATTACCTTGAATTCTGAGCTTTCGCGCTATAATATCAGGTAGCGGTCAGACCGCGCCCGATGGCAGGCATCGGCCTGCCCCTTTCCACGAAATCCCACATCTCAACACTGAGGAGTTTCATATGACCCAGGCACCCGCCCACAAGTTCAAGGTTACCTATTCGACGCTGGCCAGCCCCGACCCGCTGCTGCACCAGATGTACGACGAGGCCGTGGCTGACTTCCGCGCCAACGCCGGGAAGACATACCCCCTGTATATCAACGGCGAGGAGCGCTTCGCCGAGGAGACGTTCGCCAAAATTAGCCCGACCGACACCGACCTGGTCATGGGCTACTTCCAGAAGGGCACCGAGAAGGACGCCAACGACGCCGTGGCCGCGGCCAAAGCCGCCTATCCCGGCTGGCGCGACACGCCCTGGCAGGAGCGCATCACCCTGTTGCGCCGCGCCGCCGACCTGCTCAGCGAGCGCCTGTTCAAGATGGGTGCGGTCATGAGCCTGGAAGTCGGCAAGAACCGCCTGGAGGCGTTGGGCGACGTGGAGGAGACGGCCGACCTCATCCGCTACAACTGCGACGCGATGGAGCAGAACAACGGCTTCGCCAAGCCGCTGAAGAACGAGAGCGAGAAGCACCACAACCGCAGCGTGCTGAAGCCCTATGGCGTGTGGGGCGTGATCTCTCCATTCAACTTCCCCGGCGCGCTGGCCGGCGGCCCCAGCGGCGCGGCCCTGGCCGCCGGCAACACCGTCGTCTTCAAACCGGCCACCGACACGCCCTTCACCGGCTGGCTGCTGACCGAGGCCTTCCGCGACGCGGGCCTGCCGCCGGGCGTCTTCAACTTCGTCACCGGCGGCGGACGCAGCGTCGGCCAGACGCTCGTTGACCACCCCGACGTGGCCGGCATCACCTTCACCGGCAGCTACGACGTGGGCATGGGCATCATCCGCACCTTCACCAGCGGCCGGTTCCCGCGGCCGTGCGTGGCCGAGATGGGCGGCAAGAACCCGGTCATCATCAGCAACAAAGCCGACCTGGACAAGGCGGCGCTGGGCTGCATGCGCTCCTCCTTCGGCCTGCAGGGGCAGAAGTGTTCGGCTCTGTCACGCATCTACGTCCACAAAGACGTCAAGGACGCCTTTATGGAGAAGTTCCTCGACCTGACGTCGAAGATCAACGTCGGCGACCCGACCGATCAGAACAACTGGATGGGGCCGGTCATCAACAAGAGTGCGATGGAGGACTACCTCGGCTTTGTCGAAGACCTGCGCGCCCACGGCGACATCGTCTTCGGCGGCCAGGCGCTGGGCGGCAAGGGCTACTACGTCGCCCCGACCATCGCCGACAACGTGCCCGAAGACCACGCGCTGTGGCAGCAGGAGATGTTCCTACCCATCGTCATGGTCGAGGCGTTCGACGACTTCGAGACGGCCATGCGCAAGGCCAACGACGTGGAGTATGGCCTGACCGCCGGCTTCTTCAGCGAGGACGAGAACGAAATCGAGTGGTTCCTCGACAACATGGAGGCGGGCGTGCTCTACGTCAACCGCAGCAGCGGCGCGACCACCGGCGCCTGGCCCGGCTACCAGTCCTTCGGCGGCTGGAAGGGCAGCGGCTCCACCGGCAAGGCCGCCGGCAGCTTCTACTACGTGCAGCAGTATATGCACGAGCAGAGCCAGACTGTCGTCGAGTAGTTGTCAGTTATCAGTTGACAGTTGTCAGCCTCAGCGCCCCGGCGCTCACTGCTGACGACTGTCAACTGTCAACTGTCAACTGTCAACTCCCCCATGTCTACCAAACTCATCCCCATGCGCGAAGCCGTCGCGCGTCACGTGGCTGACGGCTGCACCCTGGCCATCGAGGGCTTCACCGCCTTCATCTGCTTCGCCGCCGCCCATGAGATCATTCGCCAGCGCAAGCGCGACCTCGTGCTCTGTCGCCTGACGCCCGATTTGATCTACGACCAGATGATCGCCGCCGGCGTGGCCCGCAAGCTCATCTTCAGCTACCTGGGCAACCCCGGCGTCGGCAGCCTGCACGCCATCCGGCGCGCCATCGAACTGGGCGTGCCCCGGCCGCTGGAGATCGAAGAGTACTCCCACTTCGGCATGGTCGGCCGCTACATGGCCGGCGCGGCCGACCTACCCTTCTTCCCCCTGCGCAGCTACGTCGGCAGCGACATGCCCGCCGCCAACGACCTGATTCGCTTTGTCGATAGCCCCTACGGCGACGGCCCAATCGCCGTCGTGCCGCCGCTGAAGCCGGACGTGGCCTTTGTCCATGCCCAGCGCGCCGACGTGCAGGGCAACACCCACCTGTGGGGCCTCTTGGGCACACAGAAAGAGGTGGCCTTCGCCGCCAAAAAGGTCGTCGTCGTCGTCGAGGAAGTGGTGGACGAGGAAGTCATCCGCCGCGACCCCAACCGCACGCTCATCCCCGGCCTGATCGTCGACGCCGTCGTCCACGAACCCTACGGCGCGCATCCCAGCTACGTCCAGGGGTACTACGACCGCGACAACGACTTCTATCTGAAGTGGGACGAGTGGTCGCGCGACCAGGCGACGACCGAGGCGTGGCTGGAGGAGTGGGTCTACGCCCTGCCCGACCGCGCCGCCTATCTGGACAAGCTCGGCCGCGAGACGCTCGACCGGCTGGCCCCCGGCTCGCTGCCCGCCGAGCCGGTCAACTACGGCCGCTATGGTTAGCAGTCACTACAGCTAACCCGCGAGACTCCCATGTCCCAACTCGACACCTTCGGCGCGGACTACCTGCGCCTGACGCTAGAAATCGACAAGCACATCGACGGCTACATCGACGCCTACTATGGCCCGGCGGCGCTGCGCGACGAGGTCAGGGCCGCGCCGCTGCGTTCCCCGGCCGATCTGCTGGACGACGTGGATCGGCTGGAAGCGAACATTCCCGAAGACGACCCGGCCCGCGCCGTCTACCTGGCGGCAACCCTGCGGGCCATCGAGTGCACTGTTCGCATGGTGGCCGGGGAGACGTTCGACTATCTGGAAGAGGTGCACCGCCTCTACGACATCCGCCCGCAACTGGCCTCCGAGAGCCGCCTTCTGGCCGCGCATGACGCTTTGGACAGTTTGCTGCCGGAGCTACCCGGTGAAAATCTGGCCGCGCGCCTGGCCGCCTGGCGCAAGCAGTTTGAGATCGATGCCGCCCGCGGGCTGGAACTGCTGGAGTTGGCCCGCGAAGAGACGCGCCGGCGGACGGCGGCCTTCGTAGAGTTGCCCCACGACGAGAGCGTCGAAATCCGCCTGACCTCCGGCCAGCCGTGGAGCGCCTACAACTGGTATCTGGGTCACGGCCGCTCGCTCATCGAGTTCAACACCGATCTGCCGCTCAACGCCCTGGCCCTGCTGGGCACGTTCGCCCATGAAGGCTACCCCGGCCACCACACCGAAGGCACGCTCAAGGAGATCGAACTCTACCGGCGGCGCGGCTACGCCGAGCAGGCCGCCATGCTGCTCCACTCCCCGGCGGCGGTCGTCAGCGAGGGCATCGCCACCACGGCGGTGGAGGTCATCTTCCCCGACGACAGCGCCTACGACTGGACGGCCGAAGTGTTGTTGCCGGCCGCCGGGTTGCCGGTCGCGCCAGGGCTGGCCGACCGCCTGCGGCGCATCGATCAAGCGGCGGCTTCATTGCGTTATGTCAACGGCAATGCGGCCATCCTCTACCACACCGGCCTGATCACCAAGGCGGGGGCCATCGACTACATGCAAACCTACGCCCTGGCCACGCCCGAACGCGCCGCCAAGAGCGTCAGCTTCTTCACCCACCCACTCTTCCGCGGCTACACCTTCACTTACTCGGTCGGCTACGACCTGATCGCCGCGACGGCCGACCCCACCGCCACCTTCCGCCGCCTGCTGACCGAGCAAGTGCTGCCATCAGAACTGGCCCTGACATGAAGATTGAGAAACCACAGATTACGCAGATTTCACAGATTTCTTAAGAGTAATCTGTGGAATCTGCATAATCTGTGGTTTCCCTCTCTTAAAACCACGGAATCACATGGACGTATCATCCCCCTCCGCTTCGGAACTCATGATCATCGCCGCCTCGCGCGCGCTGCACGGCAACCGCACCGTCTTCGTCGGCGTCGGCCTGCCCAACATCGCCTGCAACCTGGCCCGCCGCAGCCACTCGCCGGACATGGAACTGGTCTACGAGAGCGGCGTCTTCGGCGCGCAACCGGCGCGGCTACCCCTGTCCATCGGCGACCCAACTCTCGTCAGCGGCGCGACCTCGGTGGTCAGCATGGCCGACCTGTTCATGCTCTACCTGCAACGTGGCCTCATCGACGTGGCCCTGCTGGGCGGGGCGCAGATCGACCGCTTCGGCAACCTGAACACGACCGTCATCGGCGACTACGCGAGGCCAAAGACTCGCCTGCCCGGCTCCGGCGGCGCGTGCGAGATCGCCATCAACGCCCGGCGCATCTTCATGATCATGCGCCTGTCGAAGCGCGCCTTCGTCAACAAGATCGACTTCCAGACCAGCCCCGGCCACCTCGACGGCGGTGACGCCCGCCAACGGCTGGGCATGCCCGGCTTCGGCCCCGACCAGGTCATCACTGACAAGGCGCTGTTCACCTTCGACAACCCGGAGCGGGAGATGATGCTGGTCGAACTGGCCCCCGGCCAGACGGTCGAGAGCGTCCGGGCCGCCGTCGGCTGGCCCTTGCGCGTGGCCGGCAGCCTGCGCGAGATGATCCCGCCCACGGCCGAAGAACTGGCCATCGTCCGCGAACAACTAGACCCCCAAGGACTTTACAGGTAAACAACTCATGCGCACCCATCGCCGCCTCCTCATCGCACTCGGCGCAACCCTTCTCGTCCTCCTTATCGTCAGCAGCACGACTCTGATTGTGTTGAATAGTCGTGGCCAGGCCCAGCCCGAAGCCGTCGCCGCCCTGGAATCGGACGCTCTGGTCGCCGTCTCGCAAGTCGCCGGCCAGGACTGGCACGTCTTCGCCCCGACCGCGGTCAAAGCCACTACCGGCCTGATTCTCTACCCCGGCGGCTTTGTCGATCCCGTAGCCTACGCGCCCATCGCCCGCGCCATCGCCGGCCGCGGCTTCCTGGTCGTGATCGACCCCATGCCGCTCAATCTGGCCGTCACCGACGTATCCTCGGCCGACGCCATCATCGCTGCCCACCCGGAGATCGCCCACTGGGCCATCGGCGGCCACTCGTTGGGCGGGGCGATGGCCGCCGAGTTTGTCGCCGACGCCCCCCAGAATGTTGATGGGCTGGCTCTCTGGGCGGCCTATCCCGCGCCCAACACCGACCTTTCGGCCCTGCCGCTCCGCGTTGTCTCCATTTATGGTGACGCCGATGGTGTGGCCCTGACTGAAGAAATCCTGAGCGCCGCCCAACGCCTACCCCCTGACGCGCAGTTCATCCTCATCTCCGGCGGCAACCACACCCAGTTCGGTTCCTACGGTCAGGGCCTCCAGCGCGGCGACAACCCGGCGACCATCAGCCGCGACCGGCAACAGGCGGCAATCGTCGCAGGCACGGTCGAACTACTTGAAATTATCGGCGCTAACTGACGCCTCAGCAGTTGATTACCGGAGCGAATCCCATGTTCTACTCCCACCCCCAGGGCCACGTCTTCTACCGCAGTATGAACCACCCCCGGCCGATGATCGCCTACAGCCAGGGGATTTACCTTTACGACGATAGCGGCAAGCGCTATATCGACGGCTCCGGCGGGCCGCTGGTGATCAACGTCGGCCACGGCCGCGAAGAGATCGTCGCCGCCATGACCCAACAGGCGCAACGGGCGGCCTACGTCCACGCCACGATGTTCACCAGCGAGCCGCTGGAACAGTACGCGGCCGCTCTGGCCGAAATAGTACCCTTGCCGGATCCGCGCTTCTACTTTCTCAGCAGTGGTTCCGAAGTAGTCGAAGGAGCGATCAAGCTGGCGCGGCAGATTCAGATGGCCCGCGGCGAGGAGCGTCGCCATATTATTCTCTCGCGCTGGAACAGCTACCACGGCATGACGCTGGGGGCACTGGCCGTCAGCGGCCGGCCGGGGCTACGGTCGCCTTACCTGGACATGCTCCACGACGTGCCCCACATCCCCACGCCCTACACCTATCGCTTCCCCCTCAGTGGCGAGGAGCTGGCCGCTCGGCTGGAGGAGGCCATCCTGGCCCATGGCGTGGAGAACGTTGCCGCCTTCATCGCCGAGCCATTCAGCGGCGCATCATTAGGAGCCACACAGCCGCCCGATGACTACTGGCCGCGCATCCGGGCCATTTGCGACCGCTACGGCGTTCTGCTCATTTCCGACGAAGTACTTGTTGGCCTGGGCCGCACCGGCAAGATGTGGGCACTGGAGCACTGGAACACCGTGCCCGATATCCTGGTCACCTCCAAAGGCACGGCCGGTGGCTACTTCCCGCTGGGATTCATCGCCGCCAAGGGGGCCGATGTGGAGCAGATTCGCCTCTCCCTGGGCGATTTCAACCACGGCGGTACCTTCAGCCATCACGCCGTGGGTGCGGCGGCCGGCCTGGCCACACTGCACATTATTCAGCGCGAGAAGCTGGTGGAAAACTCGGCGACGATGGGAGAGATTATGGGCAACCAACTGCGCGCGGCTCTGGCCGACCATCCGCACGTGGGCGACATTCGCGGCCGCGGCCTATTCTGGGGCCTTGAACTGGTGCAAGACCGGGCCACCAAGCAGCCCTATCCCAAGAAACAGGGCATGGTCCTGAAGGTGAGGGACCGCGCCTTTGAAATGGGACTCGTCGTTTACCACTCCGTAGGCTGCGCCGACGGCGTCAACGGCGACGTGGTGATGCTCGGCCCGCCGCTGATCGTTGACGAGGCGCAGGTGAACGAGATGGTGGGACTGCTGGCCGAGGCGATCCGGTTGGAGTTGGGCGACTAGGCACGTTCATAGTTAGTGAACTCCTTTACGAACCGTTCGGCCGCAAGAGCACCTTGCGCACCCCCGGCCGCGCCGCGTGCTCAAACGCGGCCAGCCCGTCGGCCAGCGGGTACTCGGCCTCGATGAGCGGCCGAACCTGCACCGCGCCGCTCGCCAGCAGCCGCAACGCCGGAGCAAACGGCCCGCAGCGCGAGCCGACAACGGTGATCTCGCTCACGACCAGCTTGGTCAGGTTGATGTGGGCCTGGCCGGCAAAGGTGCTCTTCAGCACCAGCGTGCCGCGCGGGCGAACCAGGCGCAACGAGTGGGCGAAGCCGGCATCATTGCCCGTGGCCTCGACCACCAGGTCGAAGCTGTCGTCCTTCTCTTCGTCCACCAGCGCCGTTGCCAGCCCTAACTGCTGCGGCAAGGCCAGGCTCTCCGCCCGGCGGCCGAGTACCGTCACCTCCGTGCCCGCCAGGGCCAGCACTTGCGCCACCAGCAGCCCCAACCGCCCCGGCCCAACCACCGCCGCCCGCGCCGACGGCCGCACGGCGATCTGCTCGCGGATGCGCAGCGCCGCCGCCAGTGGCTCGGTGAACACCGCCTCTTCGTCGGCTACGCTCTCCGGCACGGCCAGCAGATTGACCACCGGCAGCGTCACGTAGTCGGCAAAGACGCCATCCTTGTTGTGAATACCCAGCGTCGTGCGGTTGGGGCAGTGCTCCGGCCCGTCGCCCAGGCAGACGGGGCAGCGCCGGCAGCCCAGATTGATGCCGCCGACGACGCGCCGCCCGACCCACTCGGCCGCCACGGATGAGCCGACCGCCTCCACCACGCCGGCGAACTCGTGCCCCAACACTCCCCGAAAGCCGCCGGCATACCCCTTGACCAACTCCAGATCGGTCGAGCAGATGCCGGCCAGCGCCACGCGAATCAGCGCCTCGTCCGGCCCCGCCTCCGGCCGCGGGTAGTCGCTACACAGCGTAAGTTGGCCCTCGGCCAGATATAGCGCGCGCATATTGTTTGATGTAAGCGTAGTCACGTATTAAAGAGGAATAATCCGCAGATTGGGCAGATTCGGCAGATTTCAGAAAAGAGAATCTCTTTTCTGAAATCTGCCGAATCTGCCCAATCTGCGGATCATATCTCGTCAAATCTGTGGAATCTGCGGTTTCTTATTGGCTGACCGCCGCCCGCGCCCGCGAAAGGAGCCGCTCCTCCCACGTCACCAGCAGCGGCACGGCGATGAAGATCGAGCTATACGTGCCGCACAGCAGGCCGAAGAACAGCGTGGCGATGAACGGCCGGATAGACACGCCGCCAAACAGCAGAATGGCCACCATGACGAACATGGCGTTGAGCTGTGTCACCAGCGAACGGTGGATCGTCTCGACGATGGAGCGATTGGCGATCAGGTCGATCTTCTCGAACGGCCGCCGGGCGATGTTCTCGCGCATCCGGTCGAACAGGACGATGGTGTCTTGCAGCGAGAAGCCGGCCACAGTCAGCACGGCGGTCAGGAACAGCGCGTCCACCTCCCAACCCAGCAGCACGCCGGTGATGGCCCCGAAGCCCAGCACGAGCATCAAGTCGTGCACCAGAGCGATGACCGCCGTCGTGCCATAGCGGAAGGTGTTGGGAACCTGGCGAAAGACGAACATGATGTAGACCAGCACGACGACGGCCGAGAAGACGACGGCGATGATCGCCGCACGCGTCACCTCGTTGCCCACCGTCGGGCTGACACTCGTCACCTGCGACGTGCCCGGCCGCAGCGGGGCGATCCCTTCCAGATCGGCCAGAATCTCCTGGGCCACGTCCGGCGTGACGACCTCGGAGCGCACCTGCCAGGCATTGACCAGCCCCTCACCGCGCAGGGCAATGATCGATGGGCTGGTGATGCCCTGCTCGGCGAAGACGGCGCGGATGTCGTTCTCCGTCACCGCCTCCTCGAACTGCACCTCGAAGCGTGTGCCGCTGCGGAAGTCGACGCCGACGCGGAACGGCGAGCCGGTGGTGGCCAGCGAGAAGAGCATGGCCGCCAGCCCCAACGCCAGCAGTACGGCCGAGAAGATGAAGTAGCGGCGGCGATTCTCGATGATGTGGTAGACGAACGTCATCGAGCGCCCGCCGGCCGACTCGTAGATGCCCAGCAACCCCTTGCGCCCCTGCAGCCGGCCGGCCCCGCGGCCGAGCACCATGCGCACCAGCGTTCGCGTCACCAGCACGGCGGTGAACATACTGATGAACACACCGATGGCCAGCGTGACGGCGAAGCCCTCGACGGCGCTGGCCCCGAAGTTGCGGCCGAACGTCCACAGGATGAGGCAGATGACCAGCGTAGCCACGTTGGAGTCGCGGATGGAGTTCCACGCCCGCGAGAAGCCGGTCTCGATGGCGTCTTCCAGGTGTGCCCCCTTGCGCATCTCCTCTTTGATACGCTCGAAGACCAGCACGTTGGCGTCGACGGCCATGCCGGTGGAGAGCAGGAAGCCGGTGATGGCCGGCAGCGTCAGCGTCACGCCCACCAGCTTGAAGACAGCGAAGCTGAGCAGCACGTAGATGATCAGCGCCACGTCGGCCAGCACGCCCGGCAGGCGATAGTAGATGAGCATGAACAGCAGCACGACGATAACGCCGATGATACCGGCGCGGATGCTGGCCTGGATCGACTGCTCGCCCAGCGTCGCGCCGACCTGGCGCGTGCTCTCGATGCGCAGCGGGATGGGCAGGCTGCCGAACTTCAGTTGCGTCGCCAGCCGTTGGGCCTCCTCCAGCGTGAAGTTGCCGGTGATGACGCCGCTCTCGTCGATGCGGGCGTTGATCTGCGGGCTGGAGACGACTTCCTTGTCCAGAACGATGGTCAGAAAGCGCCCCTGGTTGGCGGCCGTGTGCGCCCCGAACACCTCAGCCCCTTCTTCGGTGAGGACAAAGGTGACGAAGTACTGCCCCAATTGGTCGGTATCCACGCCCGCCTCGCGCAACCCGGCCCCGGTCAGGAGGGTCGTGAAGGTCGGCGCTTCGGACGTTACGCCGCCGTTACTCGCTTCCAGTTCGCAGCGCGACGGCTGCCCCTCGTTCAGGTCGGTGCGGATGCACAGCCCGACCGGCAGTGATACGTCGCCCGTGTCCACGAACTCCAGCAGGGCCGTCTCCTGGATGAGCGACAGCGCCTCCTGCGGGTCTTCGATGCCCGGCAACTCGATCAGAATACGCCGTGCCCCTTCGACCTGCACCAGTGGCTCGGTCACGCCGATGGCGTTGACGCGGCGGTCGATGATCTGCCGCGCCGTGTCCATCGCTTCGGCGGTCACGTCCACGTCCTCGGCCACATCGGCCTCCAGCAACACCTGCAAGCCCCCTTGCAGGTCAAGCCCCAGGCGAATCGGGAAGCGCGGGCCGGTTACGATCCAGATGGCCCCGGCTACGATTAGAACGATCACAATCGACCAGAAGATGTCACTACGTCGTCTCATAACTCTCTCTCGCGGCCGGGAGCGTTCCCGGCCGACAAACAGGATGATTATAGCCGGGCAAGGGCCGGCTGTCGCGCAAATGGTGACGACGCGTAGGGCAACCGCCGATTGACAACTCGCCCGGCGCGGCACACAATTGGCTCCTATGCGTATCCTCATCACCGGCGCCAACGGGCAACTAGGCCAGGCCCTGCAACGCACGCTAACCGACCACGCCGTAATCCCCGTTGATCTGCCGGCGGCCGATGTCACCGACCGCGCGGCGCTGCCGGCCATCTTCGCCGCCGCCGCGCCGGAGCTAGTCATCCACTGCGCCGCCTACACCGACGTCGACGGCTGCGCCCGCGACCCGGAGCTGGCCCACCGCGTCAACGCCTACGGCACGCACAACGTCGCCCTGGCCTGCCGGGTGCTGGGCGCGGCGCTGGTGCACATCAGCACCAACGAGGTCTTCGCCGGCGACGAACCAGGCGGCTATGAGGAGTGGATGCCCCACGCGCCGCGCAACCCGTACGGCCGCTCCAAGGCCGCCGCCGAAGCCCACGTGCGCGCCCTACTGAGCCGGGCCTACATCGTGCGCACCGCCTGGCTCTACGCCCCCGGTGGGCGAAACTTCATCCACGCCATCCTGCGCCGCGCGCGCGAGACGGGCGAAGTGCGCGTCGTCACCGACGAAGTGGGCAACCCGACCTACGTCGCTGATTTGGCCGACGCTATCGGCCGGCTGATCGAGACCGGGCAGTATGGCGTCTACCACTTCGTCAATAGCGGGGCCTGCTCGCGCTGGGCCTTCGCCAACGAGATTCTGCGCCAGGCGGGCGTGGCGGCGCGCAACGTGCCCATCCTCAGCAGCGCCTACCCGCGGGCCTCGACACCGCCGCCCTTCGCCGCGCTGCACAACCGCGCCGGCGCGGCGCTGGGCATCACCCTGCGGCCGTGGGCCGAGGCGCTGGCCGACTATCTGCGGAGCGAGCCATGAGCGCCGCGCCGCGCCTGTCGGTC
>CXWK01003444.1_pt2 | contig 14397 bp, 10 predicted proteins | sample 590851 | NCBI WGS metagenome assembly CXWK01 (sample SAMEA3498364, study PRJEB10139) | wastewater metagenome | biome: wastewater treatment plant; material: activated sludge | place: Denmark | collected 2014-08-01 | reverse complement strand
CCGCGCATCAAGACAGTCAAATGAAGAACCCAAAGCTCATTAGTGGGGTCATTCTCCTCATACTGCTCGTCGGGGTGGCCGTCTTTGGCCCCGTGCTGGCGCAAAGGGCGCTATTCGCGGACGAAAATCCGCTGGGGCGCGGGGAATTTCGCCCCTTCCAGTTGCCGTCGCCGGAACATCCATTGGGAACGGACGGCGACGGGCGAGACGGACTCATGGTATTTCTTTCCAGCATCCTGCCCTCGTTCGCCATCGGCTTCATCGCCGGCGTGGTCGCCACCGCGCTGGGCGTTCTCATCGGGTTCACGGCCGGCTACAGCACCGGCCGCGTGGATACCCTGTTTCGCATCGGGATCGACATGGTGCTGGTCATTCCTACCCTGCCGCTTCTGTTGATCCTGGCCGTGTATATCGATCGCTGGAATCTGGGCCGTCTGGCGCTGATTCTGGGCATCTTCAGTTGGCCGTTTTCGGCGCGTGTCATTCGCGCCCAGGTGCAAAGCCTGCGCGAGCGGCGCTATATCGATCTGGCCCGGCTCTCCGGCGCCAATACGGGTGAGATCATCTTCCTGGAGATTCTGCCGGCGCTGCTGCCGTATATCGCCTTCATCCTCTCGGCCGGCATGGTCGGGGCGATGCTGGCCGAGGCCGGGCTGCAAATCATCGGCCTGGGGGCCAGCGGCTTGCCGACACTGGGATTCATGATCGCCAAGGGCCTGCGCGAGGGCGTCATTGCGGTCGGCCTGCTGGGGCAGATGTTTCTCCCCGCGGCCACGCTCATCCTCACCTTTCTGGCGCTCAACCTGATTGGGCTGGGGCTTGATGAGATCTTCAATCCACGCCTGAGAACCACGGTGGAGGAAAGATAATCATGGAACCCCTGCTCAAGGTGCGCGACGTTTCCACCGCGCTAATCGGCCGCAAATCGGCCACACAAGTGCTCACGTCCGTCGATCTCGACATCTATCGCGGCGAGATCATCGGGCTGGTCGGGGAGAGCGGCAGCGGCAAAAGCACGCTGGCATCGGCGATCCTCAACCTCTTGCAGCCGCCCCAGGTTTTACAATCCGGCAGCGCCCGCCTGACGCTGCCGAACGGGGAAGAAAAGGACCTGCTTGCGCTCCCCGAGCGCGAGTTGCGCCGGTTGCGCTGGCAGCATATCGCCTATATCCCGCAAGGATCGATGAACGTGCTCAACCCGGTCCTGACGGTTCGCAGGCAAATGACCGATATGCTGTTGCAACATGGCCTGAGCGACGCGGAAGCCCTGGAGAAGGCCCGCGCCGCGCTCCGGCTGGTCAACCTTGCTCCGGGCGTCCTGGAGCGCTATCCCCACGAGCTGAGCGGCGGGATGTTGCAGCGCGTGGTCATTGCCACGGCCGTGACCCTGGCGCCGGCCATCATCGTCGCCGATGAGCCGACGACGGCGCTCGATGTCGTGACGCAACGGATGATATTGCAGGAACTGATGAGCATTCGCGACACGCTGAATACCGCCATCGTCCTGATCAGCCACGACATGGGCGTCATGGCCCAGATTGCCGACCGGCTGGCCGTCATGTACGCGGGCCGGCTGGTGGAATTGGGGCCGATTCATGGGGTCTTTGAAGAGGCCATGCACCCCTATACCCAGGGGTTAATCGCCTCCATTCCCCAACACCACAGCGAACGGGTGAAGGCCCTGGCCGGCGAGGCCCCAACCCCCTGGAACTACCCCGGCGGCTGCCGTTTCCACCCGCGCTGCCCGTTTGTCATGGAAAGATGCACGCACGAAGTGCCCGCGCTGGAAATGCACGGGCCGCGACATTGGGCGGCCTGCCATCTGTATGAATCGGCATCCGCCGACCGGGAAGCTGCTCCGGCCCCGGCATCCGCCGGCAGAGGTGCTCATGAGTGAGTTGTTGTCGGTCCAAGGCCTGACCAAGGTATTCGGCACCTGGAGCCGGACGCACGCCGTGGATGACGTCTCCTTCGCCATCCCGGAGACCCCATCGATAGTCAATCTCGTCGGCGAGAGCGGCAGCGGAAAATCGACTATTTCGCGGATCATCCTGGGTCTGGAGAAGCCGACATCCGGGACCATCCTCTATAAGGGCGCGGATGTGTTCAGGCAAGATCAGGCCTGGAGCAAGCGCTTCCATCGGGAAGTGCAGGTCGTTTTCCAGGACCCCTACAGCGCCTTCAACCCTGTCTACAAGGTCGAGCACGTGTTCAACGTGCCCATTCGCCGCTTTGGGCTGGCCGCCAATGGGGACGAGAAGCGGGTGATGATTAGCGAATCGCTCAGGGCGGTCGATCTGCGGCCGGACGAAGTGCTGGGTAAATACCCGCACCAACTGAGCGGCGGCCAGCGCCAGCGCGTCATGCTGGCCCGGCTGCACCTCATCCGCCCCCGCCTGATCATCGCCGATGAGCCGATCTCGATGATCGACGCCAGTATGCAGGCTTCATTTCTCAATATATTGCTCGATTTTCGCGATCGCCTCGGCATCTCCACGCTCTTTATCACCCATGATCTGTCGACGGCGCGCTATCTGGGCGGGGAAATCATCGTGCTCTATAAGGGCCGCATCACGGAGTATGGGTGCACGGCCGCGGTGACCAACCGGCCGCAGCACCCCTATGCCCGCCTGCTGATGCAGTCAATTCCGGTGGCCGACCCCCGCCGGCGCTGGCAACAGAGCTTGCCCGCGTCCCCCGAGACGGCGGCGACGACCGGAGCAAAGGAACAGATGGAACAGCGCGATCGCTGCCTCTTCGCCGAGCGCTGCAGCTACGTCATGCCGGCCTGCTGGAAAAACCGCCCGCAGCTGGGCCGGCCGGACGACCGGGGCGCGGGCGGCGATGCCTCGGCGGCCGCCTGCTACCTGGTGAATCGACACACCGATTCAGGGGATATTGTGGCCGAAGCGGATCTGAACCTCGACGCGATTGCGTCATACCGGGAGGCTCTATGAGTGAATTGGAAAACGTCACCCGCGAAGGACACCAACAGGGCGGCGGGCAGATCATTTCTCTGGATGGGACGGATTGGCAGTTGGGAAAGGCCGCGGATGACGGTGGCCTCCCGGATACAGGGTGGTTCCCGGCCTCTGTCCCCGGCAATGTGCAGGCCGATCTGGAGGCCGCCCACTGCCTGAAGCCGCTCTGGTATGGGGCCGGGGACGCGCGCCTTCATGACGTGCCTCGGCACGCCTGGTGGTATCGCAAATCGTTCTTCGTGCCGGCGCATTGGGCCGGGAAACGCCTGACCCTGGCGTTTGAGGGCGTGGATTTCTCGTGCACGGTGTGGCTCAACGGCCATGAGTTGGGCAGCCACGCGGGCATGTTTCGGCCGTTCACCCTTGACGCCGGCCCTCACGTCCGGCTCGGCCGGGACAATGAACTGGCCGTGCGCATTGACCCCGCGCCCGCCGAACTGCTCGCCTGTCTGGCGGAATCGGACGGGGCCATGAGCGGGGGCGGGCCGGAGTATCCGGCCAATCCCGGCCCCCACTTTTTCGTCAACGGCATCAATCGCATGCGCCAATTGCTGGGGGACCTGAAAAGCCCCACCAACTTCGGGTGGGACTGGGGGGTCAATATCTACACGTTGGGCATCTGGCGCGGCGTGCGGCTGGAGGCCACCGGCGCGGCGCGCATTGAGTCGCTGCGGGTCGAGAGCAAGCTGAATGACAACTATCGAAAGGCCGAGTTGCTTTTCGAGACGGAGGTTGAATCCGGCGCAACTATTCAGGCCACGGCCGAGTTTGTCGTCACCGGCCCGAACGGGACGCAAACGGTGGCGCGCGATTTGTCCCTGTCCGAGGGACGGCAACAGATCAACGTCGCGCTGACCCTGCATGATCCGCGCCTATGGTGGCCCAACGGTCATGGCCAACAGGCGCTCCATACGCTTGAGGTTCACCTGCGCGATCGGGAAAGCGGCCGCCTGCTCGACCGGCGCATGACCCGCTTCGGCATCCGCGAAATCCGCTGGCACCAGGTGACGGGCGCGCCGTCCGATTTCATCAATCCGTTTCGNNCCGGATTTGCTCTTCGGCCGCATGAACGAGCGCGGCCCGCGCTTGCTGGAGCTGGCCCGGCACGCCGGGTTCAACGTGCTGCGCGTGTGGGGCGGGGGGGCGCTTCTGACCGATGAGATGTATGACCTGGCCGATGAGCTGGGCATCATGCTCTCGCAGGAGTTCCCGCTCGCCAACTGTGTGCCCGAATCGGACCCCGTCTTTCTTCAGAACCTCGCCCAAACGACGCGGGCCATACTGAGGCGGCTCAGGAACCATCCCTGCATCATCGAATGGTCGGGCGGCAACGAGATGATGTGGCGACAGGGTGACGACCACCCGGCGCTCCACATTCTGGAGCGGGAAACGGCGGCGCTGGACGGCCGCATCTTCCGCGCGACCTGTCCGATGCAAGGCTCGCGCCATTCTCCCTGGAACTATAACCCCCGGACCCACTACCGCCATTACGACGACGCCGCGCTGACCGACAATCTCGGCGGCAGCCCCCTCATGCGCTATGGAGAGTTCGGTTGCGGCTCGCCCGCCCATCTGGAGACGTGGCTGCGCCAGATTCCGCCGGCCGATCGTTGGCCCGCGGACAGCCCCAATAACGCCGTGCTCATCCGCAAGAACGTGATCGGGGCCGTGTTTGAAGACGACTTCTGGTTGCAAAAATCCAATATCGAGGCCCTCTTCGGCCCTATGGGCGATCTGCCGGCGCTGATCACGGCCGGGCAGTTCGTGGCGGCCGATGCCCTGCGCTATGCCGTGGATGCGCTCCGCCGGCGCGGCAGTCGATTGGGCGGGCTGACTACGTGGGATTTCAACGAACCGTGGCCCAATGGCGCGGGCAGCTACCTTGTCGATTATGACGGCCGGCCGCTCATGAGCTATGCGTTCATGCGGCAGGCCGTGGCGCCCCTTGCCTTGTCACTGCAATACGACTCCAACCTCTATGAACCGACCGAAGGTCTGCGGGCGGCGGTGTGGCTGGTTAGCGACGCGCCCGACACGGCGGCCGGGCTGCGTTGGGAATGGTGCGCCGCCGACCGTTGGGGCCGCCCAATCGGTCATGGGCGGGGCGAAAGCGATGTGTTGCCCCAGCAAGCGGTATGCATCGACCCGATCGTGCTGGAGCCGCCCGGCGATGCGGCGGGGATCATCCTGCTGGAGCTGCGGCTGCATGACGAGGACGGCCGGCTCCTGTTCGAGAGCCTGCATCTCGTCGGCCCGGCCGGCCGGAGCGCGCCGCTGGGGGGCGCGCTGCCCGGCGCAACCGGCGACGCGGCCGTTGGGCAAACGACGATTCGCGCCCGGGCCGCGATGGCCGACGGCGGCGATGAACTCCATCTCCATATCACCAATGACGGCCCGATCGCGGCTTTCTATATTGAAGCGCAGCCGCTGATCACCTATCGGACCGACTTGCTCATCGACGACAATTACATCTTTGTGCCGCCGGGAGAGACGCGTACAATAACGATTCGGCCGTCGGCCTGGTCAACCTCAACGCTCTCTTTGGCGCAAACCGGTTGGCGCATCACGGCCTGGAACGCGCCGGACGTCGTCATTCCACCGGAATCGACGGTGCTGCTGGCGGTCGGTCGCCACGACGCGATGTGCGGGGAATTCATGGCCGCCGAGCCGGAAACCACGGGTGTTTTCCGCGGCAAGCGGCCCGATTCGGCGAATATCCCCTATCGGCTCGGCGGCCGGTGTCGGGAGCTGCGATTCCTGTTCGATGTGGCGGCGGAATCGACGGGCCGTGACGCACAGCTATTCATTTACACGGCCGACCGGGCCGGCGACGGCCAAACGCACGTCACCGCGACGCTGAGCAACCCGCTGAGCGCCGCGCCCAGCGACCATGTCTTCCGGGCGACGCTTGATCCGGGCCTGGGCATCCAGGCCACCGATCCCGCTCATCTGGCTTTCCCCGCGGCAATCGTCATCGATCTGCCGGCCACAGCCGTTAGCGAAGGGAAAAACAGCCTGCAACTCATAGTCGATGAGGGGTGGCTCACGCTGGACGCGATTATCATGACCGCGGCCGCGCGGCATGTGCCGTGACGCTCATCGCCGGCTGACAAGTCAATCATCATAAAGGGAAATAATGCCCATGTTCGTATACGGAACGCAATTCTATCGACCGCCAAACCCCCCGCGCGAAGAGCGCGCGGCGGCGCTGGAGCAAATAGCCGGGCCGCTGGGGTTCAACACGATCAAGGTCTGGGTCATGTGGAACTGGTGCAACCCGGAGCCGGGCGTCTACGATTTCGAGGAACTGGACGAAATCATGGATACCTGCGACCGGCTGGGGCTGCACGTCGTCGTCAACACCATCCTGGAGACGGCCCCCTATTGGCTGGGCGAACAACACCCGGCCGCCCGTTACGTCAATGCCGATCTGGAGCCGCTCAATCTGCGCGGCCGTTCCAGCGATCCCAACGGCGGCTGGCCGGGCCTGTGCCTCGACCATTCGGCCGTCCGCGCGGCGGCGGCCGACTTTCTGGCGGCCGTGGCCCGGCAGGTCAAGGATCGGCCATCGTTCTTCGGCTACGATTGCTGGAACGAACCCCACGTCGAACCGGCGTGGTTCAACAGCATGTGGCCCACGCCCAACCAGATGTTGTTTTGCTATTGCGACAGCACCGTNNGGTCTGGGTGCGCCGCTTCCGCGCCTGGGAAGACGTGCTGCCGCCGCAGACCCACGGCACCTATGCCGATTGGCTCGACTGGCGACGGTTCATGATCGAGAGCATGAGCGAACAAATGGCGTTCCGCGTGCGGGCCTTGCGGGCCGCCGATCCGGAGCATTCCATCATGAGCCACGGGGCCAAATTCCCGCCGATTGATCCGCTGGCCCTGTCGGTCGTCGATAACCCCGCGCTGGCGCAGCCGCTCGATCGCTGGGGCTGCGCGGTCTTCCCCAAATGGCACCGCATGACGCCGGGCCATCTGGCGGCCAAGTTCGACGCCTGTCGCAGCGACGCCCGCGGCAAACCGTGGTGGGTGGCCGAGCTTCAGGGCGGCCACGGCATGGTGACCGGACTCCAGCGGGGTTCGCACGTGGAACCGGCCGACATCCGCCTCTGGAACTGGTTGGCCGTGGCCGCCGGGGCCGGCGGCATCCTCTATTGGACCTACATGGCCGAAGCGACCGGCGTGGAGGCCACCGGCTTTGGGCTGGTCAACGCGGCGCGCGACATCACCCCCCGCGCGCAGGAAGCCGCGCGCATCTGTGCCCAATTCCAGCAGTACGAGGCGCTCATTGAGCGGTATCGCTGTCGGCCCCAGGTGGGCATTTTGTATGACGCCGATAATCAGATTTTGGCCTTCGCCATGGACGGCAAGGAAGATCCCGTCACCGGCTCTGCCCAGGGGTATTATCGGGCCGTCTGGCGCTCCGACGTATGGGCGCAATTCCTGCAACCGGATGAGATTGACGGGATTTGGCCCCATATCCGCGTTCTGCTCGTGCCCTGGCACATCGTCGGCAAGCCGGAGACGGCCGCCGCGCTCGACGCCTACGCGCGCCGCGGCGGCATCGTGATCTGCGACACGGCGCTGGGGCTATTCGACGAAAACGGGCGGCAACACCGGCGCGCGCCGGCCTATCTCCATGCCGCGTGGGGCATCCGCGAGAGCGAGCCGTTCTGGGTGGCCGACAGCGGCCGCCCCACGACGATCTGGGAACGCATGGGGCCGCTGGGCGCTCCGGCGGGCGCCTATGCCGTGCCGCCGGACTCTGTGTCTTCCGCGCCCGATCTGGAAATCACCGATCCCGTTCGGGGTGTCCTGCGCGGCCGCACCTATATCACGCCGCTGGAACTGCAAGCCCCGGCCGAGGCGATTGGCTCCTACCGGGGGCAGCCGGTCGCGGCACGCTCCGTCGTCGGCGAGGGGGCTGTCTATTACTTCGGCACGAATCTGGGCGCGGCCGTCCATGAAGGGGATGAGACGGCGTTGCGGGTCGTGGAGACCCTCATCCGCCGCCATACGCCGCCGCCGGTCAGCGGCGTTCGCCTGCGGCCGCGGCTCATGACCGGGGAGGGCGAGGCCCTGCTGATCGTGATCAATGAGCAGGATGAACGGGTGCGCGAGCGTCTGTCGCTTCCCGCGGACTACCGGCAAGCGCGAGACATCGAGCAGGACGGCTGGCGGGACATTGACGGCCAGGCGATCGAAGTCGACGTGGATGCTTTCGATGTGGGTGTCATCCATCTTCGCGGCTGAGCCGCCGGGGAGATAGCGAGGTTAATTCAGTTATGGAAGCATTAATCAAATCGGGAACCGGTCGCGGCGAGATGAGCCTGCGGGATGTGGCCGAGCCGGCTCCCGCCCGGGGCGAGGTGCTGATCGAGATAAGCGCCGCCGGCATCTGCGGCACGGATCTGCACATCGCGGCCGGGGAATATCCTGTAAAACCGCCGGTGATTCTGGGCCACGAGTTCTCCGGCATCATTCGCGAGCTGGGCGCGGACGTTGAAGGGTGGCGGGTCGGCGACCGGGTGACGTCGGTGCCCTTTGCCGTCACGTGCGGCGTCTGCGTCTATTGCCAATCGGGACAGCCCGGACTTTGCGCCGGGCGTCGCTCCTACGGCAGCGGGGTCAACGGGGCATTTGCCAGATATCTGGCCGTCAATGCATCCGGCCTCTACCGCCTTCCGCCCGGCCAATCGCTGCAAGCCGGGGCCTTGACGGAGCCTCTGGCCTGCGTTGTGAAAGCCGTTCATGAGGTCGGGCAGGCACAGGCCGGAGAAAACGTCATCGTTCTGGGGCCGGGGCCGATTGGCCTGCTGGCCGTTCAGGTGGCGCAGGCCGCCGGCTGCCGGATTGCGCTTGTCGGCCTGCGGCGCGACGCGCAACGGTTGCAGGCCGGGCAGGAATTGGGCGCGGCGATCTTCCATGCCGACGACCCCGACCTCCGGCCGCAATTGGCTGCTTCCTTCGGCCCGGCGGGGTCCGACGTCGTGTTTGAATGTTCGGGCGCGGGGCCGGCGTTTGATCTGGCCCTGCAGACCGTTCGGCCGCAGGGTCGTGTGGTGCAGGTCGGCCTCTTCGGCAAGCCGGTGACGGCCGCGCTGGATCTCGTCGTGACGAAAGATCTCCGCGTGTGCGGCTCTTTCGCTTCCAGTCTCGTTTCCTGGCAACGGGCGCTGGAGTTGACCGGCAGCGGCGTCGTCGATCCGGGCCGATTGATCTCCGATATATTCCCCCTGGCCGACTGGGAGGCCGCCTTTGCCCGCGCGGCCGGCGGCGAGGGGCTGAAAGTAATCATTGAACCTTAGGAGAAGCCTGTTATGCCTCTGATTAATTTAAGTCGTGCGGAAACCTTTGTCGACGGCCTGGATCACCCGGAAGGCGTGGCGTTCGGCCCCGACGGCCGCATCCATGCCGGCGGCGAGGCGGGACAACTCTACCGCATCGACATCGAGAGCCGCGTGGTAGACACGTATGCCGACACGGGCGGGCTTAATTTGGGTCTGGCCCTCGACGCCGCCGCCAATGTCTACGTGTGCACGCCGGGGCGGAGCGCCGTCTTCCGGGTGACGCCCGGCGGCGCTGTTTCGCTCTACAGCGACGGCACGGCCGAGCGCAAGATGTTTGCCCCCAACTACCCGGCCTTCGACGCCGCCGGCTATCTCTACGTCACCGATTGCGGCCGCTGGAAGGCGGATGACGGCTGCATCTTCAGCGTCGCCCCCGACGGAACCACCCGCGTCATCGACACCGAATGCGCCCAATTCCCCAACGGCTGCGCCGTCAGCCCCGACGGGGCCTGGCTCTATCTGGCGATGTCGCTCAACACCCCGCGCGTGGCGCGCTTTCCCATTGAGGCGGGCCGAAAGACCGGGCCGGCCGAAACGGTCGTCGAGCTGCCCCATACCGTCCCCGACGGGCTGGCTTTCTGCGCCGATGGCAGCTTGCTCATCGCCTGCTATCGACCGGACACCATCTTTCGCCTTCTGCCCGACGGCGACCTGACTGTTTTGCTCGATGATTACGAGGGCACAATCCTGGGCGCGCCGACCAATGTCTGTTTCGGCGGGCCGAACCTGTCGGCGCTGTTCTGGGGCAACCTGGGGCGCTGGCATCTGGGCATTCACCCCGGCACCGGCTTGCAGGGCAGCCCGCTTTTCTACCCCAATTTGAGGCAACACAATGAGTGACAACAACCCATCCGTCATGCTGGAAAACGCCGCGTATCAGCTAAAGGTCTGGTCTGCGGAAGACGAAGTGCGGGTTCACCTGATCGACAAAATGATGGGCTTTTCGCCCGCGGAAGGCCCCTATTATTATTCCGCGGTGATCCCCCAGGGGGCCGGCGCTACCGTTTATCGCGGGCTGGCCCAACCGACGGTGACCACCGACGGCGGCCAAATTATGGTGCGGGGAAAGCTCGGCCCAATCGACGTGGTTCATGCGCTGTCGTTGCCGGCCGACCGCTCCTGTCTGGAAGAAACCTTCACGCTCCATAACCCGACGGGCGAGGCGATCGTGATCGAGGACCTGGCCTGCGGATTTCAGCGCATCGTGACCAACCGCATCGGCGCGCTCCTGCCGAATCTGGCGACAGACGTCATGACCGCCATTCCTTTCCGCCATCGTTCGGAAGACCCGATCGACATCGACAATGAATTTACTTTTGCCCAACTTCTGACTTCGCCCGGGCGCGAGTTGCACATCACCGAGCTGGTTCCGCTGCACACCGGTCATGGCTACATGCCCTCCGACAGGCGGTCTTCCGAGGCATGGGCGTGGCAACATGGCGAGTACACGCTGGGCATCTTCAAGTTCAACCAGGCGGCGATGGAGTTCAGCGTGCTCTCCCTGGCGCCGTCGGCCGAGGGCGTGTGCTTGCGTTTCGGCGGGACGGCCATGATCCGGCGTGACCCCGAGGTGCTGCACGAGATTGCCCCCGGCGCGTCGGTCGCGCTGGGCCTCACCCGTCTGGTCACGGTGCGGGGCACCTATGTGGAAGCCAGCTATGCCTATCGCGCTCTCCTCGATGAAAACGGCTGTCGCTTTCCGGATGGGTTTAATCCGCCGGTGCACTGGAATGAACTGTATGATAACTGGGAGTACGATCTGGGCACGGCCGGCTTTCCGCCGGGCAAACGACAAACCCGCCACCTAACCTATACCAAAACGCAAATGCTGGAAGAGGCGGCCAAGGCCCGCGCCTATAGCTGTGAGGCGCTCTACCTCGATCCGGGTTGGGATACGGACTTCGGCACCTTCCTGTGGGCCGACGAATGGCTGGGCGAGCGCAAGCGCTTCATCGATCAGGTATGGGACGGGTACGGGTTGCGCGTCTCTCTCCACTGTCCGCTGGCGACCTGGATGGCCTACGACGGGCGCAGCGTGGAGCATTGGCCGGAAGCGTCCTACCGGAAAGACGCCGAGGGCAATGTCATCTATATCAACGCCTTCGGCCGGGGGTCGGTGCCGATGCCCTGCCTCGGCTCGCGGCAGTATCTGGATGAGGCGGAGAAACGATTGCTGGACAGTTGCCGGGACGGGGTCGTATTCCTCATGTTCGACGGCAACTGGTATAACACGGGCTGCTGGGACCCAACCCACGGCCATCCGGTTCCCTATGGGCGGGAAGATCACGTTCGCGCCAATGTGGAACTGGCCCGGCGCATCCACGCCCACTACCCGGACGTGCTGATCGAGATGCACGACATGGTGGCCGGCGGCAGCGTGCTGCGCTATACGCCCGTCTATTACAAATACGGCTTGCCGGGCAGCTATGATGTCAATTGGGGCTTCGAGCTGATGTGGCGGCCGATGGAGGACATCCTCACCGGCCGGGCGCGGGCGCTCTATTACTATAACCTGGGCTGCAATGTGCCCGTTTATCTGCACGTCGACCTNNCACGACAACCCGCAAATTGCCGAGTTGCACCGCAAGATGATGGCGCGCTACCGTCAACTGGAGCGCTACTTCAAGCGCGGCGAGTTCTATGGCCTGGCCGAGAACATCCACCTGCACGTTCTGGAGGATGAAAGCTCTTTGGTGATCAATCTGTTCAATCTGTCGGACAATCGGGAAACGATCAGGGCGGAGATCAAGCTGGCCGACTACGGGCTTGACCCCGACCGCTGGTATATCACCCCCTTCACTTATTCCGGCGGCGGCTTCAACCGGAACAACGGCACATACACCGCCAGCCGGCTCATGGCCCCGTGGTCGGCCCAGGTCATCGAATTGCGCGCGCTGGATACGAGCGCCAGGGAATGAGGAGAGAACAATGAAGCTGGAAGGACGAAAAGCAATTGTGACGGGCGGCGCGGCGGGCATCGGCCGCAGCATCGCCCTGGCCTTCGCCGATGAAGGAGCCGACGTCGTCATCGCCGATGTGCAGCCCGAAAAGGCGAGCGTCGTCGTCGACATGATCCGCAAGAAGGGGCGCGCGGCGGCGGCGATACCCTGTGACGTCGGCGATTCCGCGGCCGTGGAGGCGATGGTCAATTCGGCCGTTGCCGCCCTGGGCGGGCTTGATATCCTGGTCAACAATGCGGGCATCATCGCGCCCGGCGCGTTCTGGGAGGTGAGCGATGAGACCTGGGACAAAATCATCCGCACGAATTTGTCCTCTGTCTTCTACGGCTCGCGGGCGGCGGCGCGCCGTATGATCGCCCAGGGGCGCGGCGGCGTGATCATCAACCTGTCTTCCATCCATGCCACCCTGTCGGAGCCGAATGCCGGCCCCTATACGGCCGCCAAGGGGGGCGTGGAGGCGTTCTCCCGCACCATGGCCACCGAGTTGGCCCCCTGGCGCATCCGCGTCAATTGTCTGGCCCCCGGCGCAACCTATAGCGAATTGACCACCCCCATGTATACCGACGCCGTCAAGGCCGCCCTGTTCCAGCGCGTGCCGATGAAAGAGATAGCCCAACCGGAATGGATCGCCGCCGGGGCCGTCTTTCTGGCGGCCGATGATTCCCGCTATATGACCGGGCAGGTATTGACGCTCGACGGCGGCTATACGATGGACGGCAGCCTGCCCGGCGCGGAGTATTGGACGGAATGAGCGGCAGCGCACGGAGCTACGGGCGGCCGCGCAATCACGGCTGCCGGATATCCGATAGCTGGCTATTCGACGGCATGCGCACGGTTATCCTGGAAAATGCGCTGCTGCGCGTTGTTGTCCTCGTCGATAAGGGCAGCGACATCATCGAATTCCGCTTCAAGCCCCACGACCTGGATTTCCTGCATTTTGCGCCGGGCGGGGTTCGCAACCCGGCGCAGAACACACCGCCCGCCGCCGGCGATTCGCCCTATCTGGACTATTTCAGCGGCGGCTGGAACGAGATTGTCCCCAACGGCGGCCCGTCGGTGAACTATCGTGGGGCCGAGCTGGGGCAACACGGCGAGATCAGCCTGCTGCCCTGGTCCTGTGCGATCCTGGAAGACACGCCCCGGCGGGTGGCGGTGCGCTTGTGGGTTCGGGCCATGCGCACGCCCATTTTCCTGGAAAAGACCTTGTCGATGGTTCCCGACCAGGCCACGCTATTTATCGACGAGCGGCTGGTCAATGAGGGCGGCGAGCCTCTGGACCTGATGTGGGGCCATCACATCGCCTTTGGCCGCCCGTTTCTCGACGAGGGGGTTGTCATCGACGCCCCGGCCGCCACTATCGTGGCCGGCGACGAGTGGCCCAACTATGGCCCGCGCCGCTTCCGGCCAAACGCCACGGGCGCATGGCCCTATATAGCCGGGCCGGAGGGCGAAATGGACAATGCCGCCCACGTGCCTCCTTTCGGAGCGGCACAATCCCAGGAGATGGCCTATCTGACCGGCCTGAGAGAGGGGTGGTACGCCATTACCAACCCGGCCCGGCAGGTCGGCTTCGGCATCCATTTTGACCCAGCCGTCTTCGGCTATATCTGGTATTGGCAGCAGATGGGCAACGTGGCCGCGGGTTGGCCCTGGTGGAGTCAACTCCATACCCAGGCCCTTGAGACGTGGTCGAGCTATCCTTCCAACGGCTTGACGGAAGCCATCGAGAACGGCACCGCGCTTCGGCTTGCGCCGGGCGCGGAAATCCATACCTCATTATGCGCCACCGCCTATGAGGGCGGGCCGGGGATTCGCAAGGTAACTCCGGAGGGCAGGGTTGTTTGGGATGAGGAGGTGTAAAGTCGTCTTTGGGCGAGGGCAAATTTCATTGCCGGCAGAGTGTCCTTTGTCGCCCACCCGTCGGGTTCGGCCGCGCTAATCGAACAAACCCAATTGGCGCGGGCTGTCGGGGTCGGGGTCGATGAAGCGGGGGGCGAAGGCGCCGCCGTCCGCGCCGCCCCAGGCGTTGATCGTATCAATGATCGTCGGCACGCAATAGGTCTCCGTCTCTTCCATGATGCGGCGCGTGTTGAAACGGAG
>CXWK01001098.1_pt1 | contig 14432 bp, 9 predicted proteins | sample 590851 | NCBI WGS metagenome assembly CXWK01 (sample SAMEA3498364, study PRJEB10139) | wastewater metagenome | biome: wastewater treatment plant; material: activated sludge | place: Denmark | collected 2014-08-01 | reverse complement strand
CCGATGGTCTTCAGCCGCTCGTAGGCCTCCTCGCTGAGGCGAGCCTCGGGAGGATGGAACAGGTACGCATAGGCGCGTGACCCGGAACGGCCCACTCGCCCGCGCAGCTGGTGCATCTGGCCCAGGCCCAGCAGGTCGGCGCGCTCCACCACCAGCGTGTTCACCGTGGGCATGTCGATGCCGCTCTCGATGATGGTGGTGCACACGAGCACGTCGAAGCGACCTTCCCAGAAGTCGACGACCACTTGCTCGAGCGAGCCTTCGTCCATCTGCCCGTGAGCGATTGCGATGCGGGCCTCGGGTACCAGTTCGCGCAGGCGACCGGCCGCCATGTCGATCGACTGCACCCGGTTGTGCACCCAGAAGACCTGGCCCTCGCGCAGCAGCTCGCGGCGAATCGCCTCGACGGCCACTCGCTCGTCGTAGCCGCCGACGAAGGTGAGGATCGGCTGGCGATCGGCGGGCGGGGTCTGCAGCAGTGACAGGTCGCGGATGCCCACCAAGCTCATCTCCAGTGTGCGCGGAATGGGTGTGGCGGTGAGCGTGAGCACATCCACGTTGTGCTTCAGCTTCTTCATCGTCTCCTTGGCCTGCACGCCGAACCGCTGCTCCTCGTCGACCACCAGCAGCCCGAGGTCTTTGAACACCACGCCGTCCTGGAGCAGGCGGTGGGTGCCGATGACGCAGTCGACCTCGCCGCTCTTGAGGCCCTCGATGACCTTCTTCGCCTCCTTGGCGGTGAGGAAGCGGCTGAGCACCTCCACCCGGATCGGGTAGCCGGCGAAGCGATCGGCGAACGTGTTGCCGTGCTGCGTGGCCAGCAGCGTGGTGGGCGCGAGGACCGCCACTTGCTTGCCATCCTGGATCGCCTTGAACGCCGCGCGAATGGCCACCTCGGTCTTGCCGAACCCCACGTCGCCGCACACCAGGCGATCCATCGGGAAAGCGCGCTCCATGTCGACCTTGATGTCGTCGATGGCCTTGCGTTGGTCGGGTGTCTCGACGAACGGGAAGGCTTGCTCCATCTCGTGCTGCCACGGGGTGTCCATGCCGAACGCGTGGCCGGTTGCGTTCACCCGCTTCTGGTATAGCACCACCAGCTCCTGCGCGATCTCGCGCACTGCGGAGCGCACCTTGCCCTTCGCCTTGGCGAAGTCGCTGCCGCCGAGGCGGTGCATCACGGGCGTCTCGCCACCCACGTACTGGCGCAGCGCATCGATCTGGTCGCTGGGCACGTAGAGCTTGTCGCCGCCTTTGTACTGCAGCAGCAGGTAGTCGCGCTCGGTGCCGCCGATGGTGCGCTTCACCATGCCCTGGTACTGGCCGACACCGTGCTGGTAGTGCACCACGTAGTTGCCGGGCTTGAGGTCTTCGAAGAGCCCTGTGCCCTGCCGCTTGCGCGGGCGGGCGGTGCGGTGCGCGCGGCGCCGACCGGTGAGATCGGCCTCGGCGACCACAGCCAGCTTGGCGGCGGGCACGCTGCAGCCGCGGTGCAGTGCGGCGGTGGTGACGTAGCCGCCCGGCCTGGTGAGGTCGATCGCTGGTGCTCCGGCCGCCTGTATGACGGTGGCGAAGCTGAGGCCGCGGTCGAGCAGCAAGCTGCTCATCCGTTGCGCCGAGCCCTCGCCGTCGGCGGCCACGATCACGCGGTACCCGTCGGCCAGCAGGTCGCGTAGCCGGCTCGCCAGGCCCTCGCCGTCGCCGACCACCGGCCCCCAGCCGCTGGCGTTCAGCATCGGTGAGTCGGGGGTCTCCGGTGCGTTGCTGATGGTCCACATCGACTGCCCGCCGGCCAACAGTCGATCCGTCTCGGCGTGCAGCCGCGGGAACGTCTTGCTGGGGTCGCGTGCCCAGGTGCCGGCGAGCGCGCGCGCAAGGTCGTCCTCTTCGGCGAGCAGGTCGTTGGCGCGGTCGCGCATGCGGCGCGGCTCGACGAGTGCCACCTTGGCGGTGGCCGGCAACGCGTCGGTGAGCAGTTGGTCGCCGTCGACCAGCCACGGCAGCCAGCTCTCCATGCCGTCGAACAGCGTGCCTTCGGCCAGGCGCTCCCACTGCTCTCGGCCCCACGGCTCGGTTGCCACCAGGCCCGCCGCACGCGCGCGCACTTCGTCGGTGGGGATCAGCTCGCGAGCGGGAAAGACCAGCGCCTCAGCGAGGTCGAGCGTGCTGCGCTGATCGTTGACGGCGAACTCGGTGAGCCGGTCGACTTCGTCGCCCCACAGGTCGATGCGGATCGGTGCGTCGGCGGTGGAGGGGAAGATGTCGATGATGGCGCCGCGTTGAGCGACCTCGCCACGGTGCTCGACCAGCTCCTCACGGCGGTAGCCGAACTGGATGAGCTGTGCCAGCAGTGCGTCGGGATCGAGGATGGCGCCCTTGGTGATGCGCACCGGGTCGACGGCGGTGGCCCCCGGGCCGAGCCGCTGCAGCAGGGCACGAACGCCGGCCACCACGATGGCGGGGCAGCGGTCGGGCGAGCGCAGCCGCCACAGCACTTCCATCCGGTGCCCCATGGTTTCCACACTTGGGCTCACCCGCTCGAAGGGCAGCGTCTCCCACGCCGGGAAGAGCATCACCTCATCAGGGGGCATGTACTGCACCAGATCGTCGTACAGCTGGCCGGCGTCGGTGCCGGTGGGGCAGGCGACCACCAGTGGGCGCCGGTCGCTCAGCTGTGCGAGTGCCGCGATGGCCAACGCCCTGGCAGATTCGGGCACTGCCACGAAGCCGCTGGGGTCGCCCAGGGCCTGCGTGAGGGCAGGGTCGTTGCGGAGCAGCCGGGGGAGCGAAGCGAGCGACATGGGGGAGGGCAGGGTATCGCCGGCGGCGCAGGCCTAGAGCCCGTTGAAGCGCTGCATCGCGCTGTCGGCGCCTTCGGTCACGATGAGCTCCACGATGTCGGCGGCGCGCTCGATCATCACGTCGAGGATCTCGCGTTCGGCTTTGGGCACTCGCGACAGCACATGATCGGCGCCCTGCTCCTTGCTGCGAGGTTTGCCGATGCCGATGCGTACGCGCAGGTAGTCCTGCGTGTGCAGGTGCTGGGTGATGCTCCTCAGGCCGTTGTTGCCCGCCAGACCGCCGCCCACCTTCACTCGCACGACGCCGGTCTCCAGGTCGAGCTCGTCGTGCACGATGATCAGCTGTGCCGGGTCGATGATGCGGTGCCGGCGCATGAGCGCGCCGACGGCCTGGCCGCTCTCGTTCATGTACGTGGTGGGGAAGGCGAGCACCACGCGCTTGTCGCCGATGCGGGCGTCAGCGACGAGCGCCTTGTCGCGGCCCGCCTTCAGTTGCTCGCCGAGTCGCTTGCACAACAGCGCGATCGTCTCCTCGCCCACGTTGTGGCGAGTGCGTGCATAGTCCTTACCGGGATTGCCCAGGCCGACGATGATCGCGTCGATCACGCCGGTGTGCGATCACTCTGCGGCAGGGGTGTCGCCGGCTTCGCCGGCCTCGGTGCCTTCAGCGGCGCCGGCCTCGGCCTCGTCGGCAGCAGCTTCGGCGGCCGACGTGATGAGGATGGTGACGATCGGCATCTCAGGATCGCCCAACGGGGTGACGCCCTTGGGCATCGGCACATCGGCGAGGCGGATGACATCGCCGGGCTGCATGTCGGTGACGTCGATCTCGAACGCATTCGGCATGTTGTTGGGCGTGCAGCTGACCTCGATGGTGTCGACGGCGGCGTCGACCAGCCCGCCTTCGGCAGCAACGGCCTTGGCCTCGCCGGTGAGGTGAACGGCCACCGACACGGTGATCTCCTCGTTCATGTTCACCTGCAGGAAGTCGATGTGGGCGACGGTGCGACGGATCGGGTGACGCTGCATCTCCTTCACTACGGCCGGGTAGCTCTTGCCGTCGACCTCGAGCGTGAGCACGGTGTTCGAGCCGGCCGGGCCGCTGAGGGCGAGGCGCAGCTCGCGACGCTCGACGGTGACGCTGACGGGGGTCATGCCCTGGCCGTAGATGACGCCGGGGATGTGCCCTTCGGCACGCAGCCGGCGGGCGGCGGGGGAACCCGTGGTATTGCGGGGCTGGGCGGCGAGCTTGGTGTTGGACATGACGAGGCCTCGATCAGAGCGTTACAGAACGACGGAAAATGTTACCTGGGTTGCGGCCGGAACGGCCACCTGTTGGCGTCGGGCTTGGGTCGCCAGGCCGGGAGGTGTGCCATCGGGTTCACCTCTTTCAGATTTGGCCGCTGTACCCGACGGGCCAGAAGGCGAAAGTGCTGCTTCCGCCGACGTGTGTAGCGGCAGCTATCGCGGTCGTTGCGAGCGAGGATTCAACTCCGCGGCTCGCGGCCGTAGGCTCCCCGACCTGAGTGGCCGAATGCTGCCATCGGCGCCTCGTTCGAACTTGCCCTGGACGATGGCAAGTTCATCCAGACTTGGCCCGTCGCGGCCTGTTGCGCCGAGCCACGGCAGGAGCCGCGGCAACGCTGTCGTGAGGAGACGGATCCTGTCGGACGCACGACGCGTTGCCTCGACTGCGCGTTCGATGACGTCGATTCTGTGGCGCTCTGTTCGCTGCGACAGCCAGTTTCTGTCATGGGTCAATTGCAGAAAGTGGTGCGGGTCCTGGGCCTGAAGATCGCTCAACCAGATGTCGTGCACGTATGTTCCGCACGGAATGGGCGTGCTCGGCGGCGGAGAGGGCATCTCTCGCGGTCGCGGCCCACGGTTCCGGCAGATCAGCCAATCTGAGCATCGTGCGACCCGAGCTCAGCAGGGTGGCGAATGTGACTGGAGGGACGGCACTTCCAAGGCCTGGGCCGGCGAGGGATCGATAGAGGGACTCAGGCTGTATTCGAGCCACACGTCGGCTTGGCAGACTCGGCCGATAGCGAGCGAAAGACGGTCGCTGGGACTGAACGCTGGAGAGGGCGAAGGCACTTCTTGGATGTCGGAGATCATTGCAGAGTCGTGCGGTGTCGGTCTGCGAGTGAAGTCTGAAAGAGGTGACCCGGCGAGAGGTGTGCCGGCAGCGATCCCACGGGTGGGAGTGGCGTCCGGGCCGGCGGGAGGCGGGGCGGCGCCCTCTATGACTGGTTCTCGCCGCCGAAGATCTCGCTGACGCTGGTGTCGTCGAAGACGGCGCTGAGCGCGTCGGCGATGAGCGGCGCGATGGAGAGCACTTCGATCTTGTCGATCTGCTTCTCCGGCGCCAGCGGCAGCGTGTTGGTGACGACGACCCGGGTGATGACCGACTTCTGCAGGCGCTCGATGGCGGGGCCGCTGAGCACACCATGCGTCGCCATGGTCCAGACTTCCCGTGCCCCACGCGCCATCAGCACGTCGGCCGCCGAGCAGATGGTGGCGCCGCTGTCGATCATGTCGTCGGTGAGGATGCACAGGCGGCCTTCGACATCGCCCATCACTTCCTTCGCTTCTGCCACGTTGGTCGTGCCCTTCGGGCGACGCTTGTAGATGAAGGCCAGGTCGGCGCCGCGGTCGCCGAGATGCTGCGCCATGCGCTCGGCCACCTTGATGCGACCAGCGTCGGGGGAGACGATCACCGGTGCGTCGGCGTGTTGACGCAGGTAGTTCTCGAGCACCGGCATGGCCGTCAGGTGGTCGACCGGGCCTTCGAAGAAGCCTTGGATCTGGCCGCTGTGCAGATCGATGCTGACCATTCGCTTGGCACCAGCCGACTTGAACAGGTCGGCCACCATGCGGGCGGTGATCGGCTCGCGGCCTTCCGCCTTGCGATCCTGGCGGGCGTACCCGTAGAACGGGCAGACGGCGGTGATGCGCTTGGCGGAGGCGCGGTAGGCGGTGTCGATCATGATCAGCTGTTCCATGATCGAGTCGTTGATGCTGCGTCCGTTGTGCCCGCAGTGCGTCTGCATGATGAACACATCGCTGCCGCGGATGCTCTCGCTGAAGCGAGCGCGCACCTCGCCGTTGGCGAACTCGACGAGGCCCGGGTTGCCCAGACCGATGCCGAGGTGGTCGGCTACCTCCTGCGCCAGGTCAGGGTGCGTGCGCCCCGAGTAGAGCGACATTCGCTTGGTAGTGACCTTCTCCATGGCTCCCCGTTGTGTGGTCATTGATACGGCGTGAACTGTCGAACGATCATTCGCCAGGCGCAGTGTAGAAGGCCCCGGTGACCGCGCCAGAGCCCACCGAGCTTCCGGTCGGAAGAAATGCGTACGGACCGACGCGCGCGCCGCTGCCGACTTCGCTGTCGTGTCCCACCGTGTGCTCTACGACGGCGCCGTCGCCCACGCTGCAGTCGGTGAGTCGCGTGTCGGGGCCGATCTCGCAGCCGTCGCCCACGACCGTGTCACCCTGCAGGATGGTGCCCGGATACAACGTCACGTCGCGGCCCAGCTGCACGGTGACATCGACGAAGGTCTGGCGCGGGTCGAGCATCGTGACGCCGTTGAGCAACCACCGGCGATTGGTGCGGCTGCGCAGCTCTCGCTCGGCCAAGGCCAACTGCCAGCGGTCGTTCACTCCCTGGGTCTCGGCTTCGGGGGCCTGCACGCACCCGATGCGGTGGCCCATCGATGCCAACGAACCGATCACATCGGTGAGGTAGTACTCGCCCTGTGCGTTGTCGGGGCTCAGCCGGCGCAGCGCGGGGGCCAACAGGTCGCGTCGAAACGCGTACATGCTGGTGCACACCTCCCGCACGGCCCGTTCGTCGGAGTCGGCGTCTCGTTGCTCGACGATGCGCAGCACGCGCCCGTCGCCGGTCTTCGATGCAGCTCTGATGACGCGGCCGTAGCCGGTGGGGTCGTCGAGCACGGACGTGATGAGCGTGGCGGCGAACTCGTTGGAGAGATGCGCTGTGACGAGCGCGTCGATGGTTGACGGCTGCAGCAGTGGCGTGTCGCCGGGCAGCACGATCACCGTGGAGGTGTCGTCGAGGTCGTCGCCCGGAAACGCGCTGAGGCCGACCATTGCGGCGTCGCCCGTGCCGCGCTGCACGGTCTGCTCGACGAAGGTCACATGCGCCCAGTCGGGCGACTGCTCCTGCACCTTCTTGGTGACGCGCTCGGCGCCATGGCCGACGACCACGACGGTGCGCTCCGGCGACACCTCCGCGAGTGCGTGGATGACGTGCATCACCATCGGCCGGCCGCAGATGAGGTGCAGCGGCTTGGGGCGAGACGATCGCATGCGCGAGCCCTCGCCGGCCGCGAGCACGATCGCCGAAACTGTCATGACGCCGTTCTATCGCGTGCGACGGGTTGCGCGAGAGGTGGTGCTGCGCGGATCGCCGCCGGCCCGAAGGTGACCGAGCAGCGCCGGCACCAGAAGCCTTGCTCCAGCTCGGTGCCACATGGAGCGTGCACCAGCACCGTCTCGGCACTCCCTTCGGCCAGGTGGTGCTCGCCCCACCGGATCAGAGCGACCAACGCCGGCGACAACGCCACTCCGGCCGCAGTGAGGCGGTACTCGTAGCGCGGTGGATGCGCCTGGTACTGCTCCTTGGCCATCACGTCGCCGTCCACCAACCGTCGTAGGCGGGTGGTGAGGATCGGTCTGGCAATGCCCAGGTCGTCGGCGAAGTCGTCGAAGCGGCGGATGCCCCGCAGGGCCGCACGGATGATGAGGATGCTCCACCGGTCACCGACCAGCTTGAGGGTGCGTTCGAGCGTCGTTGCGTCGTCTGCCGGCGTTGGGGGAGTTGCCGCGGTCGCCACTCCCCGGACTGTACCCGCCCCCGCAATCACCCCCCTCGCATCCGACCCCCTTTACGTAGAGCGTGGGATGGACGGAGCGAGGGGGGACCGGGTTCTGTTTTGGCACTTACTTCGTATATGGTGCCTCGATGACGCAGGAACTGCTCGCCGCCTCGCTCGACCAACTGCTGGCGCGGGCGCGGGTTGTGCGCGACGACGCCCACGGCACACGCATCACGTACTCGCCGAAGGTGTTCATTCCGCTCACCATGCTCTGCCGCGACAAGTGCGGCTACTGCACGTTCGCTCAGCCGCCGGCCCGCTTGGAGGCGCCGTACCTCACGCCCGAGCAGGTGCTGCGCATTGCCAAGGATGGGGCTCGCATGGGGTGCCACGAGGCGCTCTTCACGTTGGGTGAGGCACCGGAGGAGCGCTACGAGGTGGCCAGGTCGTGGCTGCGCGAGCACGGCTACGAGAGCACCGTTGCCTACGTGCATGCGATGGCCAAGCTGGTGCTCGACGAGACCGGGTTGCTGCCCCACGCCAACGCCGGCGCGCTCGACGAGGCCCAGCTGCGCCTGCTCGCCGAGGTGTCGCCCAGCCAAGGAATGATGATCGAGACGTTGCGCGGCGACCTGCCCTGCCACCGCGGCGCTCCCGACAAGACCCCCGAGCGACGGCTGGCGACGCTGGAAGCAGCAGGTCGGGCCGGTGTGCCGTTCACCACCGGCATCCTCGTCGGCATCGGCGAAACCCGTGAGGACCGCATCGCCGCGCTCGAGGCGATCGCCGCCTCGCACCTCGTGCACGGTCACGTGCAGGAGGTGATCGTGCAGAACTTCCTGCCCAAGCCCGGCACCGGCATGCAGCACGAGGCGCCCTGCCCGCACGACGAGTTCCTCTGGTCGATCGCCGTTGCTCGCCTGATCCTGCCCCCGGAAGTGCACCTGCAAGCCCCACCGAACCTCAGCGACGACTTCGGTGCGCTGCTCGATGCCGGCATCGACGACTGGGGTGGCGTCTCGCCCGTCACGCTCGACCACGTCAACCCCGAGCGGCCGTGGCCGGGCCTCGACCGGCTGCGTGAGGTCACCGAAGCTCGCGGGTTCGCGTTGGCTCCACGCCTGACCATCTACCCCGAGTTCGTGCGCCGGCCGGAGCGCTGGCTGCACACGTCACTGCGCTTCCGGGTGATGGATCGCAGCGATGCGGAAGGCTTGGCGCGAGACGACCCGGGGTCGTTCTGGCCGGAGAAGGTCACTGCCGCCGACGTGGTGCAGGACGGCGCCGAGGTGGTACTGGTCGGGCATCGCAGCACGCAGTGGTACTCGGGCGCCACCAACCCGCCGCCGACGCTGTTGCCGTCGCCTCGCGCCGGGCGCGCTGCCGGCGCGATCGCAGAGGTGCTGGCCGGGGTGCACGCGGGCCAGGAGCTCGGCTTCGAGCAGATCGTGACGCTGTTCCGGGCTCGCGGGCCGGAGGTCGTCGCCATCGCCGAACTGGCCGATCAGCTCCGCCACGACGCGGTCGGCGACGCCATCACCTGGGTGCACAACCGCAACATCAACTACACCAACGTGTGCACGTTCAAGTGCAAGTTCTGCGGGTTCTCGAAGGGGCCGCTCAGCCTCAACCTGCGCGGCACGCCGTACTTGCTCACCCTCGACGACATCGCGCAGCGCGCCGCCGAAGCGTGGGAGATGGGTGCCACGGAAGTCACGTTGCAGGGCGGCATCCACCCCAACTTCGACGGCGACTACTACATCGATGTCACCCGTGCCGTGAAGCAAGCAGTGCCCGACATGCACGTGCACGGCTTCACCGCGCTCGAAGTGACCGAAGGCGCCAAGCGGTTGGGCGAAGACCTGCACACCTACTTGCGCCGGTTGAAGGACGCGGGCCTTGCGTCGCTGCCCGGCACCGCCGCCGAGATCCTCGACGACGACGTGCGTGCGATTCTGTGCCCCGACAAGATCTCCACCGACGAGTGGCTCGATTGTCACGCAGCCGCGCACGAGATCGGTCTTGCCTCCAACGTCACGATCATGTTCGGCAGCATCGAGCATCCCGAGTCGTGGGCGAAGCACATGATCCGTACGCGGGCGCTGCAGAAGATCACCGGTGGCTTCACCGAGTTCGTGGGTCTACCCTTCGTGCACATGGCCTCGCCCATCTACCTGCAGAAGGCATCGCGGCGCGGCCCCACGTTCCGCGAGAACCTGCTGATGCACGCGGTTGCTCGGCTGGCGTACCGCGGTCTCATCAACAACATCCAGCTTTCGTGGGTGAAGATCGGCGAAGCAGGCGCGGTGCAACTGCTTCGTGCGGGCTGCAACGACCTGGGCGGAACGCTGATGGACGAGAACATCTCTCGCGCCGCCGGCGCCGCGCACGGCCAGGCGATGACCGAGCAACGCTTCACCGATCTGGTGGCGCCTCTCGGCCGGCGCCTGCAGCAGCGCACCACCACCTACGGCCGTGTCGACACCGTTCACCATTGAGCCCGACGGCGGCGCCACTCGTTGGTGGCCGCGGCGAGTGCGGCTCGACGATGCGGCACGGGGTGTGGGGTACGAGTTCGATCGCCCGCTGCGTACCTGGGTGGCGGGCTGCATCGACGAAGTGGTGGGGGTGATCTCGCAGGCAGAAGCGGCCGCGGGCGAGGGCCGGTGGGTGATCGGCTTCGTCACCTACGAGGCCGCTCGCGCGTTCGATGCTGCGTTTCCCGTCGCGGAGCCGTCGGCAACGCTGCCGCTCGCCTGGTTCTGTGCGTTCGAGGAGCGCCGCGAGGTGCCGCTCGCCGAGCCGCCTACCAGTGGCCCGTTCGTGGACGGTGTGGTGCGCACGCATGGCAGCGCGTGGTATCGCGATGGTGTGCAGCAGGTGCGCGAGCTGATCGCGACCGGTGGCGTCTACCAGGTGAACCTCACCGATCGTGTCCGTTGTCGTTTGGTGGCCGACCCGTTCGACCTGTATCGCTCGATGGTGTCCACGCAGGGTGGGTCGTTCAACGCGTTCCTCGATCTCGGCGAAGCCGTGGTGGCCAGCGCCTCGCCGGAGCTCTTCCTGCGCATCGACGGCGACACGATCACGACGCGACCGATGAAGGGAACCCGCCGCCGCCATGGCCGGCCCGACACCGATCGCCTGCTGGCCGACGAGTTGCGCGAGTCGGAAAAGGATCGGGCCGAGAACGTGATGATCGTCGACCTGCTGCGCAACGACCTGTCGCGCCTTTCCTCGCCCGGCGGCGTGAGTGTTCCCGACCTGTTTCGCGTGGAGCGCTACGAGACGGTGTGGCAGCTCACCTCCACGGTGCAGGCGACGCTGCGGCCCGACGTCGGCCTTGCCGACGTGTTCGCTGCGACGTTCCCCTGTGGATCGATCACCGGCGCACCGAAGGTGGCGGCCATGCGGGCCATCGCCCGCCTGGAGCCGTCGCCACGCGGTCTGTACTGCGGCGCGATCGGGATGATCACCCCCTCCCACGATGGCGCCAGGCCTTCGTCGATCTGGAGCGTGGCCATCCGCACCGCGGTGATTGACGCCGCCGATGGGAGAGTGGAGTTCGCATCGGGTGGCGGCATCACCTACGACTCGGTGCCCGCCGACGAGGACGACGAGCTGGAGTCGAAGGTTGCCGTGCTCCGATCCGCTCGCCCGGCCTTCGAGCTGTTCGAGACGTTGCGCCTCGACGAGCATGGAGCGCGGAACCTGCCGCTGCACCTGCGTCGCCTGGCGGCCTCGGCCGAGTACTTCGGCTTCCGTTGCGACGTGGCGGCCATCGAGGCCGAGGTGCTGGCCGCGGTGGTTCCCCTTGTCGCGCACCGGCTGCGCATCGTGCTCGATCGCCGTGGGCGGCATCGACTGGAGATCTCGGCCCTCGAGGGCGCGCCCGATCGTGTGCGGCTCGGTGTGGCCACCGAGCGCGTGCGCAGCGACGACCCGTTCCTGTGTCACAAGACCACGCGGCGGGCCATCTACGACAGGGCTCGCTCGGCGAACCCCGCGGCCGATGACGTGCTGTTGGTGAACGAACGCGACGAGGTGGTGGAGACCACGGTTGCCAACCTGCTCTACCGGCTGGGCGATGCCTGGTTCACCCCACCGCTCAGCAGCGGCGGGCTGCCGGGTGTCGGTCGCGACGTGCAGTTGCAAGCGGGAGCCGTTGTCGAGCGAGTGCTGCCGCTGCACGAGCTGGCCGAGTGCGATGAGCTGGCGGTGGTCAGCTCGCTGCGCGGTCGACGCTCGGCGGCGATACTGCAGGGATGAATTCGGATCAGTTCCTCGGCGCGCTGGCGGCAGATGGCGTGTTGCTGATGGGCGTGGTCAACGTGACACCGGATTCGTTCTCCGACGGCGGCCGTCACTTCGACCACGACTCGGCGGTGGCGCACGGCCTGCGGCTGGTGGAGGAGGGTGCCGACATCGTCGACGTCGGCGGCGAGAGCACCCGGCCCGGTGCCGAGCCGGTTGGGCTGGACGAGGAGCTGCGGCGCGTGTTGCCGGTCGTCCGCGTGCTGGCCTCCGCCGGAATCGCCGTGAGCATCGACACCCGCCATGCCGTCGTGGCCGAAGCGGCGGTTGCNNCTGCGGTCGCGATGCACATGCCCGTCGACGACCCGGCCACCATGCAACAGCACACCGACTACACCGATGTCGTCGACGATGTGGTCGCGTTCTTGCGCGACCACGCCGCGATGGCGTTGGCCGAAGGTGTGCCGGCGGTGATCCTCGATCCGGGTCTCGGCTTCGGCAAGACGGTCGAGCAGAACGTGGCACTCGTTCGCCGGCTCGACGAGCTGGTGTCGCTCGGGTACCCGGTGATGGTGGGCGCGTCGCGCAAGCGGTTCATCGGCGTGCTCACCGGTGTCGAGCGGCCCGAGGATCGCGTGGCGGGCACGCTCGCCGTGCACTTGGCCGGTGTGCAGCACGGCGCCAGGTTGGTGCGTGCGCACGACGTTGCCGCTCACCGACAAGCGCTCGCGATGTGGCACCACGTCGCCCGCTGATCCTTCGCGATCTCAGAGCACGAAGGCGATGGGCGGCGACTGCGCTGCGCACACTCCTTGGTAGCGCGGGCGGTTCTCCGCGTCGCGCGTCGCTCATGGTTTGGTGGTTCCGGGGAGAGGGCTCGAACCCCTATATGCGGGACCAAAACCCGCTGTCCTACCATTGAACGACCCCGGAAGGATCGGCCCCGAGGCTAGCGGACGACGCGCAATCCGCGGCGGGGGTTTGGGCACGGGGTGCGCGCCCGATAGCGTCCCACGAGCTATGGGTTCACTTATCAAGAAGCGCCGTAAGCGCATGCGCAAGAAGAAGCACAAGAAGATGCTCCGCCGTACGCGGCACGCGCGCCAGCGCGGCAAGGGCTGATTCCAGCTTCGTTCTGCAACCTCAATTCGATCTGTTCACCGACCGCCGGCAGCATGCTGTTGGCGGTCGGTGCGCGTCTGCACCACCGTCGCCTCGGGCAATGCCGCGGCGAGTGAGTGGTGACCCACCAGGAACCATGCCGCGCCGCTGCCGGCCAGTGTGGGTGCAACGCCTGTCGCTTCGGTGATCCGGTCGCGCCAACGAGCCAACAGTGGCTGCACCAGCAGTGCCGCCGGTTCCAGGTCGTTGGGGCCGTGCGCTCGCGGGCCGCCCAGCTCGTCCCACGCTCGGTACACCGCAGGGGTGCTCACCACCAGCGGTGGTACGACGAGCGTGATGTCGAGCGGCCGCTGTTCGAGCGGTTCCACGAGCTCGCCGATGCCCCGCACGCGAGCTCGGCCGCCGACGAGGCAGAAGCTGACGTCGGCGCCCAGCCGCGAGGCACCCACGACATCGGTGTAGCCCGCCCAGCGCAGCACGGCAGCGGCGTCGCTGCTGCCGCCCCCGAGGCCGCCACCATGGGGGATGGCCTTGTGCAGGTGCACTGAAGCCGAGCGCCCGGCCAGCACGAGCGCCTTGGCGACGAGGTTGCTGCCGTCGAGGGGCATGCCGGCTGCGAACGGGCCGTCGGCGCTGAGGTGGCTGCCGGCCGGGTCGATGGTGAGGGTGTCGGCCCACTCCAACGACACCATCTCGGCGTCGATCAGGTGGTACCCGTCGCCGCGTACGCCGATGACCCGCAGGCCCAGCGTCAGCTTCGCCGGCGCGGTGACCTCCACGACGGCGAGGTGGCTGCTCACTGCGCTGCCCGCCACGCGAGGGCCAGTCGCCCCCATTCGTGCACGTCGAGCTCTTCCGGCCGGCGTTGGCTGTCGATGCCGGCAGCTTCGAAGACCTCCGGGGAGACGACGTCGGCGAGCGAGCGACGCAGCATCTTGCGTCGCTGACCGAAGCCGGTGCGCACGAGGTGGAACAGGTCTGCGGCGGGTACATCGACCGCCGGCTGAGGAAGGCGCCGGATGTCGGCGAGCGCCGACTCGACGTTGGGCCGCGGTACGAACACGCTTGCTGGCACGAACCCCGCGATGCGCGCCGTTGCCCAGTACGAGATCTTGACCGTGACCGCCCCGTACTGCGGGGTGCGGGGTGCTGCGCAGAAGCGCTCGGCTGCCTCGCGTTGCACCATCACCAGCATGCGATCGATCTGCGGCACGCCGTCGAGCAGATCGCAGATCAACGGGGTCGCCACGTTGTAGGGCAGGTTCGCCACCAGCACCCAACCGGGTTCGTGGCCCAGCAGCGCGGACCAGTCGGCGGCCATCGCGTCGGCTTCGACGACGGTGATGTTGGGGTACGGCTCGGCGATCTCGCGCAGCAGCGGCACCACGCCGCGGTCGACTTCCACGGCCAGCAC
>CXWK01098887.1_pt1 | contig 14436 bp, 13 predicted proteins | sample 590851 | NCBI WGS metagenome assembly CXWK01 (sample SAMEA3498364, study PRJEB10139) | wastewater metagenome | biome: wastewater treatment plant; material: activated sludge | place: Denmark | collected 2014-08-01 | reverse complement strand
ACGGAGCAAAGCCGGAGAGAGGGCATGCCGAGCCCTAGCGAGGCACCAAGTGGTGGGGCAAAGCCTTTTGCTTACTTTTTGGTGTTTCCGGTTTTGAAAAGTGAGTCGCTGTAAGAGCGAAACCATAAGTGGCCGTTACCGCAGGAATGGATATGTACTCAGACAACCATTTCCCACAGGCTTTGACGCGGGGTCGGCCGCCCTGATCGGGAGTGGTGCACTTTTTCTGCAAGGAGCGGTTTCATTCACAAGGATGGTGGCAATTTATTGAGTGGGAGTGTCATTCGGGATCAGACAATGCTTGCGGGAGAAGGAGTTGATCCACGACACTGTCTGACCTGCGTGAAGCAATTATTTCGTTGTGGAGGCTGCCGTCATGGCCCACGAACTCTATACCCGTACCAACCAGAAGATTTATTTCGCCGGCCTGTCGCTGGAAGCGCTCGCCAAGGCCGAACAGGGGCGGGCGATGAATGCCTTGGCGCTGATCCAGGCGGAGCGAGAATCGGCTTTGTTTCATCTCTACGGAGCCTTGTTGGGCTTGTGTCACGAAATCGCCGGTTTCTATCGTTTGCCCCAGGCTAATGCTTCCCGGGCCGAATCGTTGCTGACCCGCGAAGTGCTGGAAAGTATCGCCATTCCGGAAATGGCCGAGATGGTCGAGCTGGCCAACAACCCGGAAACCTGGCTGGCCAAGTTGCTGGCTGCCCATGCTGCGTTGTTCCAGCCGCCTCGAGCGCCGCGCAAGCCTAAAGGTGATGTGACGCAGCCGTTGATCGTGGCGGTAAATCTCGATGAAGAAGAGGCACCTCAGGAGCTGGGTCGTGAGGAGCTGGAGAGCTGGCGGCAAAACCTGAAAAGCCTGGCCATCCGTTTTCGCGAAGGCTTGAACGAGTGCTGATCAACTAAACAGCGCAGCAGGCGACCCTTGGGGTTGTTTGCTCGGCTGCCGAGTCATTTTTGCAAGGGTATCTGGTCAAGATCCCGAGCGAAGCTTGGCTGATGCCTATATAATGCTCGCCTTCCGTGGAGAACAGACCTTTATGCCAACGTCCTTTCTAGAAATTGTCGAGTTACCAGACGGCCGAATCGAACTGCGCAGGGCAGAGGACGAGGGTTCTCTGGTTACTTTGGATTTCTCCGAGGATGCCAAGGCGTTCCTGCAAGGCCAGCACGTGGAAGTCGCCAAGGCGATGTTGAGCGTCGGTGTGCAGATGGCGGGACGTATGGTTGAAGGTGAATTCGAGAAGGAAGAGGGGCCGCGGGTCCTTCATTGATCTCCGCCTGTCGGTTTTTCCGGCACTGCCTTCAATAGGCTTCTCTATCCTTGCAGAAGCCCCTCGCGTTCAGCGTGTGCCGTTAACCCAGTCGAATATTCAGGCTTTGAGCGTCCCCGGTCCGGGCGGCGCTGATCAGTTGTTGCCGTGAGATTTTGCTCAACGGGTTGAGCCAGCTGACCACTGTGTGGCTGCGACCAAGGCGAAGGGCTTCGCAAGTCAGTTGCTGGGCGCTTTGGGCGCCACGGGGTTGTAGCAGCAGGATGCGTTCGCGATTGAGTCCGGCATCCCTCAGCCAGGCCTGGGTCAGGCTGGCAGGCGGGGCGATCAGGGTCAGCCAGCGAGCATCCTGGTCCTGGCTGAGCTCGCGCAGGATCGGCGCCAGAAGGTTCAGGCAGTTCCCGGCTGCACCACGCAAAGACAGTTCACTGAACACTTCGGGTTCGGCGCTCCAGGGCGACTCCACTTCCTTCAGGATTGGCGCCATTGGCTGTGCCATGAATGCCTCGAACTGAAGCGGCAGTTGTGCTTGCTGTGATGTGTAGGGGAACTGCATAAAGCCTCCTTTAACGGCGAATGACGCCGACGCTCAAGCCTTCGATCACCAGCTCCTGATCTTTCAGGTTCACTTCGATAGGGGCAAACTCGGGGTTTTCAGCCAGCAACCAGACTTTGCTACCGTCGCGCTTGAAGCGCTTGACGGTGACTTCGTCGCCGATTCGCGCAACCACGATCTGGCCGTTGCGGGCTTCGCGGGTGGTGTGGACGGCCAGCAGGTCGCCGTCGAAGATACCCACATCCTTCATGCTCATGCCGTGCACGCGCAGCAGGTAATCGGCGCGTGGGTGGAAGAACGCAGGGTTGATGTTGCAGGACTCTTCAACGTGTTGCTGGGCGAGGATCGGCGCGCCAGCCGCGACGCGGCCAATGATTGGCAGGCTGGAGTCGTCGGCCTTGGCCTCGAAACCGGGAATGCGAATACCGCGCGAAGCTCCCGGAGTCATCTCGATCGCGCCCTTGCGGGCCAGCGCCTTGAGGTGTTCTTCTGCCGCGTTAGGCGATTTGAAACCCAGTTCCTGAGCGATTTCCGCGCGGGTCGGCGGGTAGCCGTTGTCTTCCAGGCAGCGTTTGATAAAGGCCAGAATCTCGGCTTGGCGTGGCGTCAGCTTTAGCATATTGATCGCTCTGTCTTTTTATACAGTGACTGGGATTATATACAGTGGAACGGTCTTGGCAATGCCCCTTTTTTTGTGCGCCGCCAGACGGTCGCTCAACCGGCTGATGGAAGCTTTGCGGTTGTGTGGTTAAATGCATGACCGACCATTCCCGAAACGAACTGCCAGACTTGACAACGCACGGGCTGAAACGTATGTTTCAAACAAGTGTTTGTCAGGCGGAGTAGCCATGGCCCAGTCGGAAACCGTTGAACGCATTCTCGATGCTGCCGAGCAGTTGTTCGCGGAAAAAGGTTTCGCCGAAACCTCGTTGCGTTTGATCACCAGCAAAGCGGGTGTGAACCTGGCGGCGGTGAACTATCACTTCGGTTCCAAGAAGGCGCTGATCCAGGCCGTCTTCTCGCGCTTCCTGGGGCCATTCTGCATCAGCCTCGATAAAGAGTTGGAGCGGCGCCAGGCCAAGCCAGATAACAAGCCTTCGCTCGAGGAATTGCTGGAAATCCTCGTCGAGCAAGCCCTGGTGGTGCAGCCACGCAGCGGCAACGACCTGTCCATTTTCATGCGATTGCTCGGACTGGCCTTCAGCCAGAGCCAGGGGCATTTGCGCCGCTACCTGGAAGATATGTACGGCAAGGTGTTTCGCCGCTACATGTTGCTGGTCAACGAGGCTGCCCCGCGCATCCCGCCGATCGAACTGTTCTGGCGCGTGCACTTCATGCTGGGTGCGGCCGCGTTCAGTATGTCCGGTATCAAGGCCTTGCGCGCCATCGCCGAAACCGACTTCGGGGTCAATACCTCCATCGAGCAGGTCATGCGCCTGATGGTGCCGTTCCTGGCAGCCGGCATGCGTGCCGAATCCGGTGTCACCGACTCGGCCATGGCCACCGCGCAACTGCGTCCTCGTAGCAAATCGACACCGGTTGCCGCCAAGGTTTAGCCGCTCATGGGTGGGCGCGGCAGCTGACATCCGATAAGCTAGCCGCCCATGCCGACTCTCGTTTTGAACCCGTTCCCACCGATGATCGCCGACCTCCCGGGTGCAGCCCAGGGCGGCGTATCGTTGCGAGCCGGGTTTATCGTTATCAAGGAATTGTTATGACTGCTGGCCTGCAAGGCTCGTTGATGGTGGACGTCGCCGGTACCTGGCTGACGGCTGAAGATCGCCAATTATTGCGCCAGCCCGAAGTGGGCGGCCTGATCATTTTCGCCCGCAACATCGAACATCCGCGCCAGGTCCGCGAGTTGAGCGCGGCGATCCGCGCCATTCGTCCCGACCTCCTGCTGGCGGTGGATCAGGAGGGCGGGCGGGTCCAGCGCCTGCGCCAGGGCTTCGTGCGCCTGCCGGCGATGCGCGCCATTGCCGACAACCCGAACGCCGAATACCTGGCCGAACAGTGCGGCTGGATCATGGCCACCGAGGTGCTTGCCGTTGGCCTGGACCTGAGCTTCGCCCCGGTGCTGGATCTCGATCACCAGCGCAGCGCCGTGGTCGGGACCCGTTCGTTCGAAGCGGATCCGCAGCGTGCTGCGCTGCTGGCCGGCGCTTTCATTCGCGGCATGAACAGCGCGGGCATGGCCGCCACCGGCAAGCATTTCCCTGGCCACGGCTGGGCCGAGGCGGATTCCCACGTCGCGATCCCCAATGACGAGCGCAGCCTCGAGCAGATTCGTGCCCATGACCTGGTGCCTTTCGCCAAGTTGAGCAAACAGCTGGCCGCCGTCATGCCTGCCCACGTTATTTATCCACAGGTCGATACCCAGCCGGCGGGCTTCTCGCGGCGCTGGCTGCAGGACATCCTGCGGGGCGAACTGCAGTTCGACGGGGTAATTTTCAGCGACGACCTGTCCATGGCCGGTGCCCACGTGGTGGGCGATGCCGCCAGCCGTATCGAAGCGGCGTTGACCGCTGGCTGCGACATGGGCCTGGTGTGCAACGACCGCGCAGCCGCCGAACTGGCCTTGAGTGCCGCCCAGCGTTTGCAGGTCAAGCCGTCGGCGCGCATTGCACGGATGCGCGGCCAGGCGCATGCGAGCACCGAATACCGCCAGGACCCGCGCTGGTTGGCGGCCGTCGGTGCGCTCAGGGATGCACAACTTATCGATTGAGAAGGGGGCGCCATGACGGTTTACGCGATTATCGGCGGCAGCGGCCTGACCCGGCTGGAAGGCCTGCAGATTCGCCAGTCATTGGCGCTGGACACTCCCTACGGCGCGCCGTCTGCAGAAGTGCAGATTGGCGAATATGCCGGCAGCGAAGTGCTGTTTCTCGCCCGTCATGGTCACCCGCACCGTTTTGCGCCGCACCGGGTGAATTATCGCGCCAATCTCTGGGCGCTGAAGCAGGCCGGTGCCGAGGCCATCCTGGCAGTCAACGCAGTGGGCGGCATCAGCGGGGCGATGGGTACCGGGCATTTCTGCGTGCCGCATCAATTGATCGACTACACCAGTGGTCGCGAGCACAGCTACTTTGCCGATGACCTGGAGCCGGTGACCCATATCGATTTCACCTACCCCTACAGCGAATCGCTACGCCAGCGCTTGATTGCAGCGCTGGTGGCCGAAGGCGCGGGTTTCAGCGATCGGGGCGTCTATGCCTGCATGCAGGGTCCGCGGCTGGAAACCGCCGCCGAGATCCTGCGCCTGGAGCGCGATGGTTGCGACATCGTTGGCATGACCGGGATGCCCGAAGCGGCCCTGGCCCGCGAGCTGCAGCTGGATTACGCCTGCCTGGCGCTGGTGGTGAATCCGGCAGCGGGCAAGTCGGCATCGGTGATCAGCATGACAGAGATCGAGCGAGCGTTAGGAGAGGGGATGGTCAGGGTGAGGTCTACGTTGGCGCGGGTGCTCCGGGCTGACTAGCCGATATACCGAGTCGCTCCCTTCGCGAGCAGGCTACCCGGCGCCGCAGTTTTCAGCGCTTCTCCAGCTTATCCGGCAACGGCGCAAACAGCGCCTCGATGTCATCGCTCTGCAACTTCCAGTCCCCGGCCTGCCGCCCATCCAGCACGCCTGCCGCCAGGTCGGATTTTTCCTTCTGCAGGTGCTGGATTTTCTCTTCCACCGTGCCGCGCGCGATCAGTTTGTAGACGAACACCGGCTTTTCCTGGCCGATGCGATAGGCGCGGTCGGTGGCCTGGTTTTCCGTTGCCGGGTTCCACCAAGGGTCGTAATGGATCACGGTATCGGCTTCCGTCAGGTTCAGGCCAACACCACCGGCCTTCAGGCTGATGAGAAAGATCTGACGCTTGCCGCTCTGGAATTCCTTCACCGGTGTACGACGGTCGCGGGTCTGTCCGGTCAGTAGCGCGTAGGGCACGCCGCGCTTGTTCAGTTCTTCTTCGATCAATGCCAGCATTGAGGTGAACTGCGAGAACAATAGAATCTTGCGGCCTTCCTCGAACAGCTCTTCGAGCATTTCCATCAGGCTGTCGAGCTTGCCTGAGGTGCTGCCCCGCGCCGGAAGGGTGGCTTCATTGACCAGGCGCAGATCGCAACACACCTGGCGCAGCTTGAGCAGCGCCTCGAGGATGATGATCTGACTGCGCGCCACGCCCTTGCGGGTGATTTCGTCGCGGACTTTCTTGTCCATGGCCAGGCGCATGGTTTCGTACAGGTCGCGCTGGGTTTCGTTGAGTTCGACCCAGTGGATGATCTCGGTTTTCGGCGGCAACTCGGTTGCCACCTGTTCCTTGGTGCGACGCAGCAGGAAGGGTTTGATCCGGCTGTTGAGGTGTTGAAGCCTGACTTCGCTGGCGCGCTTTTCGATGGGTACCCGGTAATCACTGTTGAAGCTTTTGACGTCGCCGAGCCAGCCCGGCAGCAGGAAGTGAAACAGTGACCACAGTTCGCCCAGGTGGTTTTCCAGTGGCGTGCCGCTCAGGCACAGGCGCTGGCGGGCATTGAGCTCACGGGCAGCCTGGGCGGCCTTGCTGTTGGGGTTCTTGATGTATTGCGCTTCGTCCAGTACCAGCACGTGCAAGGGTTGCGCCGCCAGGCGTTCCACGTCCTTGGGCAGCAAGGCATAGGTGGTCAGGATCAGGTCGTAATCGGCGAGGTTGTCGAAATGTTTTTTGCGACTGGCGCCGTACAGTGCCAGTACCTTGAGTTGCGGAGTGAAGTGCGCCGCTTCGTCGAGCCAGTTGGGAATCAGGCTGGTGGGCATCACCACCATGCAGGGGCGATCGAGGCGACCGGCGTTTTTCTCGCTGAGGATGTGCGCCAGGGTCTGCAGGGTTTTGCCCAGGCCCATGTCGTCCGCGAGGATGCCGCCGACTTCCAGTTGGCGTAACGACTGCATCCAGCTCAGGCCCTCGAGCTGATAGGGGCGCAGTGTCGCGTTCAGGCCGTCCGGCGCCGAGGCGGTGTAGTCCTTGATGTCGCGCAGGCGTTGGGCAAAGCTGCGGATCTGCTCGCCACCTTCCCAGAGCAGTGGCAGGTCTTCCAGCGAGTTGAGACGCGTGGCGTCGGCCTTGCTCAGGCGCAGCGTGGTTTCGCCAGGTTCTTGAAGGTAAAACTCGCCAAGCGTCGCCAATACCGGTTTCAGGCGGCCGAAGGGCAGGGCGACTTGCAGGGGGCCGTGCTCGGCGTTCGGCCGGCTGGGTATGTTGACCAGGATCAGCTCGTCGTCGCGCCGGCGAGCGAGGCGTTCCGGATTGAGCAGTTCGGTGTGGGAACGCATCAGGTTCAACAGGATCGGCAACAGGCTCAACCGCTCGCCATTGACGATGATCCCCAGCTCCAGGTCGAACCAGTCGCGCTCCGGAACCTGTTCGACCGTGGCGTACCAGTCGTCCACGGCCGTCAGGTCGAAGCCGAAGTCTTCGTTGATTTGCAGCTCCCAACCCTGGGTGCGCAACTTTGGCAGTTCATTGAGGGTGAAGGTCAGCCAGGCGCTGTCGTTGACCATCTCGAACAGTTCGCCAGCGCTTTCCGGCAGGGCCTTGCTTTGCCGGGTGGCGATCTTGAAACCGAGGATTCGCAGCTGCTCCCGGTAGGACTGTTCGACGTCCGGGTGGCGTTTTATCCGCAGTGTCTGGGTCTCCTGGCGAATCAGGATGTCGGCATTCTTCTGGCCTGAAACGTACTCGTCCAGGTAACCGAAAGACAACGCCGCGCGATGCTGGATGTAACGCTGCATCCGCCCGTTGCGCGGTTCGAAGGCGCTGAACTCAATGCTCGCCAGCCACAGGCGCGGTACCGGTTGCACGTTGTCCACCAGCACTTGCGGTGGTGCCTTGGGGCTGCGGTTTTCCAGCACCGCCTGGAGTTTTTCCAGGAGTTCGGCGTCTTTGGCGGCGGCGGGGTAGTCGAGGGTTTCCTGGATTTGCAGGAGCACCGCTGCGCAATGTTTGCAGTTGCTGTGCACCGGGCAGGAGCAGGTGGCATCGACCATCAGCAAGGTGCCTTTGGCCGACTCGCGCAGGCGAATGGTCTGACGGTAAACGTTACCGCCAGAGCCTTCGCACGCCGCGGTGATCGTCGCGTCGCCGACCTCGACGATCCTGACGCGATTCTCCAGGGCATACCGGCGACCGCGCTCCAGGCTCTGTTCCTTGAATCGGCTGACCCAGGAAGGTGCCAGGGGTTTGCTCAGGGTCGCGGACATGGGGGGCTCGATCAGTCCGGGACGACTTCAGGGGCTTCCCGGGGAGCGGGCGCCGTCAATGAGGTGATCTTGATCAGCAGGCCCAGGTGGCCGTTGTCGAGGAAATTGAGCTGGCCGTTCTTGGTATGGCTTTCCTGTTTCAGGCGTTCGCTGGCGGTGACCAGGCCGTCATCGTTGAACTGGTTGACCCAGAAATCGGCATCTACATCGGTGAAGCGTCCCAGCGTCAGGTTCAGGGTGCCTTCGATCGGGTACTGGCCGTACTGTTCCTTGCCGTCGCTGACCGCCACCTTGACCGGTGTCTCGCCGAGCGTCTGCTGCCACGCCTTGTGCAGCAGCACGCTGTATTCATTGCTGGCGGTGAGTTTTTCCACTTCGTTGTTGAGGCTCGGCGTGCGCAGGCTGTCAGGGCTGACGGTTTGCGCGCCTGCGGCCCAGTCTTCCGGCGCGGCACGGCTGATAATCGCCGGCACGGCATTCTGCCGCACCAGAATCATTTCAATCTGATACAGGTCATCGGCAAACACCGAAGGGGCGACCAGGGTTATCAACAAGGTCAGTGAGCGAAACAGGCGCATGCGGCGTCCTTCAAGCAGTTTTCGGGATAAGACGCTCAAACAGCGCCTCTACAGTATTAAAGCGTTCTTCCGGGCGCTCCATCGGGACCTGGAATTTAAACATCGTCGCGCCTTCGAATTTGTAGCGCTTGGGCTGGCTCTGGATCAACTTGATCAGGGTCAGGGGGTCGACCGGGGTTTGTGTCGCGAATTCGATTCGACCACCCTGCGGGCCGCCGTCGACTTTCTTGATGCCCAGCAATTCGGCCTGCAATTTCAGTGCGGTGATGCGCATCAGGTTCTTGGTCGGCTCGGGCAACAGGCCGAAACGGTCGATCATCTCGACCTGCAGGTCCTTGAGGCCGTCCTCGTCGGTGGCCGAAGCGATGCGCTTGTAGAGAATCAGGCGGGCATGGACGTCCGGCAGATAGTCTTCGGGGATCAACGCCGGTACGCGCAGGTTGACTTCCGGACCACCGCCCAGCGGTTGATCGAGGTTGGGCTGTTCGCCCTTGCGGATCGACTTCACCGCGCGCTCGAGCATTTCCATGTACAGCGTGAAACCGACCGCCTGGATCTGCCCGCTCTGGCCGTCGCCAAGCAATTCGCCGGCGCCGCGGATTTCCAGGTCGTTGGTGGCGAGCACAAAGCCCGCGCCGAGGTCCTGGGTGTTGGCGATCGCTTCCAGGCGCTTTTCCGCGTCCGCGGTGATCTGCTGGCGCGGCGGCGTCAGCAGGTAGGCGTAGGCCTGGTGGTGACTGCGACCGACCCGACCGCGCAGCTGGTGCAGCTGCGCCAGGCCGAACTTGTCAGCGCGCTCGATGATGATGGTGTTGGCGCTCGGTACGTCGATGCCGGTCTCGATGATGGTCGAGGCGATCAGCACGTTGAAGCGCTTGTGGTAGAAGTCGCTCATCACCTGTTCGAGTTCGCGCTCGCGCATCTGCCCGTGGCCGATGCCGATCCGCGCTTCCGGTACCAGTTCGGCGAGGTCGGCGGCGCATTTCTCGATGGTCTTGACGTCGTTGTGCAGATAATAGACCTGGCCGCCGCGCAGCAGCTCACGTAGCAGGGCCTCTTTAACCGTGCTCTTGTTCTGCTCCATGACGAAGGTGCGCACCGACAGGCGACGGGCCGGCGGCGTGGCAATGATCGACAGGTCACGCATGCCCGACACGGCCATGTTCAGCGTGCGCGGAATCGGCGTTGCGGTCAGGGTGAGGATGTCGACTTCGCTGCGCAGCGCCTTGAGCTGTTCTTTCTGGCGGACACCGAAGCGGTGTTCTTCGTCGATGATCACCAGGCCCAGGTTTTTGATTTTCACATCGTCGGACAGCAGCTTGTGCGTGCCGATGACAATGTCGATCTTGCCTTCGGCCAGGTCGGCGATCGCCGCGTTCACCTCTTTAGCCGACTTGAAGCGGCTCATCACTTCCACGCTCACCGGCCAGTCGGCGAAGCGGTCGCGGAAGCTGTTGTAGTGCTGCTGGGCGAGCAGGGTGGTCGGTACCAGGATCGCCACCTGGCGACCGCCGTGCACCGCAATGAACGCTGCGCGCATGGCCACTTCGGTCTTGCCGAAGCCGACGTCGCCACACACCAGGCGATCCATCGGCTTGGGCGCGAGCATGTCTTCGCGCACCGCTTCGATGGTGGTTTGCTGGTCTGGCGTTTCTTCGAACGGGAAGCCGGCGCTGAAGGTGGCGTAATCGGCTTTCGGGTCGGCGAAGGCATACCCTTCACGAGCGGCGCGGCGTGCGTAGATATCGAGCAATTCAGCCGCGACGTCGCGCACCTGTTCAGCGGCCTTGCGCTTGGCTTTTTGCCAGGTCTCGGAGCCCAGGCGATGCAACGGGGCGAGGGCGTCGTCGCTGCCGGTGTAGCGGGCGATCAGGTGCAGGTTGGCCACCGGCACATAAAGCTTGGCGTTTTCCGCGTATTCAAGGGTGAGGAATTCGGCGGCCTGGTTGTCGATTTCCAGGATCGTCAGCCCCAGGTAGCGGCCGACACCGTGATCGATGTGCACCACCGGCGCGCCTTCGCGCAGCTCGGTGAGGTTCTTGATGACCGCGTCGTTGTTGGCGTCGGCGCGCTTCTCACGGCGTCGGCGCTGCATCACGCGCTGGCCGAACAACGGGCTTTCGGCGACCAGCGCCAGGGCCGGATCATCCAGCAGCAGGCCTTCGTCCAGCGGCGCGATGGTGATCGCCAGGCGCTCCTTGCTGGCGACAAAGTCCGGCCAGCTGTCGACGGTCTTCGGTCGCAGCTTCAGGCGTTCCAGCAGTTCGAGCAGCACTTCGCGACGGCCCGCGGATTCGGCAGTGAACAGCACGCGCCCAGGGAACTCGTCGAGGAAACTCGAGAGCGCCGCCAGCGGCTGGGTGGCCTTGGCTTCGATGGCCAGGTTCGGCAATTCCCTCGCGGGGAAGCGCTCGCGGCCAGCGCCGGACTCCACATCCTGTTGGCTGGCGACCACTCGCGGCCAGTTTTTCAGGCGGGCGAAGCAGTCTTCTACTGGCAGGAACAACTCGGCAGGCGGTAATAAAGGACGCGAAGGATCGACGCGCCGCTCTTCATAACGATTGCGCACGTCGTTCCAGAAATTTTCCGCGGCCTGCTCGATGCCTGGCAACGAGAACACTTGCGTGTCCTGGGGCAGGTAATCGAACAACGTCGAGGTTTCTTCGAAGAACAGCGGCAGGTAGTACTCGATGCCGGCGGGGGTAATCCCGCTGTTCAGGTCCTGGAAGATCGGGCAGCGCCGGAAGTCGACATCGAAGCGCTCGCGAAACCGTGCCTTGAAGCGGGTGACGGCTTCTTTCTCCAGCGGGAATTCCTTGGCCGGCAGCAGCTTGACCGAATCGACCTTGTCGATGGAGCGCTGGTTTTCCGGGTCGAAGGTGCGCAGGGTTTCGATTTCGTCGTCGAACAGGTCGATCCGGTAAGGCAGCTTGCTGCCCATCGGGAACAGGTCGATCAAGGAGCCGCGCACGGTGAATTCGCCATGTTCGTACACGGTATCGACGTAGCGATAGCCAGTGGCCTCGAGGCGGGTGCGCATTTGCTCGACGTCGAGCTTCTGGCCGACGTCCAGGACCAGGCTGCTGCCGAGCAAAAATTTGGTCGGCGCCAGGCGGTGCAGCGCAGTGGTGATCGGCACCACCAGCACGCCATGACTCAGTTCCGGCAATCGATAAAGCGCCGAAATGCGCTGGGAAATGATGTCCTGGTGCGGCGAGAACAGGTCGTAGGGCAGGGTTTCCCAGTCGGGGAAATGCAGCACGGGCAAATCCGGGGCGAAGAAACCCAGCTCCTGTTCCAGTCGTTCGGCACTTTGGCTGTCGGCTGTGAGCAGCAGGGTAAAGCGCTTGGCAGCGCTGGCGGCCTCGGCGATGGCCAGGCTCAGGGCGGCACCGGGCAGGTTGCCCCAGTGCTGTTTACCTGCCGCGGCAGGGAGAAGCGGTAGACGCAGAACGGGCACGGAAGGTTGAGCTCCAAGCGTTGCGACAAAGTCGGTAATTGTAGCGGTCCCGGGTGCCGGCTGTCAGTCGCAGATGTGTCTATTACGCGGGTAAGGAAAAATGTAGTGGTAAAGACAAAATCGCGGTGTTTTTTACCGGAAATTAGCGATTATGTAGTGGCAAAACCAACCGGTGTTACGGATGGTTACGGATAAGGTTGCGCTGTCCCCAAAAAATTGACGAAGCTGGAGGCCCCGGTTTCATTGGGTTTCAGCGGTGCGCGATTTTTTTGAAAGGGATTTTGTTACTGGCGGTGCGACAAGCGCGCATTGCTACACGAGGCGCGCGGCGGCATAATGTAGCCCCTTTTTTCTGCCCCTACATGTGGAAGGTTCCCGTGACTCAGAAGCCCGACCAGTGTCTTGGTGAATGGATCGACCGTGAAGCACTCGCAGAAGCGATGATTCCGCTTATCGGTCAGCTTTACCGCAATAACAATGTGGTGAGCTCGATCTATGGCCGCAGCCTGATCAATCGTTCAGTCATTGCGATTCTCAAAGCTCACCGCTTTGCTCGTCACCGTCAAACCGACGATACCGAGCTGTCCGTCCACGAAACATTCCCGCTGCTCAAGGCGATGAGCGAGCTCAAGCTCGGCGCCGCTTCGGTAGACCTGGGCAAGCTGGCAGCCAAGTTCAAGGCTGAAGGCAATGGCCGTACTGCCGAGCAGTTCGTGCGTGAAGAACTGGCCGACGTGGTTGGCCAGCAGAACGCTTCCGCCCGCAAAGGCACCGACGTTGTCCTGTACGGCTTCGGTCGTATCGGCCGTCTGCTGGCGCGCATCCTGATCGAAAAAACCGGTGGCGGCGACGGCCTGCGCCTGCGCGCCATCGTCGTGCGCAAGGGCGCCGAGAACGACCTGGTCAAGCGTGCCAGCCTGCTGCGTCGCGACTCGGTTCATGGCCCGTTCGATGGCACCATCACCATTGATGAAGCCAACAACACCATCACCGCCAACGGCAACCTGATCCAGGTTATCTACGCCAAGAGCCCGACCGAAGTCGACTACACCCAGTACGGCATCGAGAACGCACTGATCGTCGACAACACCGGTGTATGGCGTGACGCCGACGGCCTGGGCCAGCACCTGGCCTGCCCGGGCGCTGCCCGCGTGATCCTCACCGCACCTGGCAAGGGCGCACTGAAGAACATCGTGCACGGCATCAACCATGGCGACATCAGCCCTGACGACAAGATCATCTCGGCCGCTTCCTGCACCACCAACGCCATCGTGCCGGTGCTGAAGGCTGTGAATGACAAGTTCGGCATCGTCAACGGCCACGTCGAAACCGTTCACTCGTTCACCAACGACCAGAACCTGATCGACAACTTCCACAAGGGCAGCCGTCGTGGCCGCGCCGCGCCGCTGAACATGGTAATCACCGAGACCGGTGCCGCCACCGCAGCCGCCAAGGCACTGCCAGTGCTCAAGGGCAAGCTGACCGGCAACGCGATTCGCGTTCCTACGCCAAACGTGTCGATGGCCATCCTGAACCTGAACCTGGAAAAGGCCACCACCCGCGAAGAGATCAACGAGTACCTGCGCCAGATGGCCATGCACTCGGACCTGCACAAGCAGATCGACTACGTCAATTCGCAGGAAGTGGTTTCCACCGACTTCGTTGGCTCGCGCCACGCAGGCGTCGTGGACGCTGAAGCGACCATCACCCAGGATAACCGCGTTGTACTGTACGTCTGGTACGACAACGAATTCGGTTACAGCTGCCAGGTGGTTCGCGTGATGGAAGACATGGCCGGTGTAAACCCGCCAGCTTTCCCGCGCTAAGCTCCTTTAGCTGCACGTGAAAACGCCCCGACCTTGGTCGGGGCGTTTTTGTTTGTGCGTGAAGACTTTTTCTTACGGAATAAATGCTCTTTAGAAAGACTCTTGTAGGAAAAGGATTGTTTCTTTCGGCGAAACTTCTGAATCGTCTTTTTGACCCTGCCGTGAGGCTCGCAACGCTGTTAGCGTCCGCTGCATTATTTCTGAACACCCTTCCAATGATAAGGAGTTTGAAATGAATGCACCCTTGCAGCCTTCGTATACCAACGACGTTTCCCCAGAGTACCTCCGCAGCCTGGACACCCCGCACTTCACTGAGCAGCAAATTGAGTAATTCCATGAGCAAGCCCAAGTGGCTGTTCGTCATCAGCAGACGTACATCGACACTCATCCCGCCATCGCCATCTTCCGGTGCGCCGCCGAGGGCAGCCAGACTCGTAAAGGTGGGGTGATTCAGCAAGGGACAGGGCCGCTGGCCTTCAAGTTGGAAAGTGGGTTGTCGGTGCGCGTAGCGCTCA
>CXWK01052302.1_pt2 | contig 14450 bp, 18 predicted proteins | sample 590851 | NCBI WGS metagenome assembly CXWK01 (sample SAMEA3498364, study PRJEB10139) | wastewater metagenome | biome: wastewater treatment plant; material: activated sludge | place: Denmark | collected 2014-08-01 | reverse complement strand
GCTCTGTGCCCCGTGGCCGCCGGTCCCACCATTCGGCGAAAGCTCCAGCCGCGAGATACCCTCCCGCCATGAGGAAGAATACCGCGGTCGCCCACCCCACCCAATTGAGCGCGTTGTAAACGAAGTCCATTACAAGCCCATTCCATTCTGCGCCACATCACTTGACGCTGTACCCCTACTATACCATGCGCTCCGGGAGAGGCGTAGGCGTAATGGCGCGGCTCTGCGAAAAAATCGCTACCCACACGGGATTTCTCTTGGCTGGTGGACTAAGCATTAGCCAACTCAGGCTTCTGTCGCGAAAATGACTATAATGTCGGAAGGGTTGCCAAACTCGGTGGCATCCCTCATGGAGAACCCCACGCCCATTCCTTGGGACTGATCCACTCTTAACTCTATCCCCAAATCCGCCCCCTCTAACGTGTCAGGAATGAGCAACAGAGGCTTCTTCCCAGGTAGCACCAGTCGACCCCCGATGGATCCGTCGGACGAGAGGCCGCTGAAGCGGTTGTTGTTAGGGTGAGTGACCCCTCGCTCTTCCTCCTGCGGCTGGGTGCAATCAGACATGAATCGCTCTGAATCGCTAATCGCGAGCATAATCCCTTCCAGAAAGAACTCGCTATCGTTGGTGTTCGGTTTGATTCCGTTTGCTTTCGCGTACTGTTGAATCCCCTCCACCAAAGCAGCGCATGCCTCTTGCGTATTTACTGGTGTCGTATAGGCGGCGACGATCGCGGGTTCACCGTTCATCGTATAGTCGAAGGCCTCTGATGGAATGGGCGTCCAGGGGGGACCCACGATAGGCAGTTCGCTCTGGGCCGCTGGACTCGCTGAGGTTAACGGCGGCGGCGCAACGGGAGATGAGGACACCCCCGCACAGCCTGCAATAGACAGCGGAATCATCAACGCCGCAAACAGGAATGTGCCGCCCTTAGCGCCCAATACAATAGCCATACACAGGCTATCGGCATGATCCCTTCTTGACTCCGTGGGTTCCTCAACCGTCTTTGTCGACTGATGCCAACAGTTCAATGCCCTGGTCACCAGTGGATAACCCGCGCTGAACTCGGGGGTTGCCTCCAGCGGTGATACAGCGGTATAGTAGGGGCATGAGCACTCAACCTCTCAACCCGAACAGCGACTATCTGGTGACCGTTGAGAATGAGGACGGAGACCACATGCCGCTTGGTCTCGCCACCGGCAGTGAAGTCCCCGGAATGATCCGCGAGTTCGAAGCCTACGCAATCGACAACATGGAAGAATCTCCCCTATCTCCCTACCTGTTCATCGTGTGGGAGCGGGCATCCATGGGCTACCAGCGGGCACAGGAGGTGTTCGCCTACGTGGGCGATCCTGGTCACGCGAGCCACCAGCCCGAATAGCCGGGGCGAGGAAGATTCCCCTGTTGGGCTTTCCCCGTCCCTCAAATGGGGGAGAATGGTCCAGGACTGCCCAAGCGACTAGCGTGGATTCGCCTATCGCGCCGATAAGCTGACCATGAACAATCAAACAGTGCAGCCACCGGGCGAAGCCATCAACACCCAACCCCCATCGCGCGGCTTCTCTCTCATTGAACTCATCATCACTGTTGCCATTATTGCGATTCTCGCTGCTGTCGCCATCCCCGCGTTTCTCAATCAACGCGCGAAAGCAGTGGACTCCACCACACAACAAGAGGTCAAAAATCTCGCTGACCACGTGTCAAGCATGGCATTGTCTGGCTCTAACACGAGCACTTGGACTGGACTTGGTTCCGCGAGCGGCAATCTCACCATCGATAGTGTGGTAACACCCAAGAACGGGGTGTTAGTTTACGCGAACTCATCCAACAACGCGTGGTGTGTGAGTAAACAATCCTCGGGCACCGGTCAGATCTATGTGGCCGCCTCCAATGCCACCACGTCAGGCGTTTACACGGCCACCCAACATTGTTCATCAGCAGCGAGCACACCCTCGAGCGGTTCCCTCTCCACAACGCTCGTCTCCAGCGCGGGCAATCTCATGACGGCATCCGCAGCGGAAGGCTCCAACGCCGGAAACTGGCAGGGGTCTCGCACTACCGTCACCAGCGTTACCACTCCCAGCATGTCTGACGAGACAGCCTTGCGGATTACCTCCAATGGGACTGCAGGAAACGGCTATGCGGTCCAGAACGGTTCCTACACCACCTGGGTTCCCGTTGTCGCGGGCCGCACCTACACTGTTTCCTCCAGTATCCAGCCTGCCGCCGGAAACAGCAACCCCAGCCAAATCGTGTATGGAGTCCAAATGGACTGGTACTCGTCAGCGGGAGCGTTCATCTCTTACGCATACTCTTCCCCAGGGTCCGCCCCGCCGGTCGGCACATGGACAGACTATCGACGAACAGCCACCGCACCAGCGGGCGCTGCATATGCTCGCGTCTACCCGTTCGTCGTTGCCACAGGTGCCGTTAACGGCGACTCGTGGTACGTCGACAAGATTGGACTCTGGGAAGGATCGACTGGACAGTGGGCGCCACCCGGACAGCCCATCTACCAGTGACCCACCCTGGATAGAGCCAACCAACGCCAAGGATAGAACCAAAGTCGGACCCACCATCTGCGACGAGCACGCGCCCGCAGAGACAAGGGATGAGGCGGCTAAGCGCTGGCGTGAAAACCCCCTAATAGAGTGAGAACCGCAAAAGGGGAGCGCTAGAACACCACGCACCACATTGGGAGCACCGCACATGAGAATATTGTTTACCCTATCGAATAGGCGAGCGCGTGGGTTTACGTTGGTTGAACTCTTGGTGACGGTGGTTATCCTCACGGTGATAGCAGCGGTAGCCGTCCCAGTGTTCCTCAACCAACAAGCCAAAGCGAGCGCCGCCGCCACGCAAGCAAACCTGGGCGTGCTCGCGAGTGCTATCAAAACGGGTTATGGGTTGAACTCGACCCCCACCGTGAGTGGGGGAGTGTTATCGTATGTGAGTGACGCGGGGGAGCAACAAGTGCCATTGGCTGGGGCTGTCGTGGGGTTGACCAACCCAACCTCGTGGTGTGTGGAGCAAGAGGGTGGGGGAGAACAGTGGGTGATAGACGCGAGCCTCACCACACCCCAAACAGGTGAGTGTGAGGTCAGCCCCCAACCCCCCCCNNGTGAACGGTAGTGACGATAGTGTTGAATTGTCGTGGGACGCTCCCAACGCGCCACTCTCCATGTCTGGTGGCCCACAGTTGGGGGCGTTGTCTCCCCTCGCCACCATTCTCCCCACAGCCACGTATGGGACCATCACCTACGAGATTCGCAGGAATGGGGTGTTGTTATCGTCCACAACCAACACTTTCTACACGGATGAGGATTTAGAACCCGACACGGAATACACTTACACGATCGCAGCGGTCAACAACCGGGGTGGGAGCACGCTGGTGTCTGCCACGGTCCGCACTAACCCTAGCGCTCCCGCTGTCCCCACTAACCTGAGTGCGACGGCTACTGGGACGACGAGCACTCACATCTCGTGGGATGCGGCAGCGCGTGCCACCTCGTACACCGTATTCCGCGACAATGTGTCAGTGGCAACTGGCGTGTCTGGGACCAGTTTTGACGACGCGGATCTCGTCGCTGCGACAGAGTACACGTGTGAATGCTACCCCCGACTTACGTCGGAGGCTTCCAACTAGTGGCTAGCAGTGTCACAAAAATACAAGGCATACAAGATAGCAGCGTTCACGTCTGCCGGACTCTCAACCCCACACGATCTACAAGCAAACCAATCACCCACACGCGCTGACTGGTCTAGTTGCCAACAATGGGTACAAACGCTGGACCCATAGTAGGAGGGTACCGGCTGGTGGGGAATACCATTCCACACCATTTTCGCCAACACCCTATCTAAACCCTTACACAATGCCCCTTGGGATAACATCCTATTAAACGTTCGCCCCCTGTAGGAGGGATCATCCTTGGGTATCGCCGTGCCCGTATACTTTTCGGGCGTGTACACAACCTCGTGGCCCTCAGCCTGGAGTTTTTGGATCAAGTCCACGATCCGGTTGCCGACGTATCCGAACCAGTGTTTCTTTTTCTCTCCGATTCGACGGTACAGTTTGCGGCGTTCAAACTTCCAGGACGCGACCCGGTCCAAGTTTTGGAAGAATACACGGTGGGTTTTGGTGAGTGCTTGGGTTGGGTAGGACTGGTCACGCGGGACCCACTCCTCCTCGGCGAGACTCAGGTGGGAACGCAACGTTTCCGCTTGAGTCTCAATCTCGTGGTACAACACGTCGATCCGGCTGGATAGTTTGTCGATGCGGGTACACAACGCGTTGACGCCCCTGCGGAACCCTTCGGCTGAAAACACCAGTGGGTCGCACGCGCGTTCCACCAAACCAGCGGGCACCTCGAACTCTTCCAAAAACGCTCGAGCGGCCTGTTTATCGAATTTTAGGATCTCTTGTATTTCGGGGTCACTCTTCAACGCGGGCACGTGCCACGCGGACACGGCGGCCGTGTTCCTAAAACCGGGGTCGACGCCAACCGTGACGACGGGACCAATGGGGAGAGTGTTCTCCACCTTGGGTTTTTGGAACACGACGCGTACCACGACGTGGGTACCCGTGATCTCTACTGCGAGCGAACCCACTTTCGGGATATCACCCTTGTATCGACGCAGGGCCCGACTGTGGAAGTGGAGGGGGACGCGGATCGGTTCCCCACGCGGGGTGGGGGAGGAGAGTTGCAGGAAATGCGTGTACAACTGGTTTGAAGAGTCAACCACGAGCGTCGCAACCTGATCGTCTAAGAGTTGTAACTCGTCGTGGTATCCCCCAGACCCTCGCACGCCGCGCACGATCCGGTAGTCCACATCGATCCGGCACGTGAACTCATCATCTTGCCCGAACACGGGCATCCGATAACGCAACACGCTTTGCGCAACACAATACTCTAGGATCGCGCGTTGGAGGGGAGTGACCGTTGCGTCCTTCGGGTCCGCGAGAATGTCACGAACCTGTGCTGCGGTAGCGACACTAGCGAGCGCCGCGTGGTCCGCGCTCGCAACCCGGTCCTGTAAATATTCGGGAACGTGATAGTACAAGCGGCTCGCTCGATGTTCCTGTTTCCCACGACGCTTGGATTGTTCCGCGTGAACAATACGAGAGTTCGTGTTCTTCAACCTCCCCAACACGAGTCGCCAAAACCGATCCTCACTATTGGTGGCAGCAATCTTCACCGCGTGACGCGCTTTCTCCACGTAAGCCGTGTTCAACCCCTGCTCGCGCGCAACCATTTTCTGGAGCGGTTGCAGAACCTGATCCACATCCCTATTTGTCCGCGCATCCTCAACAGCGGGGTTCGCACGCCACACGTGGATCATGAACTGGTTCGCAACGAGTAGATACTTGTCCCGCAAATTTTGGAGGGTAGCGAGTTTACTCGCCGTCACATCCCCAACCCCGACGATAGGGAGAGAACCCTTCCCCTCCAACTGGTGGGGAATCTTCGCAATCGGCATAGAACGACGCTCGACCGCGTCTTGGTCCACACCCCGCCCATACATTCCCATAGTATATCACTTATCGGCGAATTTGACCGTTCGCATTCAAATGTTCAGGAGGTTTCGTGGACTCGTTTCAGCGGTCTCGTGGCTCTGTCACACTGCTCCACGCGCACCGGGTGCGAATGGCGACAGACAGTTGGGCGATGGGACTACGACACAGCGACTCTCGCCGGTTGCTGTTGACGCTAGTGGCGTCCTCGCCGGAAAGACCGTCACTCAGCTAAGCGCTGGTATCGACCAGGCGTGCGCTACAGCTGATGGTGCCGCTTACTGTTGGGGAACAAACAATCTCGGACAGTTGGGTGACGGAACTACGACAGCGCGTCTTGTCCCGGTTGCGGTCAATGCTAGCGGAGCCCTCGCCGGGAAGACCGTCACCCAAGTGTCGGGTGGGGGTGGATTCGCGTGCGCAATCGCTAGCAACGACGCTTATTGTTGGGGCACGGGGACGATGGGGCGTTTGGGTCGAGGTTCTGACACATCATCTACCGCGCCTGTCGCCGTCACCACTTCGGGCGTTCTATCGGGGAAGAAGGTTCTTCAGATTTCCAGCGGTTCAGACCACACTATAGCCCGAATAGGCTGACACTATCTCTCGACTCGTTCACTCCCCCACCCGCTCTAACGCGATGAGTGTGGCTTCAAAGTCAACGTCGTTGGCTGCGACCCGGGCGACCAGAGTGCGCAGGGCTTCCATGTTTCCCCATCCCGCGACCACCTGCCCCGAAGGGACCGTTCCCACTACCCCGAAACACCACCCACCCTGCCGGGGATACAAGAACGGCGTCCCATATTGATGGTGGTCTGCGTTCGCGGCCAGCCACACTCGATTGTCAGCGAGCCACGAAATCTCCGCGAACTTCTCGAAAAACCACGTGCGCACGATAATATCCACCCCGCCTCGTGGGATAAGAGGCACGCCCTCCCTCGAAACGAGAGCATACTCGGGGAACTGCTGAGGATCAGACGCGAGCACCTTCCGGGCAAGTTCCAGCATGTTCAGATCTCCCCGCCAGCCCGCGACGGGTTCACCGCCACGCTCGCTGTTGCTGCTCGCGTCCATGCTCACCATTGTATCAAAGTGCTCCGACGGCACATTCCAGAGTTATCGGGGGACACCACCCACGGGATAGCGTTAGGAATAGTGTTAAGAATAAACTCGAAGCAACCTATCCCAGCTTGAGTCTCCATCGACATCCGTAAACATGCCTCCAATAATCCACCCATTAGTGTCGGGTGCAATGGAATAGACTCTCTCCGAAAGAGCGGGCGTGCTCCACCCAGAATCCAATGTGCCATCGCCATTGACTCGGGCTAGATAGTTTCGCCCGCTATCTCCCCCGATGGTCAATAGGGTTCCTCCTATCACCCAACCTCCGCCGTCTGGCGCAATAGTGAGGACCCCTCCCCCGGTGAACGTCGGCGCATTCCACCCAGTGTCGAGCGACCCGTTTGAGTTTAACCTAATGAGGTAGTCTCGGTTTGGATTTCCGCCAACGTTGGTGAATGTGCCACCGACTATGAACCCACCCGAGCCGTCGGACACAACGGAGTAAACCGTTCCAGTATTGAGAGGGGGTGGAACGAAAGCCGTATCCACTTGCCCCGTGTTGGATACGCGAACAATCCTGTCAAAGGCACCACCGACGCCCTGGTCGAAGCCTGCGTCTTGGAAGCTGCCAGCAATAATCCATCCCGCTCCATCAGGCACGATAGTCAAATGCGAGGGGAGCCCAGTCCACATCAAATCAGGAGTTACGAAAGAAGTGTTGAGCGAAGCATCCGAGTTCAATTGGATGACACCGTTCATTTGAGGGTTACCATTTACCATGACAAAGTTTCCCCCGACCATCCACCCACCAGAGCCGTCGGGAATGACGGTGTAAACGAGGTTACCTATTGCTGGTGGGTTCCAACCTGTGTCGAGAGAACCATCCGCGGACAGGCGCACCAAATAGTCGCTCGCTGGGTTGCCCCCCACGTTGGTGAAGTTGCCTCCAACAATCCATCCAGCGCCGTCCTGTGCAATCGTATAGACTGCTCCGTTCATGTTTGCCGGGGCATTCCAACTAGAGTCGAGTGCCCCATCCTCGTTGATGCGGATCAGTCGGTCGCGCGAGGGTAGCCCCTCAACATCGGTGAAGTTGCCTCCAACAATCCACCCATCGCCATCTTGGGCAACCACCCGAACTGAGTCGCTGAGATTCGACACAGGCTGCCACGCAACGTCTAAGACCCCGGGGGGGCCTGCTGGACTTGCACATTCTCCGCTCGCTGGCACTGAAGCCAATGGTGTCATGTGAAAAGTTTCGGATCCGCCCTCCTGCTCAACACACCAATCGGATGAATCAACAATGCTGGCAGTAGCACCACCCAAAACTACCTCTTGTGTACCGACGGCCGAGGTGTAAGCGACTGCGCCGCCTGAGACGCTTGGGGTTGCCCCCACGCTGAATCCGTTGGAAATGACTTGTGAGATCGTCGCAATATTCGACTGTGCGGCGGCATCCTCTGCTTTCTCTCTCTGCCCTAGAAAGACGGGTACCGCTACCGCTGATAACACAGCGAGTATGACAACTACTACGAGCAGCTCGACAAGAGTGAAGCCTCTCTCCTCGCGAGCATTGCAGCGTTCTAATCTTTCCATGAGATGCCTATGCCTTAGTCTAGTGGTGCGGGCACATTTTAACTAACTGTTTCATCGGCGTCTGGTCGTATCTCCGTTATACTTGGGGATCCGCGAGGATGAAATACCCCCAATTTTGAGTAGCGCAAGTGGCAACGGACGAGGTATAGTTCCCGAAATCTTGTATAATCTGTCGCCTGAGCGGCGAGGGGATCAACGTGTTCCGGAATCGCATGACCCGTTCACGCCCGGTTTGTGGCTCAAACCTGGCATAAACAGCCATACTGGGCGCACTACAACACCCGTATCCGTAACGACCCTAGTGGGGTCGACGCGGACTATAACTGAATGGTATGCTAAGAGTTATAAGTCAAAAGAAGGGACCCCGTCGTGAGTAAAGTCCGTAATTCCATCACCATTTTCGCATTTGCTGGCTTGAGCATTCTCGCCCTCGGCGGTTGTAGTGAGGTTCGCATGGACCGAGCGGCAGAAGCGGGCGGTGCAGAAGTCGACTACTTCGCTGATTCTAGCGAGGTCACCGTCTGGCGGTCCCCCGACAAAGTTCCCAACATTGTCACGTTCTGCGCTGACGGTCGTGCGTGGGTAGCCACTCTCAACGCAAGTGACACCGGTCGCGGACAACTCTTGCGTGATGAGGAACGTGACGACCGGTGCCTCGACAAAGCAAATCCCGTGCGTTCCCGCGATGAGGAACTCGAATAGTTGTTACGAGGTGGTCCCGTATGCTATACTGAGGGTAGACCCCGACGTGGGCTGGCTTGGAAGGGATCTCTCCGATGAACGACAACACGACTGTTCCCCTAATCGTGAACACGCTCAAGAATTTGCCCGCCCACACGGTTCTCTCGTGGTGTGATATGCACCAGAAGCTGGCTCCCGGTATCCACTCGGCATCATGGGTGGACGTGTTCGAGCCCACCGTGTGTGAAGCGGCTGGAATCGGCTGGGCGTGGACCATCAACAACCCAACCTCCTGGGACCCCGCTTGGGGCGCCATGTGGACCCCTGAACACCCCGCCACCATCGAAGGCGCCACCCAGATTGCCCTCACCCCCAACCGCTCCGTGTGGGGCGTTATCGACCCCGAAGGTTATGGTGGTGAACTGTTGCCCGAACCGCGTGTTGTCACCGGGTTCGACCTGCAGCCGGATCCCGCTTCCCAGGAACTGTTGGAAACGGTCGCCCGGGAGGTCGGGTCCACGATCGACTCCCGCACAGGTTGGACGAGCGACGCCATAAACACTGTTCTGCGCCAGTGGGTGACCGCATTCGCCCACCGCCCCGACCTCGCTTTCATCGAAGACGAAACCCAAACCCAACCACGCGACGAAGCCCTCAAAGCGGTCATCGAACGCTTGGACGTGGGCGAGGAGGAAACCTACCAACTGGGCGAACACGTCACCGTCGCCTCCAGCGCCCTCGACACGCTCCTGTCCCTCGACCCGGCAGACTCTGCTGAAATCATGGCCACCATCAACGAACTCACAGAACAGCTTCATAACGGGGAGAACACGACCCCGAAGAGCGAGTGACAGCCGTCCATGTCGCCACCCCGCTTAAGCGCTCCGGGCATCTCGGGCGACCCATGGGGCCCAGCGATCTCGACATCGTTGCCGCCGCGGTCCAAGAAGCGCACGGGAATACGAGTCGAACCCACGGGATTGAGGTTCACGCAGTTCTTCCGCTCACCTCGCTCGTCACCAGCCACCATCATATGGCGGGGACCATGGCGAGCGGTCGCGTTTCTGACACGCCTGACGACTCGGTTGAACTTTGCTTGAGCGCTGATCATCCAGGTCGATACGAAATCGTGGAGGGGTGCCAGCGGATAGCCAGCGCCATCCGAGAAAGCCGAACACGCATCTCCGTCGTCATCCGCCCCTATTGCGACGACGAGCCCTACGCGCAGCCCCACTACGACTTCGCGGCAAGATGCTGAGGGTGGGCGAACAAGAGGCAGAGGCCATCCGCGCCGAGGAGAATGCGTGACTCCGACAAGAGGTGTTTTTCGGGTTTGTGGGAAGGCTAGCGGCTGTCTGCATAATCTGTGGGTGGGCGACAGTATGGCTATCTCGGCAGGTTTGGGTGAGTGAGATTCCGGGCGCGCCAACTGGACGCGCGTAGGGACGGGGACAATAACGCAAACGCCAGCCTTGTTGTTAGCCGGGGTGTATCTCCTAACCGTGTTTGCCACCACGATAGTCACTTGGTCTTATGGTAGACACGTGAACGCCAGTGGCGAATACGCGGGCTAGCTCTCGAACCCACTAGAGGGCGTGTGGTCGTATCTCATGACAGTGTTTCCGCCGTCGAAACCTTGGAACCAGCCTATTCTTGCGAATCCCAAGCGTTCGTAGAACTCGATAGCGCGAGGTGTCATATCCAACACGGCGAGAATAGTGTTCAAATCCCGCTCACTCGCCCAGTCGAGAGCATTCCGCGTGAGACACAAGCCCACCCCGAGTCCTTCAACGCTGGGTGACACGAATAGTTGCCCAAGCTCGAGGGACCGTTCGTTGACCCACGAATCGAGATAGGGGAGTGGCTCGCGGACAACCACGTGCCCCACCGGTAACCGTGTGGGAGAACCCGCCTTCATTCTTTCGGGAGATCGCGCTACCCAGCGATGGGACGCTGGTTCGCGCGACCACTCTGAAAGCGTGGGTGTTGTTGTTTTCGCTCTTCCACCCCGGAAGCGAGGATGGTTCCCGTGGGGAGTTGAATTCCTTCGAGCATGCCGCCACGCCACATCTTGTAGGCGCCGTCGTAGGAAATGCCCTGGTTGCCAGCATAACGCGGCAGTTTCGCGCGCTCACTCATGGGCACCTACCGTTCTTCGACATACTCTCCTTATCGGCGTGTTCGTTTTCTCAAACCACATACACGACGCTATTCTACCCGAGAATCATGCATTACGAGTAACTGGATGCTATACTCGGCCTGCCACCCACCACGTTTCCGTGTCCCCCCACGTCCCTTATTGGATTCGGGGGATAGAGCCGAGGTTCGCTATTGCGTGTTCCCACTTCTCATCGCTCGAGTGGGGGGCGATACCATCGGCCCAATATTGATGGGCGCGTGACATTTCCCTAGGGTGGGAGAGGGCGAGGGTGGTGAGTTCCAGGTCGTGGTCTACTGGGGATGATAGGCGGGAAACCAAGCGTGCCAGGGTCTCCCGGTCACCCCACGGAGCCATATCACTCAACAAGTGTGCTAGCCCCGTGTAGCCAAACGCCCAACCCCTGGGGGTGACTCGAAGAAACGGTGTGCCAAACACCGTGAGGTCAGCATCCGCTAACGCACACACGGTATTGGGCGAGAGCCATGGGGGGAGGCCCCGAGTCGTATCGTTGAACTTCCACCTGATGAGAGTTCTCTCATCAGTATCAGCGGGAAACAGGACAATGCTGCCGGTGGAGAGGAGCACTCGCGTCGAATGCTCGCGAGGATCTGACTCCCAGTATCGGGCTCGCTCCGTATTGTGACACGATGTAGCGTCGCCCATCCCAATATCCCCTGTCTCTATAGCCATACTATGACTATACCGCATCGCTCCGACATGTGGCAACCACCACACCAATATCACGCCCACGACACAATCGTGTCGCAATATCGCGCCCCGCGGACAACCCGATCACCAACCGTGTGCTCTGCCGATACCCACGGTATGCCACGACGTGACCCATTCGACATTCTCGAACTATCAGATCGGTGGGTGGAAACCGCCCGCTACCGGGAAACCCGAGGAACCCACGGCCCACCAATCGACACTCACACACAACAGCCAGTCAAACCAACACGGCTAAGCGAACACGCCGCCCTCAACTCGAAGGTCAGATGGGCGCTCACCGCCTGTATCGCAACGCTCCTCCTGCTCACCTTCACCTTTGGTCTCAAATACGTGTGGGAGAACACAAACCACAACTGGCTCGTGGGATACACGGAACCCACCGCGCAAGACAGCGAGCAGCCAACGCATCGCGGACCCGGCGGTCTACCCAGTATTCGCTGAATAGACCGCCATGGTGCCCAGCCCACTCGAACGGCCAGTAGCCCATTGTCGCGATAGAGAGCAATGGAAGGCAACTTGGCTCAACTCGTGGAAGGGCACTCTCTATGGCTCGCAAGGTAAATGTGGAGAAGGGGAAACAGGGCTTCCAGCGCACCACTGGCACGCCTAATATCCCCGCCACTGTCGCCACCCAAATTCCCCAGCGGCCCACACTCGCGCCACCCTCCCCACCATCATGCTCTCCACTGCCCACGACCTCACGGCGAGCCCAAACGTTCACCAGCCCCGGCGCTCGCGCACAACTACGATGCGCGTGGTGTGAGCAAATGTTCCCGATAAGAGAGTATGAATCTCACCACCCCACGTGCGCAAAAACACACCTAACAGAAGCCCGCCGCGAACAGAACCGCGGCAAGCTAATTCGAGCACTCAAAAGCGGAGCAATGTTGGTCGGAGCGTCCGTGGCCACCGCTGGCAGCGCACTCCTAATCTCACCGCTCATCCCAGCCGCCGTCGCCGTCGGCACGATTGGAATGCTTATCCTATATGTCCGCGGCTCAAACAAACCACTGGAGACCATCTCTGTTGGACAACTAGCCTCTGATGCGCGCAAACGACGAGAAGACACGCCGAACTTCGCTATCGCTGAGAAGGAAACGCACGCCCTGGCCGCCCAACTGGGCGTGCGTGGGCGAATATACCCGATGCTTGTCTCCGGAGGCACTGGGGCCAGTGTGCTCCGAAGGAATGACGATGAGAGCACCATCCACTTCACCCCACACCTACTCGACCTCCCCCCGAGGGAACGACAAGCCATTCTCGCCCACGAGGTCGCTCACCTGCAGAAGACAACGAAACAGCAGGGCTATGTGAGCGCCCTCCACAGTTCGGGCACCATCGTTGCCACCGGCAGCGCTGCCGCGGCAGCCGCGGCGGGAGCAGCCTTCCCGCCCATTGCCGCTATTGCCGGGGGAGTGTGGATCGCGAACCGGCTCGCGACACGGGCAGTCTCACGAGCGGAAGAACGCCGAGCCGACCGGACTGCCTACGAACTTCATGGAGAAACCTTCACCACCGCCCTCGAGAAGATGGTGTTGGAAGAGCGCACAGACCTACCCGGCCGACTCGAGGACGCGTTCTCCACCCACGGGTCCACCAAGAACCGCATCAACGACCTCCGCAACGAATAACCCACTGGACACTATGCCGATACTCGTGGTATAGTGGGGGTGACACGAAGGGGCATGGTGGCCTTATAGTACGCGCCTGTAGCTCAATTGGTAAGAGCTCTCGTCTTATACGCGAGCGGTTGTCGGTTCAAGTCCGACCAGGCGTACTCGGTCAAACCCGAGGGAACGCTTCGAGCCACTGGGGCTTCCAGCGGGCCGCACGCGACTCAGAGGTGGAGATCCCCGTATGGACACTGAAGCACATCGGAAGGTAGCCGTGGTGGCGACCGCCTGGGGTATTCTCGACAAGAACCCCGAGTGGGCGGGTATACTCGAACACTACAACCTGGGATTCCCTTACGCGTGGCTCGTCCACACGCGAGCGGGAACGCTCAACAAGACGGGCGTGAAACAGGTGGAAGCCACCTACGCGTTCCTACTGGAAGCATTGGGTATCCCGGAGAGCCGGGAATACCACCATTTCCTCGACATGACCACAGCGGTGGACCAAACCCCCTAAAAGAGTGAGTAAAAACTCGGCCGGAAAGGCCGATAGCCACTAGAGAACGTGAGAACCCCAAAGGAGCGACTAGGCGTAGAACCCCACCCCATAATCGATTGAGAGCCTTGCACATGAGAATAGAATCCCCCAAAGAAGATGAGCGTTTGCTTGGGTTTACTTTGGTGGAACTCCTGGTGACCGTGGTTGTTCTCGCGGTGGTAGCCGCGATAGCCGTGCCCGTGTTCCTCAACCAACAAGCGAAAGCGAGCGCCGCCGCCGCACAAGCAAACTTGGGTGTGCTCGCGAGTGCCATCAAAACGGGTTATGGACTGGACTCGACCCCCACGGTGAGTGGGGGAGTGTTATCGTATGTGAGCGAGGCGGGGGAACAACAGGTGCCATTGGCTGGGGCTGTCGTGGGGCTGACCAACCCAACCTCGTGGTGTGTGGAGCAAGAGGGTGGGGGAGAACAGTGGGTGATGGACGCGAGCCTCACCACACCCCAAACAGGTGAGTGTGAGGTCAACCCCCAACCCCCCACCAACCTCGTGGCGAGCGCCGTGAACGGTAGTGACGATAGTGTTGAATTGTCGTGG
>CXWK01081341.1_pt2 | contig 14454 bp, 21 predicted proteins | sample 590851 | NCBI WGS metagenome assembly CXWK01 (sample SAMEA3498364, study PRJEB10139) | wastewater metagenome | biome: wastewater treatment plant; material: activated sludge | place: Denmark | collected 2014-08-01 | reverse complement strand
ATGGTTCTGGCTCAAACGTTGTAACCACCATAAGCCTCTTTTATTAGTAGCCTTTTAAAGTGTGTAGTAGCTCAGTTGGCAGAGTGGATTGCTTGTTAAAAGGTTTGGTAAACCACCCTCGCAAGAGGGCTATCAGTCGCAGGTCGGTGGTTCGAGCCCACCCTACACACCAAAAATAGTTCTGATGCTTCGGCAAAAGGAACAAAAGAATACTGGAGCATGGGCGGTAAGAAATAGACGCAGCGTGTTTCTTTAATTGCGATACTGAGGGAGTAACCAAATCGCAGCGCGGACACTAAGTAAGGGAGCGCAGGGTTACAGGGCGGCACTACGCTCGAATGAGGCTTACACATCAACGGACGGTGCGTTCACGTTGGGAACTAAAGGCGGTAATCGGCTCGGTAAAGCAAGACGGTGAACAGTTAAAGTTTGTGGACTTCTAATTAGCTGACGCTTTTTAGGGGTTCACACTTTACATCAAACGGAAAATCTCTCAATAAGCAAGGATGATATTCTAACTTACTAAAGATTAAAAAAAAGTGTTTAGATTTGTTAACTTTATAACCAATAAAACAAAAATGAAAAACGAAGAACTAAAACGCAAAATTGAAATCCACATTGAAACAACAGAGGAGTGTATTGAAAACTTTAACCTCGACAAAACAACCAAAGAATTATTGCAGCAGGATAATAAACTTTTTAAAGAAATCATAACTTTTTTAGAAAAATGAAAAAACCAACATCAAGAGGTATCAGCGTTTCAATAGGCAACGTAGAACCGACAACCTCACAAACATGGGAAGAAGCTATATGGCTCGCAGGATATAATTACGCAAAAAGACAATTAACTAAAACCAAACAAAATGATAAAAACAAAAATTGAAGAAATTGAAAAAGCAGCAGCCGAAACCATAGACAGCGAATTAGGGCAAACAGGCTATGTAATGGGCTATCTTGATGCAAAAAAAGACTTTATGGTTGATGGTGGTTATAAAGAACTACTACCTAATGATGAAGAAAGCAGCAAATGGTTTGATGAAAACATCGGTTCTCTAAACGACCACAGTGCCTCAAGTGCTATTCATAAATTCAGGATGTGGTTGAACGAGCGATAAGCCCCCCCCCTCACAAAAGAAAGATTGAAAAAAGTAATCAGTAATAAAAACAAATAGGTCTTAAACAATGGAAAAAGCATATAAAATAGAATGTGTGAACGAGGACGGAAACACAGAGAATAACGGCTATTACTTTAAGAAAGAAGAAGCGGAAAAAGAGGCAAAAATTCTGGACGAGCAACCCGGAAACAAAAGGTATGCTATTATTCACCACGTAATAGAAATAGAAATTTATTAACCTACCCACCCCCAACAACTAAAGACAAAACAAAAATGAAAAGCGCTGAATTGAGAATTGGAAACTGGATTAACTTAACCAAAGACGATTTTAAAACAGTTAAGCCATATCAGTTGGATGGTATTGATATTTACAAACTTGATGAAAGCAACTGCGCTGACATCGCCCCTATTGAACTAACAGAGGACTGGCTGAAACGTTTGGGGTGTATTGAGCAGCGAATAAACAGCACCAAAAAGAACTACTGGAATAAAGAAAAAGATTTTTCTGTTGATGTTGAATTTAGTTTTTCGGGCAATCTTTACTATTACAACGTGTCAAAAGACAGGCGCAAACCATTAATCCATGTTCATAAATTGCAGAATTTGCACTACGAATTGAAAGACGAAGAACTCAAAATAAAATAAACCCCTCAATAAAATGCAAGAAACAATAACACTAACTGTATCATCGGCAAATCCGCTACCGCTAATTCCTGAAATACGCGAAACACCAAACGGCTTTGAGATTACAACTGTGCAAGTATCAGACTACAACGCTAAAACATCACTCTCATTTATAGAAATCCATAAAAAATAAACACCCCCTCAATTAGCATTTAATAAAAAGTAGTACCTTTGGCAGACTATGGCAGATTTAAGAGCCGACCAAAATGCTCAAATAGAGTTTATAAAAGAATGGTTGCGAAAAGGCGAACCACGTAAAGATATTTTACAACGCTTTACAAAAGTTTACAAAGTCAGCGTAAAAACATTTGACAACCGTCTTAAAATCGCTCAGGAAGCAATACAAAGCGAACAGAAGCACATTCAGCAGCAAGCCGAAGTGGAGGTTGCAAAAGAGATTGAAGCCCGTAAAACGAAGATTTTAACAGTTATTGAAAGGCAAGAGATATTAACGCAGATTGCATTGGGTGAAATACCATTAACTAAGCCAATGGTCTGTGATGGAGTGATAGAATTGATTGCTGTTGTTCCTGATTGGATGGATAGAAAAAACGCTATTGCCGAGTTGAATAAGATGGGAGGGGATTACGCAGCAACTAAGAGCGAGGTTAAACTTGATGCGCCAATGGCTTTTATAGTCAAAACCACCGACACAGAATTAGCCAAAGATGCTGAGGACTTTAAATGAGTTTCAACCTTGACAAGACGACAAACGTTTTCAGGCGCAATCTAAAAGCGGATACAAGATTTGTTTTCAATCCCGGAGGCACACGCAGCTCAAAAACTGTAAGCCTTGGACAAATGATTTACTTTATCGCAGGTAAAAAGCAAGGCTCAATAAGCAGTATCATTTCCGAAACAATGCCACACCTCCGCAAAGGAGCCATGAGGGACTTCTTCTTATTCCTTAATCGGGAAAACCTTTATAACCCAAAGTTTCACAATAAGACTGAAAACATTTACGAGGTGGGTAAATCAATCATTGAGTTCTTTTCAGTGGATGACCTGGGAAAGGTTCACGGTCCCGGTAGGGATTACCTTTACTGTAACGAGATACAAAATATCAAGTACGAAACATTTTTCCACCTTGCCTCAAGAACAACGCAGCGCATCTATGCTGACTATAATCCTACATCTTACTTTTGGGTAGATACGGAGTACATAGAAAACCCATTGATGCAGGATAGGATTAGCGTTATACGTTCAACCTATAAAGACAATCAATACTGCCCCCCTGAAATCATTAAGGATATACTTGCACGTGCTGAAAAGGACGAAAATTACAAGCGTGTTTACATTGACGGACTTCCGGGTATAGCTGAGGGGTTAATCTTTGAAACTTTTAAGGTAGTGAATGAAATCCCAGCGGGTGCAAGATTGGTTTCATACGGCTTAGACTTTGGATTTACCAATGATCCAACGGCTTTAATAGCGTGTTACCAGTCAGGCGGTGAACTTTACTTTGACGAATTGATTTATGAACATGGATTAACCAACCAGGACATTAACCGATTGGCAATAAGTCAGGGCGTGAATATCCGCGAAACAATTATAGCTGATAGCGCAGAGCCAAAGAGTATAGAGGAACTTTACAGGATGAAGTGGAATGTGTTTCCTGCCACTAAAGGCGAAGACAGTATTAGAAATGGCATAGACATTCTGAAACGCTACGCGTTAAACGTAACCACACGCAGCACAGGATTGATAAAGGAGTTCCGAAACTATAAATGGGCTATTGACAGGGACGGTAAGGCTTTGAATAAACCGATTGATATGTTTAATCACTCTATTGATGCGTGTAGGTATATTGCTTTGAATAAATTACAAGTAAGCGCACCACCTGTAAAGCCACAAAAACAATTCAAAGGCATTCAAAGACCAAGTACATGGTAGAGGTAGAGTTTAAATTCAACACCGGAACAGAGAAGTATTTATTCCCGACAAAGTGGGAGGATATAACTCTTGAAAAATATATCGAAATTCACAATTTACCTGAAAAATCAGTCGCCTCAATATCAAAGTTTTACTCAGGGTGCGCCACCGACCAGACACTTCTTCTTTTACAATTCATGACAGTACCTTTTGAGCCGGTAATTCCTGAAGGCTTTAAAATAAAAATAGGGCGTGAAACATGGGGCAAGTTAGAAAAGTCACGAATTGAAATCGGAAAGTTGAATGAAGAAAACCCAAACTTTATTTATCTCTATAAAAAACTAATTGAAATTTACACTATTTTTGAAGCCGATAAAATTTCCTGTGTTGAAGGTGTTGGATTAGGGAAGTATTTATTTGAAAAGATTATAGAGTTTTTTGAGCAGTTCAAAGAACTAACGGAGAAAGAAGAAGATGCTGCAGCTGATATAGCAGGGACAGAGGACTTGGATGCATTGGGCTTCTTGGTTTCGTTGGATGAACTGGCAAAGGGTGATGTATTGAAGTATGACGAACTATTAAAACAACCGGCTCTGACTATTTACAGAAAGTTCTTACTCGATAAAAGAAAAGCAAAGTTTCAAAGGAATTATCAGATAGCTTACAAACAGATAAATGACACACCAACAAATCATTGATTTAATAAGGGACACGGCAAACACGGTAAACGTAGGCGGTGGATTTGTTTATGGTACTCGCTTCGATGGCTCTATTCATTCTGTTTCTACTGGAGCCGATGGAGTAACACCGGGCTTTCCGTTAATACATCTTTACTCAGCAGCAAAAAAGACCGACAGGATAAACAATAACAAAACATGGTCTATCGTTGTTGCATTTTGGTATCAGGATGATTTACAGAATGTGCCGGGGCAGTCCGATGTTGCAAGGGAGGAAATCTTAAATGACGCGGAGGTGTTGTGTGAGGCGTTCATGGAAGAAATTTCGGATAGTATGATAATGATTGAAAACGAAAACCAAACACCTGAGATTTTACAGTTAGCCGGAACGGTGTCGGGGTGGTCCTGCTCATTTGATATAATTTCAAAAGACGATTGTTAAATGGCAAGCAACATTCAAAACCAAGTATTGAAAAGTGCAGCGGAGGAAATCGCTGCGAATATTGTTTATGCGATAAAAAACAAACCTATAAAGCGTTACACGAAAAACAAAGGTTCTTTTCAGTCTGTGGTAAATGCTTCCGGTGCTTTGGCAGCATCAGTAAGAATTGAGTACACGCCAACAGGCTTTAGAATTTGGGCTTACGATTATATTGATGCTTTGATTTACGGGCGCAGACCAACAACCGGAGGCGGTGACGGGGCAGTGCTTCGTGCGATAACAAAATGGATACCATCAAAAGGCTTAGACTTAAATCCGTATGCTGTTACTTCCAACATTCACAAATACGGAACTTCAATCTGGCAAGCACACCACGGTAAGGATAGTGGACTACTTGAAAACGCAATCAACAACTCTGTGATTTCAAAGTTGAATGCAGACTTAGCCTCTGCCTTTGTAAAGGATGTTATGGAAGGAGTTTCTTTTGAACTTAATAAAATGGCAGCATGAGTTTTACACAGGAACCAAGTAAATGGAATAGTGTTTTTAGACCGGTTGTTTATCAGCACGAATACAAAGAACTATCATTTGTTTCAGTGGCAGATGTTGGGGGCTTTGCGGTTATTACTTTATCGGGCTTTTATGCTTGGCTTGGCGTTACTATCAGGAGAATTTACATCGGTTCGGGTACTTATCAGGGTTGGCACACCATAACCGCAAGCACGGCAACGACTATAACAACGGGAACGGCTTATATTTCAACAGCATCAGGAACACTTTTACTTATTGAGGATGTGCAATTTGAAATATATGTTGGTTATCCATCCGGAACTTACGCAGTTGAAAACCCCGAAAGGCTAATTGCAACAATACAACCGGCTCCTAATTTGACCGGGCAGCTTTACTTTGACATTGCTGAATATTTAAAATCTGCGTGGGCTAATGATGGTTATGCTCCTATGGTTGCACCACCAGCAAACGGAGTAGATGTGAATATGAGTACACCTTTCAGAGTAGAAACGCTTGGTCGTTATGTTTCGGAAGGAACTACTTACTATGCAGCCTATTCAACTATTCCAACGGGTACTTTAAATGAGTTTGACTTGTCGGGCGTGTTTCTTTCCACTGATGAACCCGTTGTTTTTTCATGTGGATGCACAATACTCTCGCAGATACTTGACACGGTTATTTACAATCATATTACCTGCTCCGGTGTTACCTATACCGATGAGGTTAAGAACTTTCAGGACGATGAAATATTTGAATTTATGGACGGTGAAACTTATATCTTCAACTAATGGCAATCGCAATTTCACTCTCTGCTTGTAATTGGTCGCATAACGAATATAATAACCTTGTGACTGCTGAAACTTACTATTATGAGTATTCGGGGCAGCCTACATGGTTTACTTATGCCGATGGTGGTGCGCCTTTTTATTATGATCCGACAGCAACCGGAACTTTTGTAATTAACATCACTCAAAAGCTATTATCGGACGGGAGTACGGTTGATACAGGAACCATAACCATAACCGTAACTGATTGCACAGACGATTTTACTCCGCGCTGCTGCGATAATATTTTCAATATTGCTTGGCTTGATGCTGAGGGTGGTTGGAAAAATTACTTATTTATCGGCAAGGCAACAACGGCAGTTGAACAGGGGAAAGGAACTACGTTTTTAGATGTTGGCAGAACCTTAAAATGGTCTGAGGTGCAGGATGTTTACGATGCAATAATTGTAGGGACGGGCGCAATACCAAAGAGCCATGTTGATTATACCAAGTCTTTACGCTTTGCAATACAAGCGTATCAGTATGATGAAAGCACAGGCGGTTGGACTATTCCAATAGTTATTAACAGAGAAAAATTTGTAATGTATAAACGAGGCGACCACTTTTATGAGTGGACTTTAGAATTTAAGTATGCCACGGAAATAATCGTACAAACACAATAGTGAAATGTCTGATGTTGTTGTTCTTATTAACGATGAAGAATTAGTCCTTGAGAAGTCAGGGGACATTGTAGGCACGTACGCCATAAATAAACTTGGTGATATTGCTTCGCGTCAACCAAGTTATACAAATACATTTAACGCTCCAGTATCTTCTTCAAAGAATAAAGAGATAGCCGAAAGCGCACAGCAGATAAATTCTCAGTCAACGGTTCCTTATGTAAAACAGACCGCTGAAATCCGTGTTGGTGGTTCACAGGCTATGCTTGGATTTGCACAACTAAAAAGCGCAAAGGATTTTTTTCAATGGGTTATTAAATCGGGTAACGCTGATTTGTTTGAACGGATAAAAGGGCTTAGTTTACGGGATTTAGATTTGAGTGCTTATGACCATATTTGGAGTGCCGCGAATGTTTATGCCTCACGTGATAATACTTATGTGGATGGGTACATTTACCCCGATATTGATTACGGATTGTTTCCTTCTGAGGTATCAACAACGCAGGTTTACACTACTTTTTTCCCTGCAACGTTTCAATATGTTATTTTTCAAGCGATAATCACAGAGGCAGGATTTACAGTAAGCGGTAATTTTTTAACCAACACGCTATTCAGAAAAAAGATTTTACCGTTTACTGGAGTTGACCTACTGCATAATTCTGATTGGGTTAATTTAAAAAGCTTTAGGGCTAAAATGATACCACAATCACTTTCTGCAACTATGAGTGAATTATGGATATTTGGATTTGATAATGATAGCACAGACGGGTTCTTTGATAATGATAATCAATTTGTACTTGGCGCATGGAATTTAGTTACGCCCCTTTCATATTTTTTAAATAATGAAGTAGCTGATTTCTATTTTGAAGCCACAGTTACATATACCGTTACATCATGGACTAATGGGGTGAGCTATTTACAAATTCTTTTGCCAAGTGTTTTAGGTGGGAATAATAATTACACACATACAGATGCACAGGGGGTTGGTACATTTACGGCAACAGTAAGCGGCAACAGAGTGCAAGAAGTTGTTGGGTATGATTTGTGGGTGGAAACTACTATAATACAATGCGATGTTACGTATGATAGCGGTGTGTTTTTTAACACGCCACAATATACACTATATCCGGAGTCTACTATTAATATAAATTCGTCTTTGCCCGACATTAAGCAATCAGACTTCATCTTAAACCTTGCTAATCAGTTCGCGTTATTTTTTCAGGCCAACAACCTGACTAATAACGTAAAGATATTTCAGTTTAACGATGTGATTGATAACATTCCAAACGCTAAAGACTGGAGGCAAAAGGTAGATTTATCGGAAACTCCCGAAAAGAAATACTTATTTGAAGATTACGCACAGGATAATTCGTTTGCATACAAAACGGACGAAGCTGATATTTACCTTTCGCTTGAACCCGAATATGGAGCCGGTGAAATAGTAGTTGCGAATGAGTTTCTGCAACCGTTCAAAAAACTATTTGAAAGTGTGTTTGCTCCGATAAAAAGGATTTCAAGTTTTGCGGATACCGTTACCATTGCCTACATACCAAAGTACAATATTACAACAGGCGACAATGAGATTGATGCCGTGCCGCGTGATGCTTATGTAGATGTAACTAATACAAGTAATCTTTTACAGGTAACAGGTCAACCGACACGCACTACTTCCCCCGCTGTTTACTTCACCGACCTTGAATTTGAAAACCTGATTGCGGAATATTACGATCCACTTGAAAGGCTATTGAATAAAGCGAAAGTAGTAACGGCTTTAGTACGTTTGACGGTGGCTGACATTAATCAGTTAGACTTTGAATATCCTGTATTGTTCACCGTGGATGGCGAAGATGGTTACTTCTATATCAATGAAGTAAAGCAATTCAAGTTCAACACCAAAGAAAGCACGGAAGTAGAATTAGTTTTATTAAGACCTTAACATCATGGCAGTAGAAAAAGTATTGATTGAAGTAAACCTGTCAACAGAGCAGTCGGTAAAAAATGCCGCTGATTTGAAGCGTGGTATTATGGAAACGCAAAAGGAAATAGCAGCCTTGACTAAAGCTACTGAGGGAAACACGGGCGCACAAAAGGCGGCTGCCGGTACTTTTGCAAAGTTGGAGGCGCAACTCAAAACACAGAAAAAGGAGTATTCGGATAACATTCGGGAAATTCAGAACCTCGACAAGATAACTAAGGCAACGGCAAGCGGAAGTATAGAACAAATGCGGGCGGCTCTTTCCGTTCTTACAAAACAATACAACGGGCTTAGTCAGGCAGAAAGAGAAAACACAAAAGACGGTTACGCTTTACAGAAACAAATAAAAGGGCTGTCGGATAAACTCAAAGAGCAGGAAGGAGCCATAGGTGACACACGCAGGAACGTAGGAAATTATGCGGAGGCTTTTTCAAAGTTGCCTGGTGTATTAGGTAAAGCGGGAAATGCAGCGGCAGGATTTAACACGACATTAAAAGCAAACCCTATACTACTTGTTGTTTCGTTGTTGGTTCAATTCGCGCAGCAGTTAGGCAAGAATGCAAAGGTGGCGGACACGGTTACAGCGGTATTTGGAGGAATGAACAAAGCCTTTCAATTTATCATAGACACCGTTGTAGATTTGGTTACTAACTTTGATAAGTTGGGCGCGGCTATTTTAAACCCTATAAAGTTCTTTAAAGACTTGGCGGTTGGTTCCGCCTCTGCCGCAAAGAATGGTTATGATGCCGCCCGTTCAATGGATGCCTTTACCACCTCCGCAGGAAAGTTAAACAATGAAATTTCAAAGAATGAAAAGACCATTTCTGAGTTAGAGAATAAGCTATTAAACATTTCCCTTTCGTTTGAACAACGCAAAAAAATAGCGGAGGACTTGGCGAACCTTGAAATAGAAAACTCTAAAAAGAAAAAGCAGATTGCAGATGAGGAATTAAGAATAAACCAACTGCTCTTAAAAGACCAAACACTAAACAACGAAGAAGAACAGAAGTTAGCGGACCTATCTGTGGCGGCTGAAAACGCAGCATCGGAAGAAAGGATAGCCATCGCACAAAAGGAAACCCGTATTGCTAAACTTGCACGTAAAGAAGATTTGGCAGATGCTAAAGCGGAAAGGGATGCAGCAAAGAAAACCGAAGAAGAAAAGCTAATTGAACACCGCCAGAAGTTAATTGAAATCGGGGATAAGTTTGCAGACGAAGAAGCAAAGAAATTCAAAACGGAACAGGTTAAAAAACAGGAGGCAATAAAAGCAGCGGAGGAAAAACGCTTGGCGGATGCACAGGACGCTTTTAATAAAGAGATAGCACTAATAGCCCAAAGAGGTGAACTTGAAACGGCACAGGCGCAGAATGAAATACAGGATGCAGAGGCTTTAGGTAAGCGCAAGAATGAAATTACATTAAGCGTACTTCAAACACAACTCGCAGCTATTAGAACCTTTGCGGAGGCAAGCGGAGTAATGACAGAGGAACAGTTCCTGCAACTTGCTTTATTGGAGGAAAAGATAAAGGCTATTCAGCAAGTTGCAACCACTCCGACTGAAACAACCTTTGGTGATAGTATAGGAGTTACACCGGATCAGGCGCAGGAAATTACTCAGGCGTTAAATGAAGTTCAGGCGGGACTTAATATGGTTCAGGATATTATCAATGCCGGGTATCAAACACAGATAAATCAGATTGAAGGAGTAAAGAATGCAGAAATTGAAAAGGTAAAGTCATCAACACTTTCTGAAAAGGAAAAGAATAAAAAGATTGCTGAGATAAATAAAAAAGCGGCTTTAGAAAAATACGAGTTAGAAAAGAAAGCGTTTGAAACGAATAAAACATTTCAGATCGTAAACACAATTATTTCCGGTGCGTTGGCAGTCGTTCAAAGTTTCGCGCAGCTTGGACCTATTGCAGGGGCTATTGGAGCCGTGCTTATCGCAGCGGTAACAGCAGCACAAGTCGGAGTAATTGCTTCATCGCAGCCACCACCCCCACCATTTAAAGAGGGTGGATTTACTGAGGCAGGAAACCCGAATGAAGTGGCTACTAACTTGGGTGAAAAACCATACACATATCATAAATCGGAATACGTTACACCGGCTCACGTTCTTGCAACACCGGAGGGGCAGTTCCACGTTGGCGAATTAGAAAAGATGCGTCAGGCAAAAAGAAGCGGCAGAAAATACTTAGGTGGTATGGCGGACGGTGGTTTTGCTGTCCGTGGTGCTACATCTTCAAACGCAACGACACAGGCAATGATTGCAGGAGTTACGGCAGCGGTTCAAAATATGCCTTCGCCAGTTGTAAGAGTAACAGAAATTAATCGTGTGAATAAATCGGTTAATGATGTGGTGGTGAGTTCGGAGTTACGATAACTCAAACATCAGCCCGAAATACTTCCCGCTCAAAAGCGATTTCTTTTTAATCAGCTTTACCTTTAAAGAGGTTCCGTTCTGTTTAATTGTCGCCTTATCACCAATACGCAGCTTTGCGAATTTATGAGACCACAGAACCTTTTGAATGAATAAAGGTTTACCAACAAACTCAAGCGTCTGTTTATCTTCCTCCGTAAACTTTTGAACGATTTTTAAACTCATTGTATTTTTTATTTTGTTTCCAATTTGTTAAAGCAATAACTAAACCTATTCCGGAGAAAGCAGCGCAAGTAATATTTGCCGTCACGCTTTCCTTATCTAAAGCACGAAAGCCCATATTTAAAAACATACCTCCGGCAACCATATAAATCCCTGCTTGGTGGATTTCGCTTCTATACTGCAGTTCGTCAATCCTTTCCTGAGTAAGTTCCTGCGCTGAAACGGATAACGGAAATAAGAAAATAAGAATGTATTTTACCATTGTGGAGGGTTATCGTGACATTGATAATCGGGTGCGTAAGTAATGTCGGGAAAGTCACAGCCGCAAAGACTGCATTTACTTTCTTTTAAGTTTGGGCAAAGTGAGCATATCTCTTTTCTGTTATCAACCAACTGCTCTAAAGCGTTAGGCAAAATTCCTAACTTATCAAGAGCCATGTTTTTTTTAGCCTCTAAATAATTTGCAATATCTTCTGGTGTTATTTCCATCGGTAGGTATTATTCGCAGCCATGATAACAATAGTCAGGAAAATAATCAGCGCAAGTTTCCATCCGAACCAAATAAATATTAAAACGAAATTCAGAATGAAGATTGCAAATGTAATCGCAAGAAATATGTAAGCCTGTTTTTTATTCATTAGTTATGAGTTATGGAGTATTCCGTTCCCTTGTATTTTTTAGCAAAGGAATAAAAGGTAGAGTTGATTATATTTATTTCGACACCGTCTTTACTTTTTAAAGCCCGCAATTTCGCAGCGTTTAAAAGTGTTTCAGAAGTTTTTATACTTCCGTTTTCCATGTAGGTATGTTCCCAATAAATCATAGTTTCCCCTTTGATTTATAGTAAGAGCGAAAAATATCACGGGCAACAACAGTAGGCTTTTCTTCACGGTCTTCGCAATCTTCTAAAAAGATTTTTTTTAGCCGTCCGTTGATATTAAAATTCACACGGTGATTGACTTTTATAACTTCCGTTTGTTGTGGTTTTTCCTTTGCCATAAAAATATATTGCACGAAAATACACAAAAACAATTACAATAAAAAAATACTTTGAAAATTTGTAGCCGAAAATTATGGCAAAGAAAGCACATATCTATATTTACGGAGCGATTGCACAGCCCGACCCTATGGCAGAAATGTTCGGGATAACCGACCAGACTGTTTCCGCTAAAGATATTTCGGAGCAACTTGCTAAAATAAAAGAAACCTCTATTGATGTTCACATCAAGTCTAACGGTGGCAGCGTATCAGAAGGATATGCAATCCATGACTTACTTGTAAACTCAGGAAAAAAAATTACAACTATTGGCGAGGGCGAAGTTCGCAGCATTGCAACGGTTGTTTTTCTTGCAGGGCATGACAGGATGATTTCTACTCACTGCGATTTCACAATTCACAATCCGTGGCTCGACCCTTCAAACATGGGTAAAATGGAAGGTGAGCATTTGATTAAAGTAGGAAACGAAATGAAGCAAGAAGAAGAAAAACTTGCAAAGTTCTATTCTGAAAAGACTGGTAAATCTATTGACGATATTAAAAATAAAATGGCGGTTGAAACTACTTTTTCTGCACAGGAATGTGTTGATATGGGTTTCGCTACTAAGATACTCGAACCTGTAAAAGCGTTCGCATACTTTCCAAAAACACAAACTAAAGAAAATAAAACCATGTCAGTAAAACTCGGCAACCTTGCAAAACAAATTCTTAACGTAATCAACGGAACCGCGAAAGCACAATCCGATAAATTGAAAGACGGAAAAGAAATATACCATGACGGACAAATCGGTGAGGGCGTTGCCGTTTTCTCTGATGAAGCGATGGCAACACCATGCGCTGATGGAGATTACGAACTTGAAAACGGTGATAAAATCACTGTAAAAGAGGGAATGGTTGAAGCCATTGTAAAAGCACCGGCAGCAAAAACACCCGAAGAAATTGCAGCAGAGGCAAAAGCTATTGAAGATGCAGCAAAAGCGAAAGCCGATGCAGAAGCTAAAGCAGCAGCCGAAACCGAAACGGTTAAAAATCTGAAAAAAGAAATTGAAACCAAAGATGCTGAATTGAAAGCATTGAAAGATGCACAAACTCAAAACGAAGCATCACTACTTCAGATAATGAACGAGGTGAAAAACTTGAAAAAAGTTATTCCAGGTGGTGCTGCTCCTGTAAAAATCGGAAATCAAACTTTCGTAAAAGAAAAACACACCGGAAATCTTATTCCACAACCTGACATCGATGCAATGTCAGATACAACAAAAAGAATTTTGAACGCTTCAAAATAATTAACACAAACAACCAAAGTAAAATCAAATAAATCATGGCAACAGAAACTTTTATCTTCTCCCCTAATACCTTCGCAGGTGAACTCGCAAAAGGTTACATGGCAGCTGCTCTTGTTGAGGGCGACAGCGTTCAGCGTAAGTTGCTGACGGTAATTCCTAACGTGAAAAAACGTAAAATCCTGCGCGGTGTGGATGACAGCGTAGAGTTTCAGGAGCCATCATGCGCTTTTGTAGGGCAATCAGGTTCAATAACCCTTGACGAAACCTACCTTGACCCCGTTGAATACGAGGTGATGAAAGAATTTTGTTGGGCTGACCTTATCTCTACATGGGAAAGCGAAAGCATGACTGCCGGCTCTTTGCACGATAGCGACCAACCAGTAGAATTGGCTACGTTCTTACGTAACTATATGCTTAAAAAAATAAAATTTGCTAATGAGCAGCTTTACTGGAGTGGTAAAGCCAATGTTTCAGCGGCAACTGTTTCTTTTTCTTCTGCATACGCAGGGCTTCTGCCAAAAATGATTTCAAACGGTTCAACCTTTAAGGTTTCCGGCAACAACGGGCAGCTTGCAATCACAGGTATCACAAATGCAGGTGTTGTAACTGTTGCATCAACAGCAACATTGAACAACGGGGACAAGGTTACGCTTATCAACACTGACGGAAATCAGCAGTACGCAGGTGCAAGCATCAGCGGACAAACATTTACCATTACAGTAATCAACGCAACCACTTATTCATTAGGTGTAGCACTTACAGGCGGTTTAGCAGCAACCACAGGATGGAGCCGCTTCATTAACCGTAACAACGTTACTGCGGTACTTGCATCAATCTACGCTCAAATC
>CXWK01060201.1_pt1 | contig 14455 bp, 8 predicted proteins | sample 590851 | NCBI WGS metagenome assembly CXWK01 (sample SAMEA3498364, study PRJEB10139) | wastewater metagenome | biome: wastewater treatment plant; material: activated sludge | place: Denmark | collected 2014-08-01 | reverse complement strand
AAATGAAATTGAAAGTGTTGATTATATACAATTGATACCACTTTTACTAAAAACTATACAGAATCAACAAAAACAATTGGATAAACACGAAGAAATTCTTCTTAGAATTTAATTCTAAGAATTATTTTAATACACTTCGAATCGTATTAAAATAAGTGTTTAAAATTACTGGCTAGATTGGATGAGATGGGATTTCAAACTGGAAAATTTATTATTTATACCACTCAATTTGTTAGTGTTGTCACGAGGTAGATTATTATATCCAATCATCTTTTCTTGAAATTTGATTTTATACTGTAAAATTCTATCTGATTTATCCATTTATTATAAACTATTTAGTAAAATTGACAAATTTACTACTTGAAATTGTGCTTAAATTACCTTATTATACTTGAAATTACACAAAATTTTATATAAATTTGTCAATTATAAGTATAAACTTGTCAAATCTATATAGTACTTGCAGACTAAACATGGACGAAACCTTGGAAAACATTTTATGCCATGTTTGTCGAAAATGATGAATTTTCACGTGACATCTCTAGATGGCATAAAATGTTTTATACCGGGTTGTTACATTTTATGCCATTTTGGTTGTTCTAGGGGTGGCATCTTTCATTACAAAGTAGGCACCTTTTGTAAAACACCCGATTCCTGGGTGGAATTGGCGTTTTTGGAAGATTGTGTTTCCAGGGTATATGAAACTGTGATGTCCACATGGCATAATTTGTGTAGGTAATCGTGGTTTAGGAAACTAGATGACAGATTACTATATCGATTATATAATTCATGTATGGCTATATCTGATATTTCTACTTTTTTACATCATAAAAATATTTGTACCACTCAAAATCATTTAAAAGACCACAAGTTTCTATATGACGAAACTTTTCAATTATCTGATGTTTAATTTTAAAAATGAAATTTAATACTTGTAAATTATTAAATTTCATCATGGAAATTTCAAGTGAAAAATGGTTATCATCACCAACTTTAGAAAATAATGTAATACATGATATATACATGTATTATTCAGACATTGAATCGTATAAAAGTAGTTTTGATTTTGAACTCGAAAAATACTCTAGCAAAGTATATACAGATGACATGTCTATAAAACAAATGGTTTGTAATGAACGTTATATATTTGTGCTTGTAAAATTTAAAAGTAGTTACAATGTATTATTTGCCATGGATACAACCTTACCTACAGATTCATATAAAATTTATGATAAAGCTTACGGCGAACCTTGTTGGCAAAATGCTAATTTAGATGAGATAAATTTAACAAGACCAAATGAAATGAAAACAATTTATATTCGTGATGACGACAATGACCGTATAAAACTTTATTGTGTTCAAGATTCAAGTGATGAACAATGTGTTTTAATTTCTGAAAATCAAATACAATTATATAAAAATGGAACGCTATATGTTCATGATTACTCATTTACAGTCAAAAATACATTTATCGAAATTGATAAACTTGTTTTATACGACGAATTTAATGTTCAGTATACATATTTATTTTCCAACGATTCACCTGTTGTAAAACACGATTCAAGCAGTGTAAACTACGATTTCATCAAGTATGACAATTATAACAATATTCGTATAGACCAAAAAGGAACACGATATAGAATTACATATATAGATAAAATTCCATCATATGTAATGTTGCCAATTTATTCAGACGAAACATATTACAATAACAAGTGTTTGTCAAAAAATATATGCTCTATGCAAATAGATTCAACAAGCTTGATATATTTGACGCGGAATGAAGTTCAATAAAATTTATCGTACTACTCAAAAGACTCAGAGAAAATTTATATAGCATATTCATTCCTATATAAATTTTATTTACCATACATTTTTTTCAAACCACACTTTCGCTCGTGGCGATTTAATTGCATTTAAATACAAATGATAATCAGGCCCTTTAGTGACAGTGGGTTTGTTTAATATAAAACAATTTACACGCGCCTTTCCCCAACTATTTCCAGTTTGCCCTGGTCTAGACCCAGATGAATAAAATGCACCAATACCTTTATTTTCAACTTTATCCAATACATTTTTTGGTATTCCTGTAATTTTTGCCTTTTCTCTATTACTTGTTGCAGATTTGTAACGCTGTTCCCATCTTTGTGTACAACTTCCTTTTTTAGGTATACCTTTTTTACGAGCTATAATATCAGTTCTTAAAGGAGATTTATATTGTTGTGTTCTTGTCATTCTTTTTTTAGATACAAGTTCAATTTGTCGTAAAAATTTTTCTTCAGGTGATAATCCTTGTAAATATCGTTCTGGTACACTGTATTTTTTAATAATTTGTTTGGCTAATTGTGTTTTTTCTGATTTCAATTTATTTTTAAAAGATGTATCCGCGATAAATTTTGATAAAAATTCATCTAAAATTTTAACTGTTATCAACATTTATTAGTTAAAATTTTAAAAGATTTCAATTTCATCCCGGATATTTTTAAGAAGATTCATATGAATCAAACCATGATGGACTAAAGCGGTCATATTTTTGACCTAATTTATAAAATAAAACATCAGCTTTCGTAAGTACTATACCATATTTCAAATATGTTTTAATAAATTCGTCAAACGTTAATGGGTGTGGTGTTGGCAAGTTGTTATCAAAATGTTCCATTAAAACGATAGCCGACACTTGACGTGCACAATCGCTATCTTTAAAATGTTCATTCAAGTTTGATAATTTAGGCAAATTTAAACAAGTGACGATAGGTTGTTCACACAGTGAACCACTCGTGTCGTATTCATATACATCTAATAAAACCACAGATGGTGTATTGTGCCAAGTAGACATTTTTACTTTAGATATAGCTGTTTTAGTATTGTTATATTTTTCAAAATCATCATGTATTAATGTCCAATCCATGTTTGTAATTTAAATATATAATATATTTAAATTTAATTCATTTTTATCCTGGATATCTAGCAAGTATTGATTCAGCTACATCCTTGTATTTACTGCCACTAGCTTTCATATATCCAGATTTAAACAATTCCAACAAATTGCCATCTGATGGAAAATAAGGCACCGCATCCAAACTCCAAATCATTCTATATATAGTTTCAGTATCATATTTTTTTATAGGTTCACTCAAGTCAAAATCTGCTATATAAAAACCAAGTTTGTATATACCACTGCCACCTTTAGTACAAACGTCTGTACCCCCTAAATAAATTTCGACATCATATGCATCATTTTTTCCAATAAAATGTATATACCCCATCATTACACCCAGGTCATATGATGCTTCTTCTAAAAGCTCGTCTGTAAGACCAACCTCGTTTTTCAACTGTTTCAAACCTTTAAATACACCACGGTTTTTATTGGTGTAATTACAATCAGAATCGCCTAAAAGAGGGTGTAAAGTTTGAAATCCTACTGGATTATAAATTCTTGGCATTTCCATAAAACATTCGTTATCACTTTCATAAAATTTTGATGGGACAATTAAATGTACTCTCCCAAAATTTGTTTTAGACCCTAAATTAGTTTCTAAATCCTTCATCTTTTGATATTCATTGGACCACAATCTACAATCACTTGTTTTGAAACTTTTTTTAATGCACACGTGACCATCATTCTGACATTCATAAACAACACCATATCCACCTCGTCCAATTTCTTTACCCAATTGATAATTCATTGTATAAATTTATTCTAAACACGTTGTGATTGTATTCATTTTTATTCAAAAACCAAGAAACCATCACTGTAATTACTTGAAAGATGTGGTTGAAGTAAACGTTGTATTTCATAATAAGTAATTCGTTCCCCAACTTCACTTTTAAAAAGGTTTGCCAATTTTTCATCCAATACTATAAACCGTTTATTATCTTCATCTTTCAACTGTTGTGTCTCAATATAACTACACAACTTTTTAATTACATCTATCCGTGATAATTTACTACTTGATTTCATATCTAAAAATTGACATAGTTCATCAGAAAGTTTAAGAAGTCTTGAAAATCCATTCGGCATTTCTAATTTAAAAGGTTCGTCTAAATTCAACAATTCTTGCATTTCATAATAGGTTAATTTTTGCCCAACATTACATTTAAAATAAATGGCCAAATTATCATCTAGTATTACAGAATTGATATCATTATCGTCTTGCAAATTGTTTTGATTGATGTATTTTAATAATTTATTAGTCAGACGAACTCGTACTGGATTACTACATAATTCATCCAATAATTGATTATTCGAAATAGAAGTAGTAGTAAGTGGTTTAAAGCTGAAAAAATTTATAATGTATTCCATATTGATATATATATTTTATATTTTCATTTGCAATATTTACAAATTCATTTTTAAATATTGCAAATAAAATTATGATGACGTATCTACAAATGTTTTACAATTTTCTAGTATAAATTATTGTTATGAAATAGTAATTTTTGTGTTTAAATTAGTCTACGTTTCAGTACTGACAAACTAGTCAGCCAAGTTCTACAATATGTTTTAATGTATACTTTATGAATTTTTAATGGAAACATTTTTAATTGTTCATGTTTTTCTTTAATTTTACATTCATTTTTCCAATAATTCAATTCTTTATTCATCTTTGGAACAAAGATTCAATTCTTTATTCATCGTTGTTCCAAAGATTCAATTCTTTATTCATCGTTGTTCCAAAGATTCAATTCTTTGTAAAGCGTTTGATAAACTAGTCTCCATCTTTTTAATTCTATCAAGTAGCAATACCGATAAGAGTTCGTAATTTACTGTATAAGGTATGTTATCATGGTCGGTTGGAGCCATTTCTGGATAATACTTGTAAACTTCTTCGGCAATTAAACCGAACGAAGGTTGTTTATTACTCTTGAATTTGAAAGTTACTGGTTCTAATTGTAGCACATTATCTGAATACCCATTCGTAAATACTTGTATATCTTCTTTATAACGTTGAGACGAGGAAGCTACACCAATTAATCCTGTAAACGTGTTATATGTCAGTGCAGCACCACCATCAATGGTAGTCATATTTGTTATAGTTGCAAAGGTATTGTCCGGAAGAGATGTACCTGTACTGGCGCCATTTCCTAAACATATACAATTTATTCCTATACCAGTCATACCTGAACTATAACCTATAGCAACACTTCCAGCACCTTGAGAAGTATATCCAGCTTGAACACCAATAGCAACAGAACCAATACCTTGAGTAGAATAACCAGCTTGGTCACCTATAGCAACAGCACCCGTACCTTGGATATAATAACCGGATAAATTTCCAACAGCGACAGCGCCAGTACCATGAGATATGTACCCAGCCTGATACCCCATGGCAACACTTTGTGATTGTTGACCACTATAACCAGATTGATAACCAACAGCGATTGCACCTATTCCTTGAGCAGTGTAACCAGATTGAATACCTATAGCTATACTATTATTTCCTTGACCCGTGTAACCAGCTTGGTCGCCAATGGCAATCGAACCAGTACCTTGGAGATTATTGCCAGATAGATTGCCAATGGCAATAGCACCAGTACCTTGATATTGATAACCAGTTTGATAACCAATACTTATTCCTTTAGAACTTTGTCCAGTAAAACCCGTTTGATAACCAAGAGCGATTGCTCCAGAACCTTGAAGAAAGTTTCCACTTTGATAACCAATCGCTATAGCACCAGTTCCTTGTCCACAATATCCTGCTTGAACACCGATAGCTATACTACTATTTCCTTGACCAGTATAACCAGCTTGGTCGCCAATTGCAATCGAACCAGTACCTTGGAGATTATTACCAGATAGATTGCCAATGGCAATAGCACCTGTGCCCTGTGAGTTGTACCCACTTTGGTAGCCTAACGCCATTCCATTGTAATTCTGTGAGTTGTATCCACTCTGATAACCAATTGCGATACAACCAGTTCCTTGTGTAGTGTAACCAGATTGAACACCAATAGCCACTGCAATGTTAGATTGGGTAGTATTACCAGCTTGATAACCAATGGCAATGCTCCCACTTCCTTGTAGATTATAACCGGCATAATAACCGATGGCAATGGCATTTTGTGTTTGAATATTTGTACCAGCTCCAAAACCTATAGCAATAGTATTTACATCTTGAGATACACTACCACTGTATTCACCTATAGCAATAGCACCTGTTCCTTGAAATGAACAACCTGCAGTATTGCCTATAGCAATACTATGAATACTTTGACTACTATAACCAGTTTGATAACCTATAGAAATTGAATTAGAAATAGATGTATCAAAAGCAGATATATTATTGCTCATATTACCAACCATATACAAAATATTTCCTATAGAAGTTGAAGAATTAACAACACCATTTGAAGTAACTTGGTTGGTCCATACATTTGATATTACATTAAAAGCAGCTATATTACTCCAAGAATTGCCATTTACATTTGTAAATGCACCAGCTACATATAATACATTTCCTATAGACGTCATTGATAAACAATCATTACTTGTCAAACCAGTACCAAATGGATTAAACCATGTACTCGTAAGAGTATTAAAAGCTGCAATACGATTCCAAGAATTTCCATTCACAGTTGTGAATGCACCACCTACATATAGAATAGTTCCTATAGCACATAATGCTTTGCACTGGTTGTTTATTCCAGAACCAAATGGGTTAAACAATGTGTTTGTTGTCGTATTAAAAGCAGCAATACGAGACCAAATATTTCCACCAATATTCGAAAAACTACCTCCTATATATAATATATTTCCTATAGAATACAAATTATTGCAAATACCATTTAAACCAATACCAAAAGGATTAAACCATGTATTTGTCAACGTATTAAAAGCAGCAATACGATTCCACGCATTGCCATTTACAGTTGTAAAATCACCTCCTACATACAAAATAGAATTTATAATTGTCAATGACATACATGTTGCACTTGCGCTACTTATTCCAGAACCAAACGGGTTAAACCATGTATTTGTAATTATATTAAAAGCAGCAATACGATTCCACGCATTTCCATTCACATTTGTGAAATCACCTCCTACATATAGTATATTTCCTACATTTATTATTGTTCTACAATAACTATTTACACCAGTACCAAAAGGATTATACCACGTATTATTCATTATATTAAAAGCTGCCATTTTTCCATAACCACCTACAAAATTTGCAGATGAAAAATCACCCCCTACATATAAAATATTTCCGACTGGATATACAATAAAAGCAGTTGCATTTAACCCACCAGTAACGGGACTGAATACTGAACTCACTCTATTATACTGCCCTTGGTTTTGATTTCCTGATTGTGTACCTATAGCAATACTATTAGAACCTTGAAAACCATTACCAGATTGATAACCTATAGCAACTGCTCCTGTATTTTGAGAAGTATTACCACTCTGCACACCTATAGCGACTGAGATATTACTTTGATAAAATTGCCCGCTTTGATAACCAATTGCAATACTTCCACTTCCTTGAATATTGGTACCAGCATTATTCCCAATGGCTATGGCATTTCGAATTTGTGTATCAGAACCAGCATTAGAACCAATTGCTATAGTATTAATATCTTGAACATTATTTCCAGCTCCTTGACCTATAGCTATAGCACCTGTTCCTTGAGAAGAATACCCAGCCTGATATCCAATAGCAATGCTATGTATACTTGTTCCACAATAACCAGCTTGATTACCTAGAGCAACTGCATTAGATTCTGATATATCAAAAGCAGCGATGCGATTCCAAGAATTTCCATTCACTGTTGTGAATTCACCTCCTACATATAATGTATTTTCATATATTGTCAAACAAGTATAATGTGTTGATGGTGTACCAGTTAAACCTGAACCAAATGGATTAAACCATGTATTTGTAGTTGTATTAAATGCTGCAATACCATTCCATGAATTTCCATTTACAGTTGTGAAAGTACCACAAACATATAAAATATTTCTAAATGATTGTACTGAAGTTGCTAAACCACCAGCACATCCAGTACCAAAAGGATTTGAAACTGTATTTGTTAAAGTATTATACGCGGCTATTCTACCATATCCAGCTACACCATTTATTGTAGTGAAATTACCTACCATATAAAGTGTATTACCTATAGATGTCATAGAATAACAGTAGTCATTCAATCCAGTACCAAATGGAGTAAAAAATGTATTTGTTGCAGTATTAAATGCTGCTATATATCGATAAGCAGTATTACCATTTATACTTGAAAAAAGTCCACCAATGTAAAGTATATTATTTAACGTATACATACAAAGTGGAGCATTATTTGCACCAGCACCACCTCCTAATATACTAAACCATGTTTGAGTTGTTATATTAAATGCTGCTAAACGATTCCATGAATTACCGCCCGCAGTTGTAAAATCTCCTCCAATATACAATATATTTTTTATAGCTGCAATAACAGTGGCAGTATTTCCATTTAATCCAGTGCCAAATATATTTAAAAATTTTTGTGTTACAGTGTTAAATGCAACTATACGAGTAGCAGTTATAGATGCGTACACATTTATTGAAGTAAAACCTCCTACTATATATATAATATCACCAACTACAACACTATTTTTTATAAGGTTTCCTCCTCCAAATGAGGAAAAACTTAGTAACAATGTATTAGTACTGATATTTAATTGTTGATAATTAGTAATACTAGAATTACCATTAAAATTTGTAAATTGACCATATATATATAAAATATTATTTACAACTACTAGATTGGCAACCATACCATTTGCCCCTGACCCAAATGGATTAAACCAACTATTTACTCTATTATATTGCCCTTGGTTTTGATATCCGGCTTGATAACCTAATGTAACAGCATTTGTATTTTGTCCTGTAAAACCCGCTGACATACCAATTGCTATCGAACCAGTTCCTTGATTTCTATTACCTGCTTGTAAACCAATGGCTACACCACCCATTTGTTGTGGATTATAACCTGCTTGATACCCAATAGCTACTGCACCACTACTTTGCCCAGTATATCCAGCCTGATAACCTATAGCTACAGCACCAGTCCCTTGTAAAGAATAACCAGCTTGATATCCTACCCCTACGCTAAAAGCATTTTGAGAGGAATAACCAGCAAATGCTCCAATGGCAATACTACCACTACCTTGAGCAAGTTGTCCACTGTAATACCCAATGGATACAGAGTATTCAGCAGATGTAGGGCCTGTGGTATCATTATGATTACCTAGAACGACTGCCGATGGGTTAGGAATACGAGTTTCATCCGTACCTATACCACTGCCAAAAAAAGTAGGATGGTATGTATTTGGTTGACGAAGTAAATTAATAGCGGTATCAAAAGACATATCTTCTGGTGTAGTTGTTTGAGCACCTGTAAAACCAGGACCGAAAAACCCTGTACCAATATAATTACCTGCTACACCTGCCGGTCCAGTTGGGCCTGTCATACTAGTGCCTGTTGGACCAGTTGCTCCAGTATCTCCTGTACTACCAGTCCAACCAGTACTTCCGGTATCACCCGTTGAACCAGTACTTCCAGTGTCACCTGTACTTCCAGTATCACCAGTACTTCCGGTATACCCAGTGTATCCAGTTGGACCGGTACTTCCTGTTTCTCCTGTACTTCCAGTCCACCCGGTACTCCCAGTATCTCCAGTACTTCCGGTCCACCCAGTTGACCCAGTATCTCCTGTTGAACCAGTATCTCCAGTATAACCTGTGCTACCAGTATATCCAGTACTTCCAGTGCTACCAGTACTTCCAGCATAACCTGTGTATCCAGTCCAACCTGTCGGCCCTGTATCACCCGTGCTACCAGTACTTCCGGTATATCCTGTGTATCCAGTTGAACCAGTACTTCCTGTGCTACCAGTGCTTCCAGTATCTCCTGTACTACCAGTCCAACCTGTTGTCCCTGTATCACCCGTTGAACCAGTACTTCCGGTGTCACCTGTGTATCCAGTCGATCCAGTACTTCCCGTGTCACCTGTACTTCCAGTATCAACTGTATATCCAGTCGTTCCTGTACTACCAGTATAACCTGTGTACCCAGTTGAACCGGTACTTCCCGTGTCACCTGTACTTCCAGTATAACCTGTGTACCCAGTTGGACCTGTACTTCCGGTAACACCTGTACTTCCAGTCCATCCAGTATATCCAGTACTTCCAGTCCAACCTGTTGAACCTATATCTCCAGTACTTCCTGTCCAACCTGTACTTCCAGTATTCCCTATACTACCAGTTGGTCCAGTACTGCCAGTATTTCCAGTATCTCCTGTACTACCAGTTGAACCAGTACTTCCAGTGTCACCAATGTTTCCTGTACTTCCGGTCCAACCTGTACTTCCTGTTGTACCTGTATTTGAGGCAAATCCGGCAGGTCCGGTTGCACCAGTCCAACCTGTCGAGCCAGTGCTTCCAGTATATCCTGTATAACCATATCCTGTTGGACCCATTTCCCCTGTCGGACCAACTCCACCAGTCCATCCAGTAGCACCAGTCCAACCAGTAAATCCAGCACGACCTGCTTTACCTGTCGATCCCGTGGCACCAGTCGTACCAGTTGTTCCAGTATAACCAGTATATCCAGTTGTTCCAGTCCAACCTGTTGCACCAGTCCAACCAGTTCTTCCAGTTGTCCCGGTGGTACCTGTTGAACCAGTCCATCCAGTTTTTCCAGTAGCACCGGTCCATCCAGTTGCGCCACTTACACCAGTAGCCCCAGTTTTTCCAGTTGTACCAGTCCATCCTGTTGTACCAGTAGCACCACTTACACCAGTAGCACCGGTTTTTCCAGTAGCTCCAGTTGAACCTGTTTTGCCAGTTGGGCCTGATATTCCTGTGGCTCCAGTTTTCCCAGTAGCTCCAGTTGAACCTGTTTTACCAGTTGGACCTGATATTCCTGTTGCCCCAGTTTTTCCAGTAGCACCAGTTGAACCTGTCCATCCAGTTTTTCCAGTTGTACCTGTGTTACCGGTTGGGCCCATTAAACCTATGCTTCCAGTAGACCCAGTTGCACCGGACGAACCAGTACAACCAGTATTTCCTTTGTCGCCAGTATATCCTGTTGGCCCAGTACAACAACCTGTGCATCCACTTTCACCTGTTGTACCAGTTTCACCAGTACTACCAGTTTCACCAGTTATGCCTGTGCAGCCATAATATCCAGTTACACCAGTGTAACCAGTCGTGTGGTAATAAAAGAAATTAACATTTTTACATTTCGTCGGACAATATAAATTAAAATTGATAAATCTGTTTTGGTTGCTCATCTATTTATTTTATGTGATTAATAATCATCTATTTATATATGATTTCCTTTAACGTTCATAAAACATTGATAAAATTGTAAAAATGAATCATTAAAATTCAACAATATAAATTTTATAAGATACTCAAAATGAAATCATTTCTCTCTCTCGCACTAATTTCTGTTGTGGCAGCACAACCTTATGACGAAAGTTATTTTGAATCAAGTCCAAGCTATTTCGATTGTGATGCACAATCTCAATGCGTGCATTTCCAAACATATTGCCCAACAGATGATATTACTGTACCGGCAGGTAGCATTAAAGTATGCATGTATTGGAATACATGTCCTAGTAAATCAAGTGGAACTATGAGTCATGTCTGTAGTACTCCTTCCATTCCACCTACACCAACTGTGTTGGCAAAACAAGAACGTTGGACTGCCAATACTCCTATTTGTGAAACAGTTGTACAAGACACTTTTGCATACTTTGCATTAAAAGATAGATCCGGATGTCTCAGCAATACTATCAAAACTTATACTATCGACGGGTTATCCACTCAGTGTGTAGCTGACTTTAGCTCATCTGCATCAACTTTTTATGATTGCGAAGGTGGTAATAATATGGAATGTCTTTGGAAAATTCAAGCTCCACGTTGTACTTCATGTCCTACAACCACAGTGACTAATACTGCTACAGTGACTAATACTGCTACAGTGACTAATACTGCTACAGTGACTAATACTGCTACAGTAACAGATACATCTACAGTGACTGATACATCTACAGTGACTGATACATCTACAGTTACATCTACAGTTACAGTGACAGATACCGTGAATAATACAGTGACTGATACTGCTACAGTAACAGATACATCTACAGTGACTGATACTTCTACAGTAACAGATACATCTACAGTTACAGTGACAGATACCGTGAATAATACAGTGACTGATACATCTACAGTGACTGATACTTCTACAGCTACAGTGACTGATACAGTAAATAATACAGTTACAGATACTGCCACAGTTACAAATACAAATACAGCCACGGTTACAAATACAGTTACAAACCCCCCAGTAACAGTGACAAATACAGTTACAAACCCCGCTGTAACAGTTACAAATACTGATACAGTTACAAATCCCCCAGTAACAGTTACAAATACAGCCACAGTTACAAAACCTCCAGTAACAATTACTAAACCAGTAGTTACCGTAACAAAAACTATTTATCCAACAACGACAACGCGTCCACCTAATCCTTGTAATTGTCCTAGAAATTCAAAATGTATAAAATGTGGTAATAGATATGAATGTAAATGTAATTTGGGTTATTATGGTAAAAATTGTTCAAAACGATTTACAGCTGGAAAAAGTAGAACATGTGCAGATTGTCAATTTGGTAATTGCGAGCTTGTCAAAAATACGTTTGTATGCACATGCTTCAATGGTTATAGCGGAACTAACTGTGATAAAGTAGTTTAAATAAAAATGTTGTTTAATAACAACGATAATACACTTGTATTTCTAAAAGTACAACACTTTTAAAAATAATTGTAATAAATGAGTACAGATAATGATGATTTTGATATTGATATCGATGATGACGAATTGATAAAAATGCAATACAAACAAAAGGGAATTCAACACCCCACACAAACATCTCCGAATTCTCGTGTTATATATCAATCACCTATAAAATATCAACCAGAGAATAGTATATTATGTAAAATAGATTCTAAAATGAATGCTTTTAAGTCACAAATTAAATATGTAAATTCACTTTCTTCAGAAACTAAAAAAGCTATCCAATATTATACTGATGATGGTTACGATAAAATTAATAATTATCTTAGACATGGTGGTGAAAAATATATTCAACAGGTTTACAATAGTGTCAAATTGATAGATCAAGCATTTAAAAATGCACCACCTCTTACACAAGATGTTGTAACTTTTAGAGGTATTAAATCGTCATATGAAATTGAAAGCGAGTTTATAGAAAAAGCATATACATCAAGTACTGTAGACTTGTCTATTGCTCTAGAATTTAATAATAATAGTAAATGTTGCATCTTTAAAATTCACGTATCAAAAGGTACACGTGTACTACCACTTGTAGACTGTTCAGAAAATGCTTCTGAACTTGAAGTATTACTTCCAAGGAGTAGCAAGTTTAAAATTATATCAACAACATTTGATGAAACTAATAATAGAAATGTCATCAATTTAAAACAATCGGTGTAACTGTAACTAGTTTTTTTAAAATATCAATCATCATATTTTAAAAATCAAGGACTTCCACCACCTCCATAGTGATAATATTTGTTGTCATTTCCATATACAGAACAGGCCATGCCAAATCCATTTCCATATTTTTTATTAATTTCTTCAAACGATTTTTTACATTCATCTGAACTCTTTTTACCATACTGGCTGACCCATACAGGTTTCTTATTATCTATAAAATGTTTAATAAATTTGTCGTCCCATGATGGGTTTTCGTTGGCATCTAATTCTAATTGAAGTGCATCAAATTGAGTGTAATCACTAGAATTTTCGTTTTTAAACACACACTTCATTTTACGTTTGGGGTGATTATGAATATAATTACATAATCCACTTGTGTATTTTTTCATACCACTTGAAGTTAAATTAGTTTTATATTTTTTTGTATAATCTTCTTGATCAGCATCCATATTATCTAGTTCTATATAATCACAATTTAAATCGGCAAGTTTATCAATACGTTGTTTCATCAAATTTACAGTATTTGAAGTTGGATTTCCACTACTATCTCCTTTGATTACATATTCGTCTGTCCAATCAGTCATATGTTGTTCTACGTAATCAGTACCCTTTTTAAATTTTGAAAAATCTGGACGATTATCTTCAACTGTGCCCACACTCATATAACAACCAAGTTTGTTATTTTTAGCTTGAAGTTGTTTAACTCTTGTTATATCTAATTCATCTGGTTCAACTAAAATATAACATCCTTTAACATTCTTTTCTATATCTTCTATTTTATCCATTTTATCTTTATCTTCGTATGCAGCATTGTAATAACAATTTTGATTATAACCATCAGTAGGTGGTTTATTAGTAGGTGGTTTATTGGTAGGTGGTTTATTGGTAGGTGGTTTATCAGTTGGTGGTTTATTGGTAGGTGGTTTATTGGTAGGTGGTTTAT
>CXWK01011906.1_pt1 | contig 14457 bp, 16 predicted proteins | sample 590851 | NCBI WGS metagenome assembly CXWK01 (sample SAMEA3498364, study PRJEB10139) | wastewater metagenome | biome: wastewater treatment plant; material: activated sludge | place: Denmark | collected 2014-08-01 | reverse complement strand
GGCGTGGGCGACCGGACGAACGGCACGCCGCGCTACGTCAATAACGCCAACTGGTCGGACGGCACGGCGGCCTAGTACGGTTTGACCTCCTCATAGGCTACGGGGGCGGGCTAACCCCCGCCCCGTAGCGAAGGGAGTAACGATATGAGTGAGCCTATCACCTTGCACGATGGCGCGGGCAACACACTTACAGTGTACACCCGTAGCCAGGCCGAGGGGCTGCTAAGCGGCGGCCAGTGGTTCGCCACTGAGGCCGAGGCGCAAGGCTACACAGCCACGCCTCCAGCCCCGCCCGCGGCAAAACCTGCTGCCGCGCCGGTGGAGGATAAGCCAAAGCCGACGGCCGCCAAGAAGACGGAGCGCAAGCCGTGACAGTAACGTATGCGGCGGCCATGACCGACGACGTATCCCGCGTGCGTTTCTGGCTGCGGGACACGACGGCCGCGGCCGGGCCGCTGCCCGATGACGCCAATTTTGCCGACAGTGAGATAACGCAACTTATCGAGCTAGAGGGGAATTGGCAGCGGGCGGTGGCCGCCGGATTTGAGGCGCTGGCTTCGGCCTGGGCACGTCACCCCACTTTCAGTAGCGGTGACGTGTCCATTAACCGGAGCGACATTGCCGATAGTTACCGGGAGCAGGCCGAGACATGGCGGCGTCGTTATGGCGCAAGCGCGTCGGCATCGGCGGCCGTGGTTCAAGTCGGGTCATTTCAGCGGGTAGACGCCTACAGCGAGTTAAACCGTGGCAGTGAGTACGCTTGAGCTAAGCCAGATGAGGCATGACGTTCGCGACCTTACCGGCGTTGGCGGGCTAAGCGTGGCGCTTGTGTTGTATCGAAGCGGGGTCGCATTGGCGGCTCAGGCGGTACACCTCTATGCGCCGGGCGGGGCCAGCACGGCGACCGGGAGCGGCACAGAGGCGGCCCAGACGAATGTGCAAGTCGTCGGCGCGGTAGGAATGGACATCCGCGCCCGCGACCGGTTCAACCACAACGGGCAGGCGTACGAAGTTGTAGCCGTCATGCCGCAGCGGCAGATTGCTACCACGGCGACAGCGAGGCTTCTCCAATGAGCGCAGCGCGTATCGTCTGGAAGCGCGACCCGGAAGACCTGGCGCGGGCCATTGCCAAGACGGGCGAGCGGGTAAAGACCAACGCGCTTGTGCCGTATCTATCACGGCAGGCGGACACGCTCCGGGCGCAGATGAAACAGGACGCGCCGTGGGCCGACCGAACCGGCAAGGCGCGGCGCACGCTACTGGTCGAGGTCGAACAGGACGACAACCGTATCGCGCTTGTGTTCTCGCATGGCGTTGAGTATGGCAAGTATCTGGAGCTATCCAACGGCGGCCGATACGCCATCATCGGGCCGACTATCGTCAAAAGCGGGCCGATGCTCATGCGCGGCATGGCCGGTCTGATGGATCGTGTAGGTGACGTGAAATGAACGTTAAGACGGCCGTGGCCGACTTACTGGCGGGCGACGGGGCGCTTGTGGCCTTACTGCCCGGCGGTATCTACACCGGCCCGCAGATTGTGCCGGGCATGGCCGCGCCTAACCCATTTGACGATAACGGCTTTGTTCGGCCGTCGGCGCTGGTGAGGCTGGAGGCGACGGCGACCGACGGGCCGGGCGGCCACTTCGACCGGGCCTATGTGCTGGTCTACTTCTACGACACCGGCGGCTACACCGCGATCGACGCGGCCGTCGAGCGGGCGCGGGAAGTGCTGCACCGGCGCTATCTGGGCAACGGGGCTTATGAGGTGCGCCACACCGACGACGTACTAGAGCAATACGACGACGCGATTCTGGCATTTATGCACCGCAGCCGCTACGAAGTGGCGCGGTATCGAGGATAGAGAGATGGCAAGACAAGCAAAGACGGTTGAATTGGTAGTGGCCGGGGGGCTGGCCCCGGTGTACACGGCCGCCCACTCCGACGGCCACGCCGTGCCGTGGTCGAAGGACATGATCATCCACGTCAAGCAGACGACAGGGGCGCGGGTGCTGACCATCCCCGTAGGTGAGACGTTCGAGGGGCGCGTCATTACGTCCCGAACCGTCACCATCGCGGAGAACACCGAGAAGTTTATTGGCCCTTTTCAGACTCGCTATCAGCAGTCGGACGGCACGATCCATCTGGACTGGGACGCGACGACCAATACCACGTTTGCCGCTCTGCGGCTGGGAGTGGGTTAGATGGCTGACATGATTCGTATCGCAATGACGCCCGGCCCCTACCGGCGCGAGTTGGGTGACTACGTTTGGGACGAGGCCAATGGGTTTACCGCCGACGTGGACATTACCACGGCGGCCAACCTGCTAACCTACCCCGGCGGCGGCTACAGGCTGTCCACGCGCCCCAAACCGGCGGCCGTTAAGGCGCTGGCCGAGGCGATGGGGCTTGACCCCAAGAGTCTGGTACTGCCCGCCGAAGGCGAGACGACGGCCGCGCCGGTCGAACCGCAGCGCACCGTCGCCCAGATTGCGGGCGGCAAGTGGGCGCTGCAACTGACCGAACACGGCATTCACACGCCGGAGCAACTGGCGACGCTTGACGAGGCGGGGATGGAGAATCTAGCCGCCGCGTCGGGCGCAAGCCGCGAAGAAGTACGCGCCTGGGTGAAACAGGCTAAGAGCAAGGAGTAAGAGATGGCGAATAAAACCTATGGCATGTTCACCCGCGGCTTGCGTGACATCAAAATCACCAATGCGGCGGGGACGGTGCAGGAAGACCTCAACGCGGCGGTGACACTGACGTTCACCCCTACCACGTCAACGGCCGTCTTGCGCGGCGACGATGTGAAGAAGGTGGAGTACACCTCCGTTAGCGGCGGTGAGGCCACGTTGTCGGCTGGGGGCTACTCTTCGGCCGCCCTGGCGATTATGACCGGTGAAACACTGGTCATTGCCACCGCGTCGCCCAACGAGACGACCACGTTTGACATCAACGAGGGCGACGTATGGCCGTCGTTCAAGATTTACGGCATGGCCTACGACAAGAACGGCGGCGCGGTGCAAGTCCTGCTCGGCAATTGCACCGTGACGAGCTTTGGCGACTTCACCATGCAAGACGAAGAGTTCATGATGACGGGTATCACTGTCGGCGTATCGGCCGATAGCAATGGACGCATCGCCCGCATTATCCAGCAGGAAACCGCCGCCACTTTGCCGACGAGCTAAGCGAACACAGCGACAGGGCCGGGCAACCGGCCCTTTGCACATTGGGAGGATTTAATGAGTCAGCGACTAGCGGCGTGGAAGGCGCGGTTGCAGCCCCGCGAGTTGGAATTGTCCGGCGGGCTGACGGTGCTGATACGCCCGGTGGAATTGCAGAACCTCGTCATTAGCGGGGGTATCCCGCTAACACTCCTCAAGCAGATGCAGGCCGTCAAACCGCAGAAAGACGGAACCTACAGGGACGAAGACGCCGTTAAGCTGGCCGGGGCGATTGACGCCGTGGTACTGGCGGCCGTCGTTGACCCGAAGGTGACGAAGGCGGGCGACGACGACAGCATTGCCCTAGACGACATCCCCTACTCCGACCGGGTGCGTATCTTCGAGGAGGTCAATCGCCCGGCCGCGGCGTTGCAGTCCTTTCGTGGACAACCGAACGGAGATGCTGGCGCTGCATCTGGTGGCGAAGACCTACCACCGGCGGCCGAGTGAAATCATCGGCATTGTGGACGAATGGGCCGCCTATCAGTTCGACGTGGCCGTCCTGGTCGAAGGAACACTTGGCGAGCAGACGGACACCCACGCCGATACCCACGCCCTGCCGGTTAGCTTTGATTGGTCAGGAATAGCGACGTAACGATATGAGTATCGACCTCGGCAGCGCCTACGGAAAAATCGTCATTGACGCCTCTGGCGTCGACCAGGGCGCGAAAAAGGCTCAGTCGGCGCTATCGTCGTTTGGCAGCAGCGCTGCAAAAGCGATGGCCGGGCTAAGCCTGGCCGTTGGCGGCGTTGGCGTGGCGATGGCCGGTGTATCTAAAATCGCGGGTGACGCCTTCCGCACAATAGAGCGCGGCGCGGAACTGGACGCGGCCCGCGGCCGTTTTGACAAACTCTCTGCCAGTATCAACACAACCAGTGACTCGCTGCTAACCCGCCTCCGCGCCGCCACAAACGGCATGATGACCGACGCGGCGCTTATCGCGTCGGCCACCGACATCATGTCATTGGGGTTAGGAAAGACGGAAGACCAGACCGTTAGACTCGCCTCCGTTGTCGGCAAACTCGGCTGGGACATGCAGCAAGTCGTATTGACGATGGCGAACAACTCCAAGATGCGGCTCGACGCATTGGGGTTGTCCGTCGAAGATGTTGACGCTCGCGTTGCTAAGTTGCGCGAAACGGGCATGAGCCTGGATGAGGCTTTCGACCTGGCCGTAATTGAGGCGGGCGAAGCCAAGATTGAACTGCTGGGCGATTCCAGCCAGACCACAGCCGGGAAAATCAAACAGCTACAGGCGATGGTCGGCAATGTCCAGGACGCATTCGCGGCGGCGTTCTCCGATCAGGTTGTGGCGCAGATTGACGCCATTGGCGATAGCACGGAGCAGTTAGGCCAGGACTTAGAATACGCCGCGGTCGGCGCGGGCAAGCTGGCCGGTTCGTTGACAAAGCCGTTTTTCAATCTTGCCGTCGGTCTGGGCAAGATGGAAGAGGTGCGCGCATTAGGCCAGGAGTATCAGGCGCTAGGCGGCGATCTGAGCGAACTACAGCGCAAGTATCAGGCGCTATTCAGCGGCCGTCTGCGCGACGAAGAAGAGCAAGCGGCGGTTGAATCTCTACGCGCCGAAATTGAGGCACTGAAAGCAGCGGCGGCAAAACGAGAAGCGTACAACAAGATACTAGAGGCCGGGTCTGAGATTGAACAGAAGATGGCCGACGACGCCGACCGGCGGCGACGCAAAGAGGCCACGGCGACCGAAGAAACCACACGCGCTATCAAGGCGCTGTATGTTTCCCTAACCATTGGCGGGGAGCGGCTTAAGACGGCCGCCGACGCATCGGGGAAACTGTCAGCGGGTATGGACGGCATCACCGCCGCGGCGCGGCGGGCCAAAGACGAACTAACCGCAACCGAAGAGGCCGCAAGTCGGGCCGCCGCCGCATTCGGCGCGGTGCAAGCCGACTACACCACAGAGCTACCACAGGGCGATGAGCCACTTGTTACGCCAGAGCGGACAGTTAGCGTCGTTACTCAAATATCCGGCCCGACCGAGGCGCAGCGGCAGGCGGTGGTAGCGTATAACAACGAACTAGAGAAGCTGCGCGAACGGTATACCGAACTAACAACCGGCATCGGCACGTATGGCATGGAACAGGGCGAGCTGGACGAGGCCATTGCCGAGACGGCCGGTGAGATTGCCAACTACGAAGGGTTGCTTGCCAATATCCCGCCCGCGGTTAATGACGTGTCTACTAGCCAGCAGGGGCTAAAGGTCAACGTTGACGCGGTTAAGCAGGGCATCTACGACCAGTTAGTAGAGATGCAGGCCGCGCCGGAGATTATCGCCGCTTACGCTGCGGCGACGGGCATTATGACCGACGCCCAGGCCAAAGCCGTGCTACAGGCGGCGGCGGTCAAGGTCAAGATTGATGAACTGGCTACGTCCATCGCCGCCGGTATGCCGATTGAAAAAGCGATGGCCGACCTTGACGCCTTCATCCTGAAAATGGAGCAAGGCGTACAACCGGCGGCCGAGGCCATGTCCACGACTGTCCCGCAGGACGTTACCGACATGGGTCTGGCAATGTGGGACGAGGCCATAACCGCCGGTGAAAATGTGCCAACGGGTGTGGCCCAGGGCATCAACGACAGTCTAGAGACGGCGACAACGGCCGCCACTGACGCCGCCGACGCCATTACCAACGCCGTGCGCAGCGCCCACGGCATTGAGTCGCCGTCTAGCGTCTTTGCTGAAATCGGCGGGCAAGACATCGCCGGGTTTATCGAAGGGGTGGAATCGGCGCAGGGCGACGCGGTGGCCGCGATGGAAGCGGTGGGGCAGGCTACGGTTGACGCCTGGGACGAGACCATCGCCGCGGCCGACGGCATCGGCACGGCCATCATGGACGGCGTGATCGCCGGGGTGGAGGCCAAGCGCGGCGAACTGGTAGCCAAGATGCAGGAAATCGCCCGCGAAGCCTACGCCGCGGCAATGACCGAGATCAACGCCCATTCGCCGTCGCGTCTTTTTATGCAGATGGGCGAAGCGATCATCACCGGCGTTATCGCCGGTCTGGACGCCACGAAAGATACGCTCTACGGCAAGTTGACCGACATCGCCTCGACGCTCTACGGCATCGGCAACAAAGTCTTTGGCCTGCAAGCCGATGCGCTAGAGCGGAACATAGACGCCACCACCGACCAGATGACGGCCGCCTTTGATTCTCTGCGCGGTACGTTTGGCGATAACGTGGTCGATAACCTGTTAAGGATGTCGGAGAGCGACCGGGCCTACTTTGTCGCGTTTCTCAAAGGCTCTTCGGCTTACCAGAACAACGTTGAGGTGCAACGGAACCTCGACGAGGCTATCCGGCTCGCCAACGAGCGCAACGGTCTTGAGGCTGAATACATCCGGCAGCAGGAGGAGTTGGCCGCGCTGGAAGAGCAGCGGGGGCGTCTGGACTTCCTGCAAACCCAGGTCGAGCTGCTGGACCTCATCCGCGAGAACAACCTGTCGGCCAACATCCTTGACGGCCTGACGCTGGGGCTGGACGCGTCGATGACCGACATTTTGGCGGCCATGACCGAGGCGACGCGGCAACTGATTGAGCGGGCCAACGACGAATTGCAGATCGCCTCCCCGTCGGCCGTCTTCCGGCGCATTGGTGAGCGGGTGATGGAAGGGCTGGCCGACGGCCTGGCCCACACCCGCGACGTGCAGCGCCGCATGGGAGCCGCGATGGACGGCATGGTCGGGTTGGGTATGGCCGACACCCGCGCCTTGCAGGGCCGCTTGCAAGCCGGGCTAAACCAGGCCATTCGCGTGGACGCTCGCGGTATCAACCCGACGCAGAGCGTCAACATTTACGGCGGCTACAACGTGGCACTGGAAGGACGGCCGTCAACCGACCCGCTGCGTGAGTTGTACTTCGCCGGGCTGGGATACCAGAGGGGCTAATGTCACATACAACCAACGTCATTAGCGTGGGCAACATCAACGTTGAATCAGGCAGCGGTTATTTCGCCACGCTGGATCAGTCATTCCTTCAGCCGGAGAATACCATTTCGCGGGTGGAGCGGGACGTAGACGCGCCGGTTGTGACCAACGTGGCGCTGGGGTTGCACGTCTACTATCTGAAGGTGCTGGTACTGGAAACGGCCGCCGATGACCTTGACGCCCGGCGGCGGGCGATTCTGCGCGAGTTCGACACGACGCGGGGGCCGGTGACGGTGGTCGTCGAAAACGCCACGGGCACGGCGCGGCAGCGCTATATGCAGTTCGTCGTTCGCAAAGTGGATCAGGTGGTCGAACAGATGGGGCGGGGTTTCCTTGCCGCGCTGGAGGCCACCGACGAAGTACGCTGGCGTTCGACGCTGGAAGAGGAAGAGGTCTGGACGGTCAATGCGTCGGGCACGCGCTCGCTGACCGTGGCCGGTGACCTGGACGTGTACCCGGTCTATACCCTGACACCCAATAGCGCCAAGGCAACGCCCAACTGGCCCTATATCCGCATGATCCTTATTGAGTGGCGCAGTCCCTACGGCGGCTCGCACCCCATCGACGTGACCGGCGGCGGGCTGGACACCGACGCGCTGCTGACGGCCGAGAAGATTACCGACGAGTCGAACATCGCCGTAAAGATGAACGGCGTCTTAAAGCGCCACTTCTACGGCAACGACAGTTACGACTTCGGCACGACGCAGACGCGCATCTGGATCGATATGGAGTTCCGCCCGGCCGTCTTTCCCGTTACGGCTGGCTATATCTTCTCTACCTCTACCACGTGGCGGGTGGACAACGACTTCGGGCTGCCGCCATCGGGCACGCTTCAGGTGGGCGACGAGATTGTGACTTACACCGGCCGCGCTCCCGGCTATCTCTACGGCGTGGCCCGCGGGCAGTACGGGACGACGGCCGCCGCCCATTACGCGGCCGAGCTTATCACCTACTATCAGGGCGTGGGCTGGCTCGTCTATGGCCCGGACGCGGTGACGCCGGAAAACCTGAAGAGCGACGCTTACCGGACGGCGCAGGAACCGATGATGCTACAGGCGGCCGTGTCCAGTAGCAACGCTATCTGGCAATATCAGATGTTCGGCTGGCATGACCGGCCCAAGAGTTGGGGCTATGCGTCTTACCTCAACAACCTCGGCTTTGTCGATGAGTCGGACGTGTACGGCGCATATGACGCGCCGTGGGTCGAACCGTGGAATGCGCTAGGGTTTAAGGCGGGCTGGACATCGCTTAGTCTTTACTCACAGCGGTTCGCCATTCCGGTGAAATCGCTACGGGTACAGGGGCGGCGCATGATCCGCGTCTCCCCGGCCGCCGCGCCCAACGCGCCGACCCTGACGGTGCTGAGCGAAGACCAGCGGCAGCGCAAGGTGGTCTGGGCGGCCACGGAGGGAGCCGGGCGGGATACGAACATGTGGTTCGACGTGGACACCGACGACTTTCGGCCGTTCGGCTACTCTGAGGAGATCGGCTTCAACCGCGTGCATTGGGGCGTCTCGCAAGCCTCTCACCTACAGGCCGATATTCAGGTAATGTACGTCCGTTTTGACGACAACTACCTGCCCAACGTCACCCTGTCGGCTGAGATGACTGAATACGACCTCGATTTGACGCTAGAGAACACCACCACCGGCGAAAGCCTGACAGTGCAGATGCCTAACCTGTCGCCCGATGAAAGCCTGGTGATCGATTCTCAATGGCAAACCGTGACCTACACGAGGGACGGCTCAAACCAGTATGGCACGGTGCGACGGGACAGGCCGCGGCCGAAGTTCCTAAAGCTCGTGCCGGGCGTTAACAATTTTCAGATTACCGAAGCGGGCATGGGTGAACTGGAGATCAAGGTGACTTACCGGCCGCGCTGGTACGCCTAAGGGACGACATGACAACACTAACCATTAACCCGTCCGCTTCATCTCATGACGCCTGGGAAAACAACCTGGGCGCGGTGACTCTCACGGACGAGATCAGGCTCACGGCCGCCACGGCGTGGGGCGGGCTATTCCTGCCCAACGTGACGATTCCGGCCGGTTCAACCATCAACGGCGCCACATGGTTCTATGAGGCGTCGGCCACGACCCACGACGACCCGGCGTTCACGCTGTACGCGCAGGCCATTGATAGCGCGGCGGCGTTCACAACGACAACCAGCGATATCAGCAGCCGCTCGCGCACCACGGCCAATGTCAGCGACAGCGCGACCGGCATCGGCAACACGGCCTACAGGAGCCTCACGATTACGACGCTTATTGCTGAAGTGGCCGGGCGGGGCGGGTGGGTGAGCGGCAACAACATGGCGCTGATTATTGACGCGACTACAGGCATCGACCTGTGGATTAGGTCGTATGACAGCGGCGGTCACGTTTGGTACGTGGAGATCGATTACACCGCGCCCGGCAGCGGCGGGCCGGTGAAGATGCATCACTATAGCATGATGAGCCAGTAATAAGCGGGGTAAGCGATGATTTTTGTAAAACAGTCAACAGCGGTCGATGTGGTCATTGGGCCGTTCGTGGATGACACCGACGGCAAGACGGCCGAGACGGGCCTCACTGTCTCGCAGGGCGACTGCCAGTTATCGAAGAACGCGGGCGCGGTGGCCCAGAAGAACGACGCGACGGCCGCGTCGCACCTCGGCGGCGGGCATTACAAAGTGCCGTTGAATACGACGGACACCAACACGCTCGGCCGTCTGCGCCTCTACGTCAACGAGAGCGGGGCGCTGCCGGTCTGGCTGGACATGATGGTTATGCCCGCCAATGTCTGGGATAGCCTGTTTTCATCCGACCTGTTGCAAGTGGACTTGACGCAGATCGGGGGGGCGGCGGTGAGCACCTCGACCGCTCAGCTAGGCGTCAACGCGGTGCAGGCGGGCGGCACGGCCTGGGGCAGTGGCGCGGTTACGGCCGCCTCCATTGCATCTGGGGCCATTACAAACGCCAAGTTTGCATCGGGGGCCATCGACGCGACGGCCGTCGCAACGGGGGCTATCACGAGTGCCAAGTTCGCCGCCGGGGCCATCGACGCAACGGCCATTGCCGACAACGCCATCGACGCCGGGGCCATCGCTACCGGGGCGATCACAAGCGCCAAGCTGGCGAGCGGCGCGATTACCGCCGCGGCCCTGGCGACCGACGCCGTAGATGAGATCGTTGACGCCGTGTGGGATGAGGACATGGTAGGTCACACCACGGCGGGCACAACGGGCGAGCTGCTGGAATTGGGCACGGTGGACTGGACGGCCGAGATTGCCGACGCCGTATGGGACGAGCTGCTGGCCGGGCACACCACCACCGGTAGCGCGGGCGAAGGGTTGACCGACGCGGCGGCGGGCGGCGGCGGCGGGAGTGGCGACGTTACCTCTATCGACGGTTCGACCACGGCGGCCGATAACCTGAGAAAGTGGTTTGACGGCACAGGCTACAGCGGCCCAAACAACAGTATTGGAGAAGTGGGGGAGGTGCTACAGACGGTCACGGCCGACATCGTTAAGTTGGGCGGCAGCGCGACAGACCTACAACTGTTTGTCTATCTGCTGACCGGCATTGTCCACTCGGTCGTCGCGGCCGGCACGAACACGACAACGGTTGTGACCACCGCCCTGCCCAGCAGCGTCTCCAACTTTTACGTCGGCAAGACGTTTGTTGCCATTTCCGGCGCGAACGCCAAGCAGGGCGGCAAGCTAGTGACGGCCTACGACGGGGCGACTAAGCGGCTGACCATCGAGGCATTGACCGCGCCGATGACGGCTCTAGACCAATTCTATTTGGTTGGATAACTCATGGCCTACTCTGCCGGATTCTGGACGTATCGACGGGCGGGCAGCCCAGCGCTGCCTGCGCCGCCGCCGGTGTTCATCGCGCCGTCGTCGCTGACCCCTGCGTCCTACATTCTCTACGTGGCCGACGCCTCTGGAACCATCATCGGCGAAATGGCGGGGGCGCTGGAAAGTGTGTCCTGGGCGACCGACGGCTACGGCATGGCGACGCTCGTCCTGCCGCTGTCGGCCGCGCTGGCCTATGGGCCGCTATTGGAGTTCGGTAACCAGGTGCTCATCGAGTTCTCCGGCGGGCTGCCGCTGTGGGGCGGGTTCGTCGACGTGCCCCGCGAGACGACGCTAGGCCGGATGCGCCTCCAGATGTATGAGGCGGGCTATCTGCTGACAGAGCGCCTAACCGAAGCGCAGGCGGTCTACCTGGGTAGCGAGGCGCGGCCGGCTACGGTGATTCTGGCCGACCTGGCGCGGCGGGCGGCGCTTGACGTGGGGATTGAGATTGTGACGCGGGAAGAGGCCGCGCCGGTGGAGGCGGAATTCCATTACGACACACTGGCGACGGCCGCCGAACGGCTGCGCGGGCTGGACGCCGGATTGCACTACTTTGTGCGCCCCCACCCGCCAACGGGCGGCCGCATCGCTTTCGATCTCGTCATCTTCCGCGACATGATCGTTGACGCCACGGAGCGGGCGGTACTGATCCAGGGCCATAACCTGGTGCAATGGTCGGTCTTGGAGCAAGGGCCGATTTACAACGAAGTGCTTGTCGGAGTGGGCGACTTCCTGAACCCCGCCGCGCTGGATGGGATTGGCGACGGCTATACAGAGCTATACACGGCCGTTGACGCGGCCAGTCAACGACGCTACGGGCGGCGGCAACACCTCATTACGCTGCCTGAAGTGGAAGGTGAGAGCGGGCCGGGCCGGGCGCGGGCGGCGGCGCAGGCCAAGCTGTCGGCCTACAGCAAGCCGCGCCTACGGGTGCGCGGCGCGGCGCTGAACATGACGCCGGGTCTTTTCCGAGAGTACGGCATCGGTACGCGGGTGCGGATCGAGGCATCGACGCCGATGGCGACCAGCGAGGAGCTAGTCGTTATCGGCATGAGTTACCAGCCGGGCACGGGCACGCTGTCGCTCGTATTCGACGACGGCGGCAGCATCGAGGGGTAAGAGCATGAGCAGTGGATACTACGCCGAGAACCTGTTGACCGAACTGGCCGAGCTTCGGGCGCGGGTGGCATCACTGGAGAAGGCGCTACCGGCGGCGCGTATGAGCGGCGCGGGCGTGGGCGGGCTGGGGTCGCGACTGGCGGCGGGCATCAGCGGCGAAACGCCGACGGGCGCATTGCCGCAGGCCGGGGACATTCCGCCGGTGTACTTCATCGAGGTCGATACTCGCGACATCTATCAGGGCGTGGTGCGGATTAGCAACGGCAAGCCGCGCTTTTACCTACAGCGCATCGGCCGCAGCCGGGAGGAGTAGATGACGAACTACTACGTTCACAAGGGGGTCGGAAGCGACTCCAACAATGGCCTGAGCTGGGCCAATGCGTGGTCGTCCCTCGGCAAGGCACAGGCCGTGGCCGGGACAAACGCGACAGTCTACGTCCGCGCCGGGGCGACGCCATACTATGAGCAGTTGCGCATTAACAAGGCCGGGCAGTCCTACATTGCCGACACGGGCCACCAGCCGGTGATTGACGGCAAATACCATGACGGACTTAGCGACAAAAATCTATCTAACAAACCGGCGGGGACGTATGTCATTCAGAAAATGTCGAAAAACGACTACCCGTCGCTGGTGAGCCTATCAGCCGATGATACGATGCTCGACGGGTTCAAGGTCTGCAACGCCGCCGGGCGCGGCATTCTGGCGACGAAATCGCGCTGCATCATCCGCAACTGCCGCGTGGACTGGACTTACACCTCGTCGGTCATGATCAACAGCGGCGGCGGGCAAGCCGATTGCACCGGCGTGCTGGTAGAGGACACAGAGATTACACGCGGTTCCGTGGCGGTCTACGCTCCGCTAGATGAAGACGTTTGGGGGCGGCCGTATGACGTGATCTGCGCCGCCAAAAATACACAGGACACGACGTTTCGCCGGGTGAAAGTTCATCACTCCCACGCTGAGGGCATCGTTGCCGGGCGTGGCACGATTGGCACGATCATCGAGTACTGCCAGGCGTGGAATAACGAGCACATGAACTTTTATATTAACAACGCCAACCGCCCGACGCTGCGATTCTGCTATGCGTTTTCGACCGGTCACCCGGAGGTGCTGCGGAAGGACGCCCACGCCTCGGAGCCGCTGGTTATCTCTGAGGAGGAGCTAAACGCGACCGGGCTGCCGGCGGGGTTTGCTCGCGACATTTCAGTCTACGGTAATGTGTTCGTCGGCGGCCGGTGGACGGCAACACTAGCCCGCATGGGGTCGAACCAGGATTCGCAGCTCATCAATGCCTACATCGGCTACAACACGTTCATCGGTCTACCCGGCGTCACCCAGGCGGTGCTGGAGGGTGGCACCAAGACGACGCACACCGCGTCCGTTTTTGAGAACAACGTCATCTATGCGCCGCAGGGGGTGGGGATTAAGAACCGGGCGACCGACCCCATGTCTGGACTAAAGGCGCGGAATAACGTCATCTACCGGCCGGGCGGCGTGGGCGATTTACCTAACTGGCTGGCCCAGGGCGCGATTCTGGCCGACCCGAAGATACAGAACCCGGCGGCCGTCATCATCGACAATGGCGGCGTGCTGGACGACCCGCCCGACGGCGGCGACAACTTTAGCGTCAATAACTACAAGCTGACCGGCAGTAGCCCGGCCATTGGCGCGGCGGCGACGAGCTACCCGTTTAATAGCCACCCCGGCGTGGCGCTGGCCCGGACAAAGGACTATTTTGGCGCGACGCGGGCCGCGCCGGATTGCGGCTTTCATGAGTTCGGCGGCGCGGCGACAGATTCCGTCGTGGCCGCCTTCACCCGCTCACCCGCCGCGACTTCTGTCACCACCGATACGGCCGTAACGTTCACCGACACGTCGTTCACCACAGGCACGGCCACCTTGACCGGGCGGACGTGGACGGTGAAGAAAGCCGGGGTGACCGTGGCGACCTCCACCGCTTCGCCCTACAGCTACACGTTCGCCACTACCGGCAGTTATACCGTCGAATTGGCGGTGACGGCGACGGGCGGATTGTCGGACACCGAGACAGTCGCCTACACGGTGACGGCGGCCGGTGGCGGGGTGACGGTGACGGCCGCTTTCACCGTCGCGCCGTCGCAGACGACACTCCCCCAGGGCACGACGGTCATCTTCACCGACCAGTCCACCGCTCAGAACAGCAGCATCGCCACGCGATTGTGGGAGGTGCTGCCGCTGCCGTCGGGCGCGGCCGTGGCGACGGGGAGCGGTACGACATTCGATTATAACTTCCCCACGGCGGGCGACTGGCGAGTGCGCCTGACGGCGACCGAG
>CXWK01006139.1_pt1 | contig 14458 bp, 10 predicted proteins | sample 590851 | NCBI WGS metagenome assembly CXWK01 (sample SAMEA3498364, study PRJEB10139) | wastewater metagenome | biome: wastewater treatment plant; material: activated sludge | place: Denmark | collected 2014-08-01 | reverse complement strand
GTCGCTGCTGGCCTGGGAGCGCGGCGGCATGTCGCCTGCGCTCATGCCTGGCGCGGTGCCGCTCGAAAGCCAGGCGCTGGTGGCGTTGCCAGGCGGCCGGCGACGCAGGCTCTCGGCGCGGCTGGCCTGCTGGGCCGGAGACGACGGCCGGCGCCGTGTCATGGCGGTGGTGCAGGACCGCAGCGCCGAGGACGAACTCGACCTGGCGCAGCTGGAAATGGGCATGCTCATGGACACGGCCAGCGTCGGCGTGGCCACCTACGATCCCGCGCACGGCTGGCTGGCACCGGGCGCGGCGGGGGGTGCGCGCGCGCGCGGCGACGACGGCGGCGAGGCGCGCGGCTCGAGTGCCTTGCTGGGCGTCGGCCGCGAACTGGTGCAGCCCGGCTCGCTGCCCGAGTTCGAGCGCCTGCAGCGCGCGCTGCGCGCCGGCCAACGTACGGAGGTGCGTTATGCCGTGCGCCACCCCGAGCTCGGCGAGCGCTGGCTGCTCACACGCGTGGAACCGGGGGCGCTGGCCGGCGGCCGCGCCACCACGTCGGTGGTCACGCTCGACGTCACCGAGCAGGAATCGGCGCAGCGGCGCAACGAGCAGCTGCTGCGCGAGCTGACAACCATCCTGGACAGCTCCACGGCCGGCATCGCCTACCTGCGCGGGCCGCTGCTGGTGCGCTGCAACCGCCGCTTCGAGCGCATGCTGGGCCTGGACCCCGGCGCCGCCGCCGGTGCTTCGCTGGAAGAGATCTTCGGCCGCAGCTTCGGGCCGCTGGGCAGGGCGCGCGAGGCCCTGGAGGCACTGGCGCAAGGGCAGCCCTTCGACGCCGAACTGCCGCTGGCGCAGGCCGGCAGCGCCGCGCTGTGGTATTCACTTTCGGTGCGCCGTGCGCGCGCCGAGGGCGGCCCCACCGAGGCCGTGGCCGTGCTCACCGACATCACGCGGTTGAAGATGCAGCAGGCCGAACTGGAAAAGCTGCTGCGCGACCGTGAACTGATGTTCAGCCTGTCCGACGTCGGCATCGTCTACCAGCGCGGCGCGCGCATCGAACGCGCCAACCAGGCCATGGCCGTGCTGACCGGCTATTCGGCGCCGGAGCTCAATACGCTGGACGCCGCCGAGCTGTACGAAGACACCCGCACCTGCGTCGACTTCGAGGCGCAGGTGGCGCAGGGCCTGCGCGAACACGGCCGCTACGGCGGCGAGCGGCTGCTGCGCCGCCGCGACGGCCGCCTGACCTGGGTGCAGGTGACGGTGCGCCGCGTGGACGACCAGGGTGACCACGGTGACAACGGCGACAGGGGCGAAGACGGCGACGACCCCGGCCTGATCTGTTCCTTCGTCGACGTCGACGAACGGCACCTCGCGCGCGAGTCGCTGGCCGTACAGGCCGAGCGCACGCGTGNNCTCCGCTGGCCGCACAGGCCGAGCGCACGCGTGCCATCCTCAACTCGGTGCTGGTGGGCATCGTCACGGTGTCCGAACGCGGCATCGAATGGATGAACCGCTCGGCGCGCCGCATGTTCGGCGGCGAACTGGCCGACTTCGTCGGCGAGCCGATCAGCATCGTGGCCACGCCCGAGCTCGACCACCCGCTGCGCAGCGCCGACCACCTGCACCGGCTGCAGGACGGGCAGGCCGAAACCTTCGAATGCCGGCTCAAGGGCCGCGACGGGCGCGAATTCTGGGTCGTGGGCAATGCCGTCATGACGCGCCAGGGGGCCGGTGGCGGCGGGCGCGAATTGACGATCGCGCTGCTGGACATCGAGCGCCGGCGCCAGGCCGAAGTGAGCATCGCGCAGGCGCAGGCCTCGCTGCAGCGCGTCATCGAAACCGCGCCGCTGGCGATCGCGCTGTTCGACGGCCACAGCCTGCGCGTGAACCAGCTCAATCAGACGGCGGCCACCTTCTTCGGCCAGCCGCTGCAGCAGGTGCTGGGTCGCGCGCCCGAGGACTGCTGCCCGCCGGCCATGGCGGTGGCGCTGCGCGAATGGCTGCGCGCTGCGGCTACCGCAGGCCAGGCCAGCCAGCACGAATGGCGCGGGGCGGAGCAGGAGCGAGCCGAAGGGGCGCGGGTCTGGGACTGCCGCATCGCCCCGTTGGACGAAGGCGACGTCGGTGCCGCGCAACTGCTGCTGGTGGCCAGCGACGTGACCGGGCAGCGGGCCGCGGAGCGCGCCCGGCTGCAGGCCGCCATCGCGCAACGCGAGGTGCTCGTGCGCGAAGTTCACCACCGCATCAAGAACAACCTGCAAGGCGTGGCCGGGCTGCTGCAGCAGAACGCGGCGCGCCACCCCGAGCTCTCGGCCGTCCTCTCCGAAGCGGTGGGTCAGGTACAGGCCATCGCCCAGGTCTACGGCCTGCAGGTGGGTGCCAGCGGGCCGCTCGAGGTGGCCGGGCTGTTGCGTGCCATTGCCTCTTCTGTGCAGCGCACTTTCGGCCGCGCGATCGGGGTGGAGGTGGCCGGCGCGGTGCCGCAGCTGCTGCCCGAGGCCGAGGCCATACCGGTGGCGCTGACGGTGAACGAACTGCTCACCAACGCCATCAAGCACAGCGCTGGGGGCGACGTCTCCTGCCGTCTCACGGTGCACGGCGACGACGTGTGCATCCGCATCGCCAGCGCCGGCACCTTGCCCGCGGGTTTCGACCTCGCGCAGGTGCGCGGCGGCGTCTCCGGGCTGGGCCTGGTTCGTGCCCTGCTGCCGCGGCGCAGCAGCCGCCTGACGCTGCTTCAGCAAGGCACCGAGGTGGTGGCCGAGGTCGAACTACGCCCGCCAAGCGTACAGCTGCCGAGCGCGACCGCCCCGACCGCGGCGGCCGTTCGGACCGCTTAGGCCACAATCCTGGGCATGGCACAAGCTGGCGCGTGCAAGGGCAGGATCCTGGTCGTCGACGACGACAGGCTGGTGCTCGCCACCGTCACGCATGGCCTGTCACAGGCCGGCTACGAGGTCATCGACGCCGACAACGGCGACGACGCCATCCTGCTCGCGCGCGAACACCGGCCGGCGCTGGCGCTGCTGGACATCCGCATGGAAGGCAAGAGCGGTTTCGACGTGGCGCAGACCTTGCGCGACGCCTACCGCATCCCCTTCATGTTCCTCTCGGCCTTTTCCGACGAGGCCACGCTGGCGCAGGTCAAGGCGCTGGGTGCGCTGGCCTACCTGATCAAGCCGCTGGACGTGGGGCAGATCGTGCCCAGCGTCGAGGCCGCCTTCGCGCGGCTGCGCAGTGCCGAAGCGGCGGCGCCGCAGCCGCCCGCCACCGCGGCGGTCCTGGCCGACCCGCTGCCGCTGGCCGTGGGCGTGCTGATGCACCGCCATTCGCTGAGCCGGGCCCAGGCCTGGCAGCGGCTGCAGCGGCTGGCGCAGGAGCAGGAATTGCCGCTGGCGGAACAGGCCCAGCGCCTGCTGACGGCGGTGGAAGAACTGGCGCGCACGGCGGCCTGATGGTCGGTGCCGCGCCCGCGCTCCCAGCGTGGCCGGGCGCCTTCCGCTGCCTAGAGCTTGTGAAGGTATGAGTCGCACCCGCTCAGCCCAGCGTGAAGAAGAACGCCGCGCCACGGCCGGGCTCGGCTTCGGCCCAGATCTCGCCGCCATGCCGGCGCACGATGCGGCGCACCGACGCCAGTCCGACACCGTGGCCCGGAAAGTCGCTGGCGCTGTGCAGGCGCTGGAACAGGCCGAACAGCCGCTCGGCCGAGCGCATGTCGAAGCCGGCGCCGTTGTCGCGCACCTCGAAGACGGTGCGTTCATCCTGCGGCAGGCGACGCAAGCTGATGCGCGCCGGCTCGCGCTGCGCGCTGTATTTCCAGGCATTGCCGAGCAGGTTCTCGAGCAACTGGCGCAGCAGGGTCGGGTCGCCCTGGGCCGCCAGGCCGGGTTCGATCTCGATCTCGGCCACGCGAGCGGGCGTGCCGCGGCGCAGGTCCTCGACCACCCAGCCAGCCAGTTGCGACAGGTTCACCGGCTGCCGCTCCAGTGGCTGCGTGGACAGCCGGGCCAGCGTGAGCAGCGCGTCGATCATCAGGTTCATGCGCGCCGCCGCACCCAGCACGCGGTCGAGGTGGTCGTTGCCGACACGGTCGAGCAGTCGGCCGTAGTCCTCCTTGACGATGCGCGCAAAGCCTTCCACCACCCGGNNCCTTCCACCACCCGGATCGGTGCGCGCAGGTCGTGGGTGACCGTGAAGCTGAAAGAGTCGCCTTCGCTGGGCTGTGGTGGTGCCGCCGCGCCGGCGGGCAAGGTGGCCGGGCGAACCAGCAACAGGTACCGGCTGTCGGCGGGCGGGCCGGCCAGTGCGCACACCTGCCAGCCCTCGACGTCGACAGAGTCGCCTGCGGCCAAGTCGTTGCAGGCCGACCGCACGGGCAAGGGCAGGCTGGCCCATGCGGCGTCGCCGGTGGCCGCGCGGCCGGGCCACAGCGCCAGCGCGGCGGCGTTGGCGTGCCGCAATTGCCAGGACTGGCCCGTGAGGTGCAGCACCAGCGCCGGTTCGGCGTGGGCCGCGAGCACGGGGCCCAGGGCCGCAGCGTCTGCGCGCAGGCTGTCGGAGGGGTCGGTGGGCCGGGCGCGGCCGGCAAAGCCGGCAAAGCCGCCCACGTCGTCGTGGCGCGGCGCGCCGCGAAGTTCCCATCCGACGCTGCCTTCGACGGGTGCGGCTGCGTGCAGGCGCAGGCCAGCAAAGGGCTGCCGCGCTTGCAGCATCGCCACCAGCTCCGGCGGCGCCGTGCCGGCGTCGAACAGGCCGGTGGGGGCCTGACGTGGCAGTTCACCCGGGCCACGCCAGGCCAGCAGGCGGTCCGAGGCGTCGGTTTCCCAGGTCCAGTCGGCCTCCAGCTGGCCCCACAACTGCCGCTCTGCGCGGCCGCGTTGCAGCTCCGCCGCTGCCGTGCTGCGGCCCTGGCGCGACCGCCAGGCGCCGAGCAGGAAGCCGGCACCCGCCGCCAAGGCGATGGCCAGCACGATGGGGATCCAGGCACCGACGGCCGGCGCTTCGACGCAGCCCCCCAGGGTCAGAGCGATCGCGGCCGTGACCACCCAACCGGCAGCGCTGCGTGGGCCATCCGGGCTCGACTCTCGCATGCGCGGCATTGTACGAAGCGTGGCCGCGGCGCCGGCTCAAGTTCGGGTCGGTGCCGCCGAAAGTCCGGTGGGGTGCGGGGGAGAACCGTGCCCGGTGGCCGCTTGCGCGGCTCCAGTCCCACCGTCACCCTGCAGGAGACCGCGATGTCCGCGCCCCACGAAGCTCCGTTGTTCCACCGCTTGACGGGCGCCGGCGTCTTTCGCATGCTGCACGGTTGGCGCACGCCAACGCCGCGGCCCGGTTCTTGACGGGCCGCGCGACGCCACAGCTTGGTTTCATGACCCTCGAGTCTTCCGGTCCTGACGCGCCTCACGGCGGCAACGCACCGCTGGCCACGCTGGACGCGGCAGCGCTCGCGCGCCTGCGCGAGCTCGACCCCGACGGCCGCCATGGCGTGCTCACCCGCGTGCTGGCTGCCTTCGAGACCTCGCTGGCGCGCATGCTGGTGCAGCTGCGCGCCGAGCTCGACGCCGGCGACCCCGGCGTCGTGGCCGGCGTGGCGCACACGCTGAAATCTTCCTCCGCCAGCGTCGGCGCGCTGGCCCTGGCGGCCTCCTGCGCCGCGGTCGAGCGCCGCCTGCGCAGCGGCGCGCCCGGCGATCTGCACGCCGACGTCGAGCGCCTGGTGAGCGACGGCGAAGCCGCGCTGCGCGCGGTTGGGGCTATGCTGCGGCCCTGAACTGCGCAATGCCGATGACGCCAGCCCACCCCTACGCCGACGCCGGCCTGCAAGTCCAGCCCGAAGTGCTGCTCGTCGACGACGACGAGGTCAACCTGCTGCTCACGGAGCTGGCGCTGCGCGAACGCGGGTTCAGGATCGCCGGCGCCTCCAGCGGCGAGCAGGCGCTGGCCTTGCTGCGCGACTGGACGCCCGACATCGTGGTGCTCGACGCGCTGATGCCCGGCATGGACGGCTTCGACACCTGCCGCGCGCTGCGCCGGCTGCCGGGCCACGAGAACGTGCCGGTGCTGATGCTCACCGGGCTGGACGACGACGCTTCCATCACGCGCGCCTACCAGGCCGGCGCCACCGACTTCTTCGTCAAGGCCACGCAGTGGGGGTTGCTGGCCGGGCGGCTGCACTACCTGCTCCGCGCTTCGCGCACGCGCATCGAGCTGGAGCGCAGCAAGTTCAAGCTGGCGCGCGCGCAGGACCTGGCTCGCATGGGCAGCTTCGACTGGTGGCGCAGCGAGCGCGGCGATGCCGCGGGCCTGGTGATGTCGCCCGAGGCGCTGCGCGTGTTCGGCTACGGCCCGCACGAAGCGGTGGGCCTGCGCACGCTTCTGCGCATGGTGCCGCACGACGACCGCCGCGGCTTCCTGCGCCTGCTGCACGAGGCGCTGCGCCACGCCTCGGTGGTGGCCACCGACGTGCCGATCGTGCTGCTCGACGGCCGCCAGCGCATCATCCACGTGGAGGCCGAGCCGGAGTTCAACGAACACGGCCACGGCGTCGGCTACGCCGGCATCGTGCAGGACGTGACCGACCGCCGCGTGGCCGAGGACAAGATCCGCCAGCTGGCGAATTTCGACGCCCTCACCGGCCTGCCCAACCGCCGCCAGCTCATCTGGCGCGCCGAGCGTGCGCTGGAGCAGGCGCGCCGCATGGGCCACCAGTTCGCGCTGCTGCTGATCGACCTGGACCGCTTCAAGATCATCAACGACACGCTGGGCCATGGTGCCGGCGACGAGGCGCTGGTCGAGGTGGGCCGCCGGCTGCGCGCCTGCGTGCGCCACAGCGAACAGGTCATGGAAGGCGCGCTGGAAGCCGCCGGCGTGCGTTCGCACCGTTCACTGGAAGCCGTGGGCCGCCTCGGCGGCGACGAATTCGTCGCCCTGCTGCCCGAAGTGGCCGCCGAGGAAGATGCCGAGCGCGTGGCCCAGCGCGTGCTGGAGACGCTGCGCGAGCCCATCTTCGTGGGCGGGCAGGAATGTTTCGTCACCGCCAGCGTGGGCGTGGCGCTGTATCCGCGCGACGGCGCCTCGGTGGTGGACCTGCTGCGCAATTCCGACGTGGCCATGTACTCGGTGAAGGTGCAGGGCAAGAATTCCTCGGCCATCTACAGCCCGCAACTCGCCGGCCGCGGCCGCGAGAAGCTGGAGCTGGAAACGGCGCTGCACAAGGCCATCGAGCGCGACGAACTGGTGTTGCACTACCAGCCCAAGATCGACGTGCGTGCCGCGCGCATGGTGGGTGCCGAAGCGCTGATGCGCTGGCAGCGCGGAGGGCGGCTGGTGCCGCCGGGCGACTTCATCCCGCTGGCCGAGGACACCGGGCTCATCGTGCCCTTGTCGGAATGGGCGCTGCGCGAGGCCGCGAAACAGGCGCGCGTCTGGCAGCAGGCCTTCGGCTTTGCCGAGTCCATTGCCGTGAACCTGCCGAGCCGCTTGTTCGAACGCAGCGACCTGGTCGAACATATTCGCCAATGCGTCACGGCCGTGACCGTGCCGCACCGCATGATCCAGCTCGAGATTACCGAAGACAACCTGATGAAGGATCTGCAGAACGTGATCCCGTCGTTGCACCGGCTCAACGAGATCGGGGTGGAGATCTCCATCGACGACTTCGGTACCGGCTATTCGTCGCTGGCCTACCTGACCACGCTGCCGATCTCGGAACTGAAGGTCGACCGCAGCTTCGTGCGCGACCTGGGCGTCACGCCGCAGAGTTCGGCGGTGGTCACGGCGATCATCGCGTTGGCGCGCTCGCTGGGCTTGCGCGTGGTGGCCGAGGGCGTGGAAACTCTGCGCCAGATGGAGGTGCTGCACCGCCTGGGCTGCGGCGTGATGCAGGGTTTCCTGTTCAGCCGCGCCGTGCCGGCCGACGACCTGCAGCGCTGGCTGGAAAGTACCGTGCTGCCGCGCAAGGCGCCGTGGATCGGCAGAGCCAGCGGCAGCGACCCCGGCACCGACGCGCACCGTGCCGCGGGCGGCAGGCAGTACCGCTGATGGATGCCGCCCGCCCCGCGGTATCGCCCGCCGAGCTGGCGCGTGGCGCACTGCGCCGCCTTGCCCGTGCCCACCTGGAGCCCACGCCCGAGAACTTTGCCCGCGCCTATGCCGCGGAGTCCGGACACCCGGCACCAGCGCCAGAGGCGCGCGACCAGGGCCCGGCCTGGGTGGCACTGATCGAGCAACTGACGTGCAACCTGGAGCGCGGCAGCCGGCAGTGGACGGGCGCGCGGCGCAAGGAGAGCGTGCGCCGGGTCCTCGACAGCAGCCGCAGCGACGCGCCGCGACTGCTGCACCGGTTGCACATGCTGATGGCGGCCTGGGAGAACGACCAGCCCTCGAATCCAATGGATACCGGCACCGACGACCCGCCGCTGGAGGCACCGGCCGCGGGAGCGGGTGCCGATGCTGCGGCCGCCTGGCTGCCGCTGGTGAAGGGGTTCGAGGCCGTCGTGCGCGCGTCCTTGCCCAGCGACGAGCCCCGAGCCGCCGAGCTGGCGCCGCAATTCTCGGCGCTGGTCGCGGCGCTGGCGTCCGAAAGCCCCGGCCCGGCGCGCCTGGCCGAATTCGAGGCCCTGGGCGAGCGGGCGCGACGGCTTTTCGCGCACCGCCAGGAACTGGTCGGACAGCTGGGTGCGCTGTGCCGTGAACTGACGCAGGGGCTGACCGAGCTGGCCGAGGACGACGGTTGGGCCCGCGGCCAATGCGAAGCCGTGCAGGCGCGCCTGGCCGAAGGCCTGAGCGCACGCGGCGTGCGTGCCGCCAGCGTGCTGCTGGCCGAGACACGCGAACGGCAGCGGCGCGTGCGGCTGGACCGGCAGGCCGCGCGCGACGGGCTGAAGCAATTGATCCACACCATGGTGCAGGAGGTGAGTCAGCTCGGCGAACAGACCGGCCGCTTGCAGACCGTGACCGAGGGACACGCCAGTGCCATCGAGTCGGCCGATACGCTGGAGGGACTGGCCGGTGTCGTGCAGGCCATGCTCGCGGACAGCCGTGCCATGCACTCGGCGGTGAGCCGCTCGCAGGAGCGCTTGCAGGCCGACAGCGCGCGCGCGATGGGCCTGGAGGAGCGGGTGCGCGAACTCGAAGCCGAATCGCGCCGCTTGTCGGAAGAGGTGTCCACCGACGTCCTCACGCAAGTGGCCAACCGGCGCGGCCTGATGCAGGCCTTCGAGGCCGAAGTGGCGCGCCACCTGCGCGAGGGCGGTGCGCTGGCGGTGGGTCTGCTCGACATCGACAACTTCAAGAAGCTGAACGACAGCCTGGGCCACACCGCGGGTGACCATGCGCTGAAGTCGCTGGCGGCCTCGGTGCGCGAGCGGCTGCGCCCGGGCGACCACCTGGCGCGGTTCGGCGGCGAGGAATTCGTGGTGCTGCTGCCGCGCACCGAGCCGGCCGAGGCGCAGCAGACGCTGACGCGACTGCAGCGCGGCCTGACCGAGGCGCTGTTCCTGTACGAAGGCCGCGAGGTCTTCGTCACCTTCTCTGCCGGCGTCACCGGCTGGCGGCCGGGCGAGGCGCTGGAGGCGGCGCTGGAGCGCGCCGACGAGGCCTTGTACGAGGCCAAGCGCACGGGCAAGAACCGCACCTGCGCGGCCTAGTCGCCTGGGCGGGTTGTCGTCTTTGGTCACAAACCGGCCTCAAGCGCCGGTTCCCAGGTGCCGATGACGTGACCATGGGCCGGCGGTGCCGGCCCCCTTTTCCCGGACACGGTTCCATGCGCCCACTTTTCAAAGTCATCGGACTGTTGCGGCATGCGGCAGCGGCCTTCTTCCGGCACGACCTGGCCTTGCGCCGGGGCGAGGACGGCGTGCACATCGTGCTGGCGGAGCGGCCGCCGGCGGGCGACCGGAAACGCGCGCCGAGTCGTGCTGAACTGGCGCTGAAGAAGGACAGCGCCGAACTGGCGCTGATGCTGCAACAACTGCGCGCCCTGCTGGCCGAGTTGCCACAGGCCCGGCAGACCCTGCGCCATCTCGTGTTCGTGGAGCAGGCGCTGGCAAAGAAGGGGCTGCGCGCACTGCACAAGCTTCCCCTGGAGGTGCTGCAACGTGCGCTGGAGCAGCTGGAGGGCCTGGTCACCAACTGGTCGCCGACGGGCCTGGCCAGCTTGCGCTCGAAGATGGCGGTGGCCATCATCGATCGCGAACATATGGACCCCGACGCCGAGGCCGACGCCTACCGCACGGTGGCGGTGCTGGATGCGGAGCCATTGCAGGAACCGCTGCCCCAGGTGGAGTCGTGCACCGACGACGACGCGCTGGCCGCGGCCTATGCCGCGTTGGGCAGCCTGGCGCCGGAGACGGCCGCCGTCGAGCTTCACAGCGAACTGGGGTCTCCCTCGGCCCGCGCCGTGGCGCCGCCGCCGGCTCGGGCGGGCGATGGGGTGGAAATCAGGCTGCGCGAGCTGCAGGACTGATCTGCCCTGCCGCGAAGGCGGCGCTGCGGCTGCCGTCACAATCCGGCCCCAACGCCCGGGCTCTGCACCGGAGCCCTTCGGAGACGTCGTGCCCCTGAGCGATATCGAGATCGCGCGCCGGACCCCGCTGCGCCGCATCGCCGAGCTGGCGCGTGAGCGCCTGGGCATCGCCGACGAGCACCTGGTGCCCTACGGCCACTACAAGGCCAAGCTGTCGCTGGACCACATCGCCACGCTGCAGGGCCGGCCCGACGGCAAGCTGGTGCTGGTTACGGCGATCAGCCCCACGCCGGCCGGCGAGGGCAAGACCACCACCAGTGTGGGCCTGGGGGACGCGCTCGGCCACATCGGCAAGAAGGCCATGATCGCCTTGCGCGAGCCGTCGCTGGGCCCGGTCTTCGGCATGAAGGGCGGTGCCACCGGCGGCGGCCTGGCGCAGGTGGTGCCCATGGACGACATCAACCTGCACTTCACCGGCGACTTCAATGCCGTGGCGCTGGCCAACAACCTGCTGGCGGCGGTCATCGACAACCACATCCACCACGGCAATGCGCTGGGTATCGACCTGCGCCGCATCGGCTGGCGACGCGTGGTGGACATGAACGACCGCGCACTGCGCGACATCACCGTGGCGCTGGGCGGGCCGGCCAATGGCTACCCGCGGCAGGACGGTTTCGACATCGTGGTGGCGTCTGAGGTGATGGCCATCCTGTGCCTGGCGCAATCGCTGCCGGACCTGAAGGCCCGCCTGGGCCGCATCGTGGTCGCCGAGACGCGCGACCGCCGGCCGGTGCGCGCCTGCGACCTGCGCGTGCATGGCGCCATGACGGTGCTGCTGAAGGACGCGCTGGCGCCCAACCTGGTGCAGACGCTGGAGCACACGCCGGCGCTGCTGCACGGCGGGCCGTTCGCGAATATCGCGCACGGCTGCAATTCGCTCATCGCCACCCGGACCGCATTGAAGCTGGCCGACTACGTGGTCACCGAGGCCGGTTTCGGTGCCGACCTGGGGGCCGAGAAATTCATCGACATCAAATGCCGCATCTCCGGCCTTCGTCCGGCCTGCGCGGTGCTGGTGGCCACCGTGCGCGCGCTCAAGTTCCACGGCGGCGTGGCGCTCGCCGACCTGCAAGCCGAGGACCTGCCGGCGCTGCGGCGCGGGCTGGTCAACCTGGAGCGCCACCTGCACAACCTGCGCGACGTCTTCGGCCTGCCTTGCGTGGTGGCGGTGAACCACTTCGGCGGCGATACCGAGGCCGAGCACGCGCTGCTGCGCGATGAGCTGGCGCGGCTGGGCGCGGCGGTGATCACGGCGCGGCACTGGGCCGAGGGCGGCCGCGGCGCGATGGAACTGGCGCGTGAGGTGGTGCGGCTGTGCGAGCTGCCCGACACGCTGCGCTTCGCCTACGACGACGCCGCCCCGCTGTGGGACAAGATGCAGGCCGTGGCCAGGCGCATCTACGGCGCCGCCGACGTGAGTGCGCCGGCCACCGTGCGCGCGCAGGTCGAGCGCCTGCAGGCTTCGGGCTACGGCCATCTGCCGGTATGCGTGGCCAAGACGCAGTACAGCTTTGCCACCGACCCCACGCTGCGCGGCGCCCCGGCGGGCCACACGGTGAGCGTGCGCGAGGTGCGGCTGGCCGCCGGTGCCGAATTCGTGGTCATGATCTGCGGCGACGTGATGACGATGCCGGGACTGCCCAAGGTGCCGTCGGCCGAACATATCGACATCGACGAGGCCGGCCGCATCGTCGGCCTGAGCTGACGACCCGCCGGCGCGGCAGCGTTCGAAGGAGCCACGCGATTGGCCAACAACACCGCGCGCCTGTGCCGCATCGAGACGCTGATCCGCGCCCGTGGCCACGTCAGCTTCGCCACGCTGCTGGCGGAACTGGAAGTCTCGCCGGCGACGCTGAAGCGCGACCTGGAATTCCTGCGCAGCCGCCTGGGCGCACCGATCGAATACGACCGCGACCTCAACGGTTACCGCTTCGGCGCCGCCCATGCCGGCGGCCGCCACGAGCTGCCGGGGCTGTGGTTCGACGGGGCCGAGCTGTATTCGCTGCTCACCGCGCAGCAGTTGCTGAGCAGCCTGGACAGCGACGGCCTGCTCAGCCGTCACTTGCAGCCGCTGCTGGACCGGATCCACCAGCTGCTGGGCAGCGGCGAGTCGGCGGCCGCGGAAACGCTGATGCAGCGCGTGAAGATCGTCACTGCGCTGCGGCGGCCGGTGCCCAGCCAGTTCTTCGAACGCGTGAGCGCGGCGCTGATGTCGCGGCGCCGGCTGCACCTGCGCTACCTCACGCGCGGCCGCAGCGAGATGGGTGAACGCGACGTCTCGCCGCAGCGGCTGGTGCACTACCGCAATACCTGGTACCTGGACGCCTGGTGCCACCGCGTGCAGGCGCTGCGCCGGTTTGCCCTGGACGCCATGGAAGCGGCCAGCTTGCTGGACGAGGCGACACTGGACATACCGCTGACCGAAGTGCAGGCGAAGATGGACGCCGGCTACGGCATCTATGCCGGCGGCCGGCGGCGCTGGGCCGTGCTGGAATTCGCCGCCCGGGCCGCGTTGTGGGCCAGCCGGGAGGAATGGCACCCCGAACAGAAGGGGCGCTGGCTGGCCGACGGGCGCTACGAGCTGCGGCTGCCCTACGTGGACGACACCGAGCTGGTGATGGACATCCTGCGCCAGGGCGAGCAGGTGAGGGTGCTGGCGCCAGCGGCGCTGGTGGCGGCGGTGCGGCAGCGCCTGGTGGCGGCGGCGGCGCTGTATTGCGAGTAGCGGACCCTGGTCGGCCACTGGCAGTGCCAACGCGTCACCGATGGCGCGTGCAGGGGTCGGTCGCTCGACCGGCCGGCCGGCCGCGTCCAGTGTCAAGCCGCGTCGAATCGGATGGTCGCCTCCAATGCCTGCACGCTCTGTCGCGCAAAACTCCGGTCGGGGCAGTCCTGCCAGCCCTGTTCGGTGAGCACGCGCAGCCGCGTCGCCGGCCCGCGGCGGTAACGGCAGGGGATGCGCGCCCAGGTGAAAACCAGTTCGCCGTCCTCGGCGATCTCGCTCGCGTCGAGCAGCACGGGATTGAAATGCACGCGGCCGGCCCTTACGCGCAAGCCGAGTTCGCCCCAGCGCGTGAGGATCTCTTCCTTCACCTGCCCGGTCATGCCCGGCTGCTGGGCCCCGCCCTGGCCCGGCGTGTGGCTGTAGGGGTCCGCCGGGAAGGCGCCGTAGGCCGCAGCGTCCTTGCGGTAGCCCAGGCCGTCGCGCACGCGGCGGTAGAAGTCCTTCAGCGCCGGCAGCTCGGGCGCCTTGGCGTCGGCCGCCTCGAACACACGTTCCTGCACCGCCAGCAGCAGCTTGGCCACCATGTGCCAGTAGATGCAACCCAGGCCTTCGTAGACGAACATGGTGCCCGAGCGGCCGGTGAAGGCGTGGTGGTTCAGCACGCGGTCGTAGGCCTCGGCCAGCGGCTGCAGCGCTACGCCGAGGTCGGCGCCCGCCGCTTCCAGGTCGCCGCGGTTGGCCAGCGCCGGGGCGAAGCGCACGGTGCCGTCGCTCTGCCGCTGCAGCAGGTCGCTGCGGCCGGCGGCCAGCAGTGCCTGCGTGACCGGCAGCGCCAGGGCTTCGGCGTCGAGCCGGTTGCGCTCCAGGAAACCGGGCAGTTGCCGGTCGGGGTAGAGCAGGAAACTGTGGCGGTCGGCCGTATACAGTGGGCCGGCGAACAGCGCTTCCAGCAGAGCCACCGACTCGACCAGCGAAAGAAAGCCGCACGATAGCAGCGCCACCTGGCCTTCGAGCATGGGGTACAGGTGCGCCACCTCGGCCGCGCCGCTGCCGAAATCGACCAGGTTGTAGCTGTGGAACAGGCCGTCGCCGCGCCGATTGGCGTGCAGGCTGGCGTCGACCAGCGGCAGCAGGTCGCGCGCCAGCGCCACCAGCAGGCCGGCCGGCGCGGTGGCGGGCTCGCGCCCGGCGCTGCCGCGGTAGGCTTCGGTGCGCCAGG
>CXWK01008381.1_pt1 | contig 14470 bp, 16 predicted proteins | sample 590851 | NCBI WGS metagenome assembly CXWK01 (sample SAMEA3498364, study PRJEB10139) | wastewater metagenome | biome: wastewater treatment plant; material: activated sludge | place: Denmark | collected 2014-08-01 | reverse complement strand
GGCCGCGATCACCGCGGCACGATCGGTCAGCTTCCGGTCCTTGGCCGCCCGGGCGATCTGGAACGGATAGTCCTTCTCCCGGCCCTTCCCGTCGACAGGCGGCCCGCCGGGGGCATTCCCACCCGGGATGGGCTGGCCGCCCGGCGTCGCACCACTTCCGCCGCTGCCTTCATAGCCGCCGAACAGGTGCTTGCCGTTCTTGTCGGTTACCCTCACCTGGTTGGCCGCATCGGCAGCGGCACCGAGGAACGCTGGGGAGTCGTTGATACCGAACACTCCGAGTAGCGACTTCGCCTGACCCTCCACCAACGTGGACGCGCCGAGCGCCGCCCACCCAGACAGCGACGTCGGATACGACTTCTGCGCGCTCTCGTCCTTGGCCTTGTCGTCCTTGGCCTTGTCGAACGCGGCCTTGCGGGCCTTCTTGTCCTCTTCGAACTTTCGGTCCAATTCCTCCTTGGCCTGCTTGAACGCTTCCTTGTCGGCCTGCGATGCACTCCCGACCTCGAGCTTCTGCAGCGACAGGCTCTCCGACTCGGTCTTGAGCTGGTCGAGCTGCGGCTTGTACTTGTCGCGGATCGCCTTCAGCTGGTCCTTGTCGCCGCCGGCCGCCTGCTCCTCGGCGCGCTTGGCCTGGTTCAGTTCGATGCGGCGCCGCGAGATGTCACGGGAGGCTTCCTGCATATCGGTGTTCGTCGTGCCGATGCGGTACTTGGCCTTCAAGGCGGCCAGGTCCTCGTCGTACTTCTTCTTCGCCGCCGCGTTGTCCTCTTCGAACTTCGTCTTCCGCTCGTCCTTGGTGCCCTGCGAATAGTCGTAGGTACCGCTGCCGCCGCCGAGGTTGACCGGGTTTGATGCAAGGTTGCCGCCGGTGCCGACGCCGTCGGTCGGGGAACTGGTGACGGTGAAGGCATCGTTCTGGCGGGTGTGGACGTGATCGCGGTGCCCGGCATAGTCGTTGGCAAAGTAGGAGCCGCGGGTGTCGGGGCTGCGTCCGGCCCAGCCGATGCGCTGCGATGTCGTCGGGTTCTGCCAGATGATCTGCTCGATAGCGCGCGTGGTGGGCGCGATCTTGAGGAGGTGTTCAGCGAACCGCTGCATCGCTTCGAGGGGCCCGGCCCAGTCGATGCCGCGGTTGAGGTGCTGCGGGTTCGCCTCGTAGCCGGCCTCGTTGCGGTCGGATTCCTGGTGGCCTGGGTAGGTGGACGGCTTCACACCGAACTCGCGGGCGACTTGGTCGACCCAGGCGGGGAACGTGACCCCGCCGCCGCCGTAGCCGCCGGAGTTTGACCCGGTGGACAGCCCGTAGCCGACGCGGCCACCGTCGGCGTAGCCGGGCAGCACACCGTCACGGTTCATGCTGTCCAGGGCGCCCGGATGGTTCGCTTCGAGGCGCTGGCGTGATTCCTTGCGGATCACGAACTCGTCGGCGTGCACCAGACCGGCAGGCTGGTACTTGCCGCCCGGGCCGGTCCAGCCGCCGCCGTCGAACTGCACGGGCGGGATCGACGGAATGGGCTGCACCTTCTCGCCGCGGCGCGGCACACCCGGAATGTCGGGGACGGTGAACGACAGCTTTTCGGCGAAGAAGTTCCAGCCGCGGATCAGGAAGTTGATCATCGTCTGGAACGAGTTCTTGATGCCGTCCCACATGCCCTTGGCGCCGTCAGCGATCTTCGAGGGCAAGCTGGTGATGAATCCGGTGATGGCCGTGAACTTTTCGACGACCCAGTCCTTGACCTGGCCTGCCTTGTCCCCGATATTGCCGATCGCATCGGTGAAGAATCCGAACGTGATCTTCACGCCGCCCCACCAGGTGGAGATGACCCACTTGATGCCGTTGAACACCGGGACGATGGCGTTCTTCCACAGCCACAGTGCGGCGTTCCCGATGGTCTTGTAGTAGCCGACCCACAGTTCAAATACCGGCTTGAGGACGTTGTTCCACAGGAACTGCGCGGCGACCTTGATGCCGTTGAACGCGCCCTGCACGATGTTGCGGAACGTCTCGCTGCGCTTGTAGGCGATGACGATGCCAGCGACGAGAGCTGCGATCCCGATGACGATCAGGCTGATCGGGTTGGCGCTCATCACCACGTTGAACGCGCCTTGGGCGATTGTCCACAGCTTCGTGGACACGATCATGTTCTTGAGGAACGACAACATGCCGCCGGCGGCAACGATCTTCTGCTGCAACGCGAGCGCACCGAGCGAAATGGCTACGACGCCCGCAACCATGCCGAACGTCTGGAGGTTCTCCTTGTTACGTCCAACCCACTCGCCAAGCGACTTGAGGGTGGGGATCCCGCGCTCGGTGATCGTCTCCATGAAGCTGCCGATGAGGCCGAATACGCGCGAGGCAATCGGCTCGAGCTCGACCATCGCCTTGTTCTTGAACAGCTGCCATTGCTCGGCGAAGTCGTAGGTGTCGGCGGCCGCGGTGTTGATGGTGTCCGACCCGGAGCCGGTGGCCTTGACGAAGTCCTCGACGTCGAGCTTGCCCTGCTTCAACGCATCAATGAACCCGGCGCCGGACCGGGCGCCGAAGATCTTGTTCGCCAGGTTCGTTGCCTCGGGCGAGTTCCCGGCCTTCACCATCGCGTCGAGCTGGGTGATGGTGTCGCGGAATGCCTTCTGTGGTTCCTTGCCTGCCTTCGCGAACACCGCGAGTTCCTTGGTCAGGCCCATCATCATCTTCGACGAGTCCAGACCGGCCTTGTCGAGCAGACCGGCCAGGCCGGCGGACTGGGCCATGTCAAACCCGAACTGGCGCAACGCGGGGCCGCCCTTGACCGCGGCGTCGGCGAGGTCGTTCATCGGTACGCCGGTGGCCTGCGACACGCGGAACAGCTCATCCATCGCGGCTGTCGCGTCTTTGCCGGTCACACCGAAGCCGTTGAGCGCCTGAGTGATGCGGTCGATATCGAGTTCCTGGCCGAGCTGTCCCATCTCGAGGAACTGCTGGGCGAGGGCCTGCAGGTCGGGGCCTGTGGCCTTGACGCGTGTAGCCAGCTGGCCGACGGTCTCGCCGATCTTGGCGAACTCGACGGGCACCTGTGTGCCGAGCTTCTTGGAGATGTCGACCAGGCCGTCGAGTTCGGCGCCGGTCGCGCCGGTCTTGGCTCGGATGGTGTCGGTGACGTCGTCGAACTGGCCACCGATGTCGTACAGGATCTTTCCGACACCGACGAACGCTGTCGCGGCGACCGCCCCCGCCTTCATCAAGTTGTCCGCCGTGAAGATCGACTTCTTGCCGACGTTCTCCACCTTCGCTGCGGCGTCGTCGGCAGCGTCAGCGGCGGCCTTCTCGGCACGGGTCAGGTCACGGGCTGCGCGCTCAACCTCGCGTGAGGACTGTTCGTTGTCACGCTTGGCCTTCGCGACCTTCTCCTCCGCGGCGACGAGGCGCCCCGTGTCGGTGACGCCCTTGTCGCGCAACGATTGCAGCTGGGCTTCGGCGGTCCGCAGCTTCCCGGCAGAGTCGGCCGACTTGTCGTTCGCCTTGGTGACCTTGTCGGTCGCTGCTTCAACACGCTTCGCTGCCGCCTCGACACCGTCAGCCATGCCCTGGCCGACGGCCTGCCCCGCCTTCTTCCCGAGGCTGCCCAGGCCGCCCAGCGACTTGCCGAGACTGCCTTCGATTCCCTCCATGCTGGGAATGATCTGGAGCGCAGCGAATCCGACGTTGGCGGTCATCAACAAACCTCCTCTCAGGTCAGGGGTGGGGGATACGATCGGCCGATGATGCGAATCGTGGGGGCAGGCGTGGCCGGAATGGCGTTGGTACTGGTGGGGTGCTCGGCGAGTAGCACGCCGGACAAGACCACTCAGGTCAATGACGCCTGCGCCTCGGCGCTGACTTCGTCAATGACCAAGCAGGGCCTCGATGCGGCCAAACCACAGGAGAAATCGATCAAGGTGTCCATCGCGCCGAGCGGTGGGTGGATCGTCACCGGCAAGGTGTTCGCAATGCGTTCGAACCAGAGCGACGACAAGCCAGCCCATGGCCTGTTCATGAACTACGAGTGCCGAGCGAAGGACGTCAACGGCACCATCACCGCAGAGGCCGACTTGAAGCTCAGCGGCCCCCGCTAGGGCTGTACCGCTTCTGGCGTTCCAGCATTTTTTGGCGTCGAGAGTCGGTGCGGGACTTCTCCACACGATCTAGTTCGGCCTGACGCCACGGGTGCGCGTCGGGTGCCTTGTCGTTGAGTTGCTTGGCCAGCAGCACCCAGTTGTCCGATGCCAGGTATTCGGCCAACGTCCAGGGTTCGCGGCCGTCGTTGAGGGCGGTCGCGGTCGCCGACTTCGTGGGCATTCGGTTGATCAGGACCCACAGCTTGCGCAACGTGAGTCCCGATCCGGGCCGCCACAGGTCGACGAGGTCGAGGTGGAAGTGCTGGTGCAGGTCGGCCTCCACATCGTCCCCGTACTGGTCGAGGAGATGCAGAAGCGTCGTCAGTTTCCCTCGACGCCGAGTTCTTCCTGCATGTCGCGCGACAGGTCGTCGAGGTCGCGTCGCTTGGCGCCGGCATCCTTGATGGCCTGCCAAGTCTGGGCGCCGACCAGTTCACGCAGACCCAGGACGTGGTTGCCTTCGGCGAACTTCTCCAGCGCTTCGACCGACCAGTCGGCCTGATCGCGCGGCACGATCACCTCGACGCCGCAGCAGTCGAACACCGCGTCCTCGTCTTCGGCTTCGGCGCGGCGCGCTCTGGACTGCTGGCGTGGCTTGCGGTCCTGGGGCTGCGGGGCGTGTTCGGGGATGCGGGACCGCTTGGCCGGCGCCTTCTTGGCCGCGGTTTTGCGGGCGGGCCGCTTCAGTTCGATCTCCACGACCTCACCCTCAACGGTGTCGTCGGCGTACTCGTAGTCGTCGTCGTAGTCACTCATCGGGTAGCTCCTTGCTGGTTGGCGCGCCAGATGTGTGGCGCGAGGGCCGCGACGATGCGGCCCACGTTCTCGGTGGGGATCCCGCCGCCGGTCAACGCGGCGTGCATGTCGATCAGCGGGGCGGCGACGTTCTCTGTCGCCGACTGGCGGGCAGTGGCCGCCGCGGCGTCTGCCTTGGCTGCGTCGACGACCTTGGCGAGCTTGTTGCGTAGTCGCGGCGGCACAGACTGGCCGGGTTCGAGGTGGCCGAGTTCGACGCCGGCGGCGCGCATCTCAGCCTCGGTGGGTGTTGCCATTCGGGTAGCTCCGATTCGGGTAGCCCCATGGGGTGAACCCTGACCGCCCGGGGGGAGCTACCCATGCCCCGGGCGGCCAGAGACTCAGACCGGCGCGACGGCCGCGGTGCCGCCGGTGGCCGCCGACGCGTCGACGGTCAGGACACCCCGCTTGGGCAGGGTGATGGTGAACGGCGAGGACGAGCCGGTAACCGTCCAGTTGGAGGCCTTGTAGCCGTCGTCGAGTGCGACCAGGGCCGACTTGATCGACGAGGAGCTGATGCCGGACACGGCGATCGTGCCGGTCGGGTTGCCGTCGTGGCCCAGCGTGATGTTGCCGCCGGTCGCGTCGAGGGTGAGCGTCCACTGCTCGGCGGCGTTGACGTCGCCGCCGATGATCTTGAACACGTCCTTGTTCGCGTCCGCGCTGTGGTGGGCGACGAACTCGTACATCGTCTGCTCGCCCTCGACGTAGCCGCTGTGGCTCTTCAGCTCCAGCGTCGCCGGGCGCCGCGACACCAGCAGCTCGTCGGTGAATCCCTCGTCGACGACCCGGATCGCCACGTAGAACTGCAGGTCACGGGGCGGGCCGATCATGTCGTCGGCCGAGCCGGGCAGGATGATGCCCGCGGTGACGCCGTTGTACTCCAGGACGGTGAACCCGGTGTCGAGCTTGCCCTTGGAGAACTTGGAGCGGTACTGGGTGTGCCCGAACGCGTCGTAGGCCTTGAAGTCTCCCGACGGGTCGAACGCGACGCCCTTCTTGGCGTCGATCAGGCCGACGTAGCCCCAGCCCTTCGAGCTGAGGTCCTCGTCGGACGAGGTTGGTGCGACGGCGACGTTGTCGATACCGCCGGCGGCGTCGACGTCGGCCTTCGACTGGATCCACACCTCCGCTTCGTCAGGGATGCGTGAGGCGTCGGGATTGATGGTTGCAACCATGAGTTGTCCCTCCTTCAAGGGCTCTGAGCCCTTGCGGGCATGACGACCCCGACCGGACTGGTCGGGGTGGGTGCGCGGTAGCTCCGACGCGCGGTCTAGGTGGTCCGCATTCGGGTGCGGACGGTGAACGAGGCGAGGTGGCCTTGGTTCTTGGAGTCGCGGCCGTCGAGGATCGACGTGCCGGGCAGGACGGCGGCGACGCCGGGAATGGATGATCCGAGGAGCAGGCCCATCGTCCGGTTGACGTACTTGCGGTCGCGGCCGTTGGTCCAGGAGGTGATGCGGATAGTGGGCGACGTCGCGACGGGCCACATGTCGGGGCCGGTGTCGTCGGCGATCAAGAGGACCGGGTTGTCGCCGGGCTTCCAGTCCTCGGGCAGGCGCAACGTCACCTGCAGGCTCGGGAACTCGCTGGCGAGCCGGGTCTTGAGCCAGTCCTTGATGAGCTGGGGGCCGTCGACGGGAGTGCGGGTCGCCTTCACTTCTTCGCCTTCACTTCCAGGCCGACGCGGGCTGCCGCGCGGGTGAGTGCCCCGCGGGTCATCTGCAACTCCTGGCCGCGGGCGTCGGCGATCACTACCGCTGCTGCGCCGCGGTCGGTTTCGTAGCGGTCGACGAGGACCTCGACCGTCGGGTCGTCGATCTCGGTGCGGGCCGCGGCTGCCGCCGCCTCTGCGAGGTCGTTGATCGCGTCGGCGACGGCCTTGGATTTGAGGATCTGGCCGATCCCCTTGTGGTCGCGGCGGAAGCCCTTCCAGTCGGCCATCAGCCCTCACCCCTGGTGCACAGCACTTCGACGAGGTTCGGTGACCACAGGTTGACGATGATGTGGAACGTCTCGCCTCGAACGGTCAGCTGATCGTCGTTGGTGAGGTCGACACCAGCTGTGAAGTACAGGGTGTAGGCCACGGTCTTGCCGTCGCGGCCACGCTCGGTGAAGTGCGAGCCTCCACTGGGCGCGACCTTCCGCGCGTACAGGGTTTGCGTGCTGGGCGCGCGTGGTTTGTCGTCGTCGTCGAAGCCTCCACCGCGCAACCTGGTGACCGCTTCCATCACGGGCCGACCAGGATGCGGTAGCGGTCGATGACGGCGAGCTCGTCGGCGGTGAACGAAGCTCCGTCGACGAAGTACTCGAACGGGCCGATCTTCTTCTCCGCCCGGTCCCCGGGTGCGGGAAGCCGGGCTGCCGCCTCGGCGACGAGCTTGGCCAGATCGGCCGGCACCTCGGGGTAGCCGTGGGTGAACGTGGCGACGATCGCCCGCCACCGTCCGGTCCAGCGGCGCGGATGACGCAGCAGGCCGACGGCCGACCATTCGATGCTGCTGGTGATGTCGACGCTGTTCTCCACGACCGACGTCACCGCGGTGACGTGCAGGCTGGGCAGGCTCACCACATCGATACCGGGGCCGTCGAGGGTGACGGTCTCGGTGGTCGACGGGGCGATGTGCCAGCCGCAGCGGCCACGAATGAACGCGGTGACGGCGTCGACGCGCGCCGACTGCGGGTCGGAGAGGTAGTCGTCGTACGCGTCACTCGAAAGCAGCGGGGGAATCGACATCTGGCGACTCCTGCTTCTTGGCGCGGGTACGCGTGCGGCGCTCGCCGGGGCCGGCGGTGGCCGACTCGACGCGGGTGGCAGCGGTTTCGACGGGCTCGAACAGGCTGAGGCGCTTGGCCACGCACGGATCGGACTCGTCGAACAGGTCACCGACGCGCACGACACGGGGCACACCGGTGTGGTCGGTGTAGGCGAACGGCTGGGTGGCTCGGAGAACAGCCATGATCAAGGCTCCTTGGGTTGAGGGGGGTGCCCAACCAGGGCCAGCGCCTCATGAGCGCTGGCCCTGGCGGGGCGGGGTTGATCAGGCCGTGGTGGCGACGTTGAGCACCTTGAAGGCGCCGGTGTCGACGACGTTGGCGCCGACGCGGTAGTACGCGTACCAGCCGCGCTGACCGGTCGGCCGCTGGCTGGTGCCGCCGAACAGGTGCGGGATGAACTCGATGCTCATGCCCACGCGGTCGGCGATCACGTAGTTGCTGAAGTCGCCGAACGCCAGGACGTGGTTGTCCTCGGTGGCCGACGCATTGATCGCGCCGTCCATCGCCTCGGCCTCGCCGACGGGGCGGCCCAGGAGCTGTGCGGGACGGTCGTTGCCGACGCGCTCCCACAGGCCCGCGCCGCCGGAGCTGTCGAACTGCCGGATCTTGTTGTAGATCAGGTTGTTCGCCAGCCACGACGCGTTCGCGCGGTGGCGTGCCGGCAGGGCGCCCTGCACCGAGTAGACGTCGGCCAGGGCGAACGTCTCGGCGGTGGCCGGGGAGACCTCGGCGGCGGTGCCGCCCAGGGCGGTGATCAGGCCCTTGGGCTGGGTGGTGCCGTTGCCGGTGATGAACGCGGCGGCTTCGAGGGAGTCCTTGCCGAAGGCGAGCAGGCGCGCGACCTCGGCGGTCACGTTGGCCTCGTCCTCCAGGGCCTCGATGCTGATCGGCACGAAACCGGCGGCCTTGAACAGGTCGACGGTCGGCTGCGCGAGGGTGGGCGCATCGTCGGAAACCTCGGCGGCCTCCGCATCCCACGACCACGACACCGCACCGCCGGACACGCCGTGCCACTTGTCGCCGGTGGCGACGACCTGGCGGGCGAACTGGCGGATGTCGTTGCGCGACCCGGCCGAGGTGATGATCACCGTCGGGTCGAGCTGGAACGGCACCAGGTAGCCGCCGTTGGCGTCGGTGAGCGACATGGCCCGCATCTCTTCGAGAGCGCGCGCCTCCTCACCGGTCAGCGAGTGCCCCTGGTTGCGGGCCATCTTCGACCACGCACGCAGGTAGGCCGGGCTGGAGGTGACCAGCGCCTGACGGGCCAGGGAGCCGTTCTTGTCATCGAAGTTCTCGATGATCTCGGTGGCCGCCTGCCGGACCTTGTCGTTGGCGCCCTGCATCTTCTCGATCGCCGAGAGTGCGCGGGACCGCATCTCGCCGGCGACCTCGGCCGGGGCCCGGCCGAAGGTGCGGACCTCGCTCAGGTCCCACGGGTTGCGGAACCGGCAGTCCTCGACCGAGTCCGGCTCGAGGATGGCGTCGCGGTCGTAGTCCGAGCCGCGTTCGGAGCCGACACCGGAGCGGTCGACGCGCAGGCGGCGGGCGGCGCCGGTCGGGATGCGCTCGGCCGCGGTGCGGACCTCGGCGATCTCGGCGGCACGCTCCAGGCGCTTGCGGTGCTCGTCGAGCTGGTCGAACTCCTCGCGCAGCTCGTCGAAGTACGACTCGTCCTCGGTGGTGAGGGTGTCGACCTCGGCGAGACGCTCGAGCTCGGAGTGGATCTCCTGCAGTCGGGTCACCGACTGGGAGTGGGTCAGGGTCGGGGCGCTGGCGCGCTCCTGGGTGTCCTCGGTGGTCATAGCGTCTTGCCTTCCTGGGAGATGGTGAGGAGCGTGTCGCGCGTCTTGCGGACCATCAGGTCGATGGCCCGCGTCTTGCGCGGCGTGGACGGGCGCTCACCTACCGGGGTGGTGGATCGCTGCGCGTCGCCGGACGGCTTCATGGGGAAGTCGTCGCGGGTGTCGTCCAGGCGCTCACCTACCGAGGGTTCGGTGGATCGCTGCGAGGAGTCGGCGGTGTCCGCGAGGAACACAGCCTGGGCGAGCAGACGGCGCTGCTCGGGGTCGTTGAGGCGACCGAGATCGATGACCTTGGATCGCACGGACACCGACGTGTCGGTGTAGGCCGGCCAGACGACCGGCCCGATCTCGGGCACCTTCAATTCCTTGAGGGTGCGCACGGGCAGCTCGTCGTCGGGGACCCCGTAGAACTGGGTCTGACGGAGCATCTCGAGGAGGGCAGGCTCGTCCTTGATCGGGTTGCCCTTGTGGTCGTGCCACTGCTCACGCACCACGGAGAACCGAAAGCTCATGCCGTCGATCGCACCGGCGGCGATGGCATCCCGGACGGGTGCCATCAGCCAGTTGTCGAACATGCGGGCCACCACGTGCGCCCCGCCTTCGGGGGCCAGGACCGGATCGACCTCTTCGGCGATGCGCTCGAGCTTGGCGATCGGAATAGACCCGATGGTCGGATGGTGGCCGTGGTCGAACTGGATGCGGGGCGGGGTCTCGCGGAAGCTGCGCTTCATCGCGCCGGGGGCGATGCGCTCGCGGAACCGGCCTTCCCACGAGTCGATGACGGTGTCGCGGTTGAACACCGCACCGTACCCGTCGAGGGTCAGGCCGTCGCCTTCGTCGTCGTCGGTGTCGGCTCGCAGCGCGAACGGTGCCTGCCGGCGCACGCCGTCGACGGGTGGCCGGGTGACATTCGATGTCGTCATTGGCCCTCTCCTTCGGGGTCGGGGTCGCCGGGGTTGGCGGTCGGCGCATCGGCGCCGAGTTTCTGTAGTTGGACGCTGAACATGCCGGTGTGCACGAGGAGCCTGTTGTCGCCGGACTCGACGGCCTTGATCACCGATTCGGGTTCGAATCCGGCGGTGATCAGGTTGGAGATCGTCTCGGCCCGGGTCCGCTGAATATCGGCGGCGTCCTTCTCGTCCTCGCGCAGGAACGGCACGTTGTCGGCGTCGTACCAGAGACGCACGTCGGTGCCGGGCATCTGGAGCAGGTGCTCGAGGACACCGGCAAGGTTCTCCCACAGCGGGTGCGCGGTGCCGTCAGCAAGCCGGCGGCGGGCCTGCCCGTAGTTCGAGTAGGTGGCCGAGGCGAGGCCCTCGGATAGGCCGACGATGATCGGCGGCACACCGGCCGCCGCGGCGATGCGGGTCTCCCCTCCGCCGCGCACTGCCTTGAAGTCGATGTCCTTGAGGTTGGAGCCGACCGGGGTCGCATCAGCACCCGGGTACAGGTGCAGTGTCTTGTAGGCGTTGGCGACACCGGCGTGCTTGGAGTTCATCATCTCCGCCCACTTGCGGACCTTCTCCTCGTTCGCCGCCGCATCGTGCTTGATGACCATGTTGACCGTCGCGCCCTGGTCGAAGAACTTGCGCTGGTGGCGGGTCATCGACTGGTCTGCCTGGATTTCCCGCAGGATCGGCGTCAGCCACGACATGCCGCGGTACAGGGCGAGCGGATCGGGGATCGGCGCGAAGTGTGCGACCTCGTCAGACAGGAATCCGACGGACTCCTCCCCCGACTGGCCGCCGCCCTCGGTGTACAGGTACCCGACCTTGCGCCACCCGATCTGGCCGCGGCCATCGCGCGCCATGCGCGGCTCGACGACCACATCGACCCAGTCCGGGCGCAGTCGCACCAGCTCGTCGCCTTGGCGGATCCAGTACGAGTTTCCGGCGAGGTCGGCGTCCTGAATCATGCGCGACAGCATGTCCTGGGTCGTGCCACCCACCCACGGCCGTTCGAGGATGCGAAGGTCTGGGGTGCCGAAGAAGTCCGACGGCTTGTTGTCGCGCAGCCGCTGCCACCGGAACCGCACCGACGAGAACACCAGCTGGCGCACCATCATGCAGGCGAACACCGGCCCGTTGGCGGCGTACACGTTCTGTGCGAGCGCCGCGAACTGCTGCGACGAGCGAACCGTGGTCTGGCCGGCCAGTGTCTGCTGCACCGTGCCGATCGTCAGGCCGCCGCCGGCGTACGCCTCGGCCATCATCTGCGCGTAGTCGTCGACGGTGTAGCGTTCCGGGGCCCGGCCGCCCTTGAACCGGTCGAGCAGATTCACCGGCTACTCCGCTGATCGGGGTCGTAGGTGACGACAGCCCCGGCCACCGCCGACACTCCGGCGACGACCAAGGCGACACCGGCGCCCCACAGCAGGAGTGTGCCGCCGATGATCGCGGTGACACCCAGCGTGGCGAGGGTGATGCTGAGCTTCATTCGAAGAACCCCCAGACGTCGGTTTCGGTTTCAGTGTCGGTCTGCTGCAGCAGCCCCCAGATCGCTTCGATCCAGGCGATGAGCGGTGCAGCGTCCGACGGTGAGCGGACTCGGTCGATGACCCAGGAGCCTTGCGACAGGATCTTGGGTACTGCGGTAAGTGCGGCATCGTCGAGCCCGGGATGCGGCAAGTGCTTGATGCGCGGCTCGTCGGCGGTGGACGAGGCGAGCCGGTCGAAGACGAGGCCGGTGGCCGCGCCCAGGTCGGCGCCGGCGTGCTTGAGGACCGGTAGCGGCTTGCCGTCGAGCTCGGGGTACACCAGCTGGCCGGCGACGTTCGTCGCGGTGGGCGCGCCCTCGATCTCGTCGAGCAGCGACGACACCGGCGCCCCGTTGGTTTGCAGGACGATCGCCGAGTACTTGTCGCGGTGCTGCACGAGCCACGGCACCAGCCACGCGGTGCCGTGCCGGTCGGCCGCGATGTCGCCCATCGGCACACCGTCGTCGGTGAACCCGGCGCGCGCCACGTACGTGCTGGCGCGGCTCCACGACACGTCGACGGCGATCACACGCTTGGACCCTGCAGCGAACCGGTCGTCCGGTTCGCCCTCGGTCGCCAGCCACGTCCCGGCGGGGAATGGGCCGCTGGAGTCGTTGGCCGTCCACCGGCACAACACCTCGACGTCGAACACCGACGGCGGGTCAGTGCGCAGCGCCGCGGCGATCGCGCGTTCAGTGATGCAGTACTCGACGAGGTCGTCCCAGTTCATCGACGGGTTGGCCTGGGCCCACGCGTCGCGGTCGGTGCGCGCCACATCCGGGTGCGCGGACCACTCGAACAGGCCGAGGGAGTCTTCGAGGCCTTCGCCGTCTTCGAGTTCGGCTTCCCACGCCTCGAAGTCCTCCGAGCTGGCGGCGAGGATGTCCTTGTCGCCGTCGCCGTCGGGCCAGCCGAGGGCCTGGTGCGCCGACGCCCGCAGGTAGCGCAGCACGACCGACATCGCGTCACCGGCGTTGGAGAACGCCCACACCTGCGACTTCGGCCGCGCGAGCGTCGTCTTCGTCGCCGCCGACCACGAATCCCACGATGCGTGCTCACGCAACTCGTCGAGGAGCACGAGGTCGCCGGAGAACCCGCGGGCGCCGCGACGTGATGCAGCGGCGACACGGTACTCGGCGAGCTTCCTGGCCTTCTCCGGGTTCGGTCGGACGAGGAACTGCTTGGGATGGCCGAGCTTCACGTCCTCGATCAGCTCTTCCAGCTCGGGTTCGGCCCGGGCCATCTCGACGGCCTCGGCCCACGCCTTCTCCGCGTTCGCCAGATCCTGCGCGGTGCCGATCACGGTGCGCGATTCGAGCGCGTACACGTGCCACAGCGCCAGCACCAGCATGATCAGCGTCTTGCCGTTCTGCCGCGCCACCAACACCAGCACGGTGCGGAACCGGTAGGTGCCGGTGGCCAAAAGCTCGAGCGCGTGGATGAGTAACCACTTCTGCCACGGCATCAACGTCAACCCGAGGACGTCCTCGGCGAACGCGATGCACGCCCATCCGTGCGACGTCTCCGGCGTTAGCTTGCGAAGCGGCTTGGTCCAAATCCGCGGCGTCTCACAACCGCGGCGCCGCGTGGCGATGGCTGTGCTCATCCGCCGGTCATGTCCTTCACTGCGGCGAGCTTGCCGCGCTTCTTGCTGCCGCCCTTACGCAGGAACGCCATCAGCTCCATGAGCCTGGCGGTGGCCGACGGGTGCTGCGCGACCGCGACGGGCCGGTCGAGCGTGCGCGCCAGGTTTAATGCCATCGCGACATGCCCCGCCTTGTCCTCGATGCCGGCCAGGCCGTCGATCTCGCGCCGGATGGCTGACTCGACGGACTCGTAGGCCGGGATATCGCCTGATTCCGGCTCGACGTCGGCCGGCGGCGCCGGATCGGCCGGGGATGCCGGTGGGGACACCACCCGCAGCTTCGATTCGGCCCGCTTCTGCCGAAGTTCCTTGCGGTAGTCGTTCTCGGCCTGTTTGCACTGGTCACAGGTGCAACCAGCGCGGTAGCGGCCACGGGTGCCATGAGGGTGCTCTGCCATGCTTCCCCACCTCCTCGGGGACGCTTGGGGACACTCGAAGCCTGTCAGCGCGAATAGCGCCTACCGCCGGAGGTGCTTTGACCTTCGGTTTTCCCCCGTGATTCTTGCCCCACCCCGGGGTGTCACCAGATTTCTGCCTGGGTCCAGGAGGTGGGTTCTTGGATCGCCTTGTTGCCACGTGAGCGATTACATGACGAGTGGGCCGGAGCGAGGTTCGAGGGCTCGTACTCCAGGTGCGGGTGCGTGGAGCGGGGCTTGATGTGGTCGGGCTCCCACGCATCGGGGGTCTGTGGTGTTGCCTGGTAGTCGATGGTGCCGCGGCAGAGGTGGCACGGGGCGTTGCGGGTGCGGTCACGGTTGAAGGCTTGGGTGCGGACCTGATCCCATCGATGCCCGTTGCCTGCACCCATCAGGCCAGCCTCCAGTCCATACAGCCCGG
>CXWK01000012.1_pt2 | contig 14481 bp, 15 predicted proteins | sample 590851 | NCBI WGS metagenome assembly CXWK01 (sample SAMEA3498364, study PRJEB10139) | wastewater metagenome | biome: wastewater treatment plant; material: activated sludge | place: Denmark | collected 2014-08-01 | reverse complement strand
AGAATGCGCGTGTCCTCCACGCCAAAGTCGATCAACTCCCGAATGAGACGACTCAAGCTGTACACCCCTTTTGCATCGGACCGGCCGACAACAACCACGACATGGGCCTTTTGCAAGACCGTCCGCGAAACCATGTTGCGCTCTTCGACGTCGATCGAGCCGGTTTCGTCCTCTCCTTCGGTATCAGGATCCAGATCCCAGACCGCGACGTCGAACTCCGCGGCAACCGCCCCGACCAGGGCGTTGAACGCCCTGCGCCTCAAAGCGGCCCAATAGCGAGGCCGACGAAGGCCGAGCAGCAGGTGGTACCCGCGCTCGGCGCTGAAATCGAACGCAAAGTCTCGGGGCACCGCACTACCCCGCTGCTGAAACGCGGCTGTCGCTTCTTGCAATCCCGGAATCAGATCGCCGACGTCGTGGAGCATCGCTTGGTCCGAACGACGGCAGCCGTCAATCAAAATGACGCTTCGAGTGGGTTCGCTCGCCCCTCCGTAAGCTTCCGCGATTGCCATCGCGACCGTCGAGACACCTGCTCCGCCCGCCCCCGTCACCGCGATCGTTGACCCGAGGGAAAGCAGCCCGCTGGCCAGATCGTCTTCGGCAAGGTCCTCAGGGCGTGTCGCCCTTGGCACCATTGCTGAGATGGCGCCGAGGGCACCCATGAGGTCAGCCGCGGTCAATTCAGGCGGCAACACCGCTCGAGCGCCTAAGGCGAGCCAGTTCGCCGCCGCGTCGTTGCCGCAGATGACGAGCACTGCTACGCCTGCGTCCTCGGCCAAAGCGAGGAGGTCTCGGTCCGCGCCAGCAGCCTTTGCGTCGACCAGGGCGGCCGAGAATCGGCGTCCACTTTGGATTCGAACCTCGAGTTCTGAGGCCGAAACACACTTGACAAACTCGAGCGGCACCGCCCCTGACGTGGCCCAACGCGCCACATCAGAGAACCAGGAGGAACGTGGCGCCCCCAAGCCCAGGACGACGAACCGGTCGCCATCGCCGTTCACGGGGCCACCGGTCCGGGCTCGGGCTGTGGATCCGCCGGCAACTCGGGCGCTTGCTCGGTCGGAACTTCGGGGGGGCCGCCAGCGGCAGGGGGATCCAAAGCTCCTTCGGCGGTCGGAAGCCCCTCGGGGGCGGCGGCTCCCGGTGATCCGGGATCAGCGGCCGGGTCTACACCGCTTTGGAGACCGGTCTCGGGTTGTGCGCGCATCTGATCGATATCGCTGCCCGCCCCGCTCGATAAAGCGGGCTGCCCAGCAGAAAGGCTCACGCCAGTTCGGACCACCGAGATGTCCCCAGAGTCCGCTGCGTTGACAACCGACCGCAAGTCAGCAGCTGGCGGAAAAGCGAGGGTTAAGACCAGGTCGCCTTCCGTTGCGATGCCGGACTCTGCATCATCAACGTTTGCCACTAAAGCGTTGCGCGCAACCACCTGCGTGTCAGCATCTTGGCCCTGACCGAACGTTGCGAGCACATCCACTCGCTCACCTCGTTGAAGACGCCCATTCAGGGCCCGGGCCTTGGAAATTCTGATCGACACTTCGGCGTTTCGAGCATTGTCTCCATCCATGAGCGATGTCCCGACGAGCAGGTTTCCCTTTCCGATCGGAGCGATCGTGACTGCGCCCGAGACCGTCTGGGCGTTATCAAAGAGACCGGAGCGCACCGAGGAGGGGACATCGGCCAATACGACTTTGAAGTCGGTGGGTTCAAGAACTTCACCCACTCCAATATCTCTTACCGCGACTAGATACGGGCTCCGCGTGTCTTGACGTGAAAGGGCAACCGCACCCACCACCCCGACCACTGAGAGCGCGATNNGGACTTTCGAGTGCGGTACGCTGTGGAGGTTTCACAGCCTTTCGCTGCATTTCCATATCCGTCGACATGCGCAGAGACACTATAGAAGGGTAAAGCGGATATTGGCATCGGGACTACCAATTGCAGGGAAGGACCACGCGAGTCATGGTGAAGACACCATGATTTACTCACAGTGTGAACTAAACTATTCACGAAGCGGTCGACAAGCACGACCTATGGGGAGAAAGCAATGACAAGAGACACATCCGAATGGTTAGGCACTGCAGACGCCGCAAGCATGCTGGGAATCACACCCCGTACGCTCTATCGGTTCATCGATGAGGGTCAGCTGCCGGCCTATAAGTTTGGGCGCGTCATCCGGCTTCGCCGTTCCGAGTTGGAATCCTTCGTTCAGAATTGTCGGATCGAACCAGGAACGCTCGAGCACCTATACCCAGAGACGCGGACAGGCGTCAAGGAGTAACTACCTCCCACGGATGACGGATGTCTCCCCACCGTCCGTCCGTTCAGTTACGCAAACATCCCGGGCCATGCCCGGGATGTTTTTGTTTTGCGGACGATGCCCGGTTCCAACCACCCTCCGACCGCAAAGCCCACTACCGCCGGCTGCCCGGCGAATTACCAGGTTACGCTGGCGTTTCCCTTGCAAACGCGAGCCCGGCGACATCGATCCAACATGATGTCGAGACCCCCGAGGAAGCCTGCAGGAACACCACGTCGCGCCCGACGGCAGTGAGCTCGCCTTGATACCGGTGGCCGCCACGGGTCTGTAGGAGAACCCGGCTGCGCCATTCCCACCGGTCGCGCAACCACGCAGCCATGTCACCGCTGCCGCCGCCGGGCGGTCGCCCGCTGAGAAGCGTGCTCCCCGCGCTGCGCACTGCCTCGATTGCGTCGGCAGCGACAGCGATTCCATATCCGGCGTCGTCAACGAGCTGAACAACTCGGTCTGAGACAGCCACTACGGTTCCGGACAGGGTCGATCCCCCGAAGAGATCGAGCTGCACCGCCAAGCGCGACTCGGCTGCCTCGCCTAACGCTCCGAGGAAAGTCGCTTGTTCCGCCTGTTGCTGAGCCAGCGAGCGACGGCGCACGCGCTCAGCAACGGAATCGGCCGCCTGAAGCTCTGCGAAATCGAAGTCTTCGTTCATTGACAGCCGAAACCGAACGCGACAAACAGCCAGCTCAACTGCTCGACGACTATCCCTGTTGGGCGGCGAGCAAATTCAGCGCCGAGCCGGCGCGGAACCAATCGATCTGCTCGTCAGACAAGGTCTGGGTCGTCATGAACTCCTCACTCGTCCCATCAGAGTGCGACAGAACCACCCGCACGGGCTGGCCGGGCGCCAAAAGCGCCAGGTCAGTGATCGCGACCTGGTCGTCAAACCTCACCTTGTCGTAGTCGGCGGGGTCGGCAAACGTCAGCGCCAGAACACCCTGCTTTTTGAGGTTGGCTTCGTGGATACGGGCAAACGAGCGGGCGATAACCGCCTTTGCTCCCCGGAAACGGGGCTCCATCGCAGCATGCTCACGGGAGGAGCCTTCGCCAACGTTCTCATCGCCGATCATGACCCAGGAGATCCCCGAAGTATGGAAGCGGGCAGCCAGATCGGGGAGTGAGTAGGTCGTACCGTCCCGGAAATCGATGCCGACCCCAGCTTCTTCGGGGACAAACGCGTTATTCACGCCGCTGTACAGGTTGCCTGAAATGTTCTCTAGATGGCCTCGGTAGCGAAGCCAGGGACCCGCTGGCGAGATGTGGTCAGTCGTGCACTTACCGACAGCCTTGCAAAGCACGGCGAGCCCGGAATAGTCCTGTCCGTCCCATGGCGCAAACGGGGTCAGCAACTGGAGCCGGTCGGAATCCGGACTGACCACGACGGACACGCCGCTCGGATCCTCAGCCGGCGCTTCAAAACCGCTGTCCCCGTAGTCAAAACCCGACGCGGGGAGGGGGTCGCCCACCGGGGCCGCTAACTTCACCGACGATCCGTCCGGAGCCGTGAGGCTGTCCGTCGCCGGGTTGAAATCGAGGCGCCCTGCGAGGGCGAGCGCGATAACGGTCTCCGGCGAGGCGACAAACGCGTAGGTGTTGGGATTGCCGTCGTTGCGCTTGGGGAAGTTGCGGTTGAAGGACGTCACGATCGAATTCGACTCGCCTTGGACCATATCGTCGCGTTGCCACTGACCGATACAAGGGCCGCATGCATTAGCCAGGACGGTTGCGCCGATCTGTTCGAGGTCACCGAGCAGACCATCCCGCTCGATGGTCGCTCTGACAAGCTCGGAACCGGGCGTGACCAGCAGGTCAGTCTTGGTCTTTAGTCCGGCGGCCGCAGCCTGGCGAGCGATCGACGCCACGCGGCCGATGTCCTCATAAGAGGAGTTAGTACATGACCCGATCAACGCAGCCGAGATCTCAACTGGGTAGCCCTCCTCGGCGCAAACATCCGCCATCGAGCCGACCGGCCGCGCTCGGTCCGGGCTGTGCGGGCCGTTCAGATGAGGACCCAAGGTATCCAGGTCGATCTCAATGACGCGGTCGAAATACCGGCCTGGATCGGCTTCTACTTCCGGGTCCGCACGTAGAAAATCGGCGTGCTCATCAGCCAACGCTGCGATCGCGGCGCGCTCGGTCGCTTCCAAATACTCCTTGGTTCTGGAGTCATAAGGAAACACCGAGGTCGTTGCACCAATCTCGGCGCCCATGTTCGTAATCGTCGCGCGACCGGTCGCAGACAAGCTTGCGACGCCCGAGCCGAAGTACTCAACGATGGCGCCCGTGCCGCCCTTCACCGTGAGGATCTCGGCCACCTTCAAGATGACGTCCTTCGGTGATGACCAGCCCGACAGCGTGCCGGTGAGCTTCACACCAATCAGCTTGGGAACTCGGGTGTTAAAAGGCCAACCTGCCATGACGTCGACGGCGTCGGCGCCGCCGACCCCGATGGCGATCATCCCTAAACCGCCGGCGTTGGGAGTGTGGGAGTCGGTTCCGATCATCATTCCGCCGGGAAATGCGTACTGTTCAAGAACCACTTGGTGGATGATTCCCGAGCCCGGACGCCAAAAGCCGATCCCGTACTTCGACGAAGCAGTACGCAAGAAGTCGTAGACCTCGGCGTTGGTCCGCTCCGCCGTCGACAGGTCTTCGGCAGCACCATTGTGCGCAAGGATCAAGTGATCACAGTGCACCGAAGTGGGCACAGCAACCGACGGGAGCCCAGCGAGCATGAACTGCAGAACGGCCATCTGAGCCGTGGCGTCTTGCATAGCGATGCGGTCCGGACGGTAGTCGCCGTAGTCGTCACCACGGCCGAGTCCAATCGTCTTTGGATCATCAGCGTGACCAAACAAGATCTTCTCGGCCAGGGTTACCGGCCGTCCCAAGCGCTCACGTGCGATCGGAGTTGATTGGCGCAGTCGACCGTAGGTCTCAGCGACCAACTCGACGGGGGTTGACGGCTGAACAGATGCCATTTCCGACCTCGCAGTGGTGCAGTTTGGGTGACGTCGAGAAGGCGGCGCGACTACCTGGAGCTAGCCTTCCCAGCGCTGACAGTCTAGCGACGGCGGCTGCCGCTCCCTAACGGCAGCAACCTCCACCACGGCGCACCTCGGAGGAGTGCAAAAAAACAGGGGCCCCGGCAAAGCCGGGACCCCTGTCCATCTATCTCACGAAGTTCGACCTCGTGAGGCCGACTGACGTGTTACTTGCGGCGGCGTACGTCAGCCAGTCGAGCACCGCTCATAGCGAGCAGTCCGAGAGCCAGCAGAAGGAAACCACCAGCTGCCAAGGTGTCAGTGCCTGAACCAGTGAAGGCGAGGCCACCAGGGCGTTGGGCCGGAGGCGGAACCATCGAACCGCCACCTTGGTTGTGGTGTCCACCCTTACCCGTGGTCACGGTCGTCACGCCACCAGCAGCAGTGGTGGTGGTCGTAACCGTTCCCGGCTTGGTCGTGGTGGTCGTCGTCGACGTGGTCGTGGTGGTCGTCGGCTGAAGCTGGTTGGTGAAGGTCACCACTGCTTCATCGGCACGACGGTCCAAAGTAACGATCACGTAGTCTTTGGTTTCTTCGATGATCTCACCACCGTCGATGGTCACATCTTCCAGCTTGTAGTCCTTGACGGCGCCTTCCTTGATCATGTATTCGCAGGTCTCGCCTTGGTTGGCGGCTGCCCACACATCAGGAATGGTGACCTTGCCAAGTTCATCGGTGGTCACTTCGAAGGGACCGGCGCCACCCTTGCACTTGTCGGTGATGCCTTTGACCGTGAAGGTCCACTTGGAACCAGGGCCGTCAGCGGCGCCCTTGACATCGAGCAGGTCCTTTTCGATGGTCAAGTCAACCGTCTGCGGTGAGCAGAGACCAACCAAGTCGAGAACCATTGCGATACCACCGGCGATGCCGTTGATGATGTTGTCGATGTTGAGGTGGACGAACAGCCAGTTAAGGAGGTTCTCAGCAATTCCACCGACGTTCAGCCAGTTGATGAACTGGTCAATGAAGTTCTGAACGTTGACCAGCGGTCCAATGTTCGGGATCAAGAAGTTCACAACGCCGATGAAAGCGTCGTTGATCAAGTCACCGATGTTGGTGTCAGCAAGGATGCCATCAATGACTTCGTCAAGGTTCGACTCATAGTTCGCGAACGCAGCACAGAAGTTGAGACCGTCGGCGATCTTCCCTAAGTCGAGACTGATTATCCCGATCATGACTTCGTCGATATTGACGTTGTTGACGATGTCGTCGAAGAACTGGCCGATCGGCTGTGAATTACACAGATCCTCGATAGCGTTACCGACGTCCACGCCAGCAAACGATCCAACGCCGCCCAGAATCCCACAGGCTGCGTCTTGGACGTTGGCGTTGTTGGTCAGGAAGCCATCGATGAGGCCGTCAACCGAAAAATTGTCGATGTTGAGGGTGTCGCAAAGGAATGGACGGAACCAGTTCGTGACAACGGTGTCACACCAGTTTTCCCAGTCGCCTTCATCGGCACCAGCGTTCGTGCGGGGCGCTAGCACCGCAACCAGGCTAATTACCAGCGCCAGAATGGTGATCTTCACCGCTGTGCGCTGACGCAATACGTGTGTCATCAGTTTTCCTCCCGGTGTCCCCACAGTTACGCCGCCGAGCTCACTGTGGAAACGAGTGCTCGTTGTTGGTTAGCGGCGCAGTATACGCCGAGGCCGAAGTGTTATCCACCGTGGTTGTGAAGGCAAACGGGATTGTTGCATTTGTACGCGTCTTAATGAGTTTGCGTTCGCTCAGGATCACTTGCCGGCCGGATCGTTGAAACTCGATTCCTTCGGCCGATATAGCGAAGTCCGCAAAAGGCGGAGTCGCCTTCGGAGACGTGCGTGGCGCTGCGCAGAGAGTCGTCACGGTTCGCGTCGCACCGGTTCGACGCCGGGCGCGAGCTGCTCTGCGGCGCGCTGACGTGCGGACGTTTGACCAGTTCAGCAGGCACGCTAGGGCGAACTTGACGTCGTGGTAGAACCCCCGGCCGCTCCGCTGGGGCCCGGATTTTGCTGCCCGACTCCGGCAGAACGAGCGGTCACCGCCTCTTCGAGGAGCGCCCGCACTTGTGCGCTCATTGGACCCTGCGGTGTACTCGCCAGATACTGCTGCAGCGACGGGATGGCGCGCTCGGAATCGCCGAGTCCGCGATACAACAAGATTCCCCTAAATGCGAGGGCATCGGGGTAGCCCGGGTCTCGTCGGAGCGCGTCTTCCAGGCGCCTCAAAGCCCCGGTTGTCAGCGTGTCGAACTGCTCGCCTTGCTGGCCATTTGCAGCGAGCCACAGAACCCAGCCGCCGTACGCTGACGGCTCTGGATTGTCGGGATCGAGGTCGGCCGCTTTGTCGAATTCCTGCACCGCATTCGGAAGGTTTTGGCTCGTCATATCGAAACGAGCCAGATCCATCCAGGCGTTTGGATCGTCTGGGGCGGCTTCCGTCGCCGCAACGAGATTGTCCCTGGTCTGAACCGGGGCCGGCTCCCGATCGGCGACGCTGTTGCCGCTCATCGTCTGGCCAGGGAGCCGTTTACCCAATGACTGGGAGAGCATCCACGAGGCGACCACAACAGCGAGCCCCAGCACCACCCAGGTGACGAGAGTTTTTCGAGATCTTGCCTGCGTCTGGGCGATCTGTTCGCCGTCGATCTGAGCCTGAACGGCGGCAATGCGGGCGTTGTAGTTGCGCCGAATTCGCTCAAAATCCGACTGATCGATCAGGGCGGACTGGGCCTGCGCGGTGATCTCGTCGAGTGAATCGATGAGGAACCTGCGCTCCTCTAACAGCTGCTCGTCGGCCTGAACTTGCCGCGGTCCCGCGTCGTCGCGGGCGTTGCTGTCAGAGAGGCCGGGTCCGTCAGCCGGTTCGCTAGCCATCGGAGATCCGCTCAGCAGAGAGGCCAGGTCCGTCGTGTCTCTCGGTTACGGCGCTGCCAACAGTGTCCGAAGGCGCTTGTGTGTCGTGAGCAGGAACCTGTCCGAGGGCCTCCCGAGCGCGTGCGACCCGCCGATCGGTGTCGGCATCGTCGCCGCCAGCGACGACGCTACGCGAGCGAATCCGCCAGACCAACAGAGCCATACCGGACATGATCATGAGGGCAGGGAGCCACCAGATGATGGCGCTAAGCCCTTTGCGTTCGGGTTGCAACAAGACCCATTCACCGTACCGCTCGACGTATTGCTGTTCGATGTCGGCGTCGGTGGCTCCGCGTTCGATCATCGTCCGGATATCAGTGCGGATGAGGCGGGCCGTTTCCGACGGGGAGTCGGCCACGGACAGGCCTTGACAGGTCGGACATCGCAGTTCGGACGCGACCCGCTGGACGCGCTGTTCGACCGACTCTTCCTTGGCGTCAGGACGAGTTGCGACCCACAACGACGCGAGGACGGCCACTGCGAGTAGCAGCCAGCCCGCTCGCCGCGCACCGGACTTCATCGAACACCGCGCAAAGTGCTCACGCTGCCCCGCCGTCCCGAGCCTTCGTGAGCAGACCCTCAAGGTCGGCCACAGAGGCTGGCCCAAAGAAGCTGCCCCGCACGATGCCGTTCGCATCGATCGTGTAGGTCTCGGGTTGACCAAAGGTGCCGAAGTCGAGCGCAGCCCGGGCGTCTGGGTCAAAGGCGATGATCCACGGCGTGGGGTTGGAGACCAGGAACTGACGGACCGCCGACTCACTGTCGTCACGGACGATTCCCACCATGGTGAAGTCCGGATCGTTTTTGTGCGCCTCGTAGAACGCGAGCAGGTCAGGCTGTTCTTGTCTGCAGGGTACGCACCAAGAGTTCCAGAAGTTGACGACCACGACTCCCCCGCGCAGGTCGTCAGAGTCGATGACCTGCCCGTCGACTGTATTGAGAACGAAGCGCGGAACCGGCTTCCCCTCGAGGCGTCGATTGTCGGCGCGTGGGTCCTTACCTAAGGATGTAATCATCAAGCCGAGGATCGCCAAGACGAACATCAACGCAACACCGGCAAATATCCAAGGCCGACGTGATGCACCCTTGGGCGAAGCAGTCACTGGTGAGCTCCCGGGCCATGCGCGTCCCCAGCACTTGTCACTGCTTTCGCCACGCTCGATACAGAAATTCGATCCGGAACGGCTTCAGGGGCAGGCCGCGAGGAGGGCGGAACGAGTGGATCGGCTGCAGGCTGATCGCCGACCAGGATCGTTCGGTCTGGGTTGGCGTTGCCCTCGGCCAGCGGGACGTCCATCGGCTCAGGACCGGCGAGGGTTCCCTTGGTTGGAGCTCGGGAAGCTGAGCCAGCCGCAGCCGCCCGGGTGCGTGGCAGCAGAGCGATCGCCGTGCCGAGCATCATCAGTCCTGCACCCAGCCACAGCCAGAGCATCATCGGGTTTACGCCGATACCGATGGTGACGACATCGCCATCGCCTTCGGGAATCCGAACCACGGTGAGATAAAGGTCTTCCACCAGCCCTGTGCGCACCGCCGGCGTACCGATCGCCTGTTGTGCGAGGGGGAACAGCGCAATGCTCGGCTCGAACGTGCCGAGGCTTTCACCATCACGCCAGGCCGAGAGCGTGGCATAGCTGATGGTCTTTTCGGCCGTCGCGTCGCTGCGAATACCGTCGAAGCGGACGGTGTAGTCGTCCGCGAAGGGCGAAGAGCTCGAGATCTGGACCTCTTCACCCTTGGAGAGTTGCGCTTCGATGTGCCGCGAGAACGACTGCGACCCGGCAATGGAGACGGCGACGACAACGACCCCTGCATGGACGACAAAGCCGCCATAACGGCGCGGGTGGCTGCGCAACAGCGCGACAACCCGGCCAGGCGCCCGCCTATTCCGCGAACGCGTGCCGTTCCAGCCCTGTTTGAACTGTGACGCAATTCCCGCCAGCGCAAAAGCAGCCAGGCCGAGGGTGAGCACTGGTCCCAGCCCGCGGATCCCCGAGGCCACGGCGACGATCATCATGCCCCCGCCGACCCATGCCGGGATAAGCATGCGGTCGCGGGTGGTCGACGTGAGTCCCGCACGCCAAGGCAGGAGCGGAGTCACCGCCATCAGAAACAAGATGGTGAGACCGAGTGGCATTCCCAGACGGTCGAAATACGGCTCACCGACCGAGAGCTGCTCACCATTCAGTGCCTCTGCGAGCAGCGGAAACACCGTTCCCAGCAGGACGACGAACGCGAGCGCAGCCAACACGAAGTTGTTAGCCAAGAACGCCGCCTCGCGGCTCACCGGCGACTCGATCTGACCGGGCGAACGAAGGCGTTCACCGCGCGCACCGATCAGGGCGATACCACCGATCGAAATCGCTGCAAGGAAGCCCAACAGTGCTGGGCCGATCGACGATTCACTGAAGGCGTGGACCGAGTTCACTACGCCAGAGCGCGTGAGGAACGTTCCCAGAATCGTCAGGCAATAGGTAGCGAGCAACAGCGAAAGGTTCCAGACACGCAGCATTGCTCGGCGTTCTTGAATGACAACCGAGTGCAGATACGCCGTACCGGTCAGCCAAGGCAACAAGGAGGCGTTTTCGACCGGATCCCAGGCCCAGTATCCACCCCATCCGAGCACTTCGTAGCTCCACCAGCCGCCCATCACGATGCCGATCGTGAGGAAACCCCATGCGACGAGGGTCGCTCGACGTGTGACCAGCAGCCATCCCTCCCCGAGCCGTCCAGTGATCAGGGCGGCAGCGGCAAACGCGAACGGCACCGAAAACCCGGCGTAACCGAGGTACAGCATCGGCGGATGAACCACCATCAGAATGTGGTTGCGCAACAGCGGGTTCATGCCCAGCCCATCGGCCGGGATAGCGCCCTCGGTCGCTGCAAAAGGGTTTGCCGCCGCCACCATCAAACCGGTGAAGAACAAGGCGATTCCACCGCCGACGATCAAGGTCCACAACACGAGGTCGTCGTTGCGTTGCCGGCGGAATCTCACCGCGACGAACGCGAAACCCAGGGCAACTACCAGAGCCCACAACAAGATGGAGCCTTCAAGCGCTCCCCACAACGATGCGATCGTGTACAGCACGGGCGTGGCCCGCTGATGGTTGCGCACCACGTATGCGACCGAAAAGTCGTGGGTCAAAAGGGCCCACTCCATTGCAAGCACCGACGCGATGACCGCTGCCGCGCCAAAGAACAGGTACTGCCACAGCCAGCGGGAGGCGCGCGTTGACCCCGTGCGGACAGCGATCACCCCGGCTACGACCGCCAACAGGTAGGACGACGTAGCCAACACCAACAGGGCGGTGCCGAGTGCCGTCATTGAGCCTCGGTTACCGCTGAGGTTGGGGGACTGTACTGGTTGTCGTGCCGAATCATGATGACATCGCACTCAAAAGGCCCGGTCGCCGCGGGAAACGTGCCCTCACAAACGACTGGAATTCCGGGGCGGAACAGTTGGGGCAGCTTCCCGGAGTACTCGACCATGATCGGCTTCCCACCGTCTGCGAGGCCGAAGACGATCGGGTCGCCGCTCTCCTCAACGGTGCCAGCTTCGACGTAGCCCGAAAGCCGGAACCGTTCTCCGGGGCTCTCTTGCTGGATCTCCCGAGCCTCGGCAATGGTCCGATAAAACACCGCATTCGAGCGCAGTGCGAACACCATCAAGGCAGCGACGGCTCCGAAACAGACGGCGACGAGGGCTCCGTAGACCGCCTTGCGCGACTTCATGATGACACCTGGCCCGGTTGGTCGACCCCAGGTGCCACAGCAGCTCCGTCAACGGGCTGGACGGCCCCTTCGACGAGGGCCGCAGTGTCGGCTCCCAGCTTCTGTTCCTGGGCAACCGCAACCTCGTGACGGGCCTGGCGCAGGTTGACTTCGAGCGACTTAGCGCGCGCCGTCACCCACAGGGCATAACCGCCGAGTGCAATGAAGGTAATGAAATAGCCGCCGTAGACATAGGCACCGTTCTCCACTATGCCCCACCTCCCAGCACGGGAATCTGGCGACGATCGGCTTGGACATGATCGTCCTCAAAACGTCGCCGGACGACCGCCAGGTCAAGTTGTTCGTCGGCGATCTCATCTTCGATGGCGGCGAGCCGGTAGCGCCGAGCCGCGAGGTAGATGAAGACGAGGTGGAACGTGATGACTGCCCAGAGCAGCGTCCACGCCATCGTGCCGTGGATCTGAGGATCCAAGTCGGGACGCAAGACCGTTGCCTCTTGGTGCTGCGTACGCCACCAATTGACCGAAAAGTGGACGATCGGGACGTCCACAAACGCGATCAGCGCCGCTACCGCCGACCGTTTCGCAATCTGGTCGCGTTCACCGGGCATCCGGCGAAGGGCCAGGTAGCCGATGTAAAGGAAAAACAGCACTGCTGTGGTGATGAGCCGAGCGTCCCACGTCCAGTACACGCCCCAAATCGGTCTTCCCCAAAGCATCCCAAGAACGAGGGCGAGGCCGGTGAAAATCACCCCAAGTTCGGCAGTCACCCCGGCCACCCGATCCCAGCGACGGGCTCGTGTCCGGGGCCACAGGTACAACGTCGACGCTACGGCGGTCACGAAAAAGGCCACGTACGCCAACCAAGCGGCGGGCACGTGCACATACATCAAACGTTGGGCGTCACCTTGAACAGCGTCGGGGGGCGCGACCCACAATCCCAGCATCACCAGAAGTGCAGACGCGGCCAACGCGGACGCCCCCAAAACGGAAAGCAGGCGTGAACTCCGGCTCATGCGTCCTCCATTAGCGGAGCAAAAACAAGCATTCCCATGCTCACATATAAAAGGTCGAAGAGTCCGATCAGGCCTGTCCAATCCCACCCGCTGCCGACTCCGGCGTCGAGGCCCGCTTCCCAGCTCTGCGTGGCGGCGATCATGATCGGCGCAAGGACCGGGAGGACGAGAACCGGCAAAAGCATGTCCGCCCTGCGCCCGCTACCCGACAGGAACGCGTAGACCACGCCGACCGCAGCGATCGCGACTGCGGCAGCGATCCCCGACACGACCAGCACCGGCATACCGACGATGTGGACGCCGTACAAGACGACCAGGCCGACGAACAACACGGCCATGAGCAATATCAATTGTGCCGTGACCGCGATGACCTTTCCGAGGTAGATCGCCATGGGTTCGACTGCCAGTAGGCGAATGCCGTCGCGTACCCCGTTTTGACGTTCGATCTCGGCCGAGCGTCCGACCGCCATGGTTGACGCGAGCAGCACCGCAATCCAAAAGAGTCCGGGTCCGACCGTTCCGAGCTGTCCGCGGTCTGGATCTAAGGCGAACGCAAATAACAACAGCACGAGAAACGAAAACGGAATCGTCGCAGCCAGCACGCGCTTGGAGCGCCACTCGATGAGCAGATCCTTGCGCGCAACTCGCCAAACGTCGGTCACTGGATCACCCGTTCGGACAGCGACTCGAGGTGTCCGGCTCGGAGGGCGAGTTCGCGATGCGCACTGCGCCGCGCTCGCGACAGTTCGTGCGACGACATAACGACCATGGTCCCCCTGTCTGCCGCTTCTGCGATCAATGCGTCGACCAGGTCCCTGTTCACCGAATCCATCCCGGCGTGCGGTTCGTCGAGGAGCCAGATGTCGGCCTCACGAGCCACGACAACAGCAAGCGAGACGCGGCGTTTCTGACCGGCCGATAACACGCCCACCCGCGTATCGGTTCGACGGGTGAGCCCGACTCGTTCGATCGCTTCGCTTACCTCATCAAATGAACGGGCCGGCGAAGCGAACTCGACGTTTTCACGTACCGTCAATTCGTCGTAACAAAGGGTTTCATGGCTGAGGTAGGCGACCCGGCGACGGAGCTTGCGAGCAGAGTCCGATACCGAAATGCCGAGCACCTCAAGGCTGCCCGAATTGATCGGCGCCAAACCCGCCAAACATCGCAGAAGCGATGTCTTGCCAGCACCGTTCGGCCCGGTAATCAACGTCACCCCGTGTGGCGGAACCCGAACCGTTAGCCCAGCTAGAGCTGGAAATCCGCCCACAAGCGCGACCAGGTCAATAGCGGTGAATCCTGGTGGTGAAGCGTCCGACACAGCAGCGATGTTAGGTGGCAGTCCCTCGATCGCCGAGTCCGGGTCAGACTCATCGAACGGATTGCCCCGTACCGTTAGAGGCCAGCCGAGCGGTTTCGCGCGATGCCAGCCACAGATAAGTGGAAGAGAAGACGACAGAACTGCTTCGAAACGCG
>CXWK01007700.1_pt1 | contig 14497 bp, 12 predicted proteins | sample 590851 | NCBI WGS metagenome assembly CXWK01 (sample SAMEA3498364, study PRJEB10139) | wastewater metagenome | biome: wastewater treatment plant; material: activated sludge | place: Denmark | collected 2014-08-01 | reverse complement strand
AGTAGAATTATTAAATACATTAAAATTAATTAACAAGTTATTAACATTATCAGAACCACCCTAACTTGTCATTTTATAATATCTTACAAAGATATTTTTCAAGTTATCAAATAAAACCATGTAAAATTTACACAGTAATTAAACTTAACTGAAATGTGAAACGTTTCCACAATCTAAAGTTATCAACATGTTATAAACAGATATGCTTCACGCATACATCTATTAAAATATAGAGACAAATACCACGATGCGCAAACTTTTTACTAAAGAATTTAAATTAATTTTTAAGTTTTTTCTAACCTCCATTTTGTATGAATCATTTTGTTATAAAATCAAACTATTTATACTAAAAAAGGGCTTTTAAGGTAAAACAATGAACGTGTATATAAAAAGTTTTATAGATTTTATTGAGATCTTTAACAAAGCTAGTGCGAAAATTGTTGGAATAATTTGAATCTATCTATATTTTTGCAAACTTTATGTAGAATTAGGAGTAACAAATGAAGCGTACATTTCAGCCAAGCAATAGAAAAAGAAAAAATAAGCATGGCTTTAGAGAAAGAATGAAAACTAAAAATGGCAGAAAAGTTTTAGCGAGCAGAAGAGCAAAAGGTAGAAAGAAACTTACCGTTAGTGACGAGAAATAAAAATCTTGAAAAGTTTTTCTTTGAACCGTAGCGAAAGGGTTAAAAAGAAAAAAGAATTTGATAAGGTTTATAGTTCAGCAAAAATATTTTTTAGTTCAGATCATTTTATAAAATCTCTTTTTATAGTTGACACAGAAACAAACTCTTTTGGTGTAAAAATAGCCGCTGCAGTTTCCAAAAAAGCAGGAAAAGCAGTATGGCGAAATAGAATAAAAAGATTATTAAAAGAATCATACAGACTTAACAAACACGATTTGTTAAATAAATGTATTGAAAAAAAAATTAGTTTGTTAATTATTTTTTCTCCGGTTAAACTTTCTGAATTTAAAAACAAAAAAGTTTTCCTTAAAGATATTGCGCCTGGTGTTATTGAGTTGATAAACAAAATCAAGCAACAGATTTGATAGGTTATTTTTGAATAATAAAACTTCAAAAGAAAAAGCTTCTCTCAACACATCTAAAACTAAGTATAATTTCTTCAACTGCAGATTAATTATCAGAGTATTGTAATGGATAAGCAAACGACAATTGCATTTATTTTAATTGGAGCCATTCTGGTTTTGTGGCTTTATATTTCATCTCCAGATCCAAGCCAGCAAACAAAACCAAAAGAAGATACTACTGAACAAATAGATTCACTAAAAGGAAACGGTAAAGATTCTGTTGCTATAAAAGACAAAATCCTTGTTGAAGATAAATCAACTGAGATAATTGCAATAGAACAATCTAATATACCCGAAGAAATTGTTGTTGTTGAAACAGAATTAGCAAGATTCGAATTATCAAATAAAGGGGCAAACTTTAAGAAAATATTTCTTAAAAAATTTAATAACTGGTATTCTGCAGATAAGAATGGTGATGATGTTAATTATAATAACCTCGTTCAACTTATAAATTATTCACGCGGCGGCTCTTATGATTTAGCCTTTGTTTCTATTGATGGAAAAGGTATTAGTACAAAAGACTTTACTTTTAAAAGTAACACATCATCATATAGTTACAAATTGAAAGAAAAGGACTCGTTAAAACTTGAATATTCAGTAGAGCTTGAGCATGGAAAAATCCTAAAAAAAACCTATATCTTTTTTGCAGATAAATATGAAGTTAAAAGCGATATTTCATTTACAGGATTTGACAATAGCATAAGTAACAATTCTTATGATTTAATCTGGAGTAATGGGATAAGGTTTGTTGAACGAAACTCTGTTGATGAAGCAAACTACTCAAATGCCAGCGTATATTATGGTGATGAACAAGTTATTGTTGATGCATCATCAGTTGGTGAAAAAGAAGTTAAAGAATTTCGCGGAAAAGTTGATTGGCTGACAGTTAGAAATAAATACTTTGCTACTGTTATTATTCCCGATGATCCAAAAAAAGTTGAAGGGGCGTATATTGAAGGGATTAGAGAATCTGTCGGAAGCGAAGGTATATACGAAAAATATGATGTTAGATTAACACTTCCATTTCAAAATAAAATTCAGGAAAATCATTCATTTACATTATTTATTGGGCCCGTTGACTACAAAGAATTAGAATCTTACGGTAGAAATCTTGTTGCAATTGTTGATTTTGGAAGTTTCTTCGGTTTAAAGTTTATAGTTAGACCAATTGCGGAATATATTTTACTTCCTCTTTTTCAATTTATAAATTCATTTATCCCAAACTACGGTATTGTATTAATAATCTTTTCTATAATAATTAAGATTGTTGTATATCCGCTTACTAAATCCAGTTATCAATCGATGAAAAAGATGCAAGCATTGCAACCGATGCTTACTGAGTTAAAAGAAAAGCTTAAAGATGATCCACAAAAAATGAATAAAGAAACAATGAAACTTTATTCTACATACGGAATAAACCCGGCTGGCGGATGTTTACCAATGTTACTGCAAATGCCAATCTTTGTTGCTTTGTGGGGAATGTTCCAATCAGCAATAGATTTAAGACAACAGCCGTTTGTTAGTTGGATAAAAGATCTTTCTCAACCAGATGTTATTTTTGATTTAGGTTATAAGCTTCCGCTTTTTGGAGTACAGGAAATTAGCGGATTAGCGTTATTAATGGGTATAACAACTTTTGTCCAACAAAAAATGACAGTTAAGGATCCGAAACAACAAGCTCTTATTTATATGATGCCTGTTATGCTTACACTGCTTTTTATGAGTTTTCCATCTGGATTGAACCTCTATTACTTTATGTTTAATATTCTTTCAATTGCACAGCAATATTATATAAACCATAAAGGCGGTCCAGTTGAACTTGTTCCNNGAAGAACAATCTAAAACGCAACAGAAAAAAAGAAAATAGTTTTATATATTAATTGTTTCTTAGAAAAAGAAACAAAACAATTATGAAAGAGAAAATTAAAATATCTGTAATTATTTCTATTTTCTTTTTTTCAAATTTGCTTGCACAATCGAACTATATGCTTACCCTGGATTTGCAAGTTAAGCAACTTCCCTTTGGACTCACTGATTTCATTCCGAAACACAAACCACAAATTGCCTTGGCATTAAGCGGCGGTGGAGCCAGAGGGCTATCTCAAATTGGAGTTCTCAAGGCTCTTGAAGAAGCAGGTATAAAAACAGATATTGTAATCGGAACCAGCATGGGCAGCATTGTTGGCGGAATGTATGCAGCAGGCTATCGTGTAGAAATATTAGATTCAATAGTAAGAGAAACTGATTGGGGTGATCTTTTAACGTTAAGCAATCAATCAAATCGAAGAGATCTTTTTATTGATCAAAAGGTAACGGAAGATAGAGCTATTTTTTCGTTAAGATTGGAAGGATTAAATCCAATTTTGCCAACTTCGTTTAATGATGGACAAAAACTTTCTAATCACCTTAATATTCTTGCATTTAATGCGCCGCTTCACTCAGATGCATCTTTTGATTTTTTAGTAAAAAAATTCCGAGCAGTATGCACAGATCTCATCACCGGGAATATGGTTGTTATTGATAAAGGCTCTTTGAGCAATGCTGTCAGAGCAAGTTCATCAGTAACTTTTTTTCTTGCACCAATAAAAATGGATTCGCTGCTTTTGGTAGATGGTGGTTTAGTTGCAAATATTCCGGTTGAAGTAGCAAAAAAAAATGGCGGTGATTTTGTAATTGCTGTTAATACAACAAGCAATCTCTGGCCGGAAAACGATTTATCAACACCCTGGATTGTTGCAGATCAAATAGTTAGCATTCCTATGAAACTGAATAATGCGGAACAGCTAAGAATAGCAGATTATATAATTGAGCCGTTACTTAATAACATTCAGGCAACAGACTTTGATCTTGTTGATACACTTATTTACTTAGGATATAATTCAACACTACAGCACACCAAAACACTGAAACATCAAATAGATTCTGCAATTTATAATTCACTAAGTGAGACTGAAAAATATTTTTCTAAATTAATTATAGATAGCAGCCTTACACTTAAAGAAAAATCCTTTTTTTATGGATATGAAGCCGCAGATTCAATCTCGAATAAAAGAATTAATTATGATCTATACAGACTATATGAAACGGGTGATTATAAAACTATTGCGGTTCAAATCTCTGCCGTTGAAAACAAAAATATTTTAAAACTTATAAAACAACACAATCCAATTATTAACAACATTGACATAATAGGTGTTTCACTTATTCATTCGGATAAAATAAGCGAGATATTTAGTTCATTAAACCATGAACGTTTTTCGGGGAATAAAGTATTATCAGAGCTTTTAGAATTGATCGAACTCTATAGAGAGGAAGGATATTCACTTGCAGAAATCCAAAGTGTTGAGTTTAACGAAGAGGATGGTCGACTCAGAATATTTATAGATGAAGGAATAATATCTAAGATAGAGGTTCAAGGTAATCAAAAAACAAATAGCAGTATTGTAACAAGAGAGTTTAAGTTTTCCGAAGGTGACTTTTTTAAAATTAAAGACATCCAGGAAGGATTAAAAAATCTTAGAAGCACAAAATTATTTAACAATATTGATATTTTTGTTAGAGAAGATAATGGACAAAATATCTTAATAATAAGGGTTGATGAAAAGCCCTCAAGTCTGCTTCGGATAAGCTTTAGAAGTGATAATGAATATCGGGCACAGTTTGGATTAGATTTAAGAGATGAAAATCTTTTTGGAACCGGAACAGAACTGGGACTGGTTTTATTTGGCGGGCTTGAAAACCGAGCATACATTCTTGAACAAAAAGCAAATAGAGTTTTTAATACATACTTTACTTATAAAATTAATGCTTTTTATAAATTTAATGATGTTCGGTTTTATTCCGATATTCCAACAGATAACAGTACAACTTTTTCAAGAAAGGAAGTTGGAAAATACAGGCAAATATTTTATGGATTTTCACTTGGAGTTGGTACGCAGGTAGGGCGATTTGGTAATTTGATTTTCGAAGGTAAATATCAATTTGATGAAATTAAAAACAAAGAAAACGAACCCACAACCCCTTATAAAACAAAAATAGTCAGCCTAAGAATCTCAACAACGATAGATACTCAGGATAAATATCCCTTTCCGGAAAGCGGAGTTTACTTTTCTGGCTTTTATGAAACTGCGGTTTCTATTTTGGGCGGCGAAACGGGATACAGTAATATCCACTTTGAATATAAAAATTATTTTCGTCTTTCACTCAATCACACGCTTTCTCCAACAATAAAATTTGGTTTCGCGGATAAAACTCTTCCACTAAGTCAACACCATTCATTAGGCGGCCAGGAATCTTTTTTTGGGATGCACGATAATGAATTTAGAGGAAGACAAATATTTTTAACTTCATTGATGTATAGATATAAACTGCCGTTTATTATTTTCTTTGATACTTATTTAAAGTTCAGATATGATCTTGGTTCAACCTGGGACCAGCAGGAACAAATTAGATTTAAAGATTTAAAACATGGAATTGGCGGGGCAATATCATTCAATACTCCGATTGGACCAGCAGAATTCGCCGTCGGCAGAAGCTTTTTATTAACAAATGATTTTTCCAGGAATCCAGTTAGCTGGGGAGATGTATTGTTCTATTTTTCAATTGGATATTATTACTAATTTTTTTAGCAATAATTATTCATTAAACAATTAAGCGTTTAATGATTTCCACAACCAGTTCGAGAAAAAATTTTCCTTATACAACTATTTATTATTAAAATTGAACACAATCCTTAAAAAAACATCATACGTAATTAATATTTTCCGTCTTGCGCTTGCAGGCAACGACACAAATATTCTTGAAGGAAATATCAACCGCGCAATAATTCTTCTTGCAATTCCGATGACACTTGAAATGATTATGGAATCTTTGTTTGCAATAGTTGATATATATTTTGTGAGCAAAATAGGAGTAAATGCAATTGCCGTTGTTGGATTAACAGAATCAATGTTAACAATAACCTACTCACTTGGCTGGGGACTAGCAATGGGTACCACAGCGATGATCGCTCGAAGAGTTGGTGAAGGGGATAATGACGGTGCTTCTGTGTCTGCTGTTCAATCAATTTATCTGGCGCTAATAATCTCCGTACCAATTATGCTCTGTGGAATTTTCTTTTCTGAAGATCTGCTTAGATTGATGGGTGCTACAAACGAAGTAATATCAGAAGGGTCAGGCTACACAAAACTTACACTCGGATTTAATCTTATTGTAATTCTACTTTTTCTGATTAACGGAATTTTTCGCGGTGCCGGCGATGCCGCACTTGCAATGAGATCTTTATGGATTGCAAATTCAATCAATATTGTTCTTGATCCGATGCTAATTTTTGGTGTTGGACCATTTCCAGAACTTGGAATAGAAGGGGCCGCAATTGCAACAATTATAGGAAGATCATTTGGCATAATTTATCAATTATATCATCTAGGCAAAGGAAAAGGGTTAATCAAAATCCATAAAGACAACTGGCACTTTAAACCAATAATTATATGGAAGCTTATTAAACTTTCGTCTGGAGTGACAGCACAATTCATAATTTCATCTGCTAGCTGGATATTTTTAATGCGCATCATTTCAACATTTGGAAGCACCGCACTAGCCGGATATACAATTGCAATCCGAATAGTTATCTTTACTTTACTTCCTGCGTGGGGATTTTCAAACGCTGCCGCAACTATGGTTGGGCAAAACCTTGGAGCTAATCAACCTGAGCGAGCTGAAAAAGCAGTTTGGCGAACCGGAATGTTTAATATGTTTTTTATGGGATTGGTAATGATCATCTTTTTTCTTTTTGGTGATGGTATAGCATCTTTATTTACAGAAGAGAAGGAAGTGGTGGATAATGCTGCAAAATGTTTAGGCATTTTTGCAATGGGATATTTGTTCTATGCATTCGGAATGGTATTGGTGCAAGCATTTAATGGAGCCGGTGATACGAAAACCCCAACGATCATGAATCTGTTTGTATTCTGGTTGTTGCAAATACCACTGGCATATACTTTAGCTATACAACTTGGCTTTGGTGCTGAAGGAGCTTATTACTCAATTGTAATTTCGGAATCAACTTTTTCTGTTGTTGGATTTTTTCTTTTTAAAAAAGGAAAATGGAAAACTATAAAAGTTTAATATATAAGCATTAAACATAATTTAATGAATTACCTTTATTTTTGTACACAACCTTTTAAGTTTAAAGTACAATATTTTTCCAAAGGGTATAATGAGCTGAAATATATTTAGGATTATAACTTGGCAGAAAATAAAGTAGTCTATCCAATTCAATTAGAACTCTGGCCCGTCATCAAACCATTTGATGAAGGATTACTTGTTGTCAACAGTATTCATTCAATACACTATGCATTGTATGGCAATCCCAAAGGTAAACCAGTTTTCTTTCTTCACGGAGGACCGGGCGGCGGCTGTACAGATGATGATGCAAGATGGTTTGATCCAAATAAATTTCTTATTGTACTTCTTGATCAGAGAGGAAGCGGAAAAAGCACTCCGCTTGCTGAAATTAAAGACAACACTACGCAGGATTTGATTAACGATATAGAAAGACTCCATAAACATCTTATAATTAAAATTCCCTTTTCAATTTTTGCGGGATCCTGGGGATCAACACTGGCTCTTTTGTATGCAGAACAATATCCAAAAAATGTTTTACGAATGATCTTAAGGGGGATATTTACTTGCAGCCACAGTGAACAGGATTATTTTTATTCAGAAAGCGGTGCAGCAAAATATTTTCCCGAACCCTGGAATAAACTCATAAAAAATATTCCACAAGGCAATGATAGATTACAAAATCGTATACATATAATGTTAGAAAATTCTGCGGAGGAAGATAAATTAAAACTAATGCGAATACTGGCAGAATACGAATACAGTTTTTTCAATCTGCTGCCGCATGAACTGGAAAAAGAATTATCAAATATAAAAACAGTTTATCCCGAGATGCGGTTAAATATGCATTATCAGGCAAACAGATTTTTTCTTGAAGATGAACAAATCATAAGAAACATAGATCCGATAAAACACATGCCCGTTACTATTATCCACGGAAGCAATGATCGTATCTGTCCACCTTCTTCAGCATTAAAACTTCATAAACATTTGCCAAAATCTGAGTTAATTATTGTTGAGGGAGCAGGGCATATTTCAAGCGATCTAAAAATAACACAAGCATTATTGAAGGCGCTTGAATCATGGGATTAACAGATACATTTTTTAGTTTTGAAATGTAAATCAGACAAAATTTTAGGAGAAACCAAATGAGCAGAAAAGTGGAAGTAGCCGGAATAATGGGGCCAATCTGGTTTATAGGTTGGTTATTTACAATCGGATTTTTAAAACTATCCTTCTTCAAAGGTTTGTTAGCATTAATTTTATGGCCGTACTACATAGGTGATTTTCTTTCCGGTAAGTTTGTTTAAAAGCTTTTGCGTTAATAATGAATATAATAAACGTAACAATTCAAAATGTAGAAGAAACCGGATTTTTCTGTAAGATGAGTCAGAAAAAAAACGAAGGTTATAAAAGAAAATTAAACTGGTTAAATGCTCGCTTTGATGAGGGACTAAAAATTAAAATGCTTGATTTAAAAAATGAAGGCGAGCGTGGGTTTATTGAATACATACCCGGTAAGTTTGCATGGCGTGCAGTGCACGCAGAAGATTTTATGTTTATCCATTGTTTGTGGGTTGTAGGAAAAAGCAAAGGTAAGGGTTTTTCAAAAGTCTTGTTAGCGGAGTGTATTAAAGAAGCAAAGAAAAGTGGGCTTAACGGAGTTGCAATGGTTGTGAGTGAGGGAAACTGGCTTGCAAGAAAAGATATTTTAGAAAAGCTGGGATTTAAATCCGTGGATAAAGCTCCGCCTGCTTTTGATTTGATGGTACTTAAGTTTAAAAAATGTGATGATCCTTTCTTTCCGAAAGATTGGGATGCGCGAATAAAAAAACACAAACAAGGATTAACAGTCATCCGCACAGATCAATGTCCTTATCTTGATGATGCAGTTAATACAATTAAAGACTACGCAAAAAAAGAAAAAATAAAATTCACCGAAATTGAAATTGAAAGCAGCGAACAATTAAGAAAAATCTCACCATCTGCATACGGAGTATTTGGTGTTATTTATAATGGAAAATTACTTAGCCATCATTACCTGTTGCCAAAGGATATTGATCCTGCTATTAAAGCACTTAGCGTTAGTTAAATGAAAGATTAATATGAAAACAATCGGACTTATAGGTGGAACAGGATGGGTTTCTACACTTGAATACTACCGTCTTATTAATGAAGAAACAAATAAACAACTTGGCGGGCATAATGCAGCGCGATGCATTCTTTATTCTTTTAATTATGCGGATATAAATGAATGTAATCTTCGCGAAGATCATGAAGGTGTTTATAAATTTGTTCTTGATGCGGCAAGAAAACTTAAAAATGCTTCAGCGGATTGTCTTGTTCTTTGTGCAAATACTTTGCATCAGTATGCGGATAGACTAATTGAGGAAACTAAACTACCAATAATACACATTGCTGATGCAACGGCTGTTGAAATAAAGAAGCAAGGTCTATCCAAAATAGGATTGCTTGGAACAAAGTTTACAATGGAGATGGATTTTTATACGAAGCGATTGGGTGAAGTAGGTATTTCTTCTGTTGTCCCTGAAAAAGCTGAAAGATTATTTATTCACAATACAATTATGAACGAATTGCTCAAAGAAAATTATAAACCGGAATCAAAGAAAAAATTTTTAGATATAATAAATGATCTTGAACAAAAAGGTGCGCAAGGAATTGTTCTCGGCTGCACAGAAATTCCTTTACTAATCAAACAATCAGATACGCATTTGCCGGTTTTTAATACACTTAAGATTCACGCTAAAGCAGCGGTTGATTTTGCAGTTAAAGATTAACCGACCTTATGTTATAAATTTATTCATTTGCGGATAATCAAAAGATTGAATATTTAATATCAGCACATCCTCTGCTTTCTTCATTGTGCAGTGTTAAACATACACTGTAAATTATTAATATGAATTTCATTCCATCTTATATTGAACTTTTACACAACGGCGAACTTTATAAGCGAGCAGAAAAAGCTTATGCAAGTCTTGCATCCTGCACTAGCTGCCCGCGTGATTGTAATGTTGATCGCATTAATGATGAGTATGGAATCTGCACAAGCGGACATTTACCTATTGTATCATCTTACACTCCGCACTTTGGAGAAGAGCCTGTTTTATCCGGAACGAATGGAGCTGGTAATATATTTTTCGGTAACTGCAATTTAAAATGTATTTACTGCCAGAACTTCGAGATCAGTCAAAATCCAAAAATTGAAAAAGAAAAGCAAGTTTCGCACAATCGTTTGGCTGAAATTATGATTGACCTGCAAAGCAAATCTTGCCACAATATTGGACTCGTTTCGCCGACACATTTTTCTGCAACAATTCTAAAATCAATTTATTTAGCTGCTCAGCAAGGATTAAAACTCCCGATAATCTACAACACAAACGGATATGATTCTGTTGAAATGTTAAAACTTTATGATGGTGTTGTTGATATTTATCTTCCTGATTTTAAATACGGCAATAGTGAATACGCAAAAACATACTCACTTGTTGATAACTACTTTGAAAAAACTAAAGAAGCAATTAAAGAAATGTATAAACAGGTTGGTGCTGAACTTGTTTATGATGGCGATGTTGTTGTCCGCGGATTAATTATCAGGCATCTAATCCTGCCAAATGATTTATCCGACACAGAAAAAGTTTTTAAATTTATTGCGGAAGAACTTAGTCCCAATATTCACATATCATTAATGTCGCAGTACTATCCAACTAACAAAGCTTATAAAGATATTTTGATTAACCGCGCTTTGCGTAATTCCGAATATAACAAAGCACTGCAGTTATTAGATAAATACGGGTTACACAATGGCTGGATACAGGAAATGGAAAGTGCCCATAATTACAAGCCGCATTTTAATGAAGACAGATTAAATCCCTTCAAAAATTAATATCGCACTTAATTGCAAGCGATAATTATTATCACAATATTCTCACTAAGATTCCCAATCAATTTTCCAAGCATCAATTATGAAAAAAATTTTTATAGTTTCGATTAGTATATTAATTCTTTCAGGAATTACTATCACCAGTGCATGGGTTTACCCGGAACATAGGGATATTTTTTTACTGGCAATTCAAAAACTTAGTCCGGATTATCGAAGCACACTTGATGCGCTTTGGGCTGAAGCAAGAATTGGTTATGAATTCAGATTGACTGAATCAGTTATTGATGCAACACAAACCACAAAGCCGACTCATCTTGACTATGCTTCATTCCCTGCAATTGGCGGTGATCATTCTACCTCTGCAAAAAATATGATGGATATAATTCTGCAATCAGACTGGATTATGGATGTTGCTGATATTACTGCACGCTTAAAAATAGATTTACAAAATTCAACAGATAGAAACATGCGCGTTAATGCTTTACGCAATTCGGATATCAGGCTGCAAACATCTGATCCCGATTATGCTACACGGGCAGGACACAACCATGTACATTTTCTTCTTTCTTTAGAAAATGAAAGTGAAACCAGGGAAGAATATGCCTATGAATGCATAAAAGAAGGATCACAATTAAACGCACTCGGTGTTTATTTATGGTATCATAACCTTGCCTTAAAAAAGATGAACAAACTATCATCAGAAAAATTATCTCAAACAGAACGATCGGCTTTAATTCTTGCCGCGCTTGCTGATGAAGCTTTTGGATTGCATTTTCTTGAAGATGTTTTTGCTGCTGGCCATGCCGCCGGTACGTGGGGTGATGCATCGCAGCAAAAAGGCACACACGATTTTTATAATGAACACGGACTTAAAACAACAACGTGGTCCGGTAAAAATATTGTTCTAACAGGTGATGCCTGGATGAGAGATGAAGATGCTGAGTTTGCTGCTAATGTAATTCGATTATCTTTAGAGCAATTACTTGATGCATCACAGGGGAAAGATAAATGTAAAATTATATGATGACGAACTGATTAAAATCAGCACCGGAAGAATTTTGATATTTCTAAGAACGAATTTATGCCCTCACAAAAGTACGATAATAAATTTGTTGAAATGCTTAAGCCTATACTTTATGATACTCCTATTCCCGGTTTAAATCAGGGACTGGGCGAGCTCCCAAGATTCAGGGCTGAGCTTGGAACTTTTTTTGGATTTTCACCTTCTTTAAGAGGCGCTGTTATTAATGGTGGATTTGGTTCGGAGCAAAAAACTCTTGGTGTAATCGGCGGACTTGAAGGATCAATAAGATTTGGATTAGGACTTGATGGAATTCTTAATGAAGCAAGTGATGGATTAGTTTTTCTTGATGTTGGCTGGAGACAGGATGGCTCTTCTTCCGTTGGAATTATTGCTGAACAGGGTACCGAAAACTATGGCGCTCTCTTATCTGGAATTCCCGGCAGATCCGCGTTTTCTGCAAGGATACGATTACCATTTTATATTATTCCCGGCGATTTATTAATTGCCGCACCGATAATGTTATTAATTTCACCAAAAGATTTTTCCGAGATGGCTGTAACTGCTGTTAACGGCGGATTGATTCCTTGGCATCTTGGAATGGCAACGCCAATCGGAAGGTTTCAGATTGTGCTGGGACGCGAAGCCGCAGTTTATCTTTTTGGAAGAACAAAACAACGTGATGCTTTACTGGTCTTTGAGGATACCGGTGATTTGTTTATTGCTTCCTACAGATCAACACAAATTGAGTTTCCTTTTCTTGAGTATAGACCATTAAGATCCTTCTCAACCGATCAAAGCTCAACTTTATTGGTACAGTTTTATGGCGGAGTAGATATTCCGCATAACATTGAATCACTTGACCCTACTTATAATAAAACACCCAAACTTGAAAATGTGTGGTATCTTGGTGCAAGATTTGTTTTTGATTGGCGGCATTATTTTGAACTTTAATAAAAAATATTTTAAAAGAACATGATAACTTGCAAAAACTGCAGCAATACATTTGAAGGAAAGTTCTGTAACAACTGCGGACAGAGTGCAGATACACAACGACTGGACTATAAGTTTCTTTTTAAAAATCTTAGAAAGAATTTCTTAAAATATTTTCACGGCGGTATTTTTTATTCTGCAGTACAGTTGTTTAAAAGACCCGGACACTCAATCAGAGAATATATTGAAGGCAAACGCGTAAAGCATTTTGAACCGATTGCATTGCTGCTAACACTGGCAACTTTGTATGGAGTGCTTTATCATATGTTTGGAATTAATTTGTTTGTTGATGTCTCAGCTCAACGATCAGCCAGCCAAACTACTAATATGAATCTTATTAACGGATGGTTTTCAAACAATTTTTCATTAGTAACCCTGTTGTCTGTACCGATCTATTCAGTTGCTTCGTTTGTTGTTTTTTATAAACAGCGGTATAATTTTATTGAACATCTATATCTGAATACATTTTTAGGCAGCCAGAGGATTTTACTCCGCCTGGTGTTATTTACATTGCTTGTAATTTATAACGGAACAGCACAACTTAAAATAATTCTGGATGTTAGTATTCTTTTGGATGTGGTATTAATTGTATGGAGCTATAAACAATTTTTTAATAAGCTTACAAAAGGCAAAGCTATTCTGCTTTCTATACTAAGCTACATTATATTTTTTGTTTTGTTTTTTATAATAGCTTCGGCGGTGCTTTTATTTTTGCATTTAGTGTAGTTATAAACAGACTGTTACTGACTAAGTATTTTTTAACAATTCTTTTTTTTTAGCTCATCAATTTTGTTTGTCCTAATTGCCTACTGAAGACTGAAGACTGAAGACTGTAGACTGAAGGCTTAAATTGTACATTCTAAATTGTTCGTTGCTCTGTCCTTCCCGCGTTTCCTGTCATTCCCGCGTAAGCGGTAATCTTCTTCTTCCCTTGATTCCCCCTAATTGTAGACTTAAAACTAAATTCTTAATTGTTAATTCTTAATTTTTAATTGCTAAAAGCCAATTGAGTTTCCAAACTACTTTAGTTAGGTTTGCATTAAGTGTTGCTGCTCTCAATCACCTTTAACTTTGCTGTATTGATCTGAAAGCACAAGATAGACCGATATAATAATTATTATTGTTGCAATTAATAAAGCTGTTGTTATCTGTTCATTTGCAAAGAGCCAGCCAAGGAAAACTGCTATTACAGGATTAACATAAGTATGAGTTGAAATTCGTGTTACAGAAGTATGACCCAGCAACCAAACATAAGCACCGAAAGCAATCACGGAACCAAAAGTGACCAGGTATAAAAGTCCGAAGAAAGATTTTAAAGTAACCTGGCTTAAATTAAATTGTGAAGGCTCACCGATGATAAAACCGGCAA
>CXWK01074558.1_pt2 | contig 14505 bp, 17 predicted proteins | sample 590851 | NCBI WGS metagenome assembly CXWK01 (sample SAMEA3498364, study PRJEB10139) | wastewater metagenome | biome: wastewater treatment plant; material: activated sludge | place: Denmark | collected 2014-08-01 | reverse complement strand
TCACCGGCAGGTGCGCGTTCGTCTTCATGATCTTGCCGCCCGGCAGCGCCGGGGCAACCAGGGTGACCGACCGGACCCACTCGGGTGCTCGTGCAGCCAGTTGGACCGAGATCGCGCCACCCATCGAGTTGCCGAACAGATGCACCGGCCGCCCGATGCGCTCGGTGATCAGGGCCAGAACCGCCCGCGCCTGCGCGGCCAGCGAGTAGTCGCCGTCGCGAGGGGGTGGCGACGAGCCGAATCCCGGCAGGTCGACCGCCCAGGTGTCCAAGCGTCCCGCGAACTCGTAGGCAAGATCGGTCCAGTTCAGGCTGGACCCGCCGAGGCCGTGGATCATGACCGTGGGCGTCCCCCCCTGGGGCACTCGGCGGACGGTGAGCATCCGGTCGGTGAGCCAGACTTCCTCCACTGGCGGCGCTGGCAACAGATCCGTCGACTCCGTCATAAGGCCACAGTAGGCGGCAGCTTCCCGGTTCACCCGCGGAAGGCGCGGGTCACAGTCTTGCCAGCGACTGGCCCGGACCCGCCCGGAGCTTTGTTACTGGTGAATAAGATTGGGCGGGTGACTCCGCCGTCGTCAGCCCGCCTGCCTCGCAGTGAACGCCGTGAGTCGCTGATCGGGGCCGCCCGCGAAGTGTTCGTGGAGGTCGGGTACCACGCAGCTGCGATGGACGAGATCGCCGCTCGCGCCGGCGTGACCAAACCCGTGCTGTACCAGCACTTCGGGTCCAAACGGGACCTGTACCTGGCGGTGCTCGACGAGGGCGCCGAGCAGTTCCTGCAGTCGGTGGGCCGGGCACTGATGTCAACCGAGAACAACCGAGACCGGGTCACCGCAACCATCGCTGCCTACCTCAAGTTCATCGCCCACGACGACGAGGCCTACCGACTCGTCTTCCAATCCGACCTGGTCAACGCTCCCGATGTCCGCGAACGCGTCCAACGCGTGAACGCCCTGAGTGCGGAGATGGTCAGCGACGTCATCGCCGAGGACACCGGACTGTCGCGTTCCGAGGCGCTTCTGCTGGCTTTCGGACTGCTCGGAATGGCGCAGACCGCGGGACTGCGGTGGCTCAGCGACCCCGAGGGGATGGACCGGCACGCCGCCGCCCAACTGCTGTCGGCGCTGGCCTGGCGTGGCATCTCGTCCTTCCCCCTCAGCCATCCCCCCGTCGCCACCCTCACCTCACCGCCCACAGCGAACACAGGTGACGCGCCCGGGAGCGCCGGGTAGGGTCGGACCCGACGATCAATTGTCCGGGAGGGCCGCGTGGAAGTCAGGATCGGAATCCAGGATTCACCCCGTGAGGTGGTCTTCGAAAGCGCCGCCGAACCCGAAGATCTCGCTGAGCAGATCAGTGAGGCCTGGGCTGCCAACGAACTTCTGACGCTCGAGGACATCAAAGGCCGCCGGGTGATGGTCCCGACCGACAAGTTGGCCTACGTCGAACTGGGTGCCGCCACCGTCGGCCGGGTGGGATTCGGCGTCGCCTGAGCGGTCAGGGCGCCAAGCCCAGGCTGCGCATCCGATCACTGTGCGACTCCGTCATCCGGGCCAGCATCTGCGCGAACTCCGCCAGCCCCGCCCCTGACTGATCGGGTCCCCCGATCACCAACTCGGCCAGATCCGGTCGGTCCGCCGCCACCCGCTGCGCCTGCGCCAGCGCCTCGCCCATCAATCGCCGACCCCACAGCGCCAACCGACCAGCCGCGCCCGGGTCGGAGGCAAGCGCCTGCTGCACATACGGCACGACGAACTCCGCCTGCCCGCTCTCGGACAGGACGCCGTCCAGGAACTCGCGGGTCTCCGGATCGACGAACGCCGCGATCTCGCGACCGAAGTCGGCCGCGATGCCGTCGCCCACATACGCCTTCAGCAGGCCCTCGAGCAGGTCCCGGGGCGCCGTCTTGTTGTGGAACTCCGAAAGAATCGGCAGATAGGCCCCGATGACGGCATCGGCATCGGCGCCCTGGTCCCGCAGCCGGTCGACCACCTCGCGGAAATGGGCGAACTCGCGACATGCGATCACCCCGAGCTGGGACTTCGCCTCCAAGTCGTTCGCCAAGGCGGAATCACGCGCCAGAGTCTCGAAGGCGAACAGTTCACCCGCCGCGATGAGGCCGAGCAGATCGAGGGTGGCGTTGGGGCTGACCATGGCCGCAGCGTAGCCGTGCGGCCGCGCTGGGCGCGGATGTGCGTAGACTGGATGGCGCAATCGTCTTCCGGCTTGGGAGACCTCGCGCGGCGACGAGTCGCCGCTGACCACGACCTCTCCGGGTGATCCGGGGACCGCGCCCACGACTTGGGCCGCACTGAGATTCCGGAGCAGACAAAGCGTGTCAGACGAAACCACCACTACCGCCACACCCGAAACCCCCGAACTGCCCCCCGCTTTCGCCGACTTGGGCGTTCGTCCCGAGATCGTCGCCGCGTTGGCCGCCGATGGCATCGAACGGACGTTCCCGATCCAGGCGCAGACCCTGCCGCTGGCACTCGATGGGCAGGACATCATCGGCCAGGCCAAGACGGGCACGGGCAAGACCTTGGGCTTCGGCGTCCCGTTGATCCAGCGGATCAACGCCCCCGCCGACGGCGAGGTGAGTGGCAAGCCCCAGGCCCTGATTGTGGTTCCCACCCGCGAACTGGCCATCCAGGTGGGCAAGGACCTGGAGCAAGCCGGCCGCAATCTGGGAGTGCGGGTGCTGACCATCTACGGCGGCCGCGCGTATGAACCCCAGATCGAAGCTCTGAACCGGGGCATCGAGATCGCGGTGGGAACTCCCGGCCGCGTCATCGACCTGGTCTCCCAGCGGCACCTGGATCTGTCACACGTGAGTGTTCTGGTGCTCGACGAGGCCGACGAGATGCTCGACATGGGGTTCCTGCCCGACGTCGAGAAGATCGTGGACAAGGTCCCCACCGAACGCCAGACCATGCTGTTCTCGGCCACCATGCCGGGCCAGATCGTGGCCATGGCCCGTCGATACATGACCAAGCCGATGCACATCCGCGCAGCGGACGCCGGCGACGAGTCGGCCACGGTCGACGCCATCGAGCAGCACGTCTGGCGCTGCCACCCGATGGACAAGATGGAGATCGTGGCACGCGTGCTGCAGGCCAAGGACCGCGGCCTGACGATGATCTTCACCCGCACCAAGCGCCGTGCGCAGCGAATCGCCGACGAACTCAACGAGCACGGTTTCGCAGCCGGTGCCGTCCACGGCGACCTCGGTCAGGGCGCCCGCGAACAGGCGCTGCGGGCATTCCGCAACGGCAAGGTGGACGTTCTAGCCGCCACTGACGTCGCCGCTCGCGGCATCGACGTCGGCGGAGTCACCCACGTCATCAACTACGAGTGCCCCGACGACGAGAAGACCTACGTGCACCGCATCGGACGCACCGGGCGCGCAGGCGAATCAGGTGTCGCCGTCACGTTGGTGGACTGGGAGGACCTGGCTCGCTGGGCGATGATCGACCGCGCGCTGAAGTTGCCGTTCGCGAACCCGCTGGAGACGTACTCGACGTCCGAGCACATCTACAAGGGCCTGAACATCCCCGAGACCGCCACCGGAACGCTGCCCCGTTCCGCACGGACCCGAGAGGGACTCGAGGCCGAGGAACTCGAGGACCTCGGCGAGACCGGCAAGTCGCGCGGTGGCGGCCGGAGCCGGGATGATCGCGGCCGCAAGGACAAGAACGCCAAGAGCGGCGGCGGGCAGGGCCGCGCCACCGGCGACGACCGGCACACCAGCGAGGAACGCACCGGGGATAGTTACCGGCCGCGCCGGCAGCGCAACCGGCGCCGCACTCGCAACGAGTCCGCCCCGGCCACCACCAGCACCCAGTCCAGCGGGGACGCCACCCCGAGTGGAAGCGATGCGACGACAGCCACCGGCGACGCCGCCCCGCGTCCCCGCCGCCGTCGTCGGCGCGGATCGGGGAATGCGGGCGCCGGCCAGGCCCCCGCAGCCGGCGACGCGAGCTGAGTCAGTAACGCAACGACAGGTCCACCCACGAGCGCTGCTCGCAGGTGGGGCACTTCATCCAGATCCGTACGCCGGACCCGGGCACGACCGCAGGGACGCTGGGGAACGCGAGCCGCAGGGCTCGCCCCCATGACACCACGGACCGCGCCTCGCACCGGGTACAGGTCATGGCCACCGAGCCCAGGCTCGGCGGCTCCGGCTCGGTCGAGAACAGGGCCCGCTTGCCTTCGCGGTCGGGAACGCGCACTTCCCCGTCGACGATGATGATGCGCTCATCGGTGGGATCCGCGGTCCGGGGCCGGACGCGGTCGAAGGTCTGCTCAGTCATCGGTGGTCACCTCGCCGTCTGCGATCTTTCGGGCCAGTTCCCGGTAGTTGTCGGCTCCCTTGACCCGGGTGGCGGTGGTCAGCACCGAACGCCCCGCTGCGGGGGCCTCGGCGAAGCGGATCGACTTCGCGATCGGCGGTTCCAACACGGGCAACTGGTACCCCTCCCGGATGTCCGCCACGACTGCCTTGGCGTGGGAGGTCCGCGCGTCGTAGAGGGTGGGCAGCACACCGAGCACCCGTAGCCGAGGGTTCGTCAACCGCTGGACGTCACGAACCGTGTCCAGCAATTGGCCGACCCCCCGGTGGGACAGCGTCTCTGCCTGCAGCGGGATGAGGACCTCGTCAGCGGCGGTGAGGGCGTTGATCGTCAGGACCCCCAGCGAGGGCGAGCAGTCGAACAACACGTAGCCGTAGTCCCCGACCACATCTTCGAGAGCCAGTCGCAGCGAGTGCTCGCGACCGGTGCGCGTCAACAAGTGAGCCTCGGTGCCCGCCAGGTCGATCGTGGCGGGTAGCAGGTCCATGCCGTCGTCCGTGGGACGCAGCACCATCCCGGCACTCACCCGCTCGAGCAACACGTCATGCAGGCTCATGTCGATGGTCTCGGGGTCCAGCCCGAGCGAGAACGTCAGGCAGGCCTGCGGATCGAGATCGACCACCAGGACCTTCTGACCGAGCTCCGCCAGGGCAGCACCCAACGACGCGACGGTGGTGGTTTTTGCCACCCCGCCCTTCTGATTGGCAACCGCGATAATGCGCGCCATGAGACCCCCAAGCCCCAAAGAACCCGACCCGAACGAACCCATCCTATTCTGCTGGACATGAGTGTCCCACCTCGCGCCGAACTTCCTGCCGGGGTCGAACCGTTACGCATCACTACCACTCGGGGTGAACTGGCTGCGCTGCGTGCTGGTGATCCCCGTGCCGAAGCCGTTCTCCTGGTGCCGGGGTTCACCGGGAGCAAAGAGGACTTCCTCCCGATCCTGGCGCCGCTGGCTGAGGCCGGACTGTTCGTCACCGCGATCGATCAGCGGGGACAGTTCGAGAGCCCGGGAACCGGTCAGTGGGATGACTACGACCTCGCTGGGTTCACCGCTGACCTTGTGGACGTGATTGCGGACCTGGCTGGGCGGGTGCACCTGGTGGGCCATTCGTTCGGCGGCGTGGTCACTCGCGAGGCATTCCTGGCGCGACCCGAGTCGGTGGCGACCGTGACGCTGATGGACTCCGGGCCCGGGGCTCTCCCCGAGTCGAGGTGGCCGGCGTTGCGGGCCCTCATCGCGCTGGTCCCCCACGCGACCATGGACCAGATCTGGCAGGCGAAGTTGGAACTCGACCGACAAGCGGGCGCACCACCACTGCCAGCGGACGTCGCTGAGTTCCTGCGGGCCCGTTGGGTCGCGAACGACGGGTGGTCCATGGCGGGCATCGCGCGGATCCTGATGTCGGTCCCGGATCGCACCGATGCCCTGGCAGCCGCCCTATCCGAGCACGACGCAGCCGCGATGGTGATGTACGGCGAATGGGATGAGACGGCGTGGCACATCGACGACCAGGTCACCATGGGGCGACGCCTGGGTGCGCACGTGGTGTCGATTCCTGGTGCCGCACACTCCCCCGCGGTCGAGAACCCGTCGGTGACCGCCACGGAACTCATCGGATTCGTCACCCGAGCGGGCGTGTAGACGGGGGGCGCACTGGGTATCGCGAACCCATGGAGCAGCACTGTGACCTTCCGGCCGCCCCGGAGGCAGCCGGCGTCGCGCGACGGCTGGTGCGCGATGTGCTCACAGATATCGGTGCCGGTCACGTCATGGACGATGCCATGTTGGTGATGTCGGAGCTTGCCACGAACGCGGTCCGCTACGGCGCCGCCCCGATCCGCGCCACTGCCACTGTGGAGGGCGCCCACCTGATCCTCGCCGTCCAGGACGGCCGGGCATCCGACCTGCCCTATCCGAAAGTCCTGACCGCCACCGAACCGAACGGACGAGGCATGCACCTCGTCGCCGCTATGGCCTCGCGGTGGGGGTGGGACCGCAGTGCCCACTCCAAGGTCGTGTGGGCCGAGATTCCACTGGATCGCGACTAATCCGCCGCCGCGACGTCAGCGAAGCGCTGCGAGGAGTGTGAGCAGGCTCCGTACGGACTCCACCGACTCGACCCGGTACTCCGCCGCGGTGTCGCCCGGTCCCACCTTGACCCCCACGTCCGTGGGTTCGAGAGCCTGGAACCCGCGCTCGTCAGTCACGTCGTCGCCGACAAAGACCACGGTGGCGTCTCCAGCGGGAGCGCCGCGACGAAGAATCTCGATCGCGCTGCCCTTGTCGACCTTCTGCACCGCCAGTTCGAGGACCTCTTTCCCTGCCGTCACGTGAACTCCGGGCCACAGCGCTGGCCCCTCGGAAACGGCCGCCAACACCCGATCGGCGTCTGGCCGACTCGCCTGTCTCACGTGCACAGCGATGCTGATGGGCTTGCGTTCCAATTGGGCACCGGGGGCGTCGCTGATCATCTGACTCAGGACCGAGTCGAGTTGTTCCAGCAACTCGTTGTGCTGGGCGGTCAGGTCGGTCACGAACCCGGTTTCGAACTCGCCGCCGTGAGATCCCACGAGCACGATGGGCGCGCTGAGTCCCGAGAGCCGGGCGAGGTCACCGAGTGATCGCCCGGACACGACCGCCACCGTCGTCAGGTCGCTGTGCGCGAGCCGGTCCAACAGCGGGGCGACTCCATCCAACGGGGCGGCGTCCTCCGGACGCGTGACGATCGGCGACAGGGTGCCGTCGAAGTCGCTGCAGACCAGCAACGGCTCNNGAGGCAGACCAGCAACGGTTCGTCGGGGTCGATCTGCCGGAGGCGCTGCACCAACTCAGGCGGCAGTGCCGACGGCTCCGCAGCCATCAGTTCGCCCTCTGCAGCCGACCCAGGAAGTCCGCGGCCCAACGCTCCACGTCATGCTCGAACACGCCGTGACGCAATGCCGACATTCTCCGCTGCGACTCGACCGGAGCGGCGTTCGCAGCGTCCATGATGCTTCGCTTGACGCCGTCGATGTCGTAGGGGTTCACGAGCCACGCATCCGACATCTGGTTGGCGGCACCGGTGAACTCACTGAGCACCAACGCGCCATCTTCGCGGGTGCGGCAGGCGACGTACTCCTTGCACACCAGGTTCATCCCGTCGCGCAGGGGGGTGACCAGCATGACGTCGGCCGCGACATACATGGCGGTCAGCTCGTCGCGGGCCATGGGTTGATGCAGATAGTGGATCGGCGTGACCCCTAACTTGCCCAGGTCGCCGTTGGCACGGCTGACGAGGAGTTCCACGTCATCACGGATGCGCTGGTATTCCTCGACGTTCTCGCGACTCGGAGTGGCGACCTGCACGAAGACCGTGGATTCCGGAATCAGTTCACCGTCCTCGAACAGTTCGGTGACGGCACGAATCCGGACGTCGATGCCCTTCGTGTAGTCCAGCCGGTCCACCCCGAGCAGGATGAGGTCGGGGTTGCCCAGGTCGGCGCGGATTCCCGCAGCTCGTTCGATCGTGGCCTCCTCGGCGGCCAACGAAGCGAAGTCCTGGGACCGGATCCCGATCGGGAAGGCCTCGACCCGCACCGTACGGCTGCCGGACAGTTCATCGACGACCACCCGGTCTCCGCCCGGCCGCAGCGCGAGGAATCGCTGGACCAGCCGAAGGAAGTTCAGGGCCGCCTCTTTGGTCTGGAACCCGACGAGATCGGACCCGAGCAGCCCCTCGAGGATCTGACGCCGCCACGGCAGTTGGCTGAAGAGCTCCACCGGGGGGAACGGGATGTGCAGGAAGAATCCGATCCGCAGGTCGGGGCGCAGTTGCCGCAGCATGCGCGGGACGAGTTGCAGCTGGTAGTCGTGGACCCACACCAACGCTTCTCGGGGGGCGACCTCGGCCACCCGGCGAGCGAACTTCTCATTCACGCGGCGATACGTCTGGAACTGGGTGCGGTGGTAGACGGGTGCCACGATGGCATCGTGATACAGCGGCCAGATCGCGCCGTTGGAGCACCCCTCGTAGTAACCCTCCACCTCGGCACTGGTCAGTGGCACCTCATCCAGCACCATGCCGCCGCTTCCGGTGGGGGGTGGCGGGACGGCGCCGGAACTTTCAGCGTCTTCGAATCTGCCGCTCCAGCCGATCCACAACGACTCCCGGTCCCGCAGCACTGACTCCATCGCGGTGACGAGACCGCCCGGCGCCGGGCGCCAGCCGGTCTCCTCGTCGTATTCGACGGGGAGCCGGTTCGCGACGACCACGAGGGCACGGTCAGAGTCAACCGTCATTCCGGTGTCCATACCGCCACACTATCGGCCCGCCGCCGCTGAGGGATCACCAGCGCGAACGACGCCTCTCACTGCCACGAAACGATGAAGTCATGGATGCCGTCAGCGGTCAGCTGGACGGCGATCGCGGCCAGCAGCACGCCCGCGATCCGGCTGATGACGGTGACCCCCGCCTCGCGGACAACCCGCAGGATCGTGGTCGAGAACCGCAGCACCAGGAAGATGATCAGGTGGATCGTGGCGATGCCCGCGGCGATGGTGGCCAGGTCACCGGGCGTGCTGGCGTCTCGGACGAACAGGATCGCAGCGACGATCGCTCCCGGACCGGCGAGCAGTGGCGTCCCCAACGGGACGAGCGCGATGTTGGCGTTGTCGGCCGTGGCCGACGATTGGATCTCACCGCGCATGAGGAGTTGCAGGGCGACGACGAGGAGCAGCAGCCCGCCCGCGACGCGCAATGCCGGTAGGGAGATGTGCAGGTAACTCAGGATCGCATCGCCGAAGATAGCGAAGCCGCTGATGACCGCCAGCGACGTCAGGGCCGCCTGCCACGCCAGTCGGTGAGCCTCGGCAGGCGGGCGCTTTCCCACCAGCGCCAAGAACACCGGGATGATGCCGATCGGATCCATGATCACGAAGAGGGTGACCACCACGGATCCGTACAGCGTCGCGTTCATGCCCCGGGACCGGCGTGCAGCCGGGGTAAGAGCGCCCCCGTCGGCACATCGCTGATCGTGGGGGTGTCGCGCAGATCGACCAACTGCAGGTGCTCGTCCAGTACTGGCCAAGCAGTGTCGGGCCAGGTGACCAGCCACAGCCAGCAGCCTGCGGCCTGTCCCACGAAAGCGGCCCGGCCAGGGGCGTCGAGACTCCACAACGGCGTTTGCCAGCCGCCGACCTTCGCTTTGGTGGTCGAGGGTCGGGTCGTGGTCAGGTCCGGGTCCGGTTCGGGTGCCCCCGCCCAGCGCGCACCCAGCCCCGTCCCTGGCTTCTCGGCCACGATCACCAGGTCCGAAGGACCCTCCGACATCCCGTGACCCGTGAATCCCAGTGTCACGGCGTCGATCGGTTGCCGCCCGCCACCCACCAACTGCAGCCCCGCGAACAACCACGAAGCGGGTAGGGGCCACGGCAGCCAGAACGGCACGTCGGAGTCCGCGGCCAGGGCAGTGAGCGCCTCGGGTCCCGGAAGCAACGGCGGGTGCAGGGGGGCCACGGGTCCGTGCTGCGGACACTCGTGCCGCTCATGCATAACGGTGGGGGCGAGTAGCGCCGCGCCGCAGCGGGGGCACACCGGGACAGTCACGACTTCTCGTCGGATCCGGTGTCCGACTCTAGGTCTGATTGCTGGCTGCTGGGTGGCACGACGGGCGGCCAGGCGGGGCCGATCCCCAGGACCTGGCGCGCCTGAGCCATGACCTCGCTGTCACACAGGACGTCATACCGGGTTGCCTGCAACGCCTGCCGAGAAACGAAGTCGCGCTTGCCGCCGGTGAACGCGTAGGAAACCATGCCGAACACGATCCCGAAAGCCGCGCCCAACAGGATCCCGATGAGCACCAACTGCAGGACGGACGACTCCTCGCCGCCGAAGAAGCTCACGAACAGGCCGACAAGCACGCCGAACCACGCGAACGTCGCCATGCCACTCAGTGCAGCGCGGCCCCAAGACATCCGGCCGAGGACAGCCTCGACGAGGCGGAGGTCAACTCCCACGATGGCCACATGCTGCACCGGGAACTTGTTGTCACTGAGTGTGTCGACAGCTGCCTGAGCATCGGTGTAGCTGTCATACGACACAAGGACCGGTCGGTCCGTGATCGCACTCAGGTCGGTGCCACGCATATTGGCCATGCAACCACCGTAGCGTCAGTGAGCGTCCTCGACGGCCGACCGTCAGCCGCGCAGCTTGTACTCCTCCAGGAGCCGTCGTCCGATGATCATGCGTTGGATGTCCGCCGTGCCCTCGCCGATCATCAGCATCGGCGCCTCACGGTACAACCGCTCGATCTCGTACTCCTTGGAGTAGCCATAGCCGCCGTGGATGCGGAACGAGTCCTCGACGACCTCTTTGCAGTACTCGCTGGCAAGGTACTTGGCCATCCCTGCTTCGAGGTCGTTGCGCTGACCGGAGTCCTTCTTGCGGGCAGCCCGCACCATCATCAGGTGCGCGGCCTCGACCTTGGTGGCCATCTCCGCCAGCCGGAACTGAACGGCTTGATGCTGGGCGATCTGCTTGCCGAACGTCTCGCGCAGTTGCGAGTACTCGACGCCGAGCTCGAAAGCCCGGATGGCCACCCCGCAGGCACGGGCAGCGACGTTGACGCGACCCACTTCGACGCCGTCCATCATCTGATAGAAGCCCTTGCCTGGCTCACCGCCGAGCACCGAGTCGGCCGGCAGTCGCACACCGTCCATGATGAGTTCGGTCGTGTCGACGCCTTTGTAACCCATCTTGTCGATCTTTCCCGGGATGGTGAGCCCGGGCAGTACCTCGCCGAAGCCTTCGGGCTTCTCGATGAGGAAGGTCGTCATCTTCTTGTAGACGCTGGCATCGGCATCGACCTCGCCGGGGGTCAGCATGAGCACCGCCACGAGCGTGGACGAACCGCCGTTCGTCAGCCACATCTTCTGACCGTTGAGGACGTACTCGTCGCCCTCCCGGACCGCCTTGCTCTGGATGGCGGCGACATCGGACCCACAGCCGGGTTCGGACATCGAGAATGCCCCGCGGACCTCGCCGGTGGCCATGCGCGGCAGGTAGTGCTGCTTCTGCTCCTCGGTACCGTGCTGCATGATCATGTACGCCACGATGAAGTGGGTGTTGATGACGCCGGACACGCTCATCCACCCGCGGGCGATCTCTTCGACCACGAGCGCGTAGGTGGTCAGCGACTCACCCAGGCCGCCGTACTCCTCAGGGATCATCAGGCCGAATACGCCGAGTTCCTTGAGTCCGTCGACGATGTCCTTGGGGTACTCGTCCGCGTGCTCCAACGTGTTCGCGTTCGGGATGATCTCGTTGTCGACGAAGTCGTGGACGGCAGCGAGGATGTCCGTCTGGATGTCGGTCAGATCCTCGGTCTGGGCCAAGCGCGCCATGGGAGTCCTTCCTAGCGGTCCCGGCCCGATTGCCGGGGTGCGTCGCGATGCGACGATCGCCTCAGTATCCCTTGCCCGCGTCGATCCCACGAAATGGGGACAACGCGTGTGCGCTGGGTGACGGTGTGGAGTTCGTCACGCGGACGGCGTGCCGGGAGCCGTCAGTCGCGGAATGCCTCGCGGACGCTCTCGCGCCACTGCGGTGCCGAGATCTGCAACAGCAGCAGCCCGGCCAGCGCCACGACTCCGGTGCGGACCGCCTCGAAGGCGGACCCACCGGGACTGCCCAGGGCCGCGTCTTCCCACCCGGCGTCGAAGGGAATGACGTTGACGATGGCCACACCCAGCGCCAACCACAGCCCCACCCCTGCGACCCGACGGGCGGCGTCCGGATGGCGCAGCCGGCCAGCGGTCAGGAAGAAGCCGGCCGCCACGAGCAACAGGGTGGCCGCGACGGCAGTGGCGCCGATCGTCAGGTAGAACGTCAGGTTGTCGACGCTGGCTGCCGCCGGGCCCAGCACATCCGTCAGATCCTGCGATGCGGGCTCACTCAGCGCCATCAGGTTGTGGACGTAGGGAGCGTTGGCCCCGACCGCGGCGATGTGACTGATCGCCGTCAACGACAACGAGGCCCCACCCAACAAGCACACCAGTCCCAGCAGGACCGGGAACGCCATGGGCGCCTGGCCGCCGAGACGTGGGGAGCGGGTCGCTCCGGTCGTCGTCGTGGCCACAATTCTCCCAGGTGTCGGCGGTACTGCCAGCGCGCTCATTGTTGCCGACGAGGGGGTGATCGCCGGCGGTGGCTCGCCGGGGACAGGCAGGTACCGGGTCACGATCCGGCTACGCCGGGTCAGCCGCCGGGGCCGGTGCTGAGGGGCGCAACCGGCCGATGACCTCGGCGGTCAGTGGGAAGAACAGCACGGTGAGCACCCCGGCCCCGACCAGCGCGGCGGCGTTCTCGGCCGTCATGATCCCGCTGGCGATCGCGATCGTGGTGATGGCGATGATCACCGGTAGCCCGGTGGCCGTGTACAGCGTCAGCCGCACCCGATCCCAGACCTGGGGCACCGCTCGGGTATGGACGAAGAACGTCGGCAGGCCCCGGATGACCAGGATCGCCACGAACAGTGACAACATCCGCCCGGGCGACTCCAGGATCGATCCCAGATCCAGCGTGACGCCCGATGCCACGAAGAAAACGGGAACGAAAAATCCGAAGCCGATGCCCTCGAGTTTGTGGATCAGGTGCGCGCGGGAGTTCTCGTCCATCCCGACCCCACGCTGATGGATGCGGAAGACGATGCCGGCAGCGAAGGCGCCGATGACGATGTCCAGTCCGAACCGCATCGCGACCGCCAGCAACAGCAGGAGCAGGACCACGGCCCACCGCACGACCGTCTGGCTCGAGGTGGCCGAACTGCGATCGACGATCTCGCCGATGCGGTCGCCGGTGCGCCGCGGCAGGAACACCGTCAGCAGTGCCACCCCGCCCACAATTCCGAGCGCGATGAGCGCCCCGATCACCCCTGATGTGCCCAGGAACAGCGAGATGGCCAGCAGCGGGGCGAACTCTCCGACCGCCCCCGAAGCCACGACGTACTTGCCCAAGGGCAGCTTGGCCAGACCGGAGTCCTTGAGGATCGGAGTCAACGTGCCCAGCGCGGTGGTGGTCAGCGCGATCGCAACCGGGATCGTGGCATGGACGAAGCCGAGTTCCGTCGCCACGATCGAGAACACCAGCGCCAAGACGATGCTGATCCCCCACGCGATCATGGCCAGCTTGCCCGGTGGCTGTTTGAGCAGTGTGGTGTCGATCTCGTAGCCAGCGAAGAAGAACAGGAATCCCAAGCCGATCTGCACCAGCAGGTTGATGTCGGCGGTCGTGCTGACCAGATCGAGCACGAAGGGGCCGAGAACCATCCCGCCCAGCAGCAGGACGACGACTTCGGGGGGCCGCGGGGCGGGCATCAGACCGATCAGGATCGGGGCGATCGCCGCCACTGCCATGATCCAGACGAGGTCGGCGAGACCGGGAATCGACTCCACGCTGCTGAGAGTAGGGCGCGGTGGCAGGCCGCACCGGGAGTTATCGCTTCGGGATCGGAATGTCGTCGGGCAGCACAGTGAGTGGTTCCCCCCGGCTGATCGCGGCGGTGATGCTTGCTTCGGCCGAGTTCCGCATGGTTCGGGCGTTGCCGAAGTCCGGGAGGCCACGAGCGGTCGTGATCATCCGGCGAACCGCGGCCGGCGTTTCGGCGTCGATCGCGGCGCCAGCCCTGGTCACGAAGGACTCCCAGATCGCCACCAGTTCATCGTCGGCGAAGTCGGTGAACTCCCATTCGGTGGCGAACCGCGACGTGAGTCCCGGGTTGGAGCGCATCAACTCGTGCATGGGGCCGGTGTATCCGGCTGCGATGACGACCAGGTCGGAACGGTGGTCCTCCATCTGCTTGAGCAGTTCGGCCAGCGCCTCGCCACCGAAGTCGGACCCGGAGTCCGACTGCAGGGCATACGCCTCGTCGATGAACAGGACTCCACCGATGGCCCGCTGCACGACGGCACGGGTCTTGGGAGCCGTCTGTCCGACGAACTCCGCCACCAGATCCGCCCGGGTGACTTCAACGAGATGGCCGGAGGACAACACCCCCAGCGCGGCATACAGTTCCGCGGTCAACCGGGCCATCGTCGTCTTGCCGGTGCCCGGCGGACCAGTGAACAGCATGTGCCGCGATGGCTCCAGCGAGGGTTCGCCGGCAGCTTC
>CXWK01002896.1_pt4 | contig 14514 bp, 13 predicted proteins | sample 590851 | NCBI WGS metagenome assembly CXWK01 (sample SAMEA3498364, study PRJEB10139) | wastewater metagenome | biome: wastewater treatment plant; material: activated sludge | place: Denmark | collected 2014-08-01 | reverse complement strand
TCCCATCGGTGCAGGTGAAATTCTCTTTATTGTTGGTCCCTGATTTACAAAAACTTCTTTTACATATAAATCTTGAGGTTCAACTCTAGTCGCATCATCAGAATTCATAAGATTTGCAACAGCAGATCTTAATGTCTTTTCTGCATCCTTAGAAGAATGTTTCGAAGAAAAATGCAGAGTTTCCAATGCTTTATCTACCCTCATTCCTCTGATAAGATCAATTACCAATCTCATCTTTCTTGGTGATGAACCTATATATCTATTTATTGCTTTAGCTTCCATTAAATTCAAATCCTATTTTTTATCATTTAGAAGATTTTTCAGCTTTTGTTCCAGGATGACCTCTGAATACTCTTGTAGGTGAAAATTCACCGAGTTTATGACCAACCATATTTTCTGTTATGTACACTGGAATCATTTTATTGCCATTATGTACTGCAATTGTATGACCTACAAAATCTGGAAAAATTGTTGAAGAACGTGACCAGGTCTTAATTATTTTTTTCTGATTAGTATCATTTAGCTTTTTAACTTTTTCAGCTAATTTAAAATCTAGAAAAGGACCTTTTTTTACGGATCTTGGCATAAATTACTCTCTAATTGCTACTTACGTCTTTTAATAATGTGTTTATTAGATTCTTTTTTTCTTTTTCTTGTCTTAAGACCTTTTGCTTTTTGTCCCCAAGGAGAAACTGGATGCCCGCCGCCAGAAGTTTTACCTTCTCCACCACCCATTGGGTGATCAACAGGGTTCATCGCAACACCTCTTACACTTGGTCTTTTCCCTAACCATCTGTTTCTGCCAGCTTTACCTAAGCTAATATTTTCTTGCTCAGAGTTACCAACAACTCCGTACGTTGCCATACATTCAAGTCTAATCATTCTTACTTCGCCTGAAGGTAATTTTAAAGTAGCAAAGTCACCTTCTTTAGCCATAACCTGTAATGAAGCACCGGCACTTCTTCCTAATTGTCCGCCTTTTCCAGGTTTCATTTCAACATTGTGAACAAAACTACCAAGTGGCATTTCCTTCAAAGGAAGTGCATTACCAATTTGAATATCACTGCCTGGACCAGAAACAACTTTACTTCCAACTTTTAACCCTTCTGGTGCAAGAATATATCTCTTATCTCCATCAATATAATGCAATAAGGCTATTCTGCATGTTCTGTTTGGATCATACTCAATTGAAAAAACTTTTGCAGGTACTCCTGGTTTGTTTCTTTTAAAATCAATCAAACGATATCTTCTTTTGTGTCCACCACCAATAAATCTTGTGGTTATATGTCCGGTATTATTTCTTCCACCAGATTTTTTAATAGATACTGTTAGCGATTTTTCAGGAGTAGATTTTGTGACTTCTTCAAAAGTAGAATTAGATCTAAATCTTGTTCCTGGAGTAGTTGGTTTTAATTTTTTAATTCCCATTATAAAATCCTGTTTCCTATACTATACTTGCTCAAAGAGTTCAATTTTTTCGCCATCTTTAAGTGTAATGATTGCTTTCTTTGTTCGCGCTGTTTTACCTTCAAATCGTCCGCTTTTTCTAAATTGAGATTTAATTTTTCCCGGATGATTTATGGTTCTGACATCAACTACATGAACATCGAATTTCTTTTCAATTGCTTTTTTAATTTCAATTTTATTTGCTTTTGGATTTACAAGAAATCCATATTTACCAGCATGTTCAGCGCTAATGTTAGTCATTTTTTCTGTTATAAGAGGTCTTACTAATATCTGATTCATAATTAACTTACCACCTCTGCATTTGCAGTAAATGTTTTTTCAATTTCTTTTACAGCACTTTTTTGAAGAATAAGGATTTGATTGTTCAATAGATCATATGTAGATGCTTTTGCTGCTTCTAAAACCTTTACCTTTGGGATATTTCTTCCTGATTTATAAATATTCGGATTATTTACTTCAGTTAATAAAAGTACTTTTTTCCCGCTAATCTTAAGAGCACTAAGAATTTTAGAGAACTCCTTAGTTTTTGGTTGATCGATATTAAAATCCTCAACTACCAAAAGCTGCTCATCTTTTAATTTGTAACTAAATGCGGATTTACGAGCTAATCTTCTTAATTTTTTTGGAATATCTTGACGATAATCTCTGGGCCGTGGACCAAAAATGGTTCCACCACCAACCCATAATGGAGAGCGAGAAGTACCGGCACGAGCACCGCCACGACCCTTTTGCTTCCAAGGTTTTTTTCCGCCGCCTCTTACTTCTCCTCTTTCCTTAGCTTTTGAAGTACCTTGTCTTTGGTTTGCCAAGAACGATTTTACAGATAAGTAAATAGCATGATCATTTGGTTCAATTGCAAAAATGCTATCGGATAAATCAATTTTTTCGCCCGATTTTGAACCATCAATTTTATAAACATCAAGTGTCATTTTTTTACCAAATTACTTCTTAATCAATTCTAAAATTGTATTCACGGCACCAGGAACAGCGCCTTTAACAAAAATCAAATTTTGTTCTGGAATAACTTTAACTACTTTTAGACCGGCAATAGTTACATTTTCATAACCCATTCTACCTGCCATTTTCATTCCCTTAAATACTCTCGAAGGATAAGAACTTGAGCCAATTGATCCAGGTGCTCTTAGTCTATCACTTTGTCCGTGAGTAGTACCTCCAACACCTCCAAAATTGTGGCGTCTCATAACTCCCTGAAATCCCTTACCCTTATTTCTTCCTCTAACTTTTATTTTTTCACCTTCGGCAAAAAAATCAGCGCCTAATTGATCACCAACCTTAAAATCGGCAGTATTAAAGTTTTTAAATTCCTTAAGTAATCTTGCAGGTGTAAGCCCACTACTTTTAAACTGTCCTGCTAATGGTTTTGAAGTATGCTTTTCTTTTCTTTCACCAAATGAAAGTTGCAAAGCCTCATATCCATTTTTTTCTTTAGTTCTAATGTTTACAACCTTACAGGGACCTGCTTGTATTACAGTAACAGGTATAATTTCTCCGTCTTGACCGAAGATATTAGACATTCCCAATTTTTTACCAATTATACCAGACATCTTATCTCCAAAATTCATTATAACTTAATCTCAATATCAACTCCCGCAGGTATATCAAGCTTACTTAAAGAATCTACGGTTTTGTTGTTTGAGTTATGGATATCAATTATTCTTTTATGCGCCCTTGTTTCAAATTGTTCTCTAGATTTTTTATCTACATGAGGTGAACGTAAAACTGTGTAAATAGTTTTCTTAGTTGGAAGCGGAATAGGTCCTGAAACTACAGCACCAGTGCTTCTAACCGTTTTAATTATCTTCTCAGTAGATTTATCAATCAAAATATGATCGTACGATTTCAACTTGATTCTTATTTTTTGACCGGGCACTTAATCAACTCCTTATATTAATTTAGATAAGAAAAGGGAGCATAAACTCCCTTTTCAAGAGAATATTCAAATACTATTCAATAATCTTTGTTACAACACCAGAACCAACTGTTCTACCACCTTCACGAATAGCAAATCTCAATTTTTCTTCCATTGCGATAGGAGCAATCAATTCTATAGATAAATTTACATTATCACCAGGCATAACCATTTCTGTACCTTCAGGAAGTGTAGCAACACCAGTTACGTCCGTAGTTCTAAAATAGAACTGAGGTCTGTAACCATTAAAAAATGGTGTATGTCTGCCACCTTCATCTTTTGAAAGAACATAAACTGAACCTTCAAACTTAGTGTGAGGTGTAATAGATCCTGTTTTTGCTAGAACCATTCCTCTTTCAATTTCATTTTTATCAACACCTCTTAACAAGATACCAGCATTATCTCCAGCCATAGCTTGATCTAATTCTTTTCTAAACATTTCAATACCGGTTACAACTGTTTTCTTGTGTAAGCCTAATCCTATCAATTCAACTTCTTCCTGAATCTTAACTTGACCTCTTTCAACTCTACCAGTAGCTACAGTACCACGACCGGTAATTGAAAAGACATCTTCAACTGGCATTAGGAATGGTTTATCTGAGTGTCTTTCAGGAACTGGAATATAGCTATCAACAGCATCCATTAGTTCCCAGATACAATTATATCTTTCATCCGTAATCTCAGCATTTGAAGCACCTGCTTCTAATGCATGAAGTGCTGAACCTTTAACGATAGGGATTTCTGTACCAGGAAATTCATATTCAGTTAATAAATCTCTTAATTCTTCCTCAACCAATTCAATTAATTCTGGATCATCAACCATATCAACTTTATTCAAAAATACCACCATTTTAGGAACTCCAACTTGGCGAGCTAGAAGAATATGTTCTCTAGTTTGAGGCATAGGGCCATCTGTAGCAGCAACAACCAATATAGCGCCGTCCATTTGAGCGGCACCAGTGATCATGTTCTTAACATAATCCGCGTGACCAGGACAGTCAACGTGAGCATAATGACGGTTCGCAGTTGAATACTCAACGTGAGCTGTTGCAATCGTAATTCCTCTTTCTCTCTCTTCAGGTGCATTATCAATACTATCAAAAGTTCTTATTGCTGATAGACCTTTTCTAGCGAGAGCCATTGTGATGGCAGCTGTTAGTGTGGTTTTACCATGATCTACGTGACCAATTGTTCCTACGTTAACGTGAGGTTTACTCCTATCAAATTTTTCTTTAGCCATCGAATTCTCCTTTAATAATTTTTATTGTTTTTAAATCCAGTTATTAGTTTGCTGCTGATTTTTTTCCTAATGTTTTTTCAGAAATTTCTTCTGCAATAGATTTTGGAACAGAAGAGTAATGATCAAACTGCATAGAATATATTGCTCTACCTTGACTCATTGATCTTAATACAGTTGCATAACCAAACATTTCAGACAAAGGTACAAAAGCCTTAATCACCTGTGCATCTTTTCTAGCAGAAAATCCTTCGATTTTTCCTCTTCTGGAATTTAAATCACCCATAACATCACCTAAGTATTCTTCAGGTGTTACTACTTCTACAGCCATAATCGGTTCAAGTAAAACAGGGCTTGCTTTTTTTGCACCTGCTTGAAATGCCATTGAACCAGCTACTCTAAATGAAATTTCATCCGAATCAACATCGTGATAAGAACCATCATAAATTTTTGCTTTTATATCCACCATAGGAAAACCAGCAATGATACCATTTTTCATAGCATCTTGTATTCCATGTGATACTGCAGGGATATATTCCTTAGGAACCACACCACCAACAATACCATTTATAAATTCAAAACCTTTTCCAACTTCATTAGGAGTTAATTCAATCCATACGTGACCAAATTTTCCTCGGCCACCGGATTGTTTAACAAATTTTCCTTCGGCTGTAACAGATTGTGTAATTGTTTCTCTGTAAGCAACCTGAGGTTTACCTATGTTAGCTTCAACTTTAAATTCTCGTCTCATTCTATCAACAAGAATTTCTAAGTGAAGTTCACCCATTCCACTAATTAATGTCTGACCAGTTTCATCATCAACTTTAACTTTAAATGTTGGATCTTCATCAGATAATTTTGAAAGTGAATCAGAAAGTTTATCTTGATCAGCTTTAGTTTTAGGTTCGATAGCAATCTGAATAACTGGTTCAGGAAATACCATTCTTTCCATAACTACAGGATCATCTTCAGAACATAATGTATCACCAGTTCTGGTAAATTTTAATCCAACAGCAGCAGCAATATCACCAGCTTTAACTTCAGTAATCTCTTCTCTATGATTTGCGTGCATTTGTAATAATCGACTAATTCTTTCTTTCTTTCCACTAACAGAATTAAAAACATAAGAACCAGCCTTTAAAGTACCAGCATAAACTCTAAAGAAAGTAAGTTTTCCAACATAAGGATCATTCATAATTTTGAATGCTAATGAAGTGAATACCTCATCTTCTGAAATTTTTCTTTTAACAGTATCATTGAGTCCAATATGATGAGCTTCAATATCAGGTGAATCGACAGGAGAAGGTAAAAAGTCAACGATACAATCTAATAATTTTTGAACGCCTTTATTCTTGAATGAAGAACCACAAAGAACAGGGATTATTTTGTTATCGATTGTTGCCTGTCTTAGTACAGCTTTAATTTCACTAGCACTAATTTCTTTTCCTTCAAGATATTTTTCTAATAGAGTATCATCTACATCAGAAACAGCTTCTAACATCTGTGTTCTATATTTTGTAGCCAACTCTAATAAATCATGTGGAATTTCAATTTCATCAAATGTAGAACCGAAAGATTCTTCGTGATACATTCTTGCATTAAATTGAATAAGATCAATAACACCAACAAACAAATCACCCTCACCTATTGGCAAGTTGATTGGAATTGCATTGGCACCTAATCTTTCTTTCATCATTTCGAGAGCATGATAAAAATCTGCCCCAGTTCTATCCATCTTATTTACAAAAGCAATTCTTGGAACACCATACTTATCAGCCTGACGCCAAACAGTTTCTGATTGAGGTTCAACACCACCAACAGCACAAAACAGAGCAACAGCTCCATCTAATACTCTTAATGATCTTTCAACTTCAACTGTAAAATCAACGTGGCCAGGTGTATCAATAATATTTATCTGATGATCATCCCAAAAACAAGTAGTTGCAGCACTGGTAATAGTGATGCCTCTTTCTTTTTCTTGTTCCATCCAATCCATTGTAGCTGCGCCATCGTGTACTTCGCCTATACGATGAAGTTTACCAGTATAAAACAGAATTCTTTCTGTGGTTGTGGTTTTGCCTGCATCGATATGCGCCATAATACCAATATTACGAACTTTATTTATTTTAACTCTAGCTGCCATTAATACCTAATCAATCTTCCTTACCATTTAAAGTGAGCAAATGCTTTATTTGCTTCTGCCATTTTATGAACATCTTCTTTTTTCTTAACTGAAGAACCTTCATTATTTGATGCTGCAATCAATTCTCCAGCTAATTTGGCTGACATTGATTTTTCTCCACGAGATCTTGAATAATTTTTTATCCATCTCATTGCTAAAGCAATTCTTCTTTCAGGTCTTACTTCTGTTGGCACTTGATAAGTTGCACCACCGACTCTTCTACTTCTCACTTCGATGAGTGGTTGAGTATTAGAGATAGCTCTTTTAAATACTTCCAATCCTGGTTTAGTAGTTTTTTCTTCTATCAACTGGAAAGCATCATATATTACATTTCTTGCAACTGCTTTTTTTCCATCATACATTACACAATTAACAAATTTTGCAACCAGTACATCATTAAATTTTGGATCTGGCTTTAAATATTTTTTTTCTGCTCGTCTTTTTCTCATTTTTTATTTCGCTTTTGGTTTTTTTGCGCCATATTTTGAACGACTTTTCTTTCTATCAGCAACACCACTTGTATCAAGAGTACCACGGATGATATGATATCTTACACCAGGTAAATCTTTTACTCTTCCACCACGAATCATTACGATTGAGTGTTCCTGAAGATTGTGCCCTTCACCAGGAATATATGCTGTAACTTCAACATTTGTTTTAGTAAGTCTTACTCTTGCCACTTTTCTAAGTGCAGAATTAGGCTTTTTAGGAGTTGTAGTATATACTCTCGTACAAACACCTCTTTTTTGAGGACATGCATCAAGAGCCGGAGCTTTATTTTTTGATAAAATTCTAACTCTACCTTTTCTAACTAACTGATTTATCGTAGGCACAAAAATCTCCTAAAAATTTACTTCTTCAAAAAAATTCAGATTTCAAATATAGTTTTCAGCGTAAAAAAAATCAAGAAAACATAAATTATTTTTGAGCTAAATTGCGTATATCTTCAATTATTTTTCAGATTTACTGATTTATTCACAAAAATTTATTGATTGTCAGTCAAAGTTTCAGATTCCTGAACTTTTTCCTCTTCAATTTGTTGTTCTTCATCTTCCAAAATGATGCTTCTGTATTTTTTAATACCAGTTCCTGCTGGAATTAAATGTCCCATAACAACATTTTCTTTTAATCCAAGTAGATGATCAACTTTTGCTTCGGTAGCAGCATTTGCAAGAACTTTTGTTGTTTCCTGGAATGATGCTGCGGAAATAAAGCTTTCTGTTGATAAAGCTGCCTGAGTTATTCCTAATAGAATATGTTCAAATGTGGCTGGATCAGCATCTCTCGCAACAACTTCTTTTTTCTCTTTTTTCTTAAGATCACTATTTATTTCTCTTAACTTGGCTTTTGCTACTACTTGACCATTTTTGAGTTTTGAATCACCTTTATCCTCAATATAAGCCATGCTCAACATTTTATTATTCTCTTCATAAAATTCAATACGATCAACAATATCTTCTTCTAAGAATCTTGTATCTCCAGGATAAACTATTTTAATCTTCTGTAACATCTGTCTAACAATAACTTCAATATGTTTATCATTTATCTTAACACCCTGAAGTCTGTAAACATCCTGAATCTCATTCACAAGATACTCTTGCACAGCACTTGTACCTTTAATAGCAAGAATGTCATGTGGATTTATTGGGCCATCAGTTATTTTTTCACCAGCTGGTATTTCATCGCCTTCTTGAACAAGGATATGTTTCTGTAAAGGAACATTGTATTTCTTTTCTTCAGATTTGTCAGGTGCTGTAACTAATATTTCTCTTGATCCTTTTTTACGGGAACCAAACTTAACATAACCTTCTATTTCGGAAACGATTGAAGACTCATGTGGGCTTCTCGCTTCAAAAAGTTCAGTTACTCTAGGAAGACCGCCTGTGATATCTCTACTCTTTGTTGTTTGTTTAGATATTTTTGCAAGAATTGTTCCTGCCAAAATATTTTCACCTTCTTCAACAGATAGATATGCACGTATAGGTAAGTTAAAAGATTTTTTATCTCCGTTTGCATTTTCAACCAAAATACTTGGAGTTAGATTTTTATCTTTTGATTCAATAACAACTTTCTGAACGTGTCCTGTTTGATCATCTGTAACCTGTTGTAATGTAATACCATCAACAAGATCAACAAATTTTACACGTCCCTGAATATCAGCAAGAATAACAGCATTATAAGGATCATGATTATATAACGGCTGACGTTTTTTAATTTTCTGTCCATCATTTACAATTAATTCAGCACCGTAAGGAACATCATATTTTTTAAGCTGTCTATTATTATCATCATAAAGTTCAATTACGCCTCTTCGGCCAGTAACAACTTTAACTTTATAATCAGGTCCGCCAAACGGATCTTTTTCAGTTTTTTCTACTGCATTAATTTTTTCAAATTTAACAATACCATCAATGTTTGATTCAACTTGTGATTGAGATGCAATTCTTGATGATGTACCACCCAAGTGGAAAGTACGAAGTGTAAGCTGTGTACCAGGTTCACCAATTGATTGTGCAGCAATAATACCAACAGCTTCACCAATTTCAACAGGTTTTCCGGTAGTTAGATTTCGTCCATAACATTTTAGACAAACACCGCGTTTAGATTCACAAGTTAAAACTGTTCTAATATAAACTGAATCAATACTTGCATCCTCAATTTTTTCAGCAATAGTTTCAGATATCATCTGACCTGCTTCAACAATTACTTCGTCTGTTCTTGGATCATAAACATCTTCTTGTGCAAATCTACCAGTGATTCGTTCTGCAAGTGGCTCTCTTTCTTCTTCAACATCTTTAAGAGCTTTTATTTCTATACCTAAGATTGTTCCGCAGTCAATTTCAGAAATGATAACATCCTGGGCAACATCAACCAATCTTCTGGTTAGATATCCAGCATCAGCAGTTTTAAGTGCTGTATCTGCCAATCCTTTTCTTGCACCGTGTGTTGATATAAAATATTCAAGTACAGAAAGTCCTTCTTTAAAGTTTGCAACAATTGGATTTTCAATAATTTCACCAGCTTGACCAGAAAGTGTTTTTTGAGGTTTCATCATCAAACCACGCATACCGGCTAACTGTCTTACCTGTTCTTGTGATCCTCTTGCACCTGAATCAACCATCATATGCAAGGAATTAAATCCTTTATTATGTTGTTTGATTTTTTCCATCAAAGCACGAGCAACATCGTTTGTTGTGTGCGTCCAAACGTCAATAATCTTGTTGTATCTTTCGGCATCGGTTATAACACCCATTTCATGCTCGTTAAGAATACCTTCAACTTTTTTGTTTGCTTTTGTAATTAAGGATTCTTTTTCTTCTGGAATAATCATATCACCAAAGCTTACTGAAAGCCCGCCAGCAGTAGCATATCTAAATCCTAAATCTTTTAAATCATCAAGAAACTTAGCAGTAACTTTATTGCCAAGTTTCATAAACATTTTACCAATTATTCCACCAAAAGCTTTTTTAATCAATACATGATTGATATATCCCATTTCTTTTGGAACTATCTGGTTAAAAATTACTCTACCAGTAGTTGTCTCAATCATTTCTCCGTTAACTCTAACTTTAATCTTAGCATGCAAACCAACTATTCTGTTATCATATGCAATTATCACTTCGTCAGGTGAAGAGAAAATCATTCCCTCTCCCTTATCACCTTCTCTAAACTTGGTAAGATAGTAACAACCTAATACGATATCTTGAGTAGGAACTACAATTGGGCTACCATTTTGTGGTGATAGAATATTGTGACTACTTAACATTAATAAAGATGCTTCAAGTTGTGCTTCATAAGAAAGAGGAACGTGAACAGCCATTTGATCACCGTCGAAATCCGCATTAAAAGCTGTACAAACCATTGGATGAAGTCGAATCGCTCTTTCATCAATAAGTGTTGGTTGAAAAGCCTGGATACCTAATCTATGCAGAGTTGGAGCTCTATTTAATAGTATTGGATGAGCTTCAATAATTTTTGCAAGTATATCCCATATAATTGGATCTTTTCTATCAACAACTTTTCTAGCACTTTTTACTGTTTTGTTATGTCCTCGTTCAATGAGCTTTCTAATGATAAATGGTTTGAAAAGTTCGACAGCCATATCTTTTGGAAGACCGCATTGATGTAACTTTAATTCTGGTCCAACAACAATTACAGAACGACCTGAATAATCTACGCGTTTTCCTAAAAGATTCTGACGGAATCTACCTTGTTTACCTTTAAGCATATCACTTAAAGATTTTAAAGGACGATTGTTATCACTCCTTACAGCGCTGCCTCTTCTTGAGTTATCAAACAAAGCATCAACAGCTTCTTGAAGCATTCTTTTTTCGTTACGAAGAATTACTTCCGGAGCTTTAATATCTATTAATCTTTTTAGTCTATTATTACGAATTATTACTCGACGATATAAATCATTAAGATCACTTGTTGCAAATCTTCCACCTTCAAGTGGAACAAGTGGACGAAGCTCTGGTGGAATAACCGGAATGTAACCCAGTACCATCCATTCAGGTCTGTTAGGTACTTTACCTTCTTCTTCTTTGAATGCTTCTAGTACTCTTAATCTTTTAAGAAAATCAGCTTTCTTTTGTTGTGATGTTTCAACCTTAACAGCTTCTCTAAGTGTTTTAGAAAGTTCTTCAACATTAGTTTTCTTTAAGATTTCTTTAACTGCATCTCCACCAATCTTTGCAACAAATTTTTTCGGATCATCATCATCAAGTTTTTCATTTCCATCAGGAAGTGAACTCATAACTTCAAAATATTGATCTTCAGAAATCAAATCCAATCTACTTAATCCGGTAATACCTGGATTTAATACAACATAAGATTCGTAGTAAATAATTTTTTCAAGTTCTTTTAAACTTATACCAATTATGTTTCCAATTTTGGAAGGTTGTGCTCTAAAAAACCAGATATGTACAACTGGAACTGCGAGCCCAATATGTCCCATTCTTTCGCGTCTTACACTTTTTTGTGTAACCTCAACACCGCAGCGATCGCAAATAATACCTTTGTATCTTATTCTTTTATACTTACCGCAAAAGCATTCCCAATCGCGAGTTGGCCCAAAAATTTTCTCACAGAACAAACCATCTTTTTCTGGTCTGAACGATCTGTAATTAATTGTTTCGGGTTTGGTTACTTCACCATATGATCTTGACAAAATATCATCAGGACTTGCTAAGCCGATGGTGATACTGTTAATATCTCTCATTGCGTTTTCTTGAACTCTAAAAGCCATTTTTATATCTCCTAATTTCTAAGTGAAATGATGTTTAACAATTATCTTATTTTTATATCCAGACCTAAGCCCTGGAGTTCCTTAATAAGAACGTTAAACGATTCAGGAATATTTGGTTCCTGTAAGTTTTCACCCTTTACAATTGCTTCATATACTTTTGCTCTTCCAGCCACGTCATCACTCTTTATTGTTAAGATTTCTTGTAAGATGTGTGAAGCGCCATAACCTTCAAGCGCCCAAACTTCCATTTCTCCAAATCTTTGACCACCAAATTGTGCTTTTCCGCCAAGTGGTTGCTGTGTAATAAGTGAGTATGGCCCTATAGATCTTGCGTGAATCTTATCATCAACAAGGTGACTAAGTTTTAACATGTAGATGTAACCACAAGTTACTTTTTGATGAAATTTTTCACCTGTTCTTCCATTGTATAAATCAGTTTTGCTACCTGTTTCTAATCCAGCTTTAACTAACCATTCATCAACATCTTCTACTTTAGCACCATCAAAAATTGGAGTTGCAAATTTTACTCCTAATTTCTTTCCAACCCAACCTAATGCAGTTTCATACAGCTGGCCAAGGTTCATACGAGAAGGTACACCAAGTGGATTTAATATAATATCAACTGGAGTTCCATCAGGTAAATAAGGCATATCTGCTTGAGGAACTATCTTAGCAACAACACCTTTGTTACCGTGTCTTCCTGCCATTTTATCACCAACAGAAAGTTTACGTTTTTTAGCAACATAAACTTTTGCAAGTTGTACAATTCCAGGAGGCAACTCATCACCACTTTGTATTTTAATTCTTTCTCGCTTAAAATCTTCTTCAATATCTGTTTTTAAGAGGAAGTAATTTTTGTATAAGGAACTGATAAGATTGTTTGTTTTTTTAGTTTCAAACCAATCAAGTGTATAATCAAACTTAGTTATGTCATCCATAGAAGAAAACGTTTCTTCTTTTATGGTTGACCCACTGCGCAAAACTACACTACCATCCAGATCTCTAATACCGGATGTTGATTGATCTCTAGTAATTCGAGTTAATTTTTCAACTAACTTTAAATAATGATCTTGTAACTTTTTCTTAAACTCGACTTCTAGTTTATCTAAAGCTACTTTTTCTTGTTTCTTTGCATCGTTATCTCTTTTCTTACGACTAAAGAGGCGTGTCTTAATTACAGTGCCTTTTAATCCAGGAGGCGCTTTCAATGATGCATCTTTTACATCACCAGCTTTATCTCCAAAGATCGCACGTAATAATTTTTCTTCTGGTGTTGGATCAGTTTCACCTTTTGGTGTTATTTTTCCAATAAGAATATCACCTTCTTTAACTTCAGCGCCTTCTCTAATAATACCATCTTCATCAAGGTTCTTTACAGCTTCTTCACTAACGTTAGGAATTTCACGTGTTAATTCTTCTTCACCACGTTTTGTTTCTCTTACTTGTAATTCAAATTCTTCAATATGTATTGATGTATAAATATCTTCACTTACAACTCTTTCGCTAATAATTATAGCATCTTCAAAGTTGTAACCACGCCAGGGCATAAATGCAACTAATACGTTTCTACCTAAAGCTAATTCACCGCCATCAGTTGCAGCACCATCAGCAAGAACATCACCTCTTTTAAGTTTCTGTCCTTCTTTAACGATCGGAACTTGGTTGATACAAGTTTCCTGGTTAGTTCCATGAAATTTGGTTAGATAATAAGTTACTTCTCTAACTTCATTAAAACTTGTTAAAGCTTCAAAACTATTTGGGTTGATATCATACTTGACTATAACTTTGTTAGCATCAACATATTCTACAACACCATTATCTTCAGCCAATAATAAAGCTTTTGAATCGTGAGCAATTTTTTGTTCCATACCAGTTCCAACAATTGGCGCTTCTGGTTTTAATAATGGTACTGATTGACGTTGCATGTTTGAACCCATCAATGCTCTATTCGCATCATCGTGTTCAAGAAATGGAATTAGTGCTGCTGCAGCACTTACAATCTGTGCAGGCGCAACATCCATATATTGTAAATCTTCAGGATGTACAATTGGAAACTCACCTTTTAATCTAGATTTTACTCTTTCATTAATAAACTTACCGGATTCTGTAATTGGTGCATTTGCCTGAGCAATTGTAAACATATCTTCGTGCTCTGCAGTTAGATATTCAACCTCATCTGTTACTTTCCCTTTTACAACTTTTCTGTAAGGTGATTCTAAAAATCCATATCTATTAACTCTTGAATAAATTGTTAAAGAAGAAATAAGACCAATGTTTGGACCTTCAGGTGTTTCAATCGGGCATAAACGACCATAATGTGTATAGTGAACGTCACGAACTTCAAATCCTGCACGTTCTCTTGTTAATCCGCCTGGTCCTAATGCAGACATTCTTCTTTTGTGGGTCATCTCAGCTAATGGATTTGTTTGATCCATAAATTGTGAAAGCTC
>CXWK01012802.1_pt1 | contig 14519 bp, 9 predicted proteins | sample 590851 | NCBI WGS metagenome assembly CXWK01 (sample SAMEA3498364, study PRJEB10139) | wastewater metagenome | biome: wastewater treatment plant; material: activated sludge | place: Denmark | collected 2014-08-01 | reverse complement strand
AATCTGCGGATAATCCATTCTTAGCTATGGAAGACCTAATCGAGTTTGGCGAACAACTGGGCGTGGAGTTTCGCGACTTTTCGCTCCTGTCGCGCGCCCTGACCCACCGCTCTTACCTCAACGAGAACCCCGGCTCCGTGCTGGAGGACAACGAGCGGCTGGAGTACCTGGGCGACGCGGTGATTGATTTCGTCGTCGCCGGCTTCCTCTACCACCGCTTCCCGGAGATGGATGAGGGGGAGCTGACGGCGCTGCGGGCGGCGCTGGTGCGGGCGGAGACGCTGGCCGGCTTTGCCCGCCAGATTGATTTGGGTCAACACCTGCGGCTGGGGCTGGGCGAGGAGGACAATGGCGGCCGGGAGCGCGTGCCCCTGCTGTGCGCCACGTTCGAGGCCGTGGCCGGGGCCGTCTACCTTGACCGCGGGCTGGAGACGGCGCGGTCGTTCATCGAACCGCTCATCCGCCCGGCGCTGGAGGCGATTCGCGCCGGTGACCTGCACAAGGACGCCAAGAGCGAATTCCAGGTGTGGGCCCAGGCGCGCTTCAACGTCACCCCCCACTATCGCGTCAGCGGCAGCGAGGGGCCGGACCACGACCGCATGTTCACCGTGCAGGTGGTCGTCGGCCCGGAGGTGTGGGGCGAGGGGCGCGGCCGCAGCAAGCAGATCGCCGCCCAGGCCGCCGCCAGCGAAGCCATGCGCCGGGCCGAGGCGACACCGGAGTAAGAACCTCGCGTAAAGAACCTCACGCAAAGATCGCAAAGGACGCCAAGAGCGCCAAGAGAACTTTTTCTTTGCGTTCTTCGCGCCCTTTGCGATCTTTGCGTGAGGTTCTTCTCGCCTTGACTATGACGAGGCGCTTGTTAATTACCGGGGGGAGCGGCTATCTGGGGCGGCACATCGCGCGGCGGGTGGCGGCCGAGTGGCCGGGTGAGTGGCGCTACACGACGTTTTCGGCCGACCCGCTGGGCTGGCCGCAGGGGGCGCGGCTCGACGTGCGCGACGGCGCGGCTGTAGCCCGCTTTGTGGCCGGCTTCGCCCCTGATGCCATCATCCATACCGCCGGCAGCAACACTACGCCCGACATGACCGCCGTCATTGTGGACGGCACGCGCCACGTGGCCGAAGCCGCGGCGCGGGCCAGGGCGCGCCTCGTCCACCTCTCGACCGACTCCATCTTCGGCGGGGATCGCGCGCCCTATGACGAAAGCGCCCTGCCCGCGCCCCTCAACGACTATGGCCGGGCCAAGGCCGCGGCCGAAGCGCTGGCCCTGGCCCATCCCGGCGCCGTGGCCGTGCGCACCTCGCTCATCTATGGCCTGGAGGAGATGGACAACGGCACGGCGTGGATGGCCGCGGCGCTGCGGGCCGGGCGGCCAGTGACGCTCTTCACCAACCAGCGGCGCAACCCGGTGTGGGTAGAGACGCTCGTCGCCGCCTGTCTGGAACTACTCGATCTGTCGGTCACCGGCGTCCTCAACGTCGCCGGGCGGCAAACGTTGACGCGGGCCGAGTTTGGGTCGCGGCTGCTGGATTACTGGGGCATCGCTGAACGGGCAACGTTGGCTTTAGCCGAGGACAACAGCGGCCGTTGGCCGGTTGATTGCACGCTGGATGTAAGCCGGGCGGCAGGGCTATTGCGGACGCCGCTGTTGGGAGTGGATGAGGTGCTAGACGCAGGGGCGCGGGGCGGAACCTAGACCCTTAGTGAGCCACGGAAGCCTCTGGCGGCGTAGTAAGAGTCTGCGCCGTTGTGATAGACAAAGACGTGGCCGTAACGGTAATCGCCAAAGATAGCGCCGCCAAGTTTTCTGATCTCAGAAGGTGTTTTCAGCCAGCTCGACGTTTTCGCGTCGAAGCGCCCCAGTCTCTGCAACTCTCGATATTGTTCTTCCGCTAGAAGCTCGATGCCCATATCGGCGGCCATGCCCACGGCGCTATCGGCCGGCTTATTCTCTTTCCTGGCCGCCAGCGCCTCAGGATCGTAACAGATGCTACGGCGGCCCCTGGGGCTTTCGGCCGAACAATCGTAGAAAATGGCCTCGTCCGTCTTCTCATCACGACCGACCACATCCGGTTCACCACCGGTTCGTTCCATTTTGCTGAGCGACCACAATTTTCCAGGATTGGCTTCCAGCCTGGCTTGCACGGCAGCCCATTCAAGATCGTGATGGCGATTCATGTTTTGCTCGAAACGGGCTTTCAACGTTCCAAGCAGTTGTTCGCGCTGTTCTGGCGATAGTTCCACTCTGTCACTACTCATACTGTTGCAGCCTCCACGTTCTCTCTGCCATACCAGTCAGCTAAATCAATCTCCCCGACCATCCCGTCCGCCCGCGGTTCGCTCAGCCGGACGGGCGTGACGCGGTTCATCAGGTCGGCCGGGCCGACAGCCGTCACGCGAATGTAGTTGTCACTGTAGCCCACCCAGCGCAGCCCGTCCGGCTCGGCTCCCGTGGCCATCTCCCACAGCACCGGCCGCGTCGCGCCGTGGTAGCGGGCGTGGAAGGTCGTGCTCAGCCGCTCGCCCAGGGCGATGAGTTGCGCCGCGCGCCCCTTCTTGACCGGGCCGGCTACTTGCCCCGGCATTTTGGCCGCCGCCGTGCCGGGGCGCGGGCTGTAGCTGAAGACGTGGAGGCGGCCAAAGGCCAGCGACTCGACGTACTCCAGCGTCTCGGCCAACTCCTCGTCCGTCTCGCCGGGGAAGCCGGCGATGAGATCAGTGCTCAGGTTCAGGTCGGGAATGGCGGCGCGGGCCTCGTCGGCCAGGGCGCAGAAGGCGGCGCGGGTCGTGCGCCGGGCCATGCGCCGCAACACGCGGTCGCTGCCCGATTGCAGCGGCAGGTGCAGGTGGGGCAGCAGGCGCGGGTTGGCCCACAAATCGAAGAAACCGGGGGCGACATCCCACGGCTCCAGCGACGACAGGCGAATGCGCGGCACGTCGGTGTCGGCCAGCAGCGCGGCCACCAGCTCGCGTAGCCCGGCCGGGCGGCCCAGGTCGCGGCCGTAGCTGCCCAGGTGGACGCCGCTCAGCACCACCTCGCGGTAGCCGGCGGCGGCGAAGCTCTGCACCTCGGCCACCACCTCGGCCAAAGGCCGGCTGACGCCTGCGCCGCGGGCGATGGTCGTCACGCAGAAGGTGCAGCGATTGTCGCAGCCGTCCTGGACTTTGATGAAGCCGCGCGTCCGGCCGACTGTGCCGGCGGCCGTCTCGCGGGCCAGAGGTTCGCGGTCGAACAGGGGCGCGCCGGCCGGCAGCGTCGGGTCGAGCAGCAGGGGGATGCGCGCCTTGTCGGCGTTGCTCACGACGTGGGCTACTCCCGGCAGCGCGGCCAGCTCATCGGGGGCCAGCGTGGCGTAGCAGCCGGTCAGGACGATGCCGGCCGCCGGGTTGGCGCGGGCGAAGCGGCGGGTCAGGTTGCGGGCGTCGCGGGCGGCCTCGGCCGTCACGGCGCAGGTGTTGAGGATGACCGTGTCGGCCTCGGCCGCGTTGGCGGCGATGGCGTGCCCCCCCGCGGCCAGTTGGCGGGCCATCGTCTCGATCTCGGCCTGGTTGAGGCGGCAGCCAATGGTGTGGAGGTGGATTTTCATAGGCGAGAAGAGAATCCACAGATTACACAGATTTCACAGATTGGGCGCGCCCATAACTACCGTTATTGGCGACGGCGTTGAGCTTTGTAGTCGTACTCTGAATCATAACCGATTGTGCCGAACAACCGGACAATTGCTCGCCGGTCAGCGACCACTGCTTCCGCATCGGCCAGCAATTGGGCTGTCACTTCCTCATCTGCGAAAGCCTCGCCACACGCGCGACAGACCCCAGCCGGCACGCGTTCGACTATCAGCGTGCGGCCGTCCTGCTCTGGCGTGACTGTAGTGAAGCCTGGAGCAATATCGCCATAGCGACAGACCGGACATTTCGTGGCCTGGATCATGCGCCTATTCTAGCCGGTTGGGACGTGTGGTGCGACACGCCCTTTACCTTATCCCTCTCCCCAAGGGCGAGGGGGCCTGCGTTCCGCGCTCCGCATCTGAGGATGCGGACTCCGCCTTAGCGTGCCCGGAAGGTGCAACCCACTCCAGAAAGTGGGATGCACCTAGGCTACATCAATAATGTAGATCCTCCCCCACGTCCCCAACACCGCCACCGAATACCCCGTCGTGATGCGTAGCCGCGGCCGCTGCCGCACCGTCTCCTTCACCAGGTCGAACTCGCTGCTCAGCAGCACAATCCGGCCGCCGGGCCGGACGACGCGCTCCAGCTCGGCCAACACCGGCGGATAGAGCCGCGCCGGGGTTTCGCTGCCGCGCAGTTGCTTGCCGAAGGGCAGGTTGCAGGCCACCTTGTCCACCGAGGCGTCGGGCAGGGGCAGTTGGCGGGCGTCCCACTGGCGGATGTCGGGCGCGCTGGGCGTGTTAGCGCCGGGCTTCTTGCGGCTGCCGCGCACGTTCTTGCGCGCCGCGTCCACCCGCTCCGGCTCGATGTCGCCGCCTAAAATGCGCGCATACGGCCCGGCCTGCATCCGTTCGTAGAGGATCGTCCCGCTGCCGGCCATCGGGTCGAGGAAGACGTCGCCCGGCGCCGGCTCGGTCAGCAGCACCATGGCCGCCGCTACCGACGGCCGCAGCGCCGCCGGCAACTCCACCTTGCGCTCGAAGCGGTGGCGCATCGTCCGGTCGCTGAGGCGCGCGCCGAGCAGGAACTGGGAGCCAAGCTCGTTGGCCCAGAACTCCACCTGGGCGTCGTCGGCCACCGGCGTCCAGCGCGGGTAGCGGGCCTTCAGGGCGCGCCAGATGGTCTCGGTCAGGTTCTTGCGCGTGTACTCGAACTTACCGTACTGGCGGGTGATGACGCGGAAGGTGGGCGGGGCGCTGAAGCGGCGGATGCGCAGGTAGTCGTTGACGGCCCGGCCGACGCCTTCTGACTTCTCCACCAGTTCGCCGATGGCTCGCAGGTCGCGCCGTAGCCGGGTCAGGTCGTCGCTATAAGCGATCTGGCTGAACACGTCTTCGGTCGTGCGCAGCCGCAATAGCTCCTGCGCCGGGCCGGGGTAGTCGAAGACGACGATGCCATTCTGCTCTTTGGCAAAGAGGTAGCGGATGAAGTGGGGGTTCCTCAGCCGGTTGCGAATCTCCAGCCAGGCGATCTCTTCTACACCAGGCATAGTCTGAGCGTAATAGGTCATAGGGTATTATCCGCCGATTTGGCCGATTATAAAGAACCTCACGCAAAGATCGCAAAGAACGCCAAGTACGCAAAGAGAAAATCTTCTTTGCGCTCTTGGCGTCCTTTGCGATCTTTGCGTGAGGTCTTAAACCGCCGCGCCAAGCAGCACGGCGGCGAACCAGATGAGGAAGTCATACTTGAGCAACTGGCTCAGCCGCTCCAGTTGTGGCCCGGTGCGCTCGTGGTGGACGCGCACCATGACGTAGTAGGCCACCGGAAAGACACCCAGGGCGACGATGTAGGCGTAGATGGGGCGGTAGTAGTCGAGCAGATAGGGGGCCAGCATGACGATGGCCGTCAGTCCCAGGATGACAAAGAAGAAGATGCGCGCCGGCCGCGGCCCCCAGGCGGTGGAGATGGTGCGCACGTTGTGGGCCAGATCGCCATCGTAATCGGCCAGCGTCTTCAGGATTTCGCGGCCAAGGATGCCGACGAAGATGATCGCCCCCAGCCACAGCGACGGCCGGTAGTTGCCCGCGGCCACGCCGCCGAAGACCGGACTCATGGCCGAGATGAGGGCCACGGTCATGTTGCCCAGCAAGACGGTGCTCTTCAGCCAGACGGAGTAGGCATAGAGCAGCAGATTGGAGATGACGGCGATGATCAGCGCCGCCGGGCTGATGAGCGCGGCGAGGACAACGGACAACGCGGCCAGCACCAGCGAAAAGATGAGCGCCGCGCGCAGCGAGACCAAGCCGGCGGGCAACGGCCGCTGCGGTTGGTTGATGCGGTCAATCTCGATGTCGCGGTAGTCGTTCCAGGCGTTGGACGAGGCCGAGATACACAGCGTCGCCAGCGCGGCCAGGGCAATCGGGCCCCAGGCACCCGTACCGGCCACGTAGCCGCCCAGCGCCACGGCCAGCACGCCGGTCAGCGTCGAAACCGGCCGGCTCAGCTTGAACAGTCCGCGGATCGTTTGTCCCATGCCCTTCTTCATACGTAGAGTATATTATGCTCCTGGCGGGGGCGGCTGCCAAGCGTACTTCTGCACTCATTTTCGCCAAAGTTGGCTGTTCCTCTCTGGACAACTGCGGTGGGCCAGGTACTAAAGTACTCATTTTACAAACTTATTACATTAAAACCGTGTAAAACACTGGACAAACGAAATGTAGTGTATTATACTATTGTCTAAGTCTAGAAGGGTTTAAGAGGAACTCCTCCCCCCCAAACTGGCACGAGAGAAACGCGACTGGAACACCCCGACTAGACCTAGGTTAATCCCACCCCCTCCTCGACCGGGATTAGCTGACGGGTCTGGATGCTCCCCTCCTGGCATCAGATCCAACAGCCGCCTCGAAAGAGGCGGCTGCTTTTTTTAGTAGCCCAGAGGCGCGCCCACCCGGACGCGCCTCTTTTTTGTGTGACTCCGTTGGGAATCGAACCCAAAACCTTGGGATTAAAAGTCCCCTGCTCTGCCAATTGAGCTACGGAGTCGGTCAAGTCATTATAGCAACGGGGGAGAAGAATGGCACGCTGATGACGCTGATTTCCCGCTGATTCTCGCTGTCAGAATCTTTCAGCGCCCAATTAGCGTCATCAGCGTGCCACTCTTACAGCCACCACAATCCCAGCCCGGCCGCCACCAACCCCCCGCCCAACGACGAGAGCAAGTTGACCAGATCGTTATTGACCCACCCCCAACCGCGCAACGGCCGCGTCGTCGTGCCGCAACGGTGGATGCGCCGCTCGGTCTCCTTGCGGCAGGTGTCGCAATAGTAGATTTGCTGCACCGTCGCCCCCATCAGGCTGTCGAGCAGCGAGCCGGCCGCGCCGCTCAGCGCGCCGATCAGGGCCATGAGCGGCGCGGCCCCCCACGACAGCAGCCCGGCCAGCGGCCCCAACAGGGCTACGGCCAGGCCGATGAGCAGCCCGCCGGCCAGCGACACGCCCGTGCCCAACGGCGACACCCCGCCCGACGTGCCCACCTCGACCACCCGCCCACTGGTGACCAGGCGCGGCGGGGCGACGCTGAGCGTGCCCAGTTCGGTAGCCCAGGTATCGGCCGTCACCGTGGCCATGACGCCCACGAACAGGTAGAACCACAAAGCGCTCGGCACGGCGCTCTCCGGCACAACGGCGCTTAGCACGGCGATGAGCGCGCCCAGCCCCCCGTTGGCGAAGACCTGACCGATGTCGCGCCGGTGGCCCTTCTCGAACTTCTCGGCTACGGCCGCCTTCTGGCGCTCCTTGTAGTGCGACAGGGCGCTGGAACTGATGAAGAAAACGGCCAGGGCCACGCCCCACACCCAGCCCCCCAGGCCGAAGATAAGAGTGCCGACGATGAGCGCCCCCACCGCGCCGGAGGGGGACAGCGAACCGCGCCAGGTGGCCAGCGCGGCGATGATGACACTCAGGCCGAAGCCGAGCAGCAATGAGGTCAGTAACTCTTGTGCCATGCCGTGAGTGTATCCCCCTCGGCACGTTCCAGCACGTCTTCCCGCGCCCCCGGAAGAGGGCGTCTGGTTCCCTCTCCCTCCGGGAGAGGGTTAGGGAGAGGGCCTCATGTCCCCTCGCCCCCCGGGAGAGGGCTAGGGAGAGAGCCTCTTGTCCCCTCGCCCCCGGGAGAGGGTTAGGGAGAGGGCCCCTTGTCCCCTCGCCCCCCGGGAGAGGGTTAGGGAGAGGGCCCCTTGTCCCCTCGCCCCCTGGGAGAGGGTTAGGGAGAGGGCCTCTTGTCCCCTCGCCCCCCGGGAGAGGGTTAGGGAGAGGGCGTCTGGTTCCCCCTCCCACAGAGAGGGGGACGTAGTTCTCTTGGCGCGTCCCTACGTTTCTGTCACAATGTAGCCAAGTAGGAGTCACTCATGCACGCTCTTCGCTCTCTCTTACGACTCACCGTTCGTTTCTTTGTTATCTGGATCGTCAGCGCCCTGGCGCTGCTCCTGACAAGTTGGCTGCTGCCCGGCATGAATCTCAACCGGGCCGGCGGGCTGCCGCCGCTGGGAGTGGCCGCCGCCGTGGCCTTCGTGCTGGGCCTGGTCAATCTGGTCATCCGCCCCATCATCCTGCTGCTGGCCATGCCGCTGGGCTTCATCTTCCTGTTCGTCGTCGGCTTCTTTGTCAACGCCGGGATGCTACGTCTGGTCGCCTTCCTGCTCGCCCCCGCCTTTCAAGTGCTCAACTGGCCGGCGGCCATCATCGGCGGTGTGGCCCTGTCGCTGCTGACGGGCCTGGTGATGAGCATCCTGAACATAGACAGCCAGGGCGACTTCTACGACGGCGTCATCCAGCGCCGCCTGGGGCGCCAGCGCCTCGAGCTGCCGCCCAACCCGACGCGCGGCCTGATCTTGCTGGAGATTGACGGCCTGAGCTACCACCACTTGCGCCATGCGCTGGACAAAGGCACCATGCCCCACGTCCAGAGGCTCATCACCGAACGTGGCTACGTCCTTTCGCCCACCGACTGCGGCCTGCCGTCGCAGACTTCGGCCTGCCAGGCGGGTATCCTCTTTGGCGACAGCCACGACATCCCCGCCTTTCGCTGGTATGACAAGGCTCAGGGCCGGCTCATGGTGTCGAGCAAACACGCGGCTGAGATCAACAGCCGCTACGCCAACGGCAACGGCCTGCTACGCCACGGGGCCAGCGTCAACAACATGCTCAACGGCGACGCGCCTCTGTCGCTGCTGACGGCGGCTGATCTGCGCGGCGGCTCGGCCGACCAGAAGCGCGCCCGCGCCCGCGACGTCTATACCCTGCTGCTGGACCCCAACTTCTTCATGCGCGTCATCGGCCTGGTCATCGGCGAGGCGTTGGTGGAGATCGGGCAATACGCGCGCGACGTGGCCGGCGACGTCCAGCCGCGCCTCAACCGGCTGCACAAGGCCTATCCCCTCGTCCGCGCCGCCACCACTGTATTCATGCGTGAGGTATCGGGCTTCCTGACCATCATGCAGGTCATGCGCGGCGAGCCGGCCATCTACACCACCTGGCCCGGCTACGACGAGGTGGCCCACCACTCCGGCCCGTGGTCGAAGCACGCCTTCGGCACCCTGCGCGGCTACGACCGCTTCATCGGCTCGCTGCTGGAAGTCATCGAGACCAAAGCGCCGCGACCGTATGAGTTTCTGCTGCTGTCCGACCACGGCCAGTCGTTCGGCCCGACGTTCCTGATGCGCTACGGCTACACGCTCAAGGAGTTCATCCAGGAGCGGATGCCCTCGGGCACGATCGTCCACGAGACGACGGGGGGCGACGATGGCTCCCTGTCCGTCCTGGCTATGGCCGCTGAGCTGGGCAACATTGAGAGCGAGGGCATGGGCGGCGCACTGAGCAAGGCGACGGCCCGGGGCATGAAGCGCGCCGCCGAAGGGGCGATGCTTGCCCACCACGGCCGCGAGGCCTGGCCCGCGGAAGGGACCGCCTGGCACGCGGAAGGAACCGCGCGGAGCGAACACGGGGCTGTCGCGCCGGTGGCCGACGTCACCTTCTGCGGCAGCGGCAATCTGGCTCAGATCTACTTCCACGCCTTTCCGGCGCGCGCCACCCTCAGCCAGTTGAACGACGCTTTCCCCGGCCTGGTGGATGCCGTCATTGACCACCCCGGCGTCGGTCTGCTGGTGGCCGCCGACGACGGCGGCGTGCCCATCGTCTTTGGTCCGACCGGGGCGCGCAATCTCCACAGCGGCGAAGTGACGGGCGACGACCCGTTGGCGCCCTATGGCAATGTCGCCGTGCGCGCCTGGCAGTTGCGGCGCGTGGCCGACTTCCCCAGCGCCGGCGACTTGATCGCTATCAGCACGCTCTATCCCGATGGCACGGTTGCGGCGATGGAAGAGCTGATCGGCAACCACGGCGGCCTGGGCGGGGAGCAGACCGACAGCTTCCTGCTGCACCCGGCCGATATGGTCGTGCCGCCGACGCGCTGCGCTACGGATCTGTTTGCCCTGCTCAACGCGCGGCGCGAACTGCCCGCGCCGCCGTCGCTTCTCGCCGCGCCGCAACAGGATGACTGGACGCCGGCCAATCTGGTCGCCGGGTTGCGCCGCGTTGGCGATTGGGCCGGGCTGGCGTTGCGGGCGGTCGCTCTCGACCGGGCCGCTTACCGGGCCATCGCCGACGACGGGGGCATGACCGGCCCGGCGGTGCTCATCAGTCTCATTGGCGGGCTGATTGCCGCCTTCTTTGATAGCAGTAGCAACTCTCTCGGCAGTGTCCTGTTCGAGTTTTTGGTCGCCTACGGCTTCTGGCTGCTGGCCGTGGCGATCATGCACGCCGCCGGGCGCGTCATGCGCGGCCAGGGCACGTTCAGCCGCACGTTCCGCGTTCTGGGCTTTCTGCAAGCCATCACGTTGATCGAACTGTTGCGTCTGATCCCGATGCTGGACACGCCGGTCAGCATCGTCACCAACGTATTGTCGTTCTTCGGCGTCTGGCTGGGCGCGGCCGCGGCCCAGCGGCTGCGCGGCTGGCGCACGGTGTTCCTGCCGACTGCGTTCTTTGTTACCGTTGTTCTGGGCGTTTTTGCCGTTCTCATCCTGGCCGGTGGCCTCGACCTTGCCCTGAAGACGCTNNCCACTTCATCGTTGCGCAGAGCTTTTCCAAAGGCGGGGAACGCGGAGGGCGCGGAGAGCGGACGTGGAGAGCGCCGAGAGGAACACCCTCTGTACTCGCCGTGTTCTCCGCGTCCTCCCTCCGCGTGCTCCGCGTCCGTTTGCCTTTAACTGGACCTTGGAAAAGCCCCGATAGTTGCGCGTTTCCCGCGCCTGAGCCAGAATTGGGGCATCTCACGAGGAGCGCCAACATGTCGCCGAACAATCGCACCGACCACGAAAAGGCCAACCAACTGGGCGTGGCGTTGCCGGCGCGCCCGGTTATCTACGAGATCAATACCTGGCTCTGGCTCCGCGAGCTGAGCCGTCAATATGGCCGCCGCGTCGGGCTGGGCGACGTGCCGGCCGCGGCGTGGGACGCGCTGGCCGCCTTTCGCTTCGATGCCGTGTGGCTGATGGGTGTCTGGCAGCGCAGCGCGTTCGGCGCGGCGGTTGATCTGGACGACCCCGAACGGCGTCGCCAATTCGACGCTGTTCTGCCCGACTGGACGCCCGAAGACGTTATTGGCTCGCCCTACGCCGTGCGCTGCTACGAGGTTGACCCGGCGCTGGGCGGCCGCGCGGGTCTGGCCCTGGCGCGGGCCGAATTGGCCCAGCGCGGCATGGGGCTGATCCTCGACTTCACGCCCAACCACGTTGCCCGCGATCACGACTGGGTGACGACCCAACCGCAGTACTTCATTCAGGGCACAGCCGACGAACTGGCCGCCGCGCCTCAGGCCTTCTTCGCCGCCGGCGAGACGGTCGTCGCCCATGGCCGCGACCCTAACTTCGCCCCCTGGCGCGACGCCGCCCAGCTCAACGTCTTCCACCCCGGGCTGCGCGCCGCCGCCGTCGAGACGCTGCGGGCCATCGCCGCGCAATGCGACGGCGTGCGCTGCACGTCGGCCATGCTGGTCATCAACGAGGTCTTCGCCGGCAACTGGGGCGGGCGCGCCCGCCAGTGGCCAGAGGCGGAGTACTGGCGCGAGGTGCTGGCCGCCGTTCATGACAGCCATCCCGGCGTCTGCTTCATCGCTGAGGTCTACTGGGGGCGCGAGTGGGAACTGCTGCAACAGGGCTTCGACTTGTGCTACGACAAGCAACTCTACGACCGGCTGGTGAATGAGACGGCCGAGACCGTCCGCAGCCACCTGACCGCCGACCCCACTTACCAGGATCGGCTGGTACGCTTTCTGGAGAACCACGCCGAGCCGCGCGCCGCGGCTGTCTTCCCCGCCAGCCGCGCCCTGGCCGTGGCCATTGCCGCCTACACCTTGCCCGGGGCCAAGATGTTCCACCAGGGGCAGTTCGAGGGGTATGCCACGCGCGTGCCGGCGGCCCTCTCGCGGCGGCCCGATGAGCCGGCCGACCGCGCGCTGGGGGCGTTCTATCGCCGTCTGGCGCTGGCGCTGAAGTCGCCGCCACTGCGCGATGGCCAATGGCGGCTTTGCGCGCTGAACGGTTGGCCGGATAATTACAGCTATAACAACCTGGTGGCCTGGTGCTGGCAGGCAGGCGACGAGCGGCGCGTCATCGTCGTTAACCTGTCGTCCCATGCATCCCAGGCGCGTATCCAGTTGCCGTGGCCCGAACTGGCCGGGCAGAACTGGGTGTTGCACGACATGATGGAAGACCGCCTTTATGAACATGGCGGCGATGAGATCCTCAACATGGGCCTCTTCGTCGAGTTGGCGCCCTGGGGGCGTCACCTGTTCGCTTTTCGCTGAGCGGCGGCGATGGGGGCCGCCCCCGTCGCCAAGCGCTCATTACGAATAGAATGAAATTGCCAGTCGCCTCGCGCGTTCTGGCGTTTTTAATTTCCGGCCGAACCGACCGGCCCGCCGCCGCGGCCCAGCCGCCACGGTTGCGCCGGCGTTTGCATTCCCATTTCCCACAGGAGTCACTACGAACATGACCGAAAACCTGAACCCATTTGCCATCGCCCAGGCCCAATTGGACAAGGCGGCTGGCATCCTGCAATTGGCCCCCGACATGCACGCCTTTTTGCGCGAACCGATGCGCGAATTTCACTTCAGCATCCCCGTGCACATGGACGACGGCCACACGCAGACCTTTAAGGCCTTCCGCGTGCAGTATAACGACGCCCGCGGCCCGGCCAAAGGCGGCATCCGCTTCCACCCCGACGAAACCATTGACACCGTCCGCGCCCTGGCGGCGTGGATGACCTGGAAGACGGCTGTGGCCGACGTGCCCCTTGGCGGCGGCAAGGGCGGCGTCATCTGCGAACCGCGCAAGATGTCAGCCGGCGAACGCGAACGCCTCAGCCGGGGCTACATGCGCGCCGTGGCCCGCTTCGTCGGGCTGCGCCAGGACGTGCCCGCGCCCGACGTGAACACCAACCCGCAGATCATGGCCTGGATGCTCGACGAGTACGAGACCATCCACGGCGCGCATGAGCCGGGCGTCATCACCGGCAAGCCGCTCATGCTTGGCGGCTCGGCCGGTCGCAGCCCAGCCACGGCTATGGGCGGCATGGTCACCATCCGCGAGGCAGCCAAGGCGCTCGACGTGCCGCTGCAAGGCGCCACCTGCGCCATCCAGGGGTATGGCAACGTCGGCAGCTTCGCCCACCGGCTGGCCCACAATCTGCTGGGGCTGAAGGTGACGGCCGTCAGCGACGAGTTCGGCGGCATCTATTGCGAGGGCGGGCTTGACCCCGAGGTAGTGGCCGACCACATGCGCCGCAACGGCAAGGTCGGCGGCTGCCCCGGCAGCGAACCGATCAGCAACCAGGCTCTGCTGGAGCTGCCGGTAGACATCCTCATTCCGGCGGCCATCGAGAACCAGTTGACCGCCGCCAACGCCGACCGCATCAAGGCGCGCATTGTGGCCGAGCTGGCCAATGGCCCGACGACGCCCGAAGCCGACCAGATACTGACGGAGAAGGGTGTCTACATCATCCCCGACTTTCTGTGCAACGCCGGCGGCGTCACCGTCTCCTACTTCGAGATGGTGCAGAACAGCTACGGTTACTACTGGACCGAAGACCTGGTGCAGCAACGGTTGGATGAGAAGATGACCACTGCCTTCCACGCCGTGCACGAGATGGCCACCGAGCGCCACATCGAGACGCGCATGGCCGCCTACCTCGTGGCCGTCAACCGCGTGGCCGAAGCCGTGCGGACGCGCGGCTGGGTCTAAACAGAAGACTCACGCAAAGGCGCGAAGGGGCAAAGGCGCAAAGAAGAGCAAGCTTTTTCTTCTTTGCGCCTTTGTCCCTTCGCGCCTTTGCGTGAGCTCGTTCTCCACTATATCGCGCTTACAGTTCTAAGGGCGGCGATCTCGTCGGTCGAGTAGCCTAACTCGCGCAGGATGTCGTCGGTGTGCTCGCCCAGCATTGGCGGCGCGGCGCGGACGGTGGCCGGCGTGGCGCTCAGCTTGGCCACCGGGCCCACGGTCGGCAGCGGGCCTAATGCCGGATGGGTCACCCACTGTACCATCTCCCGCGCCAGCGTATGGGGGTCGTTCAGCGCCGCGGCCACGTCGTTGATGGGCGCGGCCGGGATGCGCAGCGCCGGCAACGCCGCCAGCCACTCGGCCGTCGGCCGCGTCTGGAACACTCTGCGCAGCCGGGGAATGAGTTCGGCCCGCGCCGCCACCCGCCCGGCGTTGGTGGCGTAGCCCGGCTCGGCGGCCAGGTCGGGCCGCCCGGCCAGTTCGCAGAAGCGCCGCCACTGCTCGTCGCTGCCGATGCCCACGGCGATCAGCCCGTCGGCCGTCGGGAACGTCTCGTAGGGGACGATG
>CXWK01000294.1_pt8 | contig 14531 bp, 18 predicted proteins | sample 590851 | NCBI WGS metagenome assembly CXWK01 (sample SAMEA3498364, study PRJEB10139) | wastewater metagenome | biome: wastewater treatment plant; material: activated sludge | place: Denmark | collected 2014-08-01 | reverse complement strand
TCGAGGCCCTCGGCCATCGCGAGCGCCTCGACCACGGGGGCAGCCTCGGCGAACGCGCTTGCGTCGAGCGAGATCACGTGGACGTGCTTCTGGAAGTCGTCGATCGTGAGCGCGCCCGAGAACCGGGCCGAGCCGTCGGTGGGCAGTACGTGGCTGGGCCCGGCCACGTAGTCACCGATCGAGGCCGGCGCGAGTGGCCCGGTGAACACCGCGCCCGCGTGGCGGACGAGCGGCACCAGTGCGTCGGGATCGGCGCTCATGAGCTGCAGGTGCTCGGGGGCGATCAGGTTGGCGACCTCGAGGGCCTGGTCGGGCGAGTCCACGAGCACCGCGTACCCGCCCTGGGCGAAGGTGGCGGTGATCTCGTCGCGCCGGGGCGCTTCGCCGACCAGTCGGTCGACCTCGCGCGTGATTCGCTCGACCGCGTCCGGCGACCACGTGATCAGCCAGGCGAGCCCACCAGGGCCGTGCTCGGCCTGCACGATCAGGTCGATGGCCGCGAAGGTCGCCGGCGTCGTGTCGTCCGCGATCACCACGATCTCGGACGGCCCGGCGAACGCCGACGGGACACCGACGACGCCCGCAACCTCGCGCTTGGCGACCGACACGTAGACGTTGCCGGGGCCGACGATGACGTCGACCGGCAAGATCGACTCGGTGCCGTAGGCCATGGCGGCGATGGCCTGGGCGCCCCCGACGGCGTACACCTCGTCGACACCCGCAATCGCAGCCGCGGCAAGGGTGACGGCCGGCACGCGCCCCCCTTCGCCCGGAGGGACGCAGAGCGCGATCTCGGCCACGCCGGCCACCCGTGCCGGCACCGCGGTCATCAACACGGTGGACGGATAGACCGCGCGGCCTCCCGGGACGTAGAGGCCGGCCCGGTCGACCGGACGGCGCAGGTCGCGGACGCGTAGGCCGCCACGGCGGTAGTCGGCCTCGGCGGTCACCTGGGACTCGTGGAAGTCGAGGATCGAGGCATGAGCCGATTCGAGGGCGCCGCGGAGCTCGGGGTTCAGGTCGCGTCGCGCGCGCGAGAGGTCATCGGGCGCGACTCGCAATGGCTCGGGGACCACCCCGTCGAACCGCAACGAGAGCTCACGGAGGGCATCGTCACCCCGGTCGCGCACGTCGGCGATGATGGCCCGCACGGCGGCGACCGGCGCCTCACCGGCGAGTTCGGGCCGGGGCAGGCGTGCCTGCAGATCTCCCGTGACCCCTCGCAGGTCGAGGCGGTTCAACACGTTCGCCGGCGGGGGCTGGGAGGACTCATGGGGCCATCACCGTACCGGCGCCCTCGACGTCCGGCCGACCCGGTTTCGGCCCCGAGCGACTAGACACGTGGCCCGTGACCCATGAGCACGCCCAGCTGTCCTCGGTCGCCACCGCGCTCGGGGAGATGATCCAACGGGTGTCCGAGGCCGCCGACCGGCTGCGCGTCGGCGGCCGTGACGACCTGGCCGGCGACCTGTACGAGGTCGAGCGTTCGCTCCAGGCCGCGGCCCGGCGCCTTGCCGGGCTGGTCCGCGAGCTCGACTGACAGTGACCGTCGCTGGCACCGCGCGTGAGCCGCTGTTCGGGAAAACGACTCCGGCGCCCCTTGCGGGGCGCCGGAGCGGGCGACATCGGGCGGCGGACCCGTCTGTCGCCTGGTACCAGGTGGCGGGAACCTGGTTGACCTGATCTTAACCCCAACGGCGACCGGGGCGCACTCATCCAGGTGCCAAATTCCTCCCAAGTCCCGATTCGGGTCAGACGGAGGACGACGGGCAGAAGTCGTTCAGCACGCAGTCGTCGCACCGCGGCCGGCGCGCGACGCACACCCGACGGCCGTGGAGGATCAGCAGCAGGCTGAAGCGTCCCCGCTCGGCGGCCGGCACCATCGGGTTGAGCAGGCGCTCGACCTTCACGGCGTCGGTCTCGGTGGTGAGGCCCAGGAGCCGTGAGAGGCGCCCGACGTGGGTGTCGACCGGGAGTCCGGGCAGGTCGAGGGCCACGCTGCGCACCACGTTGGCCGTCTTGCGGCCCACGCCGGGCAGCGCGACCAGCTCGCGCATCGTGTGGGGAACCTCGCCGCGGTGGTCGTCGACGAGGGCCTGGGCCATGCCGAGCAGGCTCCGGGCCTTGTTCCGGTAGAAGCCGGTCGAGTGGATCAGCGCCTCGAGCTCGAGGGGGCTCGCCTCGGCCAGGTCTTCGGGGGTCGGGTAGCGGGCGAACAGCGCCGGCGTGACCAGGTTCACGCGGACGTCGGTGCACTGGGCGGACAGGATCGTTGCCACCAGCAACTGGAAGGGGCCGTCGTGGTCGAGCTCGCATCGGGCGTCGGGGTATTCGGCACTGAGCCGCAGCCGGCTTTCCCGAGCCCGGCCCTTGGCTGATCTCGGGCGGGTCACCGCGTGGGAGGCTACCGCCATGGGTTGGTTCGTCACGGGAGCCGGCGCGGCCGACGAAGCGGCGGCCGCGGCTCGTGGCCTCGTGCCGGTCAGGGAGCTCTGGCGGATGGAGTGCGCGCTCCCGCTCGCCGAGGAGTCCCGGCTGGCGTGCCGCCCGTTCGTCCCCGGCCAGGACGAGCCGGACTGGCTCATCGTGAACAACCGGGCGTTCGCCGACCACCGCGACCAGGGCGGCAAGACCCTCGACGACCTGCTCGCCCTCGAGCACGAGCCGTGGTTCGATCCCGCCGGCTTCCTGCTGTATCGCGAGGGTGGCCGTCTGCTGGGGTTCTGTTGGACGAAGGTGCACGGCGACACCGACCCCCCGCTCGGCGAGATCTACGTGATCGGCGTCGACCCGACCGCGCACGGGCGCGGGCTGGGCCGGGCCCTGGTCGTCGCCGGCCTCGACTGGCTCGCCCGGGCCGGTCTCACCACGGGCATGCTCTACGTGGATGCCGACAACGAGCCGGCTGTCCGCCTCTACGAGCGCCTGGGCTTCACGCTCGTGCAGCGCGACATCGAGTTCGACACCCCGACCTGATCAGCCTCAGGCGTGCTGACCGTCCTCAGGCGTGCTGATCGGCCTCAGGCCGTGCTGACGCCGACCAGCGAGCCGACGAGGTAGGTGACCCCTCCGGCCACGATGGCGATGCCCGTGTAGCGCGTCATGAGGCGAACGTAGGACCCGTGGGTGAATCGGGCCAGCAGGCCCCCGACGAGTGCCGCCCCGAGCAGGCCCAGGACGATGGAGCCGATGACGGCCGCGGTGCCGCCGCCCACCAGCCACGGGATGAGCGGCAGGAGCGCCCCGGCAGAGAACGAGAGGAACGAGGCACCGGCGGCCGCGACGGGCGACCCGAGGGCCGCCGGGTCGATGCCGAGCTCTTCGCGCGCGTGGGCCTCGAGAGCCAGTTCGGGGTCGCGCATCATGGCAGTGGCGAGCTCTCGGGCGAGGCCCGGCTCGACCCCGCGTGACTCGTAGAGCTCGGCCAGCTCGCGGGTCTCGACCACGGGGTTGCGGTGCAGCTCGATCCGTTCGAGGTCGAGCTCGTGCTCGAGCAGCTCGGTCTGCGCCTTCATCGAGCCGTACTCCCCCGCCGCCATGGAGATCGCGCCGGCGATCCAGCCGGCGAGCCCGGCCAGGCGGACGAAGCCGGCACCGGGGCTGGCCCCTGCCACGCCGAGGATGAGCGAGACGTTGGAGACGAGGCCGTCGCTCGCCCCGAACACCGCCGCCCTGGCGACCCCGCCCTGGATGTCCCGGTGCTGGTGCTTGACCATCGCCGGGTCGGGCGCGCCGGCGCCGGCGCCGTCGTCCGATTCCCCGCCCCCCAGGTGCCGTGCCGACGTCTCCACGGGGTCACGATACCGAGGGCTTTCGCACGGGGAGTCGGGCCGGTGTGCCGTAGCCTCGCGAGGGCGTGGCTTCGAGAACAGTGGCGAGTCGGTACGACCTGGAACGCGAGGGTCTCGCCGCGCTGCTGGCCGGCGAGCCGCTGTACCGCGTCCAGCAGGTCTGGGACGGCCTCTACGCCAAGGGCCTCGACCCCGACGCCATGACCGACCTGCCGAAGTCGCTGCGCGCCCGCCTCGCGCCGTCCCTGCCGCCGGCACTCGAGGCCATCGCCGAGTCGGTGTCCGACGACGGCGACACCGTGAAGTGGTTGTGGGGCCTGCACGACGGCACGGAGGTCGAGACCGTGCTCATGCACTATCCCGGGCGCTCGACGGTCTGCGTCAGCACGCAGGCCGGCTGCGCCATGGGCTGCGGCTTCTGCGCGACCGGCCAGGCCGGGTTCGACCGGAACCTCGCCGTGGGCGAGATCGTCGAGCAGGTGGTCCGTGCCCGCGCCGCCGCGCTCCCGCGCCGACTCTCGAACGTGGTGTTCATGGGCATGGGTGAGCCCCTGGCGAACTACGACCGGACCTGGCGCGCCGTCGAGCGAATCCACGCCGAGCTGGGCCTCTCGGCCCGTCACCTCACGCTGTCGACCGTCGGCGTCGTGCCCGGCATCCGTCGCCTTGCCGGCGAGGCCCTGCCGGTGAACCTGGCCGTGTCGTTGCACGCCGCCAACGACACCCTTCGTGACGAGCTCGTGCCGATCAACCGGCGGTATCCCCTCTCGGTCCTCCACGATGCGTGCGCCGACTACCTGGCGGCCAAGAACCGACGGCTCTCGCTCGAATGGGCCCTGATCGACGGCGTGAACGACCGGCCGGGCGACACCGCCGAGCTCGCGGGCTTCGCCCGATCGCTGCGCGCGCACGTCAACCTGATCCCGCTGAACCCCACGGCGGGCTACGCCACGCGGGGCACGCCTCCCGATGGCGTCGCCCGGTTCGCCGAGCGGCTCGTGGGCCTCGGTGTGAACGCCACGGTGCGACGGAACCGGGGAACCGACATCGCCGCCGCCTGTGGCCAACTCCGCGCCACCCACGTTCAAGTGGCGAAGCGGAGCGGCGCCGCGACATCATCCTGACCCGGATCCCGAAGGCGCTCCGGCGGAGGAGGAGCCGATGTGGACCTCACCGAACGAGGACAGTGATGCCCGTGTCGGTGCGCACGGCATCCACCAGGGCCTCGTCGCCATGCACGACGGCTCGGGGCCACACCACCGACCGCTCGACGAAGCCGTCGACGACCGCCCCGTCGCCGATGACCGGGTGGCCACCGGACGACGCCAGGTTGGCCGCCAGGTAGTCCGCCGGCGTCCCGCAGTCCACGAACGGGCCGTCGTGGCGGATCACCTCGACCGCGCCCCGCTCCGCCCAGGGGCGCCAGCAGACCTCGTAGAGGCCCGACGGGACCGCTTCGAGCGCCGCCACCGCGGTCCACGGCAGCAGGCATCCCGCGATGCGGCTCCCCGGGTGCAGCTCGTTCCCGTCCACCACGAGGAGCCGGGCCCGCTCCCGGTCCCAGTCGTCCACCAACCGGTCGAGCGTGCCGGGGCACCAGGCGTCCGCGTTGACCACGACGGCGCCCCGTCCGTCGAGCCAGCCCCGCAGGTGGCCGAGCGCGCCCGCCGTCCCGAGCGGCCGCTCCTCCTCGATGGAGAGGTGGGCCCGACCGTCGAGGTGGGCCTCGAGTTGCTCCCGGCCGTGATGGACGTTGACGGCGGCGGTCGGAACGACCGAGTGCACACGCTCGAGAGCGAGGTCGACGAGCGCCACGTTGCCCACCGGGCACAGCGCTTTCGGCCGGTGCCGCGTGAGCGGGCGCAGCCGGGTGCCGGCTCCGGCGGCGAGTACCACACCCGCCAATTCCCCTGTCAGACTGTCAGCCATGCAGACCCGCCGGTGGACAAACGCCTCGCAACCGCAGACCCTCCAGATCGCCGTGTTCCTGCTCTACATCAGCGCCGCCTTCGACGTGCTCTTCGGCGGTTTCGGGAACCCCCTCGTTCTCGCGGTGGCCGCCGGAAGCGTCGGCGCGGGCTACGGCATCGCCAACGAGCGGAAGTGGGGCTACCTGCTCGGCGTGGTGATCACCGCCATCGCGCTGGTCCCCTATCTGTTCTGGCTGCTGCAAGGCGGGCTCTCGTTCAATCTGATGATCGGTGCCATGTTCCCTATCGCCATGTTCGCACTTCTGGTGCACCCGCAGAGCCGCGACTACCAGCGCATCTGGTTCAAGTAGCCCGGATGGTTGAGGCATGATCGGGCCATGACCACGATCCTGAACGGCATCGAAGAGCTGAGAGCCAAGGTGGGCGAGCACCTCGGGTTCAGCCCCTACCACGAGATCACCCAGGAGCAGGTGAACCTGTTCGCCGACGCCACGGGCGACCACCAGTGGATCCACGTCGATCCCGAGCGAGCCAAGTCCGGCCCGTTCGGCGGGCCCATAGCCCATGGGTACCTCACGCTCTCGCTCGCACCGTCGCTGCTTCCCGAGATCATGGAGGTGCACGGCTTCTCGATGGGCGTGAACTACGGCTGCGAGAAGGTCCGGTTCCCGTCGCCGGTGCCGGTGGGCTCGAACCTGCGGGCCGGCGCCGAGCTGGTGTCGGTCGACGACGTCGCCGGCGGCTGCCAGGTGGCCATGCGCCTCACCTTCGAGGTCGAGGGCGCACCCAAGCCGTCGTGCGTGGCCGAGGTCGTCTACCGCTACTACGAGTGACCACCGGGTTTGACGACCCGGACGAACTGCACGTCGACATCGGTGCCGCGCACATGGCTGATGCGGAAGTCGCTCGTGCCCGGGAGTGAGCCGTCGAACCGTGCGCTCCGGACGCGGAACGTCACCGTGCGGCGCTCGCGCGTGTCGCGTAGCGCCACCTCCGGGGAACGGAGCCGGCCGTCGACCCCTGGCACCACCAGGCGAAACGCCCCGAGCCCCCGGTCGACGTAGGTGACCTTGACGTCGACGGTCGTCGTTTCACCCGGGTCGAGGAACCGGTCGCTGATCCGGAAGCACAGGTTCGACTCACCGCGGGCGGCGTCGGTGCGCCTGCCTTCGCTGGCGGTGCCGTTGTCCGGGGCGAGCTCGCCCACATGGACCTCGGTTCCTCGCCGGCTGCGGCAGCCGGGGCCGACATCGTCCTGGGTGACCCATCGTTCGAGGTTTCGCACATGGGGACGCTGCGCCCAGTCGACCCCCGACGTCGAGGCCTCGTCGTCGTCGGCCCAGAACGTGTCGTCCGCCCGACGCAGGGCGACCCAGGCGTCCGACGAGGTGTCGACCTGTTGCCCGAGGCTCCGGCGCACCCACGCCCAGTGTTCGGGATACCGGTCGAGATAGCTCTCGATCGGCCGCACGTAGAGCCAGTTCGTGCGGAACGCGGCCAGGGCGTGCAGGTTCGCCTGCTTGACGGCGTAGTAGAGGTGGGCGGCGTGGTAGCCGCAGTCGCGGAAGCACTCGTGCTCGGCGACCGAGATGCGACCCGGCTCGGACAACTGCCAGTCGTCGTCGGTCGCCAGGTGACCGTCGGCCCCGATGGTGGTGCCGTAGGCCGGCACCTGGTTCAGGTGGAAGTTCGACAGCTCCGAGATCCCGTTCCGCACGCCCATCCCGTGGGTCACCGCATACCGGGCGTAGAGATCGTCACCGGCACCGAGCGACGAGAACGGGTAGTCCTCGCCGGTGAAGACGAGCTTGTGGGTCGCATCGCCCATGACGCCGGTGAGGTCCTCGACCATCCGGCGGAACCAGGCGTCGAAGACGGCAAGGGTGAGCGAGCCGTCGGCGACGGCCTGGTCGACGACGTCGAAGTCGAACTCGGCATAGGCGAACGCGCCCGGCACGTAGGCCATCACCAGCCGGGGGTCGTGACGCAACCCGAGGTCGACCAGCAGGTGCCGGTAGAGGTCGACGGCGTGCCCCCAGAGGCATGAGTCCCACACCGGCAGGTGTGCCTGGCCGGTCTCGTCCTCGCCGGCCGGTTCGAGCCCGCAGTCCTGCACCACCCACGTAGGGGCCCAGTCGACGTTGCTGATCCAGACCCGCAGCCAGAACGGCCCCGGGTCGGCGAGTTGGTCCGCCAGCGAGGCGAAGGTATCGCCCTCGGCTCCCCCCGTGAGGTCGTCCCGGTAGTCGTCAGGGTGGGGCTCGAGCATGCGCCACGTCACGTCGACCACCCGGGTGTCGATGTGGTGGCCCGGGTCGGGTTCCTCGGAGAAGAAACCGGCGTTCTCGGCGATCGAGGTGCCGGTCGGCAGCGACCAGTCGTCCCCCACGACCGATCCCCGCACCGTGATCGCCCCTGGCGCACTGACGGCCTCGGACCGAGGGGTGCTCAGGCACCCGCCGAGCAGGACGAGCACGATGGCCACGCCGCCGACGGTGACGCCGAGACCACGGCCGGTCAGCGGAAGTGGGGCAGGACCTGCTCCGCGAACAGGCGCATGGTCTCGTGCTCGGGGAAGTCGGAACACCAGGCCACGATGCCACCGCAGCCCAGGGCCTGGTAGGTCGCGAGGCGCTCGGCGACCTGTTCGGGTGTGCCCACCAGGTTGCCGGCCCGCCACGAATCGAACGGCTCGCCGAACCCGGACCGGGAGCCCGCGGCGACGACCTCGGCCTCGGTCTCGCGGATGAACAGGTCGGGCGACCAGGTCTTGGTGATCTGGTCGTAGTCGCGCCCGACCGCGGTGCAATGGCCTGCCAACACCTCGCACTTGTGCGTCCACTCGTCGGGCTTGCCCCCGAAGTTGCTGTAGTCGGCCAGCCGGGCGACGATCCGCAGCGTCACCTGCTCGCCACCGCCCCCGATCCAGATCGGCGGGTGCGGCGACTGGACCGGCTTCGGGTCGCACTGCGCGCCGGCCACCGACAGGTACCTGCCGGTGTGGGTGGCATCGGGGTCGCGCCACATGGCCTTCACGATCTCGACGGTGTCGGACAACATCCCCAGGCGCACCTTTGCCTCGGGGAAGTCGTAGCCGTACGCCGCGTACTCCTGGTCGTACCAACCGCCGCCGATGCCCCAGTCGAGTCGCCCGCCGCTCATCACGTCGATGTTGGAGGTGATCTTGGCCAGCAGCGCCGGGTTCCGGTAGCCCGCACAACCGACCATCTGGCCGAGGCGGATGCGGCTCGTGACCTGGCTCAGTGCCGCCATGGTGGTCCAGCACTCGAAGATCGACTCGTGCGATGGCACCGGCACGTTGTGCACATGGTCGTAGACCCACACCGAGTCGTAGCCGAGCTCTTCGGCGAGCACGGCGGTGTCGACCACACGCTGCCACTGCGCCTGCGGGTCGGCGATGGACGAGAGCTCGGTCTTCCAGCCCTGGGGGGTGAACACGCCGAAGGTGAAGGGGGGTGCCATGGGGCGAGGATAGGCGTCGCGTACCCTCGCCCGGATGCCTGCCCCACCACCACGGTCGCCCGTGGCACGTTCGGTCGTGGCGATCCTCGCTGCCGCCGCCGTCGCCTCCGTCGCCGCCGGCTGCGGGAACGGCGTGGTGCGCGGCGGGTCGACCTCGGGCGGCCAGGGCCGCCCACCGTCATCGATCGACTTCGACGAGTGCAGGGACGCCGAATGCGGGACGCTCACCGTCCCCCTGGACCACGCCGACCCTGGCGGCCCCACGATCGAGCTCGCCCTCGTGCGGGTCCCTGCGGCGCGCCCCGACGAGCGGCTCGGGGTGCTGCTCACCAACCCCGGGGGCCCTGGTGCCGGCGGCGTCGACTACGCGCTGGCGCGGCCCTTCCCCCAGGAGGTCCTCGACCGGTTCGACCTCATCGGCTGGGACCCCCGTGGCGTCGGCGGGAGCGCGCCGCTGGCGTGCGGCGACAACGTCGACCGGTTCCTCGACCTCGACCCCGGGCCCGATTCCCGGGCGGAACGCCGCGGGCTGAACGACGCCGCACGAGCGATCGCCGACGAGTGCGCGGCCGAGGACGGGGCCCTGCTCCCCCACATCGGCACCGTCGACGTGGTCGCCGACATGGAAGCCATCCGGGTGGCCCTCGGCGAGGGCCACATCTCCTATGCCGGCTTCTCCTACGGGACCGCGCTCGGCCTCGGCTACCTCGAGCGCTTCGGCGCCCACACCCGGGCGATGGTGCTCGACGGCGTCGTCGACCCCTCCCAGGGCCTGGTGGAGTTCCTGTCGCGCCAAGGGGTCGCCATCGAAGGGCAGCTCGACGAGCTCCTCGCGTCCTGCGATGACGATCCCGAGTGCCCCCTCGACGACGCGGCCGCAACCTTCGACCGAGTGGCCGGGCGGCTCGACCGTCGCCCGCTCCCGGGGGGTGACGGCGCCGTGGGCCCCGCGGAGTTGCAGACCGGTGCGACCTACGCGACCTACGGGTTCAGCCCGTCGGACCGCGACGACCTGTTCCAGTCGCTGCACGATGCCGACCGCGGCGACGGCGACGGCCTGGCCGCGCTCGCCCAGGAGTACTACGACCTGGGCGGCTACACCGCGTACGCGGCCGTGGAGTGCGTGGATTCACCCGTCCCCCGGGGTGCCGCGGCGTACCGGGCCTTCGCCGGACGCCTGATCGCCGATGCCCCACGCCTCGGTGCCTCGGTGGCGAACGAACTGCTTCCCTGTGCCTTCTGGCCCGCTCGTGCCGGCTCGGTGCCACACGTGGTCACCGCGCCGGCCGCGCCGGCCGTGTTGGTCGTCGGCAACACCGGCGATCCGGCCACGCCCTACGAGCAGGCGGTCGACGTGGCCGACAACCTCGGACAGGGCCGCCTGCTCACCCTCGACGCCGCCGGCCACGTCGGCTCAGGTCGCAGCCGCTGTGTCGACGACGCGGTGGTGCAGTACCTGCTGACGCTGCAGCTCCCGGCGGAGGGCGCCACCTGCTGATCCGCGACAGCCGGTCGAGCTACAGCGGCAGGTTGCCGGTGGCGCCGCGGGTGCTGCCGGTGTCCTTGTAGGCGGCGATCGTGCGTTGTGCGATGCGCATCTGGTGGATCTCGTCGGCGCCGTCCGCGAAACGGCTCCAACGGGCCTGGGTGAGCATCTCGGCGAGCGGGGTGTCGGTGGAGTAGCCGAGGGCCCCGTGCACCTGGATGGCCCGGTCGATGATCTTCCAGAGCGCGTTGGCCACGTGGTGCTTGGCCATCGACACCTCGCTCTTGAAGTCGAGCTTCCGGTCGATCAGATAGGCGGCGTGGAGCACCATCAGCTTCGCCTGGTACAGCTCCATGGTGGAGTCGGCGATCATCCACTGGATGCCCTGCTTCTCGGCGAGGAGCGAGCCGTGGGAGTACCGGTCGAGCGAGCGGGCCACCATCATGTCGAGGGCGGTCTCGGCCTGGCCGATCCAGCGCATGCAGTGCGCCAGCCGGGCCGGGCCGAGGCGGGCCTGGCCGAGCAGGTGGCCCTCGCCGCGGCCGCCGAGCATCTGGTCCTTGTGCACGCGGAGGTCGGTGATCCGGATCTCGCAGTGGTTGTGGCCGCCCGACATGGTCTGCACGTCGCGGACGACCTCCCAGCCGTCGCTGGGGATGTCGACCAGGAAGGCCGAGTTGGCCGCCTGCGGCAGGTCGGGGTCGTCCTCGGTGCGGGCGATGAGGATGGCGAACGAGGCGCCCCGGGCGCCGGAGATGAACCACTTGTGCCCGTTGACGACCCACTCGTCGCCGTCCTGGTAGGCGTGGGTCTGGATGAGGGTCGGGTCGGAACCGGCGACCTCGGGCTCGGTCATGGCGAAGCACGACCGCTGGATGCCCTCGCACAGCGGCCGCAGGTACTTCTGCTTCTGGGCGTCGGTGGCCCAGTGCAGCAGTGTGTGCATGTTGCCCTCGTCCGGGGCCTGGGCGTTGAGGGCGAAGGGGCCCATGCGTGAGCGCGCGGCCTCGGCCGAGACGCTGGCCATGGCCACGTGACTGAGGCCCATCCCGCCCCATTCCTCGGGCATGTGCGGGAGCCACAGCCCCCATTCCTTGGCCGCACCGCGCATCTCGATGATGCCCTTGATCCACTGGCTGCGGTCCCAGTCGTCGGCCGCGGCCTTCTCCTCCACCGGCCGCACCACGTCAGCGATGAAGGACCGGACCAACATGCGGATCTCGTCGAGCTCGGGCGGGAAGCTGAAGTCGATGGCCATCGGGCAACCCTACGCAGCCACAATGGGCGACGTGCTCGCCGCCCAGTACCTCCGCGACCTGCTCGAGCTGGGCATCGTCATCGCGGTGGGCGGGATCCTGTGGTCCAGCATCGCCCGGCTGCGCCGGGGTGAGATCCGGGTGGTGCGGTGCGAGGATTGCGGGCGCCCCACCTCGCGCGCCTACCCCAACTGCAGGCACTGCGGCGCCCCCCGGGCCGAGGCCACCTGATGACGCCGGTGGGGGGCCGCCCGGGCGAGGAGGCGGTGGACGAGGGTGCGGGAGGGTCCCCGCCGTAACATCGGCGTGTGAGGAGCGCCGACACCGAGCCGCTGCCGGAGGGCCTCCCCGAGGGTGACGAGAAGGTCGCCGCGGTGCGGTCGATGTTCGACACCATCGCCCCCCGCTACGACCTGGTCAACCGGGTGATGACCTTCCGGATGGATGTGCGGTGGCGGCGACGCACCATCCGCGACCTGGCGCTCCCCGCCGGCTCGGTGGTGTTGGACCTGGCCGCGGGCACCGGCGACTTCTGCCGTGAGCTCTCGGGGGCGGGACTGGTCCCGCTGGGCTTCGACCTGTCGTTCGGGATGCTGGCCGCGGCCCGCACCGACGCCCCGCTGGTGCAGGCGGACATCCTGCGGTTGCCCACGCCCGACGGGAGCGCCGACGGCGTCACCTGCGGCTTCGCGCTGCGCAACCTGGTCGATCTGGGCGCCTTCTTCGATGAGCTGGGCCGGGTCGTGCGGCCGGGGGGGCGCATTGCGCTGCTCGAGGTGGCCGAGCCGCCCAACCGCCTGCTGCGGTGGGGCCACGGCATCTACTTCGGCAAGGTGGTTCCCCGGATCGGTGGCCTGCTGTCCGACCCCTCGGCCTACCGCTACCTGCCCAGGTCGGTGGCCTACCTGCCCGAGCCCGACGCCATGCTCGCCCGCCTCGCCCAGGCAGGGTTCGCCGACATCGACCGTCAACTCTTGTCCACCGGCATCTCGCAGCTGATCATCGCCACGAGGGCGCGGTGACCGGCGCCGACCTCCGGGCCGTCACCCGTCGTCTCGACCATGACGTCGACCTGCTGGCGGTGGCCGGGCCCGACGGCCTCTTGTTCGAGCAGCACGGCATGGGCCTCGCCGGTCGGGGCGAGGCGTTGCGCCTGCGCATCGCCGGCGGGGCCGAACGGGTTGCGTCCGTGCTCGATGCCCAGGGCGCGCTCGCCGCCATGGAGGGCGACGACGAACTGGGCCTGCCCGGAACCGGTCCGGTCGCGTTCGGTGCCCTGCCGTTCGACCCCGGCGCGGAGGGTGACCTGGTGGTGCCGTCGCTGGTGGTGGGTCGCGCCGAGGACGGCACCCGCTGGGTGACNNGCGCTCGACCCGTCCTCGTTCACGGTGCGGCCGGTGCGCACACCGGCCGACTGGTGCGCCTCGGTGACCGAGGCCACGCAGCGCATGGCCAACAGCGACCTGCACAAGGCGGTCCTGGCCCGTGAGGTGCTCATAGAGGCCGATGCGCCCCTCGACCCGGTCACCATCCTCGAGCGGCTCCGACGCACCTACCCCGGCTGCCTGATCACCTCGATCGAGGGCATGGTCGGCGCCAGCCCCGAGTTGCTCGTGTCGCGCTCTGGCGACGTGGTGCGCTCGCACCCCATGGCCGGCACCACACCCCGGGGCGGCGACCCCACTGCCGATGCCCGTCTCGCGGCTACGCTCCTGGCCTCCGAGAAGGACCGCCATGAGCACCAGCTGACGATCGACATGGTGCACGACACCCTGTTGCCCTGGTGCTCGTACCTCGACGCCGAGGCCGAGCCCTCGGTCGTGCCGGTGGCCAACGTCCAACACCTCGCCACCCTGGTCGAGGGTCGCCTCTCGATGCCGGCGCCCTCCGTGCTCGAGCTGGTGGCGGTCCTGCACCCCACGCCGGCGGTCGGCGGGGTGCCACGTGCCCTGGCCCTGGCGACGATCGACGAGCTCGAGAAGCTCGACCGGGGCCGCTACGCCGGCCCGGTGGGCTGGGTCGACGGCGCCGGAAACGGCCGGTGGGCCGTGGGCCTGCGCTGCGCCGAGATCGACGGCAACCGGGCCCGCCTCTTCGCCGGCAACGGCATCGTGGCCGACTCGGACCCCATCACCGAGCTGGCCGAGACGCGCGCCAAGCTCCAGGCCCTGCTCGGCGCCATCCTCCGCCCGTAGACCGGGGATCTCTTCGTGGAATTCCCCCGTGGCGGGGGTTGTCCACCAAGAGATCCAGGACTTCAGGAAGACCGGGTTTCAGAGGGCGGTGACGGCGGAGGCGACGGCGGCGTGCAGCTCGGCGTGGACGGCCACGTTGGCCGCCCGGTCGGTGCGGACGACGAGCAGGCGCGTGCCGCCGCCGGCCGTCGACGCCGCCACCGCCGGCCCGACGTCGGCCTGTGTCCCGATCACCTGCCAGGGGATGCCGTGGGCGTCGGCCAGCTTCGTGAGGTCGACACCGTGGGGCGTGCCGAAGAGCCGCTCGAAGCGTTCGGGCTCCAGGCCCGACGCCTGCGGGAGGAAGGAGAAGATGCCCCCGCCGTCGTTGTCGACCACGACGATGGTCA
>CXWK01017262.1_pt1 | contig 14534 bp, 9 predicted proteins | sample 590851 | NCBI WGS metagenome assembly CXWK01 (sample SAMEA3498364, study PRJEB10139) | wastewater metagenome | biome: wastewater treatment plant; material: activated sludge | place: Denmark | collected 2014-08-01 | reverse complement strand
CTTTGGATTAAGTGGAACAGGTAAAACAACTTTATCTGCTGATCCAAACAGAAAACTTATTGGTGATGATGAGCATGGCTGGAGTGATGATGGAGTTTTCAATTACGAAGGTGGTTGTTATGCAAAAGTTATTAAGCTTTCTGCGGAAGCTGAACCAGAGATTTATGAATGTACAAGAAAATTTGGTACAGTTTTAGAAAATGTTCAGATAGATGCTCATTCTCGTCGATTAGATTTGGATGATGAAACGTTTACAGAAAACACACGAGCTGCATATCCGTTAACTCATTTATCAAACATAGTTGAAGAAGGAAAAGCTGGACATCCAAAAAACATTATTATGCTTACTGCTGATGCATTTGGTGTGTTGCCTCCAATTTCAAAACTAACAACAGAACAAGCAATGTATCATTTTATTTCTGGTTATACAGCTAAGGTTGCTGGAACCGAAAAAGGTGTAACAGAACCAAAAGCAACATTCAGTACTTGCTTTGGAGCTCCATTTATGGCACTTCATCCGAGTGTTTATGCAAATTTGCTTGGAGATAAAATTGTAAAGCACAATGTTAATTGCTGGTTAGTAAATACTGGCTGGACAGGTGGAGCTTACGGAGTAGGAAGCAGAATGAAAATAAAATATACTCGTGCAATGTTAACAGCAGCGTTGGAAGGTAAACTTGATATTGTTGAATATGTTAAAGATCCATTTTTTAATTTAATGGTTCCACAAAGCTGTCCTGATGTTCCAAATGAAGTACTGAATCCTAAAAATACTTGGACCGATAAAAAAGCATATGATGAACAAGCTAAAAAACTTGCAAATATGTTTGTAGAAAATTTCAAAGAATATTCTGAAGGTACTTCTGAAGCAATTAAAAACGCTGGACCAAATAAATTCTAACTCTTATGCGGAACTGAAAAATCAGTTCCGCAATTCTTTTCTTAAAAATTACTCAATTGTTTTATTGTTTCTAACCAAAACAACTTATAATTTCATCACGAAAAATTATTTCATCATCATTTAATTCAGGAGCATATTATGGGAGTGCAAAAACTTTCAGGTGAAGTGTTTTATCCAACAAAAGAAATTATGGATTATGCGCATGCCAAATGCGAAAGCCTTTACTCATCTGCGGAAAAAGATCCTCTGGGATTTTGGGAAGCTGAAGCAAATAATCTCCATTGGTTTACTAAGTGGGATAAAGTACTTGATGATTCCAATAAACCTTTTTTTAAATGGTTTACGGGCGCAAAAACAAATATTGCGTATAATTGTTTGGATGTTCATACAAAAACTTTTAGAAGAAATAAACTTGCCCTTATGTGGGAAGGTGAAAATGGAGACTTTAAGGCTTATTCATATTTTGCTCTTCACAGAGACACATGCAAATTTGCAAATGTTTTAAAAAGTCTCGGAGTAAAAAAAGGTGATCGTGTTACACTTTATATGGGTAGAATTCCTGAATTAATGATTGGAATGTTAGCCTGTGCAAGAATAGGCGCAATTCATTCAGTTGTGTATGGTGGATTTTCTGTAGAAGCTTTACACGAAAGATTGGAAGATAGTCAATCAAAAGTTTTAATAGTTTCAGATGGCGCTTATCAAAGAGGAAAAATTGTTGAGCTTAAAAAAATTGCTGATGAAGCCTTACAGCGCGCTGCAACTGTAGAAAGTGTTCTTGTAGTAAAGAGAACCGGACATCAAATCAATATGGAATTTGGAAGAGATATGTGGTATCACGAATTAATGAATCTTCCGATCGCTAATAACACAGATTGTCTTGAAATTGTTGATGCTGAAGATCCATTGTTTATGTTATACACTTCCGGTACTACCGGAAAACCAAAAGCTATTGTGCATACGCACGGCGGTTATATGGTTGGCACGTACGCAACATTAAAATATGTTTTTGATATTCACGAAGAAGATAGATATTGGTGTGCTGCTGATCCAGGTTGGATAACTGGACACAGCTACATTGTTTATGGTCCTTTATTAAACGGAGCAACATCATTTATGTATGAAGGAGCACCAACTTTTCCATATCCGCATCGTTGGTGGCAAATGATAGAGAAGTATGGAATTAATATTTTATACACTGCTCCAACTGCAATTCGTGGTTTGATGAGATTTGGTGATGCATGGCCAAATCGCTACAACTTATCTTCATTAAGATTGCTTGGAAGTGTTGGTGAACCAATAAATCCGGAAGCCTGGAAGTGGTATCATCGTGTAATCGGAAAAGAAAGATGTCCGATTATGGATACTTGGTGGCAAACAGAAACCGGAATGTTTATGATTACTCCGATGCCTTGCACTCCATTAAAACCTGGATCAGGAACAAAACCTTTTCCTGGATTGATTATGGATATTGTTGATGAAGAAGGAAAATCAGTAAAACCAAATGAAGAAGGATATTTAGTAATTAAAACTCCCTGGCCATCAATGTTAAGAACAATTTGGAATGATCCTGATAAATATGTAACCCAATACTGGAGTAAATATCCCGGAATGTATATGACAGGTGATTCCGCAAGAAGAGATGGAGATGGTTATTACTGGATAATTGGTCGCGTTGATGATGTAATAAAAGTTTCTGGATACAGATTAGGAACAGCAGAAATTGAAAGTGCCTTAGTCAGCCATCAATCAGTTGCTGAAGCTGCTGCTATTGGATTACCTCACGATGTAAAAGGTAATGCAATTCATTGTTATGTTTTATTAAGAACAGGATATGAAAAATCTGATAAGCTTGTGGAAGAATTAAGAGCGCATGTAGGACACGAAGTTGGTCCAATTGCCAAACCTGAAAGTATAGAAATTGTAGACTCGCTACCAAAAACAAGAAGCGGAAAAATTATGCGAAGAGTTTTAAAAGCTCGTGCTCTTGGTCAGGATCCAGGAAATTTAAGTACTTTGGAAGAATAAAAATACTAAACTGTAGTATTTGGTCTGCAAGTCTTAATTGGCTTGCAGAATTATTTTGCTGATTCAAAAATAATGGCATTTAAAAAGTGTATAAAATAAAAATCAATTACTATATATTAGCGCTGCGTAAAAATATTCACAATTCAGAACTATAATTTTGCAGATAAATTATCCTTTGATTTTTAGATTATTAATATTCTTCACAATAATTTCAATACAAGTTTCTTATGCACAACAATTTGGGAAACTTAGAGGTGTTGTATCAGACTCAATAAATGGTGAAGCATTAGTTTTTTGCAACATCTATCTTGACGAATTAAAGACTGGAACCTCTACCGATAAACGAGGAATGTTTTTAATAAATCAAATTCCACCGAATATAAAATTTACAGTTCTAATTTCTTACGTTGGTTATCAAACAAAAACAATTGTATTTGAAGTCCAACCAAACGAATTAAAAGATATAGTAATAAATTTAAAGCCATTAAGCATTGAATTAAATGCAGTTGAAAAGATTGGTGAACGTTATGTAGAAAAAAATGTTACAGATTTAGGTCTAGAAAAAATTTCTATAAAACAGCTTGAAATTTTGCCAAAGGGAGTTGAAACTGATGTAATTAGAAGTTTACAATATTTGCCTGGAGTAAGTTCAACCGGAGATATTTCTGCGCGTTACTACGTTAGAGGTGGAAGCAGCGATCAGAACTTAGTTTTGTTAAATGGAGTAACTCTTTATGCGCCATTTCATTCTTTAGGTTTATTTAGTGTTATCGATCCTGATATGATAAATTCAATAGAGTTTTTTAAAGGTGGTTTTTCTTCTGATTATTCCGGAAGACTTTCATCCATCCTAAATGTTTTAACAAAAGATGGAAATAAAAATAGATTTGGTGCTGCCGCAAGTGCAAGTTTTTTAACTGGCAAAGGCTTACTTCAAGGCCCGATTCCAAATGGATCATTTATGGCCTCAGGTAGATTTAGTTATTCAAATAAAATTCTTAAAAGTTTTTTAGATCAAAAAACTGTTCCTGTAGATTTTTACGATATCTCTGCAAGAATTAATTATTCAAGTCCGGATATTTTTAACAATGCAAAGTTTAGTTTATTTACTTTCTTAACTAATGATAAAATTTCCTATAACGATCCATCGCGTGAAGGATATTCCTGGAAAAATAATTTATTAGGATTTGAGTGGCTGCAAGTTTACGATGCTCCTTTATTTTCCCGACTCGGTATTTCGCTAAGTAAATTTGAAGGAAAAATAATTCCTAATGAAAGTAATCTTAAACCACTTACAAACGATTTGCAAGATGTAACGATTTCATTTGATTTGAATGCTGTGTTTAATAGTAAAGATCAGGTTGATTTTGGTTTAATGATTAAACTTTTAAGTGCAAAATTATTTATGGAAAATAAAACCGGAGTTGAATCTGATATTGATCGTTTTGCCGGTAACATTAGTATTTATGGAAAATATAAATTACTTCGTTATGAAAATTTTGGTTTGGATATTGGATCCAGACTTAATGTTACTGGAATAAACTCAAATACCGGCGGAACATTTGAACCAAGAATAAGTTTTACTTACAATCCTTATGATGATTTAATATTTAAAGGTTCAACTGGAATTTATATTCAAGAAGTTTCTACTCTTACTGATGAAGATGAAATCATATCAATATTTGATCCCTGGATTATCATTCCTGATTATTTAGATCCTGCAAAAAGTTTTAGTTACTCCGGTGGAATACAATATAATTTTTCACCAGATGTAAATATTCAGATAGAAGGTTATCATCGTAATTCAACTAATGTTCCTGTAACAAATGACGAAAAATATTTTTCATTTGATCCTGATTTAGTCTCAAGTAGTCAGGAATCTTATGGCTGGGAATTTAGATTTAATCTTCAAGATAATCTTTATTCAATTACAACATCATACTCATTAAGCTGGGCATATAAAAAAGTAAATGATTATACATATTATCCAAAGTATGATACAAGACATGCTGGAAATATTATGTTTGAGTTTAATCCTGGAAATGCCTGGAGTCTTAGTTCAGTCTGGTCACTTTATTCTGGGCTACCCTTTACAGAAATAATTTCTTATTACGATAAATATAATATTCAAAATCCTTTTGAAGTTTTACCCGGAACAGAAAACTATGTGCCATATTTAATTCTTGCAGATAAAAATTTGGGAAGATTGGCGTCATATCATCGATTAGATCTTGGAGTTTCTAAAAAACTTTCATTCGGGCCAACAATTTTTACAATTAGTTTAAATGCAATAAATGTGTATAATAGAAAAAATATTTTTTACTACGAACGTGATTCAGGAAGACGAGTAAATATGTTGCCATTTTTATTTACTGCAACTATTAAAGCAGAAATATGAAAATGAGATTTATATTTTTGGTTGGATTAATTATTCCATTCATTATTTCTTGTGATGAATCATTTAATCCTTACACAACTTTTAAGCAAAACTATGGTGTGGCTTGCATTTTAAGATCGGATACTACATTGCAAATTACATCACTTTTTAAAAGTTATTTAGACGAAAACAATAACCAGCCAAAATTATTTTTTGAAGATAATGCAGATGTCCGTATTTGGCGTGGTGATTCAGTATACAGGTTAACAGATACGATGTTTGTTTTAAGTGAAAGTAATGATTCAATAAAATGCTACTATTCAAATAAGTTTAAAATCGATTCCAATGAAGATATTGGAATTGAAATTTTATTATCCAACGGTAAAAGATTGAAAGGATTATCTAAAACTCCTTCAGATATATCTTTTAAGAACACAAGTGAAGTTATCATTCCACCAGTCAATAAAAATGTAATCCAGATATTTTGGAATTCAGCAGGGATAGAAAATTTTTATACTGTACAAATGAAAATCAAATGTGAAATGATTGAAAACGGAACTAACAAAATATTTTATCGAGTACTTCCAAAATCAATCATTACAGTTGATGGAGTTACGACTCCGGTTTATCCAAAACCCACAAAAAATGCTTCAGTTGTTTATAATCTTGATGCAATTTCCTGGTATCTTCAGTCGTTTTCAGATTCACTTAGTAATTCAAATGCTGTAACTATTCATCAGTCGATAGAAGTGGAAATTATAACTTTTGATAGAGAAGTATCGCGTTATATCTCTGTTTCAAATAGTAGTACAGATAATCTTTCAATCAGATTTGATGAAGGAGAATACACAAATATTTCTGGTGGATTAGGAATTTTTGGATCACAAATTAGTACAAAGTATTCACGACTTAAATTTTTAGAAAGCTACGTAAGTTCTTTCAATTTCAATTTTATTTTTGATAATTAATTTTACTCAAATCAGATGAAGTTTAACTTTAAACAAATATTAAAAAGTCTTTCAGTTCTGATTCTACTTTTTGTTATAATTAGTTGTGATAAGGAAATATCTCATAGTCCAGTTGAACCTGAACCAAATAATGGAAACTTAAAAGTATTTTCTTATCCAAATGGATTTTTAATTTATCTGAATGGAAGAAATTCCGGATCGATTACTCCGGATAGTTTATTGTTTTTAGACCCGGGTAATTATCAAGTAACATTAAAGAAAAAATATTTTAGAGATTCCACATTTAGTATCATTTTAGCGGAAGATCAAAAAATAAATTTAGAAATCGATTTTACACAAAACCCGGCCATGAGAGGCAAATTAAATATCACTTCAATACCTGTTGGTGCAAATATTTTTATAAATGATTCATCATTAGGGCTAACAACTCCGCAAACTATTCAAGCATTAATGCCGGGTGAATACGATGTTAAAATTTCATATCCTCAACATCGAACTGCTTCTGCAGTATCAACCGTTACGAGTGGAACTACTAGCTACTTCACAAAAGCTTTAGTTGACACTTCCATCTGGGTTGATTATCAAGTGGGAAATTCTGGTCTCGTTAGTAATAATCTTAGCTGTGTTGCAATCGATAAAAATGGACACAAATGGATTGGATCATTTGACAAAGGATTAATGAAGTTTGATGGAACTAATTTTACAGTATTCAACAAAAATAATTCAGGGCTTCCAAATGATAGAGTGTTATCTATTTCTGTTGATAGCCAAAATAAAATTTGGGTAGGTACAAATGATGGATTAGGAATTTATGATGGTTCATCCTGGATAGTTTACAATAAAAATAATTCAGGATTAAGATCAAATGAGATTTTATCTGTTAAATTTGATAATTCTATTACCTGGATTGGTGCTTATACAGGGCTATATAGATTTGATGGTACTAACTGGACAAGGTACAACGATTCTCAACTTAGTATCTGGGTAAATGATTTAGAAATTGATAATGGTGATGTCTGGCTTGCAACAACATCAGGAATTGCAAGATTAAAAAATGAAACATTAGAATATTTTATTGATACTACTTATTTGTATCCAACAAAAATAATTTCAGCAGTTGAGAAAGATGAATTTGGTAACATCTGGTTTTGTCATTTAAATAGTGATGGCAAAAGAAACGGCGTTTCATATTTCAATGGTTCAACTTTTACCAATTTTTATTTCGGAACAGCTTTAAATGCAATGAATTCACTTTTTACTGATTCAGAAAATAATAAATGGATTTCAACTAATGAGGGATTGGTAAGATTAAATTCAAATAATATCGCAACAACGTATAATAAATCTAATTCTTATATCACAAGCGAAAAAGTTTCGAGTAGTGCGATAGATCAGAATGGCGTACTTTGGATAACGACATATTTTAATGGATTAAACAAATTTAAATTCAATTCTAAATAAATTAACAAATAAATATAATTTAAGGTTAATATAATTATGAAATATCTTTTACAAACATTTTTAATTTTATGGTTTTCATTAATTGGATTTGCACAAGAATTAATTCTAATTGATTGGCTAAAAACAGTTCCTGAAATTGAAGTTGTTGATACAATCAATAGTGATAACTTTTCTGAAGTATATGAAGTTTTTATAACTCTACCAATTGATCACAATAATCCAGAAGGTCCAAAATTTAAAGAACAAATATTTTTATCACATGTTGATAAAGATAAACCAGTTGTGATTGAGCTTGATGGTTATGCTGTTACTAATCGTCCCACAGAATTAAGCAAGATTTTAAAATGTAACCAGATTATGGTTGAACATAGATGTTTTGGTGAATCTGTTCCTGCTCCTTTTGATTGGAAATATTTAACGATTGAACAGGCAGCAAAAGATCATCACAGAATTATAGAATTGTTTAAACAATATTATACTGGTAAATGGATCAGTACTGGAATCAGTAAAGGCGGATCTTGTGTAATTTTTCATAAATATTTTTATCCAAATGATGTTGATGTTGCTGTCCCTTATGTTGGTCCTTTAAATTATTCAATTGATGATCAAAGAGTTTATGAATGGATAAAATCTGTTTCCACGCCTGAATGCAGAGAAAAAGTTTATAATTTTCAAAAATTATGTTTTGAAAAACGCGATGATCTTTATCCAATGTTCTTAAAAAATGCAGAGAATAAAAAACTTACTTACGATATTGTTGGTTATGATAAAGCTTTTGAATACTCTGTACTAGAATTCTCTTTTGCATATTGGCAATGGAGTGATGGCGATTGTTCAAAAATTCCAGACGAAAGCTCAACTCTAGAAGAAATCTGGGATGAACTAGCCAGCTATGGTGGAGTAACCTATTTTGATGATTCAAGTATCAATGGTATTTATCCATTTTTTTATCAATGCTATACGGAGTTTGGTTACTATGCTTATGATATTCAACCATTTAAAGAGTTTATAAAATATGCTGATGGACAAACTCCATTTTTTATACCTAAAGATTCTAAACCAATCTACGATTCAAGATTGTTGGAGAAAATTAATGATTGGGCTTCAAATGAAGGAGAGAAATTTATTTACATTTATGGTGGAAATGATCCATGGACATCAACAGGAGTTTGTTTAACCGGAAAGACAAATTCTATTAAAATGGTTTTACCAAATGGGTCGCATGGATCCAGGATTAGAGGATTTTCTAAGAAGGATAAAGAGTTGATATATTCTAAGTTGGAAGGCTGGCTAGAGGTTAAAATCGAACGCTAGATTTTTAATAATTATTTTACACTAAAAAGGGAATTATTTGATTCCCTTTTTTTATATTGCGCTTAACCTTTATATGTGCCACTTATCACTGAACTTTTGGGCTCCTTTATTCGTTTACATATTTTTACTCATTCATTAACTAAACTATTTCAATGGAAACTAAAAACGCAGACTTATCATCTTTAAGAATTGATAGATCCAATAAACCGGAAGTAAACCCGAGTAAAAAAAATATTTTTATAATAGTGGGTGTTATCATATTCCTAGTAGTTGGATATTTTGTAATCACATCTTTTCTTGGTTCATCGGTTGAAGTTAAACTAACTACTGCGGTGCTTCAAAAACCAGGACAAACAACAGCATCATTAAATGCAAGCGGATATGTTGTTGCGCAGCGTAAAGCTGCCATTGCATCGAAAGGTACTGGAAGATTAATCTTTCTTGGAGTTGTTGAAGGTGATAAAGTTAAGAAAGATCAAATAATTGCTCGATTAGAGAATACAGATATTAATGCTCAACTCGATGAAGCAAAAGCAAATTTAAAATTATATCAGGCTGATTTAGTAAGCGCAGAAAATACTTTTAATCGTGAAAAAGAATTATTTAGAAAGGGATTAAGCTCGCAACAAGTATTCGATCAAGCTGAAGCCACTTATAACAGATTGCTTGCTTCGATTGAAGTTGCAAATGCTAGAATCAAACAATATGAAGTTGCGCTTGAAAATACTTTGATACGTGCACCTTTTGACGGAACAGTTCTAACAAAGAATGCAGAAGTTGGTGAAATTGTAGCTCCTTTTGGTGGAAGTACAACTTCCAAAACTGCTGTGGTTACAATCGCTGATATGAATTCATTACTTGTGGAAGCTGATGTTTCTGAATCAAATATTGAAAGAATTTCAGTTAACCAGGATTGTGAAATAACCCTTGACGCTTATCCTGAAAAAAGTTATTCTGCTTTTGTATTTAAAATTGTTCCAACTGCTGATCGTTCCAAAGCTACAGTTCTTGTTAAAGTAGGTTTTAAAAATTACGATAGCAGTGTGCTTCCTGAAATGAGTGCAAAGGTTTCTTTCTTTACAGAGCCTGTTGATACTTCAATTACAAATCAGAAACCGATTCTTGTTATACCTTCATCTGCAGTTCAATCAGAAAACGGGAACAGCTTTGTTTTTACAATATCAAATGATAAAGCTGTAAAAAATGAAATTGTAACCGGACAAAAATTAGGATCGTATGTAGAAGTGATTTCGGGATTACAATCAGGTCAAAAAGTCATCAACAATCTTGATGAAAAAATTAAAGATGGTGTTGAAGTAAAATTAGCTGAGCAATAAAAGTTTAAACAAATCCAGGAGATTAAATGGCATCATTAATAACAGTACAGAATGTTTCTAAATCTTATTGGCGAGAAAAAATTGAAATTCCTGTATTAAACAACATCACAATTAATGTTGAGCAAGGAGAGTTTCTTGCGTTGATGGGACCGTCAGGTTCTGGAAAAACAACATTGTTAAATCTTATTGCAGGAATTGATAAGCCAAGTAATGGAAATATTATTGTTAATGGAACTGATATTTCTTCACTAGGCGAATCAGCTTTAGCCAAATGGCGAGCAAACAATGTTGGGTTTATTTTTCAGTTTTATAATTTGATCCCTGTACTCTCAGCATTTGAAAATGTTGAGTTGCCTTTGCTGCTAACAAAACTTTCCAAAGCTCAAAGAAAAAAACAAGTTGAAACTGCATTAACGCTTGTTGGACTTGGAGATCGAATGCATCATTCACCAAAGCAACTTTCTGGTGGACAGGAACAAAGAGTAGCAATTGCACGAGCGATTGTAACAGATCCTGTTTTACTAGTTGCAGATGAACCTACTGGAGATCTTGACAGACATTCAGCTGAAGAAATTCTTACTTTGATGGAAAGATTAAACAAAGAATATCAAAAAACAATAATAATGGTTACACACGATCCGCATGCTGCTGAAAGAGCAAAGTTAGTAAAGCATCTTGAAAAAGGTGATTTGGTAGGAGCATAAAATGAAAATCCTAAAATTAATTTTCGCAAATGCATTAAGGCATAAGCTTAGAACATCCCTTACTGTAATTGGTATTGCAATCGCAGTAATTGCGTTTGGTGTTCTAAGAACGGTTGTTACAGTATGGGATTCAAGTGTTGATGCTGCAGCAGCAAATCGATTGATTACAAGGCAAGCAGTTTCATTCATTTTTCCATTACCTTATGCTTATAAAGAAAAGATACTGAACGTTGATGGTGTTAAGAATGTGAGCTTTGCAAACTGGTTTGGAGGTGTTTATAAAGACAAAAGTAATTTCTTTGCCCGATTGTGTGTTGATGCTGAAACAATTTTTGATGTTATGCAAGAGTTTTTAATTACACCTGAAGAGTTAGCCAATTTTAAAAAAGAAAGAAACGCTTGCGTAATAGGGCAGGATATTGCCACACAGTATAACATTAAGGTTGGCGATCAAATGGTTTTGGATGGCGATATTTTTCCAGGCAGATGGGAATTTGTTGTACGAGGAATCTACAAACCTAAAAATAAAAATACCGATGATACACAAATGCTCTTCCACTGGACTTATGTTGATGAAAGAATGAAAGTTGAATCACCAGTTAGAGCCGGAAACGTTGGTTGGTATATCGTATTGATTGATGATGCAAATAAAGCTGCAGAAATTTCTGAAGGTATAGATGCGATATTTAAAAATTCATCTGCAGAAACTAAAACAGAAACCGAAAAAGCTTTTACTCAAGGGTTTGTTTCTGCTTCCGGTGCGATTATAACTGCTATGAATTTTATGTCCTTTGTAATTATCGGAATTATAATGCTTGTACTTGCAAACACAATGATAATGGCGGCAAGAGAAAGAACTCGTGAGTATGCAGTATTAAAAACTTTAGGTTTTTCTGCGTTCCATTTGGTTGGTTTAATATTAGGCGAATCATTAGTTATAGCATTAATTGGTGGCGGAGTTGGTATCGCACTAACTTATCCTATTGTTGCAGGATTTGAACAAGCAATGCCAAAAGGATTTTTCCCATTTTTCTATATCGAACCAATTACAACTATAATTGCAATGAGTGCTGCAATATTGATTGGGATTCTTGCATCAATATTCCCGATTCAAAGAGCACTTAAAACAAATATTGTTGATGGTTTTAGATTTGTTGGATAAGTAAGCCCATCTCCCAACCTCTTCCCTAAGGGAAGAGGAGTAAGAGATTTTGAAATCGATTAAAATAATTAATTCGTGAAAATATTTTTTACAAAATTTATAACTTTCCTATTCTCTCCCCTTAGGGGAGAGCTAGAGAGGGGCTATTATTATGAAAATACCTTTTAAATATACTTTTAGAAATTTTAAAGCTAGAAAACTAACTGCAATTATAACTGTTAGTGGTATTGCAATGGTAGTTTTTGTTTTCGCTGCCGCATTGATGATGGCTTATGGTGTTGAAAAAACTTTAGTATCAACTGGATCTGCGGAAAATATTAAAATCCTTCGTCAATCATCACAAGGAGAAATAAGTAGTATTATTGATGGAGATACTCAAAATATAATTCGAGCTCTTCCGCACATAGCAAAAGGAAATGATGGGAATTTATTAATATCAGCTGAGCCAGTAGTAATAATTAATCTTGCTATAAAAAGTGGTGGAATGAGTAATGTTACAGTTCGTGGTGTTTCTCAACCAGTATATCAACTTAGGGAACAAGTTAAATTGATTGAAGGCAGGTTATTTAATCCATCGTTAAGAGAATTGATTGTTGGTAAGTCAATCAACAGTAAATTTGAAGGTGCTCAAATTGGAAGCAAAGTAAAATTTGCCGGTGATAATTGGGAAATAGTTGGTTTGTTTGAAGCAGATGGAAGTGGTTTTGAATCTGAAATGTGGGGAGATTCCCAGCAATTATTAAATGCATTTAATAGAGAATCAAGCGTTTCAACTTTAACATTAAAGTTAGATGATATGGCAAACTTTGAAGAATTTAAAAGAGCATTTGAAACTGATAAAAGACTGAAAGAGTTTGAACCTAAAATTGAGCAAAAGTATTTTGAGGAACAATCTGAAATTTTAGCAACATTCATTCGAGTACTTGGAATATTTATTACTGTAATCTTTAGTTTTGGAGCTACGATCGGGGCAACAATTACAATGTATTCTGCAGTTGCAAATAGAACTGTAGAAATTGGTACAATGCGCTCACTCGGATTTAGCAGAAGAAGCATACTTACAGCTTTTCTTTTTGAAGCATTACTAACCTCATTGGTTGGCGGGATTATTGGATTGTTTATTGCATCGTTCTTACAATTTTTTTCAATATCAACTTTAAACTGGAATTCATTTTCAGAACTTGCATTTTCATTTTCCCTTTCGCCATCAATAATTATTTCATCATTAATTTTTGCATTGGTAATGGGTGTCCTTGGTGGATTTTTCCCATCAGTTCGTGCTGCAAGATTAAATATTGTTAAAGCATTAAGAGCAGGTTAGATTTTTATTTGTCATTCCTGCGAACCTGCCTGACGGTAGGCAGGAGCGGGAATCTCTTTTAAGGCTAGAGAAAGATATTTATCTATTTATTGTTCAAAAGAATATTCAGCTGACTTTTTAATTCATCTTTAGCAGTTTGAGCTTGTTTAAAAATCAAATCAGCTTTTACAAAATCAAAAACTCTTACATCATAAATTTCCGGTCTGATGTAAATATCAGGTTTAAGAAATTTTAACCTTTCTTTAATGATAGAATTCTGCATAGTCTGATAAGTTGTAAAAACAGAGTCAAATGTCGGTGGAATTTCGCTTTCATTTTGTGCTTTGAATGCTGTAACGTCAATAGCAATCGTTATATCACATTTATCCATTATCAAATCAAAGGGAAGGGGATTAACTGCGCCTCCATCAATTAGAATTCTGTTTTTTATTTTAACAGGAGTGAATAAACCAGGCAATGAGTAGCTTGCTTTTATTGGTTGGATCAAATCACCTTTTTCAAAGATAACTGCTTCCTTTTTCCAATAATCTGTTGCAACTATTTTTAAAGGAATTTTTAATTCTTCAAATCTTGAAACTTGAAGATGGGATTTCATATAATTCTGGAATTTCTCTCCTTTGATAAATCCGGATCTTATAAACTGAGGATCAAACATCGTAAACATTTTTACGATATCAGATTTTAGTAAAAAATCAAATACAGAATCGCTTTTTGGATTTATAAGCTGATTAAGAATTTCTCGCATTTCTTTTGCTGAAAATCCTGCAGCATAAAATGCACCAACAACGGCCCCAATACTAGAGCCAGAAATAATTGTAGGTTTAACTCCAAGTTCATCAAGAGCTTCAATCATTAAAAGGTGAGCAATCCCACGTGCACCGCCGGCACCAAATGAAATTCCTATAGTAGGACTGCTTATATTATTTTTAATTTTCATTGTTTTAATCAGTGTAAATCCGTT